>Ga0255752_10001361_pt1 | contig 28341 bp, 18 predicted proteins | sample 011ome_25_FD_179952 | JGI IMG/M metagenome (GOLD analysis project Ga0255752, IMG submission 179952) | Coastal salt marsh microbial communities from the Groves Creek Marsh, Skidaway Island, Georgia - 011512CT metaG (version 2) | ecosystem: Environmental > Aquatic > Marine > Intertidal zone >... | reverse complement strand
GTCGCTAACGTAACTATGGCTACCATCATGGTAAATCTGTAGGTCAGAGCCAGCACCGAAGATGGCTCTACCATTATCTGGAAATGACAAGTTGCCGGCCATTGTATCACCATCAGTATTCACATAACGAGTATCACTGGCAGTTTGGTCGTCATATAAACTGAGTGCTGTAGAGATTTGTGTATTGGTTTCTGCTTGTGTATATGTCTCCAATTTCGTGTAGTATGCGTCATTAGTTAACAATTCATAAACTTGAATATCGACTATTGAGTCGACAGGTAAATTGTAAGTAAATCCAATACTCGTGCCGCTGGTAGCCTGATATCCATCAACAGAACTTTTTCTTTGTTTAATCCCGTTGACATAAACAACGACATCAGCAGATGCAGATGTTGAATATCCAAGAACTGCATGTGCTGTACCACTACCTTGAGTAGCAGTACCAGTCCCCGATCCATTATTTGTTGCAGTAAATGTCGTGCCTGGATTACTGTCCGTTGCACCCACCAAAACGAAATTGGTCTCTGTGCCAGAATCTCCTTCGTATACAATTGTGTATTCATCGCCGATGATAAAATCGCCAGCTGTAACCAAACCACTGCCCGTTGCAACAAATTGTGTTCCCGAAACATTATCAGCAGATCCGAAAGTCGTGAAGTCTGTGGTTCCTGATGTTTCAATTTCATAGGTTTTACCAATAATGTAAGACCCAGCTGGTAATTCTTGAGTGTCCGCTCCAGAGATTGTGTTTGTTGGCGAACCAGTAATTGTATATTGATAATTTACAAAAGTTGCGTTAGCATCTGCAGTGGATCCGCCACCTCCACCACCGGCAGTGAATGGAATTGCATCGATAAATTCAGAACCAGTATGTACTTTTAACCTAGAGTTCAGAGCGTCGAAATAAAATGATCCAGCAACGGCTGAACCTGCGGCATCATCATAGTTACCATCAGGTCGATATTGCATCTTAACATTACCAAGAGTCCCAGCTAAACTACCGGCTGGAATGACATCTAAAACTCTGGATTCTGTAAAATATTTGTTGTTAGCTCCCTCGGTAATATCATTCGTGGTGTTTGTTAATGAGGTAAACGTCAAGGCACCAACTTGAGAAGTACCAGAAACTTTTAAATTCCCAGTAACATCAAGTTGTGTCGTAGGATTAGTATTAGAAATCCCCACAAAATTTTGAGTCGAGTCTATATACAGTGTCCCCGCATCGATACTTAAATCTACCGATGAAAGTTCTGTAGAGAGTAAACCTGTAGAAACTTTAGTTAATGCCATTGAAATTTTCTCTTTGTTATTCTACTATTTAGTTGATAATTTTTACCAAGGTACACCAGAGGCGGTGGTTGCAGCAGCAACGACGCCACCATCGGAGTCCATGTGTTGCATGTCAGATACTGACCATGTGTTAGTTATTGCCATTTTTACTCGCCTTTTATTGGTTAATTTATGAAAATACCAGCATATTGTCGGCAATGGTTGTTACATTTGCGCCAGTCAAATGGATAGTGCATTCACAACTTCCAGCTTCCATTGCGGTCGAAGTAACGGTAATCACCAAGTTAGCCGACGTGTTGCTTGCGTTGTTTAAAGTAATAGCAATAGTTGGGTCGGAGGCATATTGCAACGAAGATGTTTCGGTAATTGTGCCAATAGCCAATGTAATATTGTTTGCGGCGGTACATCCAATTTGAATAGGTGCGGTAAAACCTTGAGAAGATGTTGTTCCACCAGCAGTTCGAGAAGTTAATGCAACGTGTACGGTTCCCGTAAAAGATGATCTATACCCAGACGAACTCCCTGCGAATTTAGAAATAGTCAGCATGGTTTGTGGGGTACCGGAACTCATGTTCCCACCGGCCCCAACTACGTTAATTACTTCAAATAACGCGCTATGAGAGTTCTTTGACGTTCCGCGTACATCTAAAGGTGCGGTTGGCGCGCTGTTATTTATGCCGACGTTATCCGTGCCAGCATCAACAAACAGCATATTCTCGTTGCTAACAGACTGAACGCGGAAGTCTTGGTCGTTACCACCGTCATTAAATACAACATGACCGCCATCCTCTACAGTCATTATCTCCGTAGCATTGACCGCATTGCCCAATGTGGCAGATATTGAAGGGACAGCGTCAGCAGTACCTGTCCCACGTAACAGTGCAAACTGATTGCCTTTATACCCATTTGTCATTAAAAACTGTCTTGCGCTAGCTGTCCATGAGGTATTCGCATGAAAACGTAGTGCGCCATAAGAACCATACCAATCAGTCCCATTCGTAATACTTAAGCCGCTAAGTTCTGTAGTGATATAAGAGGCGTTGTTATTTTGACGATTTCCTAAAGAGGTATCTCCCGCCACCACTAAGACGTTAGATGATAAAGCGTTATTATCAGCACCACCGATTATTACGTTATTATTACCCGCATCGACAAGCAGCATATTCTCGTTGTTAAGAGACTCAACGCGGAAGTCTTGGTCGCGGTTACCTTCATTGAATACGATAGTGTCGCCAAAACGCGCTATTTCATCACCTGAAGATTCAGGTGCGTCCGTTGATCCAATATTGTTTTTAATAATTACTTCGCCGCCACCTGATGTCGTACCCAAATACAAATTAGTAGAGGCATATCCAAGTTTTGCGCGATTACTACCTTGTGGGCCTAAATCAATGTGCGGTGACGTGCCAGATATATGCACCTCTGCATCTGGCGCAGATGTGTTTATTCCAATTCGATTAGTACTAGCATCGACAAAGAGCATGTGGGTTTGACTATCAGACTCAACGCGGAAGTCTATTGCAGCATCAGACCCATCATTAACAACAACACCACCTGCACCAGCGCCAATGGAAAGGTAGTTTGTGCTTGCACTGGGGTCAGAACCGTTGTTGAATTTTAAAATATCGCTGTCAGAGTTATCGATACCAATCGTGTACTCTTGAATGCCTTCAATACTTAAAACAAGGCGCGGGTCACCCACGTCGCCGTTGGCGACTTGAATAATATTTCTAGCGCCACTTGCCGCATTAGTAGAAGCCGCATTTCTAAGCCTAAAGTCGGCAAGGCCTCCTGTGTTTGTTTCAAGCACATCGAGGAGGTAGCCCGGAGTCCCAGTTCCTACTCCGACCCGATTAGTGTCAGCGTCAACAAACAGCATATTCTCGTTGCTAACAGACTCGACGCGGAAGTCTTGTTGCGACAAACCACCTTGGTTGAAAGTAGTACCACCGGCATAATCTAACTCCAAGTATGAAACATTACTCGCAGTAGCGTTTGTTGCACGGAACAAAAAGTTAGCGCCTGATGTTTCATCTTGAACAGAATCAAACACAAACGTATTATCGTCTACATAAAAACTACCCGATTGGTTCGTACCGCCACTTCGAGTTATGTAAATTTTGTTCGTGCCGCTGTCGGTATTAAATGCTGCTGGACCTTGAACTGCTAGTTTTGCCCCAGTAGTGCTTAACCCACTTGTGCCTATATTTACAACGTCATTACCACCATCAACAAACAGCATATTAGGGTTGCCGTTAGACTCAACGCGGAAGTCAGAGTCGTAACCCTGTTGGTTAAAAACAACGTTTCCGGCGTAATCAACATCAAGCCAAGGACGTAATCCAGCACCGTTATTTACGGAAAACTGATACTCCCCTCTATTAACCTGCCCTGCGCCTACGTTTACTCGTGTCCTAGCAATTTCGTAAGCAGTTCCCGTGTCATTCCAATAACGTATTTGGTGGGAGTTAGTTTCGGATACGATGCCAGTTGCGACTAAAGACAAATCTGATGTGGTTGAACCTTTTATAGCAAGACCCCCACTACCAACATATGTTGCGGGTGATCCTGTTCCTGTGCCAATAACATTATTTCCGGCATCAACAAACAACATATTCTCGTTGCTAACAGACTCGACGCGGAAGTCGGAGTCATTACCATCTTCGTTAACGACAATCTCGTCCGTTGCAACACTAAGTCGTCTTACACCTTCCGGTCTAATCTCAATTCTAGCCGCGTCAATACCCAGTTCGTTATAAACACTTGTATTACGATTATAATTTGTGATGCGGTTGAAGTTTGCGGTAATCTCGGGTTGGAACTCAATACCCGATGATCCATTACTTACTGTAAGAGCGGCTAAAGGGTTGTTAGTACCAATCCCGACACGCCCTTGATTGGTTATTCGAACTCTTTCGTTTGTATGACCATTAGTGTAAAACCTGATGTCGGAATTTGAACGAGTCATGATAGACAGACCACCGGATGCATTGCTTGTCGCACCAAGAACTGCTGCATCTTGGACAAATCCATCTTGTGTTGTAAATCCGGATCCGGTTGCCTGTAAGAACAATCCACCGTTTGTTGTGTCGTTATTTGATATATAAACAGTTGCTTCGGCTAATGTCCCGACATCGTCATTATAGAAATGTGCCAACACCGGATCGCCATTTAAACTGTCGGCAACGACTAATGTTCCGGTCATTGTATCGCCATCAATATTTACATATCGTGCGTCACTGTTTGCTTGGTCGTCGTATGTAGAAAGTGCCGTCGAAATTTGTGTGTTGGTTTCTGCTTGCGTATAGGTTTCGGATTTTAGATAATATGAATCATTGGTCAACAACTCATAAACTTGAACATCCACATTTGCCCCTATAGGCAACGTGTATGTGAAATTGATTGAACTGCCTGTTGTTGCAACATAGTCTTGTGTCGCACCCTCAAACTGTTTAACACCATTGATATACACTTCAATGTTTTGGCTACCGTCAACAATGTATTCTAAAACTTGACTTGCGGTTCCTGTTCCGGTTCCCTCTACTTCAGCAACAAACTCGTCACCTACAGAATTAACTGCGGTTGCAGGATGTTCGGCTGCAAAGTCTGTGGTACCTAACGACACAATCTTATATGTTCTACCAACAACAAAGTTTCCAGAATCTGTTGTTGGATCTTCTTCACCAATGATAATATTGGTTTCACTTGTAGTTGTGTAACTATATTTTCTAAACGTTGCGTTTGCAGCTGAAGTGTCACCACCGCCACCGCCGCCACCACCAGCTGGAACAGCATCAATGAAAGTTGATCCTGTATGGACTTTAAGTTTGGAATTTAATGAATCAAAGAAAAATGATCCCGCTTGTGGAGCTCCAGCCGAACTGTCGTATGCAACGCCATATTGCATTCTAACGTCGCTTAGAGTCCCTCTGAGACTTCCAGCGGGAACAATCCCAACTCCATCAGTTAAAACTCTTGCGGCCGTATAATATTTATTAGACCCCTCTGACAAGTCGGTTGTCGTATTAGCAGACAGACTAATTTTAACTGTTTGGTCGATTGAATTTTTAAGTTCGAATTCGTTAGTCCCGTCATTGTATTCGATCTTGCCATCGCCGATATAAATCGTGTTGCCACTCAAATACAAATCTCTCCAACGATTTGTCGCAGAACCTAAATCATACGTAATGTCAACCGATGGTAAGATATGACTAGAAATTTCACCAGCGAAAGTAATTGTATCTGTTTGGGCGTCACCGAAGTATAAGTTACCATTTAAAGTTGTATCACCAGTTACTATCAAATCTGTAGTGACAGTTAAAGATCCTGGCGTCACCAAGTCGCCCGCCAAGCTTGCAGAAACAACGGTGTTGTTTGCGGGAACATTGACTTCAGTTTGAGTGAATGTCATTACTTCGATTGTGGTGCCGGATGGAGGTGCTTCACTAAATTGAATATCATAACCACTGATTGTGTAAGCATCTTTTTGCTGATAAACACCATCAATGAACACCTGTGTGTTATTTTCATTGATTGGAGGAATTGACAACGTGAACACTTGAAGAATGCCATCACCTTCAAAAGAATCTTGGTTTAAGTTGTTCCCTGATACACCAGCAGCAACTACGTAAACTACAATACTTCTTGTGTTTGCGGGAGCTTCACTGAATATTAATGTGGTAATACCGCCGGTTGTTGAAATGTTGTATGCGTCTTGGTTTTGGAAAATACCATCAACAAAAACCATCAAATTACTTTCAGATTCAGTAGATTGTGACAGTACAAACTCTGTTTCAACACCATCACCTGTATATGTGTCTGTTGTGAATGTGTTTGTTCCACCACCACCGATGGCACCCCAAGTTGAAGTGTATCCTTCGAATTGATTAAGGCTTGTGTTATATCGGAAATAACCAGCATCCGGTGTGCCAGGTCGTTGTTCGGTTGTTCCCACAGGAATGTGAATTGCATCTGTAGCTGATCCAACATCAAAACTTACGTCTGGACTTGTATTTAAAATACCAACACGATTGGTTGTAGAATCTACATGGAATGTTGTTGTATCAACTGTAAAATCACCAGAAACTGATCCGGACGTTGCAGATAATATATTGACATTTGCAGTGCCGCCGAGGTATATATCTCGCCATTGTTTCGATAAAGAACCAAGATCGTATGCATTAGAATTTTCTGGTAGAATTGATGAAGCTACGTCAGCTGAAAGTGTAATTGTATCTGTCTCAGCGTCGCCAAATGTAAGGTTGCCGGAAATAGTAGCATCACCAATAACTGTTAAATTACCACCAACCTGAAAATCATTAACCGTAGAACCAGAAGTTGCTGATAAAATATCAATGTTAGCCGTTCCGGTAAGATATAAATTATTCCAAGCTTCAGCTCCAGACCCAAGATCATATGTATTACCGAGAGCTGGTACCAAATTAGATCCAATCCCACCAAACGAAGATTCACCCGTAACATCTAAATCATTTCCTACAGTCAAATTTCCAGATTCGCCAGAACCTGTAGAAATTACGATAGACCCAACTGTTACTGTCGCCGAACCAGTCCCAAATTTATTCAATTCATCGATGACAGTATTAGAACTAATACGAAATTCATCAAAGGTATTTGATAATAAAATTTGTTGAATATTGAGTGATGATGCCATTTAACTATTCCGTTTTTATCTGTTAGAAACCAATTCCGTCAGTAAGGTTTTAATATCCGTTATGTCACTACTTAAATCTGCTACTTTTGTTTTTAAAAAATCCAACTCATTTGCCATTCGGCGTTGGTTTATACTTTTTTGTTTTTTAATTTTATATTGCAATAGCGCTTCTGTGTCAGTATTTAATAAGGCTTTAGAGTGTGAATCTCTTTCGGTAATACCGGCAAATTTTTCTTCGAGGTCGATCTTCATTATGCCAACGCTATAGCTCTTAAGTTTTTAATTCTTGGCGCATATGATCCGTTACTCGACAAGAAAACAACCTTTATTGAAAAATATTTAAATCCACTATAAGTTCTTAAATCTTCTGTGGTATATCCCACAACATTATTTAGTACCTCAAATATCTCCAATCCAGATAATGTTGATCCTGTATATCCACTTTCTAAAGTCAAAACTTCATTACCGCCAATTGTTGCAACAACCCCAGTAATTCTATCTGGGCCGATTGCCACTGTATCTCCAATCCGAAGTTCTTCCGTAAATCTGGTACCAGTACCATTTACAGTAACGTTATTATTTGTCACACTTACTGTTCCGTACAGTATTTGAACACCACCAGTTAAATCTGATGTTGGAATAACATATTTTTCTTCTTCGTATATATTAGAATCTTGATTAATTGTCGGTGTTCCGTCAAGTAACATTTCATTGTAGAATTTAAAATCAAAAGAATCTTGATCACTCTCATTAAGGATTCTGTAATACACCTTAATATTAGTTCCAGCTGGACGATTGACATCAACATAAACTTTGATATCAGACGCTTCAAATCCATCATTCAATGCAACACGTCGAGAGATATACCGGCCGTTTGATGTGTATGTTCCTGCAGGAGATTCTTCAAATTTTATTTGCGCAGGCACTCCAGAACGGGTTTCTCGGAAATTTTGTGTTGTGATTAAATTCAAATCGTCAGTTATCGAAGAAACGACTCGATAATCATTGCCAATCTTAATATATTCTCCAGGCTGAACCTCAGTTAGAAATTCTGTGGATACACCTACAACTGCATTGGATGATGCGGTTGTGCTTACCGTTCCTGTCAAAGTTGTTTCTGTCGTATTATTAATGTCAAGATCTTCAGGAATAACATTGATACGTTCCAAATCAATATATGGTGAAATGTATTTGTTGTCCGTAGATAGAGTTGACAATATATTTAATGACGACGAGTCGACCGTATCATTTATTGTGTATCGTTTGGTCAATTCTAAACGTTCTAGATTTTTAACAGACAGATATCCAGACTGTTCTAAATTAGAATCATACATATTAATAGAATATTGTATGTCAGTGTCGGCAATAGTTAAATTTTCGATATTGGTTGTGATTCTAGAAAAATTGATATCAGAATCAATATTCGTATTATCAAAATATGCCAACCCATTTGCTGTAGTTGAAAATTCAGCAATCTTCAATTTGAATTTCAAATCTTGATTCTGCCTAACACTCCAAGTGAAGTTGTTCGTAGCTGCAAACAAGATGCCGGCCGCTGGTTCCTTATCGATTCTATTATTCACCGAAGAATCTGTAATATCAATCTCACCCAAAACAGCTGTCCAGATTTGATAATCTCTGGAGTTGCCATCCGCTTTAACTGAGAAACAATATTCTGTGCCTGGGAAAAGATATATCGGACTCGGGAATGTAAATGTCGTCGCAGAAGTAGAATCATTCGAAACCAAAATATTATTATTTTCCACTCGCGAAACTTCATTACCTATAATTTTTCTAGTCGGGAATCCATTTTGCATTTCTCGAATTTCCACAGTCACACCAAGATTATTGTTTCCAGATTTTGTTTGGAAAAATAAATCAATCGATGTTAAAAATACACCTCTTGGGTATGTGGATTCGTCGATGTAAAAACTTTGCGATAACGGATCGTATCGTTTGTAGTTAGCGTCGTTGTAATTCTTAGATGTCGAATTAACACGGCTAATTTTAGTTACATAATTAGATTCATCGACTGCAACCGAAAATGGTCGAGTGTTGATAGAATTTAATCCACGAGTAATGCCTAAACCAGAAGATCGGATAGAATATTTCGCAACCGTTGTGGCCACAGAATCTCTATTTAAAGCATCATCAATCAATTTTAATTCTCTGTACCCAACATAAAATGTATTAGATGGCACTGTGAATATACCATATACTTTATTATTGATAGCTCGAAGTTCTGTATTAGAAACTTCAGTCCAATAATTTGTATCAACCGCCAACACACCATCATTGTCATACAAATCATTGAGATCGTCTAAAGTTTTTGTACCAACAAGTGCGATTTGTTTACAATCTGATGTTACATCGATTCCGTCGAAGAAGGCATACATTTGTGCGCCGTCTTTCAATCCATTACACTCAAAGGCAAAATCTCTACCTCGCATAACATGTGAGACTGAAATGTCAGAAACACGATCGACTGCAATATTTAAATCCGATGTTGTAATATCAATTGTCGAATCTTGGATTTGGTTTTTGCCGGTTTGAATAACCGCAGTTCTGCTGATTTCATATTCAGTGTTAGTTGTGGTGAAAGATAGAGACTTGCTTGGCGCACCGATCCAATGACGTATCGTCGGATTAACTTCAGTGTTCCACGCATTAGTCAAAGATTTCCAGTTGTCAGATTCGCCAGTTAGGTCGGAAACTAAATCGGAACTTGGAGTTCGTGTAGTCTGTAACCAGTTGTCTGTAGCTGGGACAACTTTCATATCACCAACCCAGCTAAATGCAAATGACTGTGTTAATCGCAATGATTCGGAAGCAAAAGGTTGATCGGCAAACGTTGACTCTGTATAATCCAACATTAATTTATTGCCAGCTGTTTTGGTAACACCGGAAGATGTTGTTGAATTATATTCCAACCGCACTTGACTGTCATTGTTGAAATATGTGGTAGCATATTTACTGTCGCGGTTGATTGCCGCTCGATATGACGGAAGTCCAACATCAGCTACAGAATGACCCGTAAACGCATCAACCAAAATACCGTTCTTAAATCTATCGATACCGTCTGAGTCTACTATAACTTTATCTCTAGATTCTTTTTCTAACAAGTTCAATGAAGTATAATATTCAAGGTTGTTAATCCGTTCCTGCAATTTCCCAATGTCTTGCATAGTGAATCGTCGATTCTTTTTCGGCGACACAATTACATTCTTAGGCAAGGATGGGAATGCTGGTATTTCTAATTCTGCAAGATCAATAGAATCAGGAACACTTGGGGGCGGTGTTGGGTTTGGATATCCAGGCGACCCGTCAATAACCGCAAGCTCACCTTTGTTGTTCATGTACAACTTCGATTTTCTACCTTTATAATATTGAAGGTCTGCTTGGAAATCTGAATTTGCAGCCGGGAAGTGTAATCCACCGCCGCCTACAGGAACATCGAACGTAGTAGATTCAACTGGGTTTGTCGCATTATTTGTGCTATTTAATTTAATTGGCCTAAAATCTAAAGTGTTTCTGAGATCGTAAGAAGCCCCGTTTTTTAAACTAACATAAGTTGGAATATCTGTAGTCCGAATTGTTGTCGTCGTGTTGTCACCAGCATCATCAACTGGATACGAATCTATAGACAAATAACCAACACCCTGTGTAGAGTCGTGTGTGAAAAAGTCAAATACAACTAACAAATTACCCGTCGGAACAACACCGACGTTAGGTGTGATTTTACCATTCTCATACAAATTATCCCGTTGACCATTGTCTAATGTATAATCTGAGGTAACATTTGTGTCTGACGTTGTTGCATCGACAGTAAAATTGGGTGCTTGATAAATTCCTTTGAGTGCGTAAATATCTGAGTGACCCAAAGAGTATGGTCCAGATGTCCCATTCGGATGAGCAGACGCGCCAGGGCCGGTGCCGGTTGGTTCGATTTTAATTTGTCGATCCCGTACAACATTTTTTTTGATTTCTCTTGCGTTTGCTCTATCCATTGTTGCAATAAAACTAATACCGCCATTAAATTGTTCGTCCAAGTCTAAAGTAACCGATGTTGGAGTAGTTACCGTCAAAGTACGGCTGTTTCCTCCAGTTGAGCTTCCGTTTAATCGTATTGGTAACCCGCCGGGGAACACTTTATAAATGTCGAGACCTGTGTCAGAAATTGGATGTGGTGCATCAATTGTTAAATTATCGTCGTCAGTAATTGCAGTGATTTTGAAAATACCGTTAGTATCATCCCCTATACCATTAATTGTAATATAATCTCCCACAACAAAATCTGTAGTGAACGATCCGCCAGTACCACCGTCGGTTGTTATTGCGGTTGTCCCATTAGTCGTAACATTATCAGTTTCTACTGATGTAGTGTATAGTGTGGTCTGTGGGATAACCAAATAGTTGTTTTTCTTTTGTAGTTCAGACAAAGTTCCTGTCCCAACAAAAGATTCATTTGTAGACGTAGAACTAATTGTACCAGTTCCGTTGCTCAATGTCAAAGGAAATTCTCTACGAAAACGGAAACCATTTTCTAGCTGTCCGTTAGAATCTCTTAATGTTTTGATACTACCATATGGAAGTTTAAATAATAACCTGTCGAATGTTTGTTCTTTAACGACAGCATTACCGGCCGAATCTAACACAATGTCAGCAACACAATCGGCAATTGATACGTTGTTTTGATACAATGAACGAACTTCTTGGAATGTTTTCCCAGCATTCATTTTGATATCATATGTGTATAAGTTGTATTGTGTGTTTGCCTCACCAGTTTCGCCACTAACATACTCGATCGACTTGATTCTTACTGTGCCAATCTTTGTGCCTGATGGGGTGAATGATGCGTTGTCAAAAGATTTGTTTGTAATTACATTCTGTGATGTATCATACAAATCAACTTCGATACTATCTTCGAAATTCCAAAACCCAATAAATTCATTAGTTGTTATATAACTACCGAGATTGATTTGAGTGTTTACTTGTTCGACTTCCTGTGTATCCAATCCTTTAGAAATTTCAACATTAGCCCGAGAAATTATTTCATTTCTATAACCAGAAACATATGCAACAAAAGGGTCAACCTCAAGTAATAATAGGTCAGAATTACCACCTTCATCCGCCGAATATCGACCACCATTACTTCCTGTATTCAGGTGTTCTCTAACAGAAATCCTTGGGTCCGATAATGTATAATCTCCAGATTCGTCGGATGTTCTTTTTGCGATCGCTTCTTCAATCTTACCTTCAAGTTCTATTTCTCTACGTTTCTTGATGATACCGTCTTCAACTTCGATCATAGAAACGAAATCTGATTCGTCTGTTGCCGCAGTATAAGATACCTTAGATAACGTAGTGTCGATCTTAAGTCGGTCTGCGCCTGGCGCTTGAAAGTTTTCCGTACCCTGTGCGTTGTCCAATAAACTAGAATCTGCTGCAGAATCCACAAAAGTTTTTGTTGGAACTAAACCAACTTTGTATGAAGGAACATTGGTGTACTTATCGAGGATAATTGTTTGGGCTGTGTGCTTGACAAAGTGATCGGCAATATACATGATGCCTTCGTCAATAGTGGCCTTAGAAGCTTTAGTATAAGTTACTTCTGTTGCAAGTCCAGCATCAACAACAAATTTTGTTGCGTTTGCGGTTGCAGAAACTGCATAAAATCTAGTACCATAAACACCGGCCATTAAAATTTCATTTTCAACATATCTTGAAGCTGATCGACTATCTAAAATCGAAGAGTCGTAAACAACTTGTACGTCCAAGGATGTTGCTGGAATCAATACTTCAGCGGTACCATCTGTTGGAATTGTATCGATGGATGAAGATAAATTATTTACCCAAATATAATCATTTGTTCCTGTAGTCGGATCAATATCAAAATCAACTAAAGTAGCAGTAACGACATCAACTGTTGGTGCGGCCGCAGTTCTAAATCGAACTGTGTCACCAACAATTGCATCAGTTGGGATGACCGGCGCGTTGGCAACCCTAGGTATTCTAACACGAACCGACCCAGCTGTCAAGTAATTAATGTAAAGTGTTTTGGGATCTTCACCAGACAAGTCTGTAACTAACCCAATAAAAGCTCGAATCCCTGTGGTTTGACCCACAACTTCTTTTTCAACAAAATTCGAAACCAAAACATCATTCGAATCAAATGTCGATTGCAACTTAACATATTCCAAATCTAAATCGATTGTCTGTTCACAACCCTGAACAATAGAACCTTGTTTAAAGAAAAAATTAGCAAATCTTTCTATTTGTTTTTGTTGTAAACTTTGACCTTGTGTCAACTCTCGGGCCTGAACGGCCCGGCCTGGTCGATATAAAATTCGTGCGAATTTTTTATCTTCATCAAAGTCATCGAAATACGGACTGATGTTTAGGTTTATTCCGCCGGGATTCGTCATTTTACTTTCTCTTCTTTAGGTAAAATTAAAACTCAATAATTAATTTAACATCTTCAATCTGGTCCGATGCTCTTGAAATTGGACTTCTGTTCTCTATATATAGGATGTCACCAGAATGCGGTTGCAGACCTGGCGCTTGATATAAAGTATCAATGTTTGCACCACCACCAGAGTTACTTGTGATACTCTTAGTACTTCCTGATCCATCAAAATCCGCCGGGTCTGGAGTTGGTAGAGTTGTGTACAAATACCTGTTAGTCGCATCATATTCTACAACTGTTGCTGTGCTGTTACCAACTGTTACAACGTCATCAGGTAAAAATGTTCCCGTTGGTTCGGCGTTGAACAGATGTCTGAATGTTTGTCGAATATTGGTCGTATTTGCAACTGTGGTGGTTCCATAGTTATACGGATCACGGATCAAACCAACTTTACGGAAATCGTTTTCGATACTAATCGTATCACCTTCCGTGCCGTCGAGTCTAACGTTCAACATTACATATTTACCACCAAGTTCTTCTTCAGCGTCAAATCCATGGCCACCTTTAGGGCTGATAATGGCCCGAGCAGTTGCGGTGTCACCACCACCCGCTGGAGCCGCAATAGTAACTGTTGCACTACTATATCCACTACCCAACTGAAATCCGTCGACTAAAATTTCTGTAACAGCACCAGAACCATCGACCGTAACACCAGCCGGATTTACAACTGTGGTTCCACCTGTTCCAGTAATTGTAACAACCGGAATATCGGTGGATGCATTATAACCACTTCCACCGTCTGTTACTACGATAGCGTGAATTGCACCATTTGATGTGCTTGTAGCATAAGCCTTTACTGTAGAATCAGTTCTTACAGGAATAAATTCGTTGGTTAAGAATTTCAAAGCATCTGCTGTAGATACGGTGTACATATATTTCCAAATGTATCCGTCCCCCGTTTGCAAAGGTGTTGTTGATGTTCCCGTAGGTTGATCGTTAATGCCGTTAGCGTTTCCAACTGCAGCTCCACCATTATTCCAAAGACATTTATAGACGTTGTATTCTTCAGTCATCACATAAAAATCATCATCTAAAATATCAGAATCTTGATCGTCATACTGATCGTACACAGTACCATCTGTCCAGTTATATCGTTCAATAACTTGCACAACATCACTTTCAATAACACGTTTGGCACCAATCATATCCGACCAAGGTGAATATTCTATCGATGTTGTATTATTTAACGGCGTAGGTGGATTTGTATCATCGGTAAATGCACTAATACCACCAATGTAGAAATACATTTTAGTGTCGATATCGGCATTTGGTGTTGATGATCCTTCTTCAAACCCAGAACTTTCTGAAAATGCTTCTTTAAATTGTTGCGCATTATGTATGCGAAATTTACTCGTTGCTATCGCAGGCATACGATTTCTCCTATATTATTTGTGTATTCTTTATTTATAACAAGTATTCACGTAAAGCTTCAACATTTGAATATGATGCATCTGGTTGTACATTCACCACCATTTCCAGATCATTTGTGATATTTGTTATTTTAAATTTTTCGTTTCCAATAATTATGTACTCACCAGCAACAAAATCTGTCAAAAAACTAGTTCCAGTTCCAGTTACCGTTGTGCTACCCGATATAGAAACTGTTCCCGTAATTCTGTCCTGTATATACATCCCACGCCCAGTAGAATATTGATCCAAAAATGTTTTGTTTTTGAAAGAAGAAATCTGTGATGAAGCTAATACGGATATCTCCAAGTCTTTATATAACGGACCTGCAACATCTAATGGATCTACAACTTTAACTTCAACATTAGATTGAGACTTTACAAAATGGAATTTGCCAATAGTACTTGAATTATTAACAATGCCAAGAACGACCGAATCTCGGCCACCAAACGATACATTATATTTATTCTGAACAATTGCCGTAGCGTCAATTTTATTCCCATGTATTTCAATATTGTAACTTGGAGTACTCGGGGAAGATAACTGTTGTATAGATGTAACACTCGGTTTCTTTATGACATATTGACTTCTGTCTTGTGTAATTGGTTCCACAAAAGATAATAAAGTTTCGAGGAAAATTGTTCGACTCGTTCCACTAAATTCTGGCGCAATAATACTATAAAATTCCGGCGACACTGTCAAAAGTGTTGATATTAAAATCTCACCAAAGAATTGTGTTCCAGCTGGATGCAAAGTGTCTTTAACAATAGATCGATAGTCATTAAATCCCAAACCACTACGAATTACATAAGAAAAATCTTGGAAAAATAACGAATCTTGAATGACTCGTCTACCAATAATACTGTCTGTAGTTGTCCAATCTCCAGATTGTATGCCCAATCCACTCACAATCGGCGTTATAATAGCATTACCGTCACCACCATTCACGGTAGCTGTTGTTTGTGTGGTGGAATAATTTACACCAAAGTTTTTAATTTCAATTTCTCGAATAGATCCTAACCCAGAACCAGAACCTATCGCATCCACAGAAACAGCTCCCGAACTGCCTTGAATACCAGTAACGGTCAGTACTGCGAGACCATCACCACTACCTGTCATATCAATAGTTGGTAGTGTTTGGTTTGTATATCCTGTACCAAAGTCAGTAAGTTCTATTCTAGAAATTGGGCCCAACCCGTCAACCAGAGGGTCGTCATTAATCAATATACCAGATTCACCCTCTAAAGATAAATTAAAATCATCTTCGAAAGCAAATTCGGAAGTAGAAGCACTAGGCGATACTGAAGCAACTAACCCTGTTGCTGTGCCGGAACTAAAAACAAGTGTGTCGCCTACCGCATAATCGTCACCGGCATTGTTGATTGTAATAAGTTTATCCGACAACGCGCCGATTGATTCTATAACAGTGTCTATTAAAGTTAATGTCGGTGCGCTTGTATAATTTTCGCCTCGGTTGACAATAGTTAGTGTTGCAATTTCACCAACAGTATATGTGTCCCCACCATTTGTTATTGTGTATGGGTTTTTTATTTCTGTTACTTCTACTAAGAATCCAGACCCACCAGCATTAGTGTTATCGGTTACAGCTCGAGTACCTAATCTATAACCATGTCCAATAGAATCTACATTAATTTTATTGATTGGACTGGAATTGATAGACGAAACTTCAGCTTCGACTTCTTTACCATTTCCAGAAGCATCCGTTACCGTAATCAAGTCACCGACCGAATATCCAGATCCAGAATCTACGATGGTAAAGTCAGAAACCATACCAAACAAAATGACATTTAGACTTGGTGTTCCTACAGCAAAAACTTCTTCCCCAGCTTGGAATGTGCCGGATGTTAACGTTAAAACAAATTCAGCGAACTGAATTCCACCCAAAAAAGTAATACGAACATTGACAACGTTTGCAACAGCGCCACTACTGACGCCACTGATCGTTTTATTTAAGAAACTAAAAACGTCTATTGGTTGCGAATCTTTGTCTGTTATTGACGTTCGAAGGACGGTTCTTTTTTCAAATTTACCATCAGATACCCGCAAGATTTCTTCGCCCGGAAATCTAAAAATTACATCGTCATCGAATACAGCTTTAAAGAAAAACTTGTAAGCTTCTTCTGTACTTTTAGAAGAATAAAACTCTTTAATTTTCTTGGCAATTAATCTGCGGTCGCTTTCTGTTTGTGCAGGAATACCACGATTTAATTCAGATTTGAGATACTCATAATATTCTCCAGACGCATAATCGAAAGATTTGTTCTGCACCATATTGTCTGCGGCACGTAAAACATTGTCTTTAACAGAAACAGTTGTAGCTGTAGTAGATGATGTATTCCCCTGAACAACCTCATTAACATCAAAAGATTCTTTGCTAAACATTTTCAGTACAATAGTTGTACCGTCAATTTGTTTAATACATCCGCTAGCAAAAGAAGTTGATCCGACAAGTGTTTCGCCGAGAGTGAAAGACCCAGACAAATCCTTAAGAATTACTGAACTACTTTCCATCCATTCGTAGTATGCCTTTACGAATGTAAGAAAGTTAGGGCTGTCCAGATTCGGTATTAAATTTTCTACCGATAACGAGGGTTTGTTTGTAGTCTCAATTGACATTATCTATTCACTAAGCTGATATTTTTATCATTAATAAGTGTTACCGAAACATCAATATCATTAATTAAAACAATTTGACCCCTCAACGGTAAGATATCTTTATTCTGTGGATTTGCAGTTATTCTGAGCGTGACCCCACCATCAGCAATAGCTGTTGGTCTAAAATCATCTAATATGATTTGGCCAGTATTATAATTTATCGTTCCTACATTCTGAGCGACGCCTAGTGCGTCCCCAGAAGCATTTAACCTAAAAATACGAATTAATCCAGCATTGTCTTCAAGATAACAATTAGAAAATCCACCGTAACTAAAAGCATTTGAGATAATCTGATTTCCACTATTATATGGGTGTGCTGTTGGTCTGCCAGAAGTAGTTGAATTGATTGGGTTTGAAAAATTGACCGTATACTTCGCGGAAGCATTTAACTGAACATCAAATTCTTTTCGCATTTTAACAACCATATCAGAACTTAAAATAGACCGTTCACTCGTATCTATTAAACGTGAGAGTTCGGAATACCTAAAATATTTTGAGAATTTATTTAAGTTATTTTGACTATATTCTTTTACAGCAGTTTTAACGGTGTTATTTAAGTTTGTTTCCGTTGCAATAGTTTTTTCTGGGTCATACGTAGTACTAATAGTTAAAGATAGGTAAATATATTCAGGATCTACAATTTCAGTAGACACTGTCAATATTTTTTTAGGATCTATAACGGATCGGGTCAACTCTAATTTTTCAGCAGGCGTCAAAACATTACCGATAGTGGGTTTAACTGCAATATAAACCTTTCCGTAGGCTGGAGGGTCGTTATCCTCTCCACCCCAAACTATGACAGAAGACACATTAGATTGTTGCGATATTAAAGTAGAATAATCTTCTGCTGTTACTGCCCTGTTTTGTGACGCGTAAGCCTTAGGAGCATTAAATTTAATAGAATCCACAGTTTCAGAATCTTGACCACCAAAAGAATATGCCGAAGCTTGAAATGTTGATGAGTCTATACCCGAAATAGAATCTTTCAATGTCACATTAGAGACACCATTTCCTGACGAACCTTTCGACACAATATACGTAAGATATACGACATTGCCATCATCTAAAGATTTACCTAAAGCACCACTACCAAAAACAACTTCAAATTTATTACCATCAATTTCTTTTAAATAATATATTAAAGATTCTGAGGTTAATGCCGTTACTGTTGGGCCATAAACAAAATTTCTAGTTGTTGAATCTGACGACGAATTTAAAACTCGAACCTGTAACGTAGATGTATCTGCATTACTGTTGTTAATGATGATCTTTTTAGTTCTATCTGTGATATCATAAGTATACTGTTCGGTTACATATGTGCCTTCGATCAATACTACATCCGATAAAGAATATACGCCATTTGCTGGTGTTATTGTTAATGATTCGGTGTTTGAAAAAACATACGATCGGCCGTCAATGGTCGTATCAAACTTAGACCCAAAGGGGATTGTTATCGAAGACGGTATACCAGTAGGCACTACGGTAATTGTGCCAGGTAAAGTCGCTGATGTTGTCGACCTTGGCGTGTAACCTAAAGAATCTGCTAACGTAACGACCGAGGATCTTTTTTGAGCTGTGTTTAAGAATGTTTCGGCCGAAGCCATATTCGTATAAAACATATTGTAATACGTGTTATATGATAATAGATCTAACAGACTAGCCAAACCCGACGAATCAAAATTATAATCTTGAAATTCAGATTGTGTTTTTAAATATGAAACGAGGTTGGATCGAATCTCCGCATATTCAAGTCCATCAACTTTTAAATTTGTGTCGTTAGCCATGTTATGCCCTGCTTATTACGGTAGATACTTCTTGTGGTTGTGGGAAACCCTTAGCATAATACTCTATAATAATTTCTATGCCATAGTCTTCCATATTGGTTTCGATCGAAATTAAATCTACTCTAGGTTCCCAAGTTCGAATTGCATATTCAAGATCTTCAGTCAACTCATTTTCTGTCAGAGGATCAGCTGGCTTAAACAAATAATCAAAAACCCGACTTCCAAAATTTGGATTGTATGGCCTGCTGCCGACTGGTGTTCTGATTAAATTCAACAACGCCAGTCGAACTGCTTTCTCGCCACTAGCCGGTTTAACCTCCCCCGTGTTGGGGTTTGGTGTGAAATTTAACGGTAAATCTGAATATAATTCTGCCATGAGACTATTTATATCTTATTTTAAGTATTTTTTTGGTCTTGTATTTCTTTTCTTAGTTCTTTAGTTACTTTTGCAATTTCTGATAGGGCTTTTCTGGCTCTTGTGGCAGAAACTTTGACACCCTTTTCAATAAACTTTTCTCTTTCTGACAAATACGTTTCAAATAAACTAACTAACATTTCATGATTGCTCATAATATTTCCTTCTATTTACAAAAAATTGCTTGACATTTCATTTGATTGTGTTATAAGTAGCTGTGTAGCATTTTAAAATCAAATATATTTCTATTTATAATATTTTATTATGCCAGTTGATCGATTAAAGCTTTAATTTCTGATACAGTAACCACACCAGTTTTGTCTTTTAATATAATATCATCGGCTTGCAACGTTATACTCGTTTTAGACGTTTCGTATTCATTTTTTATCACAACAGATGCATTGCTTCCATTTGCTATATTTAGATAGGTCGATGGATTGACTGGTTTTATTGGTGAAATATTATCAGAATATATTTCTACCCCAGTATTGTCTTGTGGCATCGTTAGTGATATTTTAGGTTTCCCACTCAACCCTCCATCTGGATCTAGTTTAAATTTAACTTTACCGTAAATTTCCTGTATGTATGCGTCCCTGTTTGAGTCAGCTGAATTGGTTGGATTTTGATAGACGGATGGGAATGAAATTTCCGATTCTGATGACCATTTCGCAGAATCCTGACCCATATTAGATTCAATGTTGCCTGGAATAACCCCGAGAACCATTGGTTCTTGTGCATCTGATCCATCAAGGAAAAACCCGAGAACCCAATCTCCAACATTAGGACGGCCGTAAGCACCATGCACATTTGGAGCATTCAGACAAGCAGCCCAAGGTAGAGACTGTGTCTTAATTTCATTTAAATATGCAGCTGAATGATATCCAAATATTCTCACTTTTACACGACCCAAAAGCGCAGGATCAACATTCCATTCAACAACACCTATCCACCAAGTAAAATTTGGATTATCTGTAATCATTATTAACCACCCCCATCACCAGTATTAATCGAAATACCATTCTTACCAAAAAGTTTGATATTCTTAAAAATTGTTTCATTTATTCTAGTGTCTATCGAAAAGATTTGTTCTTTCAGATTTCCATCAGTTTCAGTAACCTTAACAGTTAATTCGGGTGAATTGACAGTTTCCGTTTCTGTTGTTGACATAGGTGCTGCGTAGTATTGTGATTCGGACTGATTCAGTTTCTTTTCAACTCCATCAATCGATATCGAAGCTGGTACATACGTCTTAGCAAAATCTTTCAACCCTTCAGAGAATCCAACGGCCAATGACTGAATTCCAGTTTCAACACCAGTTCTCAAATTTTCTACAGCAAGTTTTTGTGAATCGATCATAGACTGAAAACCTATTATGTTGTTAGCTTGGTTCGACAGTCTGGTATTGACAGAATCTATACCCTTGTTAATTTGGGTGCCAATTGTTGCGTTCAGAGATGTCAATTGGTTGCCAAATTCCGTATTTAATGAAGAACGGAGGGTTCTTCTAGCAATGTCGTTTTGTTCTTGAATAGATTTAATACGTTCGGCCCAAGCATCTTCTCGTTCTTTTTGTTGTTGAGCAAACGTTGACGCTTTCTTTTCCAACTCAGCTTTGGCAATTGCCGCCGCGGCAGCTGCCTGCTCGCGAGCAGTTACGGCTGTTCTTTGCAACTCGGCCGCTAACGCGGCTTCGGATACAATTCTCTGTTGTTGTACTGTCAAAACGCTGTTTGTTACGTTTGTCAAACCCCGTTCAAATGCTATGCGTTGATTTTGTATTTTATTTTCCGCATCGACGGCCGTATCAGACAATAGATTTTTTAATTCTTCTGCAGCTGCTGCAGCAGCTTCCTGTTGAATTTTAATATTGTCTGCCAACCGTTGTTCGGCTTCTCGGGTCTCCTGTCTTGCTGTAGCTACAATTTCCGAGTTTTCTAAAAGATTGTCGATACGAAAAGATCTTAAATTCTGTAGTACCACAGGATCAATTTGCAGTGCATAATCACTGGGGACCGTCACAACATTGTTTTCTACTTGCGCCACAGCATTTGCCGTATACCCTTCTTCAGCTGTTCTTGTTGGAAGTAGATCGGATGCACTGAGTTGATTCTGTGATTTTAATGGTTCTCTGACCGAACCTCTTGACAACTCCAAATCTTTAGAGTATACTTCGTTTGTTATTACATGTCTCACAGCTGTTACGAAATATTTTCCAGAATACACATTGTTTTCTGTTATAGAACTTATGGAAGTATCGGTTGATTTTTCTACGTCACTTGGTAATTTGAGATACACAATATCACCAGCGCCTAATTGATTGACAGCACCATCTACGCCGACTCGAACTCTCATTGCTGAAAGAGCAAAAGATCCGAATAGATCTGCCTTAATCCACGCCTTTTTGTCTTTCATTGGATCGTTGATAGCTGTAGTGACCATTCTTTCGCCGGGAATTTCTTCTGATCCTTTGATACGTCCGGTAGAAAATTTAGCGAATATGTTATTATCACTTATAATATCATTAACGTAAAAATCTTCTGGAGCATCTTTATAATTGAACACGTCAACTTCCAAAGATCGTCTTGCAATATTGACGTTGGTTACTTTAGATCGATAAAATCCATAGTTCATATTAATCATATGATTGAAATTTTCTTCTGGAGTGACATACTCTGCTCTCATAACAGTTTCAGCGCCTTTACCTTCTGTATACCCTATTGCTGGTTTATATACAATGGTGTATATGTCTTTTGTGTTACCACCAGAAACTTTTGGAGCCAAGTTTCTTAAATTTTTTAAACTTGCAAATGTATATCCTGTAGTCAATCTATCAAAAAATAAATAATAATTACCATCAACACCAGATCTTTTTGCTAAGTATTGTATTGCCGAAATTGGCGAGTAGCCTGGGGACACAAAAGAACTGTCAATTTTCGGCAAATTTGTTTGAATGTTAATACTTTTACCTAGATCTTCGGTACAAATATCATTTATTATATTGCTTAATGACGTATCACTTTCGTAGGATCTATATATACGTTTTTTCTGAGAAACAATTGTGCTTCTCGTTACAAATCCCAAATTGTATTTGATACTATTGTTAGCTACATAAGTTCCGTTGGATATTGAATGTACAATCAAATCGTCGCGATCGACTAGGACATCGTAACCATTTGGCCTTAAAATTCTAATGGAAATACTTTCTCCACCAGTTAGCTGGAATTTTTCCAATCCTCCAACAAAGTCGTCAATTTCTATAAATCCCGAAATCGAAGGGTTAAAAATATCTTCATATATAATAATCTGCGTCATAACATCGGTTACACTTACGGGTGTGCCGTCACGAAGTGTTAACGTTATTGAGTCTACCGTGTAAGATCCGGCAATATGTTCGTCAAGTTCAGGCTCGCGAATTGACGATTGCGTCCTCAAATCAGGAAACTTGTACGCTGTCATTTATAAGTTCTCTGTGGAATACAACGATTCTTGAATTGCGACTTCAATTCTTTTAACCAAGTTTGGTTGCAAAATTTTAATTCTTCTTTTTTCTTCATTCAAATCGGATTCATACTCATAAGTTGTTTTGCTGTATTTTTTATCGTCAATTAACGACTCGTAAGTGGCCTGACTTATTATAAAACCCTCACCCGTATAATAAAATCGAATTTCATTTCTTGCGTTTGAAATAGATCCATATTTTTCTATGATATATTTTTTGAATGTTGCAGAATCTTTTGGCCATTCGTCGTACAAGTTGTGAATGTTGTTTGATAACAATAATATATAGGCATAGGATGGACGACCATATAATCTGTTAGCAATTCCTTCTGGTCTTTCGCCTTCCGCAATCAAATAATCTCTTGCGCCCGCACCTCCTGCTTGAAAAATATAATCATTTATTTTGGTTCTAGTTGTAATATCAATCGCAGATAACGAGTGATACTGATCAATTTTATAATCGACTTTATTGTAATATCTAAACATTATATGAACTTCGATCTATTCTGAGCTTCACTCTTAGCATCACCCAAAGTTCTTGGAATGATTTCAATTAAACTCAGTGTTAAATTAGTTTCTGTCGGATAATTGTCAGTCGTAAAGAAATTTATTTTTTGACCGCCATAGTCAGATTGTACTGTTTCAATAACACACGGTTTACTTTTGAAAAGTGTTTCCCAGCCTGGAAGACCTACGCCACCACTTTCACGCACAAATGGAGCCTTCTTTACTATGATATTAAATTGAATTAAATTTGGGTATCCAAATGTGAGATTGATACCAGTAATTGATTCATCATCATCATTAATCAATCCGGTCGATTGATTTAATGAGGGCGAAGCTGCCAATTTTAATGTGGTTACAGCTTTTCTAACTTCTTCTGCATCGGTCTGGTTTCTAGGTTTCATATTAAAAGGTAATTGATATCTTCTGAATGTAGGTCCCTTGTATAATTGTTGTTGCATAGGGTTGATTGCGGTCTTAGTAAGAAACTCAAACTGACTTAAATTGTTTAATCCTGCAGAAGCAATAAATCCACTTAGACCTGCGCCACCTTTCTTAATACTATACTCCAACGCCTGTGCTGCAGATACAGCCGTCTGGCCTGCGGAAGATGCAGCTTGCGACGCTCCCAATATATCGGTAGCTACCTTTAACCCCTCGGTCGTTCCTGCTCCAAAAATTGGGCCGTCTTGTTGATAGTTATTAATATTCGATAGGTTTAATTGTGGTGGCGCTTTCAAATATAACTGTGGAGCCTCACTAACTCTCGCTCCATCAGCATTTAAAATTGTCATTTTAACATATGCTGTTACATGGTTGTCGTTACCCGCATCTTGATTGTGAGGAAACTTAATTTGTGAGGAACCAATATTCGAATATCGACTATTTGGGTCTGATTGTTCTGGCCAACCAGTGTCGTCACCCGCATAAGATTGATGACCATTATTTCCTGCTAATTGGTATATCGTCTTTCCCATAGAAAGTTCCTAAATAAATACTATCTTGTTCTCTATTTATAATTTAAAAATGTCATATCGCGGATATAAAGGTAAATTTAAACCAAAAAATTTCAATAAGTACTGGGGTGACCCAACCAAAATAATCTACAGAAGTTTACTTGAAAGAAGGTTTATGTGTTATTGTGATGAAAGTCCTTCTATAATAAAATGGAATTCTGAAGAGGTTATTATACCATATTTATCACCCATTGACAATAGATATCACAGATATTATGTGGATTTTCTTATTAAAACTAAAACTAAAACTGGCGAAATTAAAACGACATTGATTGAAGTTAAACCATATTCACAAACATCGCCTCCGGTAAAAAAATCTGGATCAAAAAAACCCACAAAAACATACATTAGAGAAGCTATGACTTGGGGTGTTAATGAGGCAAAATGGAAAGCTGCTTCGGAATATTGTTTAGATCGCAAGTGGCAGTTTAAAATAATTACAGAAAAAGACTTAACCCCGTAATTAAAATGTATAAATAGAGTATATGTTAATATTTAAAGAACTAATTTATAACGGCGTTCGGTCGGGTGAAATTCCCGCCAGAACCAAATCGTCTAGAGAATGGTATAGAGAAACTGCTAGGCAGTCTTTCAGTGAAATTCAACCAGGCGAAAGTAGTGATAAGTTTAGGCCTGGAAATGTTGTAAAACAATTTTCCGAAAAAAGACGAGTATCGAGACCGGAACTGGGAATGATGTACTCATTTAAGTACGACCCAAAACATAAAAAAACTTTGCCGTATTATGATACATTTCCGTTGATATTTCCGGTGGAACAATACAACGACGGTATACTTGGGATCAATTTTCATTATTTGCCATTAGCTGGACGGGCCAAACTTATGGACGCACTATACACAGTGTCTTCGGACAAAAGATATAACGAGAGGACTAAAATATTGGCAACGTATGATATTTTAAAAGGTGCATCAAAGTTTTCTGGGTTTCGACCAACATTAAAACGATATTTGTATGAATACGTAAAAACTCCATTTTTGGAAATTACAGCTGCGGAGTGGGATATTGCATTATTTTTGCCGATGGAAAGATTTAAGAAGGCACAAGCATCTGAAGTGTGGGCAGACGCGACTAAAAAATCAAAAAGGAAAGGTAGGTAATGGCGAAGAAGTCTAATTTTTCATTATCAGGATTGCAATCCGTTCTTAAGGGTGGTATCGCTAGGCCAAATTTATTTGCGGTTGAGATTGGTGTGCCGAATGTGATTAAAGGTAGATGGAGGCAACTGCAATATGCAGAATATAATGGCCGATTAAATAACACTGATCCTAATTTGGGTATTTTTATTAAAGCTGGATCGTATTTTTCGGAAACATCCGAAAATGTTGGTAAGTGGTTTGTTGATGCGTTAGTGGATGCAGCAAGTAGTTCAAAGAGAACTCAAAAGTCCATGCCGTTTATTATAGAATCGACAGAATTTCCTGGCAAAACTATCTCTGCAGTAGAAGACAACTATTCTGGTCCGGCAATTTTAATACCAAATGATATGACATATAATGATATCACTTTTACATTTTTGGCTGCAGCCGGAATGAAACAAAGAGCCTTTTTTGATGTTTGGATGGAGGGGATAGTCGTACCAGGCACCTTGCGTGTGGGCAGTGACGCACCATTAACAGGCCGGGCAGGAACTGTTGCATATTATGATGATTGTATAGCTGACGTTAAAATTCATCAACTGGGTGATGCCGGCCAGATAATTGCAACAACATACCTAAATAATGCATTCCCAATAGCAATGAGTTCTATGAATTTGAATTGGGAAGAACGTGACACATATCAAAGATTTTCTGTGACGTTTAATTATCGTTATCACAATGTTAATTATACAGCAGAATCAGAACCATTTACAGTTTGAATAAATTATTAATACACTAGGAGTATATACTATGGCTTTACCTAAAATTAAAACCCCGTTACACGAACTAACTTTGCCGTCATCTGGTAAAACTGTGCAATATCGGCCATTCCTTGTCAAGGAACAAAAGATTTTGTTGATGGCACTTGAGAGTAGTGAACAATCAGAAATGTTACGTGCAATTAAACAGATTATCATTAATTGTACCGTTGATGAACTTGATGTAGAAACATTGCCAATGTTTGATCTTGAATATGTATTTTTAAAACTTCGAGCAAAATCGGTTGGTGAAATTGTGGACCTTAAATTGTCACACCTCGGAGGTAAAAATTCGGAAGGTGAAGAGTGTACCCACAGATTTGATTACAGTTTAGATTTGATGGCCATCGAAATTTTCCGAGAAGAGGGTCACGAACCAAAAATTATACTCGACGAAGAAAGTGGAATTGGTGTTGTGTTGAAATATCCAACACTTAATATGGCCGATAAGATCGAACAGGCTGCTAATCAATCTCAAATTGAAACCATCACTGATATGGTTGTTACTTGTGTTGATGTTATTTTCGATGCGGAAGAGGTATACCCATCGAGTGAAACTTCTCCTAGTGAAATTGCAGAGTTTTTAAATGATCTTTCACAAGAACAATTTGAAAAAATCACAAATTTTTTCAGTAGTATGCCAAAATTGAAAAAAGAAATCGAATGGACATGTCCCAAGTGTGGGAAAGATGAAACATCGGTGTTGGAGGGAATGGCAAATTTTTTCGGATAGGCTTGTCTCATGATAACCTTTTGAATTATTATAAATCAAACTTTGCAATGATGCAACATCATAAATATAGTTTGACGGAATTGGACAATATGATGCCATTTGAGAGGGAGATATACATAGCCCTCTTGACTGAATATGTGAAAAAAGAAAATGAACGTATAGAAGAACAAAATAGGAAATCTGCGTCTCGAAGACGCTAACCAGAGAGTAGAAATAAATGGCATCAAATCTACAAAGATTGGGCGGATACATAGGCGGCAAAATCAGCAATGCAAAGGATAGCCTAGTTGCAGGCGCCAAAGCGTCTGTGTATGAAGCTAACCCTGCAATGTTCTCTGGTATAGAATCTGGAATATCTTCATTACGCAAATCGTTCGATAAAAACAATACCGATAATGAAAAAAGGGCTCGTGAAGAGCAAGCAAGAAACAATCGGTCTCGGGGTGTCGATGAAAATAATGCTAGAGAACAGGCATATAAAGACAAGTTAGATTCAGATCGACTTGTGTCGATGGACAACACACTTAAAAAAATTCTCAAAGCATTAACTAAAAGTTCAACCGGAGATGGAGAAAATTTTGAATTTTCTCTCGCTGGTCTTATACCCCCATTTCTTGCTGGGACTGAAGATATTATTCGAGCTTCTAGACAAATTGCTCAAACCGCCCGAGCGTCCGCTCGTGGTGTTACTCAGGCCGCTCGGGCTATAAGACCGCCAAGAAGCGGTGGACCCAGACCGCCAAGAATTAGTGGGCCCAGACCGCCAAGAATTGGTGGAACTAGACCCCCAAGAATTAGTGGGCCCAGACTGCAAGGATTTGGTCGAAATTTTGGTGGAGCCAGAATTATTGAGGGCGAATTTAAAATTTTACAACAAACCATGAATGAAAGGTTTCTTTCTAGTTTAAGAACATTCACAACTTCAATAAAAGAAAGTCTTACTGTAGAAAAATTGTTACAACCTTT
>Ga0255752_10001357_pt1 | contig 28389 bp, 21 predicted proteins | sample 011ome_25_FD_179952 | JGI IMG/M metagenome (GOLD analysis project Ga0255752, IMG submission 179952) | Coastal salt marsh microbial communities from the Groves Creek Marsh, Skidaway Island, Georgia - 011512CT metaG (version 2) | ecosystem: Environmental > Aquatic > Marine > Intertidal zone >... | reverse complement strand
ACTTATATGAGAAGGTTCACGCTTGTTTCCTAAGCTAATATAAACAAAAAAGCCGAGACTAAAAAATCTCGGCTTAAATTATTTTAAATGATGTGAATTAATCAAGTGTCATTTCAAATGGTAAATCGCTTGGTTCATAATAGCCATCACTGCTATGTAGACCATACCATTTTCCGCCATCTGTAAAGTAGAACCAATCGTGAGCTACATCATGAATTACTTTAAAAGGTCTTTGATATAGTTCGAACTTAATTGACTTTGCACTACCTCTTGCTAAATACTTTAGAACTGGAACGCCATCATCCCAAGTTTTAGTTGTTGTCGTTGCTTTAATAGTAGCTGATTTGCCTTTTAGTTTTGCAGTGTATACTTCACCACTAACCTCATCTGCTAAAAGTAAAGCAGCTTCTGAGTCCATTTCGTTAATCACCGCTTCTTTAATATATGGTGCTTCTTTTTTGTCCCAAATATCTTTAGACATTGTGCCAATTGCTTCAACACCAGCTGTATTTAGTACTTCATCTTCTTCTTCTGACTTGTACTTGTCTGCTGCTTTTTTATTACGGAATGTACCTAGAATGTGCTTACCTTCTTTATCTTCGTACCATACAACGAACTTACCTTCATTAACTACTGACTCGACAAGTCTTAGCTCTTCTGGTGAATACTCTTTAGTTTCTCCATTAATAGAGACAATATAGATTTCTTCATCGCCTTCTCCTGTAGATCCAATAACTGAACCGATCATTCCGCTATCAATACATTCTACGCTGTCACCTGCAGTAAAATGAGATTCATTGATAAACTGTTCGAATAATTTTATGTGTTTCATAATTAGTTTCTTTATTTAAGGTCCATTCTAACCTTGAACTTTCTATCCTTAATTACAAGGTTCATCTCATTTGATAGGTTAGCTAAGATTTCCATTTGAGCATTTTTTGCTGCTTCATCAACTGAATCTTCAGACATATCATTTTTAAAGTCTTCCCAGTTATCAGCAGTATCTTTATACCATTGTTTAAATGCTTCGATTAGGTCAGTTGAAGGTACATCAAGACTTGGAAGTTCAATGTATTCTTCATTAACTGAAGAGAAAGCCTCAAATGTTTTTACGTGTTTCATTTTCTTACGTTTCTTTTTGTATTCTTCTTTTGCATCGCCTTGTCCTGTAGGAACATCACCAGAGCCGTTCGTTGATGAAGTAGGCAGCATGACTGGTCCCATTCCTCCGATATTAGCAGGTGTGATATTTTCCTTAACTTCTGGAAGTCCTTCGTGTTTCGTTTCTGCAAAATCTTTTAATTGTTTCAATGTCATTCCGTCGACTAGGTCTTTTACCTTATCTCGGTAATCACCATCAACGTCGGAAAGTTGCATATCGCCTTTTTTTACAGCATATGCAACTCCCATTAATCGTTGTTGTGTTTTACTTTGACTCGGCATAAATGTATCTTAAAGCTCTTCTTTTACTACTGATTCTTTAATACCTAAGAAATCTGCTGCTGCAGCTTTTAACTCATCATAAGTGTATTTACCACTTAATGCGTCAGCAAGGATAGTTCCACCTTTTTTACCAGTAGCGTATAATGATACGTGGTCAAAACCTAACCATGGTCCAGTAAATTCATTTTTAGGGTTTAAACCTAAATCTAAAGCTAAAGTTTTAGAAAGAGATTGTCTTCCTAAAAATTGATCGTTATATCCTAGTTTACCAGCTTTAACGTAAGCTGCAGGATTTACAGCTTCACCGATAAATTGTTCAAATAATTTAATATGTTTCATTTTAGTATTTTACTTATTTTCTGATTACCAAGCGTAATCCATTTTCTCAATTTTAGAGATTCTGTCTTTAATCGACTTAGCGTAATTCTTTACTTCTCTTGAGTAGTAATTGCTACCATATCCAGCCTCTTCTTCTCGCTTTGCTTGATTTGTATAGTCTACATATCTGTTAAAGTCATCTAGAAGATTTTGCATTGCGTTTGAAGCATCTCTTAGTTTAACCTCGCGGCCTTTAGGATCATTTCCGATGACAACATCTCCCCATTTTCCTTTTTTACCAGCAGTTAAACCATCTTTAATTTGTGCGGTAACAACATCAATCGCCTTTAGAACCTCTTTGTCAATTGGCATTGCAGCGGCTCTGTTTGCTAAGATGTCATGGTATCTTGCAAGGTTTTCTTTCTTAAAGTCTTTATCACTCTTAAATGCGGTTGCACCGGCTTTAGCAGCAGTTCTTTTATCTCTTTGAGCCTCTGTTGAATATCTTGCTCTTAAAATATCTAGGTCTAGAACATATGCTCTATCTGCAAGTTCAGCAACTTTAGATAAACTTGAAATACCTGAACCCCAACTATCATTAGCTGCACTTTTTCCAAAACCAGCTCCATCATTTCTCTTAGTTTTAGCTAAACTTTTAGTTCTATTTTTAGATCCAAAACCTCTTGAATATTCTGCAGCTAACCATTCATTAGAACCATCAGTCACTCCAAGTAATGTATTTCCTGGAATCGTTGTAACTCCCCAAGAATTACTACCAGCATATGGGTTTGGTTTTTCGTTTGTTGTAAAGTATAGATAAACTGCTCTGTTTCTCTTTTCCTTTCTAGCCTGTTCAGGATCCATTTCAATAATATCAACATCTTGAATTTTATCTAGTTGAATTTTAGCCATTTGGTAGAAAGTCTTAGCAAAGTCTTTTGGCATAGAACCTGCACTTGTTAAGATTGACTGTAGTTTCATTGAACTAAATGCCTCGTTAACTGTTGATTCTAGTAACTCTGGAAATAGATCTTCAATATCTCTCATGTCCATGTCATATTGAGGTGACGTTAAGTATGCTAAAATATCTTTTTTATCGCCCTTTAGCATTACCATTCCTGGGTTATATTCATCAGCTTCAATATTGTACTTTTTAGAAAGTCTTCTTAAGTCTGCTTTTGAACCTGCAAAGTCAATGTCAATTTCAACCACATCAGATTTAGCTTCAGTAACTGATAAATTATTTACAAAATTGCTGAATGATTCGAACATTCTTTTGTTTTCCATTTTATTATTTTTTGTTTTATTTTCTTCTTTAAGAGTTACTGGGTAAGATTTACCATCGTATTCGAACTCTTCCTTACCTTCGTCTTTTGCTTTTCTAGCAGCTGCAACAAATGCTCTACCTTCTTTAAGAGTTACTGGGTAAGTTTTACCATTGTATTCAAACTCTTCCTTACCTTCGTCTTTTGCTTTTCTAGCAGCTGCAACAAATGCTCTACCCTCAGTAACTTCTGATTCAACTACAGCCTTGCCTGATGAAATCATCATATCAAACCATGCTTTAGGGTTGTGTCCTTTTTCACGACCATCTCTATAATCATACCCATCACCTTTAGGGCCAAGTATAATAATTGATTCACCATTTTTGAACCTAACCTTATCACCCTTTTTTAATACAACGGTTTCGTTAACTACTGATTCTTCTAATTTTTTAGCAGCTAATTTAGGATCCTTCTTAGAAACGTTATCTAAGTATGAACCATTACCCCAGAAAGAAACAACTAATTCAGTTTGAGTAGTTGAATGCATGCCTGGTTTGTAAACTGCAATATCTCTTAGTTTTTTGTTAGAAGCAATAGTTTTCTTCATGAAGTCAAGAGCTTGTGCTTCTGATCTGAACTTCTTCATAGCACTTACACCGTCGCTATAAATCACTTCGTAGTTTTCAGAAACTGCTGATTCCTCTACATATGTTTTTGCATGCTTCATAATTGCAGCTTCAGCTTTTTTATAGTCTTCACCGTAGTATAATTCTGTACCGTCGCTCCATCTTTCGATTGCAAACTCACCATTTTTACTTGAAGTATAAGGCTTGTTTTGTTTTGGTGGGTAATATAAAATAATTAGACCATATGGTGCGTCACCATCTTTAATCATTTCATAACGAATAATATACTCACCAGCATCTGTAACATCTTCTTTGCGGCTCCAATATGCTTTACCACCTACTGATTTTCTTAATTTTTCAGCTTCCTTTGAAGGCTCTTGTTCCGTAATCTCTCTTTCGCTGTAAGATTCTTCTAATTCGTTAACTACTGATTCATAGATATATTCAGCTAACTCATCATCACACCAACCATACTCACAATCACCTAATACTTTTTCAAGGTCTTTTTTCTTGCCTTGCATTGTAATTACCGGGTGACCTCCTGCTGGACCAGACAGTGATTGACCAATGATTTTCACTCTGTTCTTCTTTAAGAATTTTAAGAAGTCTTTGTTATCTGGATCCATTGCGTCCATTTCAACTTCTGCTTCGAATAGAATTTCTTCGCTTTCATTTACTGTAATCGATGAAAGTGCTCTTTTACCGAACTTTGAAAGTGAAATACCATCTTCAGATACTGAGAAGTATTTTGCATTTCTACGCATCCATTTTCCAGAATCTGCAGAAAACTCTTTTAAGATTGCATTGAATTCTTCTTGAGTAATCTTACCATCAGCAATGGCTTCCAGCATTTTATTTCTAACTCTTGCAACCTTTCCAACCTCAACTGCTGGATGGTTTTCAGTATATCTTCTCTTTAGAGTAATCTTTCTAGACTCGTCTAAGTTGTTGATAAAGTCGTTAAAATTTGACATTTTTATAAAATTTGTTTTTTTATATATTCTTAATAAACTCGTTGAACGTCAGTAGTGATGATTCATTAGCAGCCATTGACTGTTCTAGCTTAGCTTTTAGTTCATCATACATTCCATGAATTTCGCTTGGAGTTAACTTCTTAAATAGTTTCTCATCTCCAGATAACATCGCATTTCTAACTTGAGTTGCTGAAATGTTTTTACCAGTTCTTGGAATTTCGAATAGACCAAAATCAGTTCTAACACCTAAATCTTCTCTATAGACTGGCTTATCAACTTGATGTGAATATGTTTTAAGTCTATCAGTTCCAGTACCCCATAGTACAGGCTCATATCCATCTGCTCTCATTGCATTAAATAGATGGTCAATACCTGCAGTTGGTAGTACATAAACCTTTTCGATTGGGTATTTTGCCTTTAACTTATTTAGCATTTCAATTTGAGTGTCCTCGTCATAAGGTCTAGAGAATGCGTCTTCTTTCTTTTTGGTCTTTGCCTTAATTAGGAAGATTACAACTGGATGTCCATTTTGCTTATGGATCGTTTCTAATACCTTTGCATGTCCTAGTGTAAATGGTTGGAATCTACCAACAAACATATTAACTAGCTTCTGTTGTTCAGGATATTTAACATTAAGAGCTTCAGTAATTGGGCTCTCTTGGTGTTTTAGTCCTTGGTTTTGTAAATAAGTTTTGAATGTCATAACCGATGCTTCATTGCTTTTTGCCATAATCGAATTATCGATCTTGTCGACAATCTCATTGATCTGTCTCATTAGATCGGCATTAATGATCTGTGTTTCTTTAACCCTTCTTTTTCTAAAAGAGCCAAGTGCTATTTTATATAGTTCCTCAAGAACCTCATTTGAAACATACTCAATTGTCTTCTCGTTCTTAATAAACTTAGTGTTAAGTTTAAATTCTGGAGAAGAAGCAAAATCAGCTGAATCAAAAGTTACTCCAACATATTTAGCAGCGTTTTCTGAAACATATGAATTAAATAACTTTGAAATTAGTTCAATGTATCTTTGATCTGCCTTCTCCTCATTTAATTCAATACTTTCAATATCATATGTTGTAAAGTACTCAACTAGATCTAGGAGTGAAAGCTGATACATATGAGATGGTTCTCTTTCTTCTTTCTTGATTAAGACATCTTCACAAATCTTAAAGTTTTTAACTGAAGTAGAATCAAAAAAGTTAATTACAATTGAATCAATAGTTCCATCAAGACCCTCATTTAACGCAGTTGAGTTCATTGACGGGTTAAAGATATTGTACATTTTTCTTGAGAATGTGATATCTTCAAATACTTTACCATACTCAGCATCTGATAGAGCCATTAATTCAGAAAGTTGTTCTCTTTGGAATTCATTTAAACTTCCACTAAATAGAACCTGTGGTCTTTGTACCTCTAGTACATCAGCCCATTTGTTAAGAATCTTTGGATCTCTAATTACCTTTTTGATAAGAGAATGATCTGCTGGATTTAAAACTTGAATGTGTGTTAACATTAAGTTGTTCTTTGGTATTCTATCGTATTTGATATTTACCGTTTTTGAATCTGTCATATAGTCAAATCCAAACTTCCAGTCTTTTGGCATTTCCTCTTTGTTATCTTCACTAATTGAATCAAAGTGGCTAATTGCCGATTCGTAGTATTTTACGATTGTTCTATCGACAGCATTCATCGGCTTTTTACTTCCACTCTTGAAGTAATTGTAGCCTTCTACTGTTGATTGAACATGAAAAGACGACGCTTGTAACTTCTCAGTAACAACACATGGAAGTTTAAGCATCGCTTGAAAGTCATTAGTATTTGACTCGCTATAATATGTCTTTAAGTTTTGTAACGCCATAATAATTTAAATTAAGCTGGCCAGATCATTACTGTACCTGCATCGTACCATTCACTGTACCATCCTCTTTTTGAAAGTTCCTTTTCCCATGTTTTTAGAACTCCAAGTTCGTAAGACTTTAAATTTGAATAGTAGTCGTAGATTCTTTTGCCTTTGAATTCATCTTCACATTCTCCACAAACCCAAATACCACCTTCAGAACCGTTAAACTCTTCTGTTGTTCTAGGTCCGTCAATATACGCTGCGATCCAACCCATCATTGAGTTGCGATCTAAAACTGAAGCTTCGTTTAGAAACTGTTCAAATAGTTTTACCTTTTTCATAATGCTAATATAAGAAAAAGAATTGACCTAGAAAAATCCAGGTCAATCTTTTTTATTTTTTTAAGCCATGTCTCTTGCAGCAGACCAAATTGCATCTTCAATTTCTGAAGAACCCATTCCATCGCAATCAACAAAATCAGAGTCTACTAGATTATCGTTGTTATCGAATACTTCAATATCAAATCCAGTATAACCATCATAGGTTGCCTTAAAATAACCGTCATCTAAGTCATCTATGATTTCATCACCGTCTGCACCTAATTCATCAGCAATGTCTTTTTTCCAATCTCTTTTAGATCTTAGTCTTGCAGCTTCATTTAGAAACTGTTCAAATAATCTTACATGTTTCATCATTTATTATTGTTTTTGTGATATTTTTATCTACCGTATTTTATAATACCCATTAGTTGGTTAATTGCAGCAAAAGTACCTGTTAATTTGTAAATTTTGCCCTTGTACATAAATACTAAACCTTCCGATGGAATAATTGATTCTATACCTCCGATTCTATCAAGTCTTGCTAGTTCAGATTCAACCTTTTCTATTTTGCTAATATCTCCAGACTTTCTAATCTTTTCAGCCTCATCTCTAAGTTCTTTATGTAGCCTTTGCATTTCAGCATCTGGATTAGCAGCAACAAAATTAGAAGCATTTTTTAGGATAATAGAACCAAGCTCTAAGAATAGATCCTCAAATGGTCTAATATTCTCTTTATATTTTTTGCTAACGTCTTCTTTATCAAACTTCTTAACTGCAGCTGCCTGTTCCTTTGTAATTATTTTAACAAGTGACCTCATGTTAAGAGTTTTCTTATCACTATACGCCCATCTTAAAAGAAGTCCCTCTTTAATGTCTTGTGGAAGATCACCAAAGTTTTCTTCAATTTGTTCTCTCCACCACATTTCATGGTATCTTGAAACCTCATCAGCATCAGTTAGGTTATATCTTTTACGTAACTCTTCGATTTTGTTTAAGAACTTTTTCTTATTCTGTTCAAAATTAAGATCTTTACCTAGTTTAATAATTTGAGGTGGGATAATTGTAAATGTATCTCCAATAGTTGCCTCTACTTTAGCTAGTGCATCTGCAACAGCCTTCGCTGAACCTTTAACATCACCAATGATATTACCTTCACCGTCGGTTTCTTTAATACCGTGGAACTGGATTACATCACGGTCATATCTAATTACGTTTGGATTCTTTGAGTAGATTAACTCCATATTCATGAAGTTTTTACCATTAGCAAAAATCTGTTGATCTTTTGGGGAAAGTTTAGAAAGTTGCTTTGCTAAATCTTCAGCCGCTAATTGGAACGTGTCTTGTACCAGTTTACTTTTATGGCCTTCAAATTTATTTTTAAAGGTTGGCAAGTCCATTGGTTCTTTTAGTTCCGTTTTATTACGAGAAAACTTAACCTCACCATCTTGAATGGTTGCAAATACATTTTGACCATCAGTCTTTTCAGTAGCATCCTCTTCGAAATTAAGCTCTCCTTTCAGACCGGCCTCTACTAATTTTTTAAAGTCGCCAAAAGTTAAACCCTTGTCATCAAATGGATGTGACATATGTCCGGCTGCACCGCCTTCCATAATAGATTGGAGCTCAGTATTCCTGAGCTCTTTCTCTACTAAAAATTGTTCATATGTAAATAATTTATTCATCTTATCCTAAAGAAGCTTTTAGAGTACCTACACATGCACCATAGTCATCTCCACATTTGTCTAAGATACCATCTACTACTTCTTGTGCCTTTGCTTCGTCAAAATCATTGCCAAATGCTTGCTGAAGTACAGCGAATGCATATTCTTTAAATTCGTCTGCTGATTTTACTTCAGCTTCAGAAACTTCTCCTTCTTCCATTACTTCAACCTCTTCTCCTTCAGTTTCTTCAACATCTTCAGAATCTCCTGATGGAGATGGATAACCTGCTGGGTTTGTGTTGTCTCCGTTGATTTCTGACTCATTTGCAAATTCTTCTGCATTTTCTTTGTCATCCGCATCAACATTAGTAACTTTATACTTTTTGCCGCCTACTTCAAATTCATCTTTACCATCAGCAATTGCCTTAGCCCTTGCAGCTCCAAATTCATTACCTTCAAGTATTCTAGCCTCTAGTTCTTCAGCACTTTCGAATGTAGCATTAAATGCATTTAGTAAAGCTTCTGCAAATTTGCCATAGTTAATATGGTCTAAATACATTGCAGTACCTTCAACAATTGCTAGCCCTGACCATTTAGCAGCACCAGCAATATTAGAACCATGATCTCTACAAATTTCTGATAATTTACCCGTTGATATTTTAACAGTATAGTTATTTAGTTCAGCAACTTTAACTTCTTTTGCAAATAATCTACCTTTCATTTTATTTACAGTCGATGGAACCTCTCTAGAGAAGTTAGCATCTTCCATTGCAGCTGCATATAGTTCTTTAACCGCTCCGATAACGTGGTCTGCAGGAACTCCCATTGCATCTGGTCCTAGCGCTGGATATTTCTCAAAGAATTTAATATATGTGTTCATTACCTTCTTTGCATCACGCTTACCAGTAACAACTACTGCTTCTCCAATAAATGCTTCAAATGCTGGAACCATGTTATCATCTTCATATGTATCAGCCATGTACCATTTACCATCACGCTCATCATATAGGTAAATAAATTCCGCCCATGATTGTTTTGCGTCGCTAATAAAGTCTCTAATTGAACCAATGTTACCTGTTAATGGTTCATCTCCGTCATTATAATAGTTAATCTTCTTTGGGTCAGCTTCTAGTCCAGATCCTGCACCATTTTTTAAAACTACATCAATGTTCTTTTTCTTAGCACCACTGTAACCCTTTTGGATTAGGGGTAGCATATTTTCTGGATAACCATCATAGTGCATGTAAACTGCTTCAATGTCTCCTGACTTTTTGCTTATTTTACCAAAGAAAGAACGTGTACCTTCTGTTACAAGAGATAGCGATTCGTTTAGATCAGTTCCGTCTAGTTTACCAAAGAATTCTTCTCTTTGATCTTCATCTAATTCTGAAACCTTAGTAACTCCATACTCTGCAAGAAGATCTTTAAAACTTCTTACTGTTTCCTCTCTAGCAGCTTCTTTTTGTGCTTCAATTTCAGCTAAAACTTGCTCTTGTCTTATTTTTGCGTAGTCTTCAAATGAATGTAATTTAGCCATTTGTAATATCTTATTTTTTGATTAACATACCTTTTATATATCTCCATCAAATTTAACCTTTTTGATGTCATATTTGAACTTTTGTTCTCTGTAAATTTTTTGTCTGGCCTTTGCATGTCGAATAAGGTAGTTGTCCCAATCCGGTGAACTAATATCGTCCACAAAATCAATGATTGTAACACTGTCTTTCGATTCATGCTGTCTCAATCCACGGCCGATTGATTGACGAATAATTACCTCACTCTTAAACGATTCAGTAAAGAAGATGTTGTGGATTTTCTTGATCGAGATACCAGTCGAGAAGGTACCATACGATGCAACAATAACAACTTCATCGCCGGCTTCCATTTTCTTTTTATATTCTTCGCGTATGTCCTTGTCAGTTCCACCATCAACATAATAGATTGTCTTATCACTTTCCTGTCTAAGCTTTTCATATATCTTTTGACCGTGTTCAATGCGGTGGAAAAGTACAAGGGAATTGCCGCGTACTCTGGAAATAATGTTACAAATGAAGTTAAGGCGACCTGGTGAATTAATGACATAATTCTGTTCAAATTTGAATACGTCTTTGCTTTCATATTTATTAAATGCCATTTCCTTGAACGCGTTCTTTGCGCCTTCGGTTGCATAGTCCATCTCAATAACTTTTACGCGACAGTTTGCAATATAACCCTCAGTTTGAAGGAAATTTGCGCTTACTTCGGTAATTAGTGGACCAGTATAGGCCATTAGTGTTAGTCGATCCAGTGTTCCAGACTTTGGTATAGTACCGGAAAGGCCATATCGATAGTCGGCATTTTTACACTTCGATAGGATCGTTTTAATTGACTGTGATTTTGCCTTATGTGTTTCATCAATAATCACAGCATCAAATTGGTCAAAGTATTCGGCTTTCTTCTTAATTAATGATTGATATGTACCAATCACTACATTTCTACCAGCTCTGATCTTTTGACCGCTATAAATTTGCTGAATCTTTATGTTTACCTGGTTTCGATAGTTATAATCTGCAAAATCTTCGCTTGCTTGAATTACAAGTGAAACGTTTGGTACGATAAACAAGATCCTTTCAGCCTTTTGTTTCTCTAAAATATATGCAACTGTTAAGAATGATATCAGTGTCTTACCAGCAGATGTTGCAAGCTCTGAGAGACACTTTCTAAACTTTAAAATGTTATATGCAGCCTCGACTTGATAGTCACGAGGTGTAATGTCTGAATCTTCAAAGAAGTCGTCTACCCAATTTTGAAACGACTCTTGATTAATTCCTCGGTCAAATAATTCACTGATACCATTAATCTTTAGCTCGAACCTGTACTCTTTACAGATGTCCATCACCTCTTTCCAAAGACCAGCAGGAATCCACTTATCGTCCTTGATATAGGTAATGTAACCGTCCCATACCCCTTTCTTGACCAAAGGGTTGAATCTCCACGAATCAATTCTCTTGGTCAAGGATATATTTAACTGTTCAAGCTCTAATGAAGTTGCATCATCAACCCTAAGCAGTTGTTTATTCTCTGTTAAACTGAGCTCCATTCATAGGCACAGTTTTTTTATTTACCTTACAGATCTTTTAATGCAAGTCTGTTTCGGATGGCAAAACCCATATTATCTAGAGTTTTTACCGATTCTCTAAAGAACTCTAATTGGTTCTGTAGATGTGAGAGCATTATATTTTCATCAGCTAGGTCAGCTTCAATAAAACGATCTTTTTGCTTCTCACTTAATTTATAGTCAAAATTATAGTACTCAAGATATTTTTCTCGGTACCTTTCATTTATTCTTCTTTGTTGTTCCTTGATCTTCATGTTTATGTAAGCAATCTGATCAATCATAATCTGGCGGTTAGAGAGCACCATTGCAATAGTGTCCTCCATACCATTGATATAACGAAGCGACTTAGAAAGATCCTGGATTTTTAGGGTCCATTCCTTTCTTTGCTCACTTAGTTTTCCATCAAGTGCTAAAATCTTTTCTTTATTCGACATCTAATCTTGTTTAAAACAACGAACCCTTATTACCTTTAATGAACTTACTAGCCTTTAACTTCTTCTTAAATTTTGGTTTTCCAAGATCAAGCTTCGGAGCATCATGTTCGTATTCTGATGCGTTGAAATCTACCAGCATTCGCATACCTTTAAATCGGTCACGATCACTATAAAAATCATCTAGATCCTTTTCAACCATATCTGTAATATCTTCTATATATACCATAGATCTAACGAGCTAGAGGTGAAATAGTCATCCAACTTTTTAAGGGCTGGATTCTTTAGTTCATAACACTTGATAACTAAGTCGTTTAGATCCTTTATATCATATGTATCTAATTTATTTTCTTTTAAGAATTTAGACCACATAAATACAGATCTTCCTTTTTTTAGTTTCTCAATCATTTTCTTTTTACCAGTATCGTCATTATCAAATAGATACCGGACCGTTGCCATTTCATCAAACTCTTCAGTGTTACGGCCTGCAGTTGCAAGTGCAATACTATTAGTCATGAATTTAGCATCAATTGGACCCTCAAACATTGTTACTGGACGCTGGAAGTTTACTTGCATAATACCAAACAGTGTCGATAACTTTGTTACCTTTTCCAATTCTTCCTTTGAGAGCTCTAGTTCTTTACCAAGCTCTTCATATAGTTTAGGTAAATCATACGTTAAGTAACGACTACCTTTACCCTTCATTCTTCTACTTTGTGCTGACATAATCTTACCGTCTCCAGTAAAATTAAGAATCCATAAACGATTGTCCCTTGCACTAAATAAAAACTCTTCGCTCTTTTTATGAAGCAATCTCTTTTTTAAGTAGAGCCAAATCCAATCTCCAGGTTCTATTTCTCTTGCACCAAATCCTTTTTTAAACTCATCAACTGTTATTGCTAAGTCACTTACACTTTGAAATACTGAGTGTGTTAGTGTATCTGCCTGTGAAGTTACAGACCTGTTGTGTTTGATATAGTCAATAATGGTAAATGAATCCTCTGAACTTGGGAGTCTTACCTCGTGGTCCTTTAAGAGAGTCTTTACATCAGTATGCGTTCCACAGTTATAACAATGATATTGAAGCGTGTCCCAATACATGTTACCACGTTTCTTGGTATCATCACTATGCGAATCCCCACAATAAGGACATGCCATAGTAATTCTACCAGGCATGTCCTTTAGCATTTGCTTGTTGGGACTTGAATGCGCCGTCAGACAAACGTCTTTCAGCGCTTTCATAATCTTTAGTTTAAGCTCTTGAGTTATCTGTGGATTAGATGTCGAGGTCATTCAAGAAAGAATCTAAATCATCATCACTTGAAACTTCTGTAGTTGAACTGCTTGTTGGAGCAGCAACAGCTTCAGCAACTTTTTCTTTCTTTGGAGCCGACTTCTTTGGAGTTGATGAAGTTGAGATCTCAGAGATTGCATCTCCAGGATTCAAATACATTTTTAGTACTCCATTTACAAAGTCGCGAGTTTCGCCATCCCATGCTTTGTAGTCGTAAGTTGCGAGAGAAGGTGCCTCATCAAGTTCTGCTTTAATTGCAGCCATTGATTCTTTTGTACGTTCAGCTGGTTCACCATTAACGTCAACTGCTGAGCGAGAAGATGAGAACTTAGACTTATCGTAGTTGTTGTATTCGCCTTGACGAGTGATAATCAACTCAAAGTTTTTACCTTCAAATAGGTCAAATACTTGTGTTGGTTCACCGAAGTCTGGCTTCAATTCAGCATCGATCTTTTCTTTAATCTTGTAACCGAACTTGAATACTTTGTAAGTTCCTTCTAGTGCTGGATTCTGTGGATCCTTAATAATTTTGATTAGTGAGTAGTACTGCTGACGTCTTTTTAGTTTGTCAGACGCTTTGCGATCTACTGCACTGTCGCTGTTACGAAGTTTCCAGAATACATCTGCGATTGGGCATTTCTCACCAATAGTTGATGGAGAATCTACCAATTTACCGTTACCATTAGCATCTGTTAGCCAATGTACGTACTTTTGAATTAGAGAATTACGTGGATTCTCAGGGTTTGGAACGAAGCGAATTAATGCTTTGTAAGTTCCGTCTTTACCATCATCGGCGGTTGGTTTATAAACCTCATTTGCTGATGTGTTTGCTTGGGGCTGATGCGTTTCTACGTCTTCTACACCCAAATTGAAAATGTCAAAATCTGCCATAATACTTAAAAATTACCTTTAAAAAATGTTTAATTGTGTACTTTATATACCTCTAAATAACAATGTTTCACCGCCATAGGTTGATACTAAATCTTTTTTAAAGCTTTCGCGCTTGAACGTTTCCTTCTAATTGAGGACCTAATTTAAAGATTATTGTATCGGACGAATGTTGGCTTGTAACATCATCATATATTATATATCTAAGAAATAGGAAGTTTCACGCAAAAAGTTAGAACAATTTGAAACCTTTTTCTCAAAGGTGCATATAACTTTCAGGTCTTTGAAGGAGAGATAAGGTTACTTGGTTTCAGGGGTTGAAATCATAGCTGCTAGAAAGAACGCGTCTACTAAATCATCAAGCGGCTTTGGGATCTTTTTCCCAAACTCTTGTTCTTTAATCCAAGCATATAAAGGGCTCTTCTCTAGATTTTCGTCCCCAATTCGATTCTCTAAAAAAGCTTCAAACAATTGAGACTTATTCATGTTTCCTTTTCCAGCAAATTTCTTAATTGAGGTTGGAGCAACTGTCATCAAGTCTTCTGGTTTTAAAGTCTTAAGAAGTTTGAGCTTTAGGATAGCGGCGCCAGCAGCCATGTCAATCATGTTATTAGTCCCCATCTTTGAACCATAGCTCGTACCTTCAAACGCGATCGTAAAACCATCCTCTTCAAAACAATTTTGTAACACTAGATTAATAATGTCGTCCGCCATTCGGTCATATCTTTTGACCTTTGCTAGCTCGACGCTTGAGAATTCTTGTTCTTTTGTAAAATCAGGCTGACTAACAAGAGTGACATCTTTCAGTAGAGCCATTTCTTCTTGAAGCTTTTGTTCCTTTTTAGTACCGGTACCTGGCTTCATATAAGAGATAAAATAATACCTCTTACTCTTATCATTATAGAGACATATCCCTGGAGAATTCAGGGAAAAGTCGATTGAAAGGTAGTTCATTTATAGCTTTTTACCAAGAGCAGCACCTAAAGCAGCGCCCACAAGTCTTGAAGTTAATAGATCGTAAAATACTCCTTTCTGAATACCTAATACCTTAGCAATTAATTTACCAACTGATTTACCTAGAGCAAAACCTGTTAAACCACCGAAAATCGATCCTAATAAACCTTCATTAGTTAACTCATCATTAAATTTATTAATGTCAAGCTCTCCATTTTCGCTAGAATATTCAGCAACGAATTGATCGATTGCCTCGTCTACCTTTGATTCAAGTTCTTCAGTCCATTCTGATTCTAACCCTTCAGTTAATATTCTCAGATCGTCTTCAGTAACCTTTTGTTCTTGAAGGTATTCTTTAAATGTCTTAATATCTTTCATATTGTATATATTAGTCAATTTCGATTTGTAAATCTATCTTGTTATAATAGAATGTAACTTCAAATGTACTGAAGTCAGCAACATTATCACTCATGTTCAGGGTTAACTCATTAATTGAGTTCATAATTGGGTTTTCAAATTTAAAGAATGCAACACTCGCACCTTCAGCATCAAGTACCCTTAGTGTTAGGTCTTGAGTAAACGGATCCTTAGTTCCTCTTGAATAATAATATAAAAGGGTATCTTGCATAATCCAGTAGTTAATGAACCCGTCAAGCAACTGCATTGTTACTGTAAATTGCCTCTCTACTGTATTCTGAATTGGTTGAGAACCTCGATGATATCTTGTAGTACCATCCCAGTCATTTTGAGTTACTGGATCAAAGCTAATCCCAGGAACATTAAGACCCTGTACTGAATAATTTACAAAGTCGATTGGCTCCGCCATTATATTACCTGGAATCTTAGCAAGGTACTTTCTGTACTTATCTGCTACTTCATCTGGGATAAAGTTTCTAGGGAACCTAAAATCGTATGTATTATTTCTACTATTTAGAATCATTATTCAACTGTAAAGCTTCCTTTGATAACAATAGTTTCTTCACTACCATTATTTAATCCAATATAGAATGAGTTAGTTTGCATTGCTCTAATTTCGATAGCATTTCCACTATCTATTTTAAATAGAACCTCTCCTTTACTCATATCAACGTCTCTATTACAGATGTGGTTAAATTTCTTACGAACCTGTCCATCAATAAAATTAAGAGTCATATTCTCAACTGACGTGAAGTCCATTGCTTCAAAATCGTCGCCATTCTTTCTTACAATCTTAAACTTATAGTAGTTGTCCATTGGATAGACTCCAATTTCTAGTTGATTTGAAGCAAGATATTGTGGGCTATTCAAATCTATGATACTATTAAGTTGTCCAAGCTCAGTGATTGAAACTTCTGCAGGGTTAACTGCTGCAACTACATTATATCTCTCAATAAATGTTTTAACGTTCTTAGTTGATCTTGGTATTGAAGCAACAATTGCCTCTCTAATACTTCTGTTCTGTGAAAGATTCGGAAGAGTATTAAATACCTCAGTTACTGTGTTTCTACCAGATATATTTATTGTCTGTAGTTTTTTACCGTATTTAGCTGCTGAATTATAGGTTAAACTTGCCTTCTTAACGATTTGCGTATTGTCAGTCTCGTTATAAATTCTCATTGTAACGTCGATTGAGAAGTTAACCGCCGTATTCGCATTCATTACAACTGGTCGGAAAATGATAGGGTTTGCAAAATCTTCAGTTTGAGTAAACGTTGTATCGAACGTTTTAACTTGACCCATCCCGATTTGTTCGTATAATTCTACACCATAGATAACGATAATGTCATCTGATGAGGTATTAATCCTGTTTAATACGTAAGCTTCGAATGCGCTTGCACTACCATCTCTTTCTCCATAAATCTTAAAGTAATCCCCGTCATTTGCCTCTTCGATAACTGCTGTAAAATCTTGGTATTCGTCCTCTCTTGAAATAGTGAACGCATTTTCCTCAGCAGTATAGATATAATCGTATCCATCCTCAGTCGATAATCTGTCGATTAGACTAAATACAACTCCATAGTTTGAAGTTGGGTCTAAATCTGAACTATTAGCATTACCATCGCCATAGAATACATCATTAAACTGAGGGTTCTGATTTGCTAAAACAGTTGGGAACTTAATTTCAATAAATTTAGAGAATAGTGTCTCTCCAAGAATAAATGGTTTTGGATTTGAAATCTCGTAATTAGACTGGTTTAAGTAAACTAATTGAGTTAGGTTATTTTGTACTCCACTAGCTCTATCTGCTAATACTTGGAATAAGAAACCTTCATATCCTCTACTTGCAAAATTATAACCACTTCTTAAGTGTAGTCTAATTTTATCGTATCTAATAAAATTGATTGATGCTGTAGCATTTGCCTGAGAAGCTAACAAATCAGTCTCATCTTCCCCTAACCAATCAGTGTTATTATTAATATAGTTAAATTGCTGGTATGCTCCGGTAGAATCATATCCTAGTAGAGCCCATTTTGTAGAATCACCAGGAGCTTGAACTGCATGGTATCTACCAATAATTTGATTAATATCATTTCCAGTATTCTCATCTGGATTTGCAAATAATGGATTTGCCTTTTCAGAAACACTAATAACTCCGCCAATTAACGGAGAAGCTAAGTCATCATAATAATATTCAGCAAGTCCATTAGTTACTGGAGTAAATGTCAAAATTGTGTTTCCATTTACGGTTGAATAACTTCCAGTACCTACAGTTCCTTTAATTTTAAAGTTACTAGCAACTGGAATATAATTTCCAGTACCGTCTCCGAGGTTGAATTTGTAAGTTTTACCTGATTGTAGAAGTAATTTACGAGCTGCAAATCCTTCGATAACAAGATATCCTGCAGAATAGGTAACGTCGAAATTAACAACGTCTCCTCCGAGCTCATGAATTAAGTGTCTTTTCGAGAATGGATCCCCATCAACCGTATTGAGAATTTTTATCTCACTACCATTGTCATCGACCTCGATGTCATATGCTGCAGGGTTAGACTGATCGTGATATACGAACTCTAACAATACATCTTCGTCAATTCTGTAGTATGTTGATGATTGTGCCATATTAAAATCTTAACCATTTTGGTGACCAGATTAGGTGTGCTCCAATTGTTGGGCCAAATCCTAATTGCTGTCCATTATTTAACATAACCCCATATCCTACTCCAATTCCAACTGACCATCCAGCTTTCTTAGTATATGGTGCTGCGTTTAACTTATTATTTATCAAATTTATATTCTCAATTGAACCGATCGTTAAACCAGGGTAGCCTGTAGAAATCTTAATTTGATCCCTTCCATCGACTTCTTCAACTGCTGCTCTTAGTGTAATTGATTGACTTAATCTAATCTTAACATCAGATGCTGCAAGAGCACTATCAAGTTTAGTTACAATTAACGAACCTGAAAGGTCTCTAGAATTGCCATCTCCATAGTCTACATAATCTTTAAACTCGATTAAATCAGTGCTGTCGCTTAATCTAGTTGAACTGGTAGATGCAATAATGCTATCCTTTATTTGTAACTCGCTCTCAAGCAGATTCTTAACCCCTTCAAGTTCTTTATTTAATTGAAGCGATCTTCTGTATTTTTTCAACAAGTTACCGTTTGCCCTTTGTAAATCCTCAACAGTGAATTGGTAGCTTGAAATTTGAGCGACCATATCTCCGTTTAAGGTTCTAAAATACTTAATTGAGTCATTTGCTGCAATGTAGTTGTTTAGATTATTCTCAGCTTGAGCCTCAACTTGCTTAATTTCAGTTTTTAACTCACTGATACGATTACATTGCTGCATCATAAATAAAACAAGTATCGCCCCTCCAATAAAGGCGATTACTTTTTTATCTAGGGTTCGAACCCAATTTACTATGTCTAAAATCTTAGTTATCATTTATTAATTTGATGTTGGCGGTCCTGATGGACTTGAAGTAACTGAAGAATCTGTAATGCTTTGATATGATTCAGTATCAGTAGGCATTGAGAAGCTAAATCTAAGAATAGAAGGAACTACTGCCGAACCAGTGTTGTATACTAATAAATGTTCAGGCTGTACAGGTTCAGCTATAGTTACACCACCTCCATTAGTTGGACTAGTTGGCATACTAGGTATACCAGTAGACGCAGATGAATACTTTCTCCAGTAAAGTCGGATTGTGTTTTCTCCTGGTCTAATAAGTCCAAAATATGTATATGGCTTGTGATCTGCTGTATTTTCAGCAGAAGTCATTGACATTTGGAAATTGTGAACTTCTACGTTAACAATAATATCAAACCCAGTGTCATTCTTATAATTAAATTCATCAACACTTCCTAGTTTTAATCCAAAGTCTCCAGATGTGTATGATGACCAGTTGCCAACTTGAAACTCATATTGACCGAATACATTAACTAGGTTACCAACTTTAGTATAGTTTACTTCAAAATTTGAGTTACTATAGCTGCTTGACGGTATTGTTGTAGTCCCTGGCAAAGAAGGATTAACTTGAACTAATGGATTAGTAGGAGTGTAATCTCCTCTTTCAAAATAATCTTTAAATGCTCTTTGGTCTAATGTAGAGTCATGGTTACCTGCTGTAAATCCAGTTCCACCGGTGCTTCCAGTTTGTCCAGTTTGATCTGACCCTTCTGGGAAAATAATACCCTTATCTTTAGTAAGAAAATATAGATCTGCTGTCGTTAGTTTAGTATCTTTAATAATATTTACGTCAGAAGTACCAACACTAACAGTTTTAGTTCCAGAAGCAACTAGATTAACTTTACCAGCATCACTTAATGAATAATCAGCATCTAATTGAACTGAAACATATGTTGTTTTATCTGAATTAGAAAGTCTAGTTAAATCTATCCATTCTGTTGATGAAGTTGAATCATATCCTTCAAATTTTCCAGATGTTGAATTATATCTAATTGCTCCAGTTGGACTTCCAGCGGTTCTTTGTGCTGTTGTTCCAGAAGGAAGATTAATAGAACCGGTTCCGTTAAAGAATGAATCGGTTCCGCCAACCGTTAATTCTCCAGTTATTAAAGCATCAGCATTAACGGTCACATTATCATTAAACGTTGAAATTCCATCAGCTGTAAAACTAGGTTTAACTACAATTGCTCCACCTGCTAAAAATTCTACTCCACTTGTACTAGAAATATTCAGCTTCTCATAAGCATCTAATTTTAGTACATGTGACTGGATAGTTAACTTAGTGTTTGCCCCTCCAAAGTTTGGTTGTATAATCCAATTTGTACCTGCGGTACCACTACCGTCATAATCTGATGTAGCCTCTCCTCTAATTGCAATGTCAGTTAATCCACTTCCATATGCTAACCATTTTTGTGCATAGAATAAAGAACTACTTTGACCAACTACAAATTGTGCATTTGGATCTAAATCACCAGCAGCAGAACCTTCAGTATATGTAGTATCGCCAATAAACACTACAGTCTCTTGACTATTTGTTCCGTCTTTTGGTTTTAAAACGTTTGCGCTAATTGAATCATGTGTAAACTGATCCCAAAAATTGGTTGAAATACCAGTTTCACCTTTAATTCCTTGGTCTCCCTGGTCTCCTTTGTCTCCTTTAACACCAGTAGCACCAACTGCTCCAGCGTCTCCCTTGGTCCCTCTCGGTCCCTCTTTACCGCCATTTGCTAAGATTTGGTCAAAGTTATAATTGACCTTCTCCCATTTAATGGTATCAGTATCATTAGGGTAAAGTATTTCTCTAATGTTAATTGGCATTTTATGCTTGTATTTTTATCAGCGCCTTCATGCTATATGAATAGCCTAACTTTTTATTATATATTAGTCTAAAATTCAGTGGCTTTTTACCATGTAATTGATATGTAAAATCGCTTGCTTTAGTATATCCATTGTCGATTGTATCAATACTATCTGCTGAAACTACTTCTGATGGAGAGCCTTTGTACTCTTTAACATAGATTTGAATATCATCAAGTCTATATAGTCCAACCATATTGTTAGCAGCATACAATGTTACATCGTCATCAATTGTCGTTTTATCTCCTGCACTATTTGCTGGATCGACAAACTTTTGAATAGTTTCAAATAATCCATCTTCACCAATTGTTTTTGCGGCGATTCCTCCTAAATAGAAGTCAACAATCAAATTATTAGCATCTTCAAAATAGACAACGTCTGTTTTATTTGAACCATTTTTCAATATAACATCCAAATCAGATGCAGAATTCACAGAAGAAGAGGTAAACTCATAAATCGAATACGATGGTTTGTATTTTATTACCGTCGAACCAAGGTATGATTTTTCTTCAAGAGTTGAAATAGTACCTGGAATAAGTTCTGTACCTCCTCCACTCAGAGACCTAACATAATAGTTATTTTCCCATGAAGACTTAAAGACATTAATATCTCTTTTATCAATTGCAACCTCATTAATTAATGGGTATTGCGGTAAGTATTCACTACTTTCTGAAAGTTTAGTTACACCAAGCGTATTGATTTCATTTACCTTATGGTAGAAATGGTTTTTAATCTTTCCCCATTTAGCATCATGAGTACCTTCGTCACTAATAAATCCAACGTTAAATGCAGTACCCATTCTATTGTACCTATTATAGAATGCTAGTGATTTATTTACATCATAGTTGGTTGATAGATTTAGTTTATAAACTGGTTCTTTGAACATTTTAAACTCAGTATCATAGGTTAGCTGGTCTCTAATTACCTTGTTGAACCCATAAATATCAGTAAATGTAACTACCGGATTTAAATCAACAGTATACCTTCCATTGTGTCTAACTAAGAACGGATAGTATTCAGTTCCCTCTTCGATAACATATCCAATAGTTTCCTTTTTAAGTTTGTAACTTTTTGGAGTGTCTCCGTCAATCGAGGTAACCAGTTTAGAATGCTTAATAATTTCATTACCATCGTCCATTCTAACTGAGAACTGATTAGTAAGTTCAGTACCATCTTCTAAAACTGTAGTGTACTTAATTTCAGTTGAATTATTATTTACCTTATCAAAAACTTTATTTGCTGAAAGTTGTGATAATAATAATTCATGTGCATTAACACCACCACCTTCGTAAACATATCTAGCATTTAGTTGTGCTTGATATGGAATAGTGTATGGATTTACTGGTTGCTTAACGCCTAAACTATCAATCGTATAAGGAACCCCTAAGACTTGAAGTTGGTCAATACTAATAACCTTAACAACATCCATATAGAAATCTCCGCCTAATCCATAGTTAATTTTTAACCTTCCATATGTACCATCAGCCTGTGCTGGCATTTGATTAGAGAATGCAGGAGAAGAACCATCATTATGAATAACACCATTCAACGTATATGGACCCTGTGCTGCCCAGTTAACTGAAGAAAGTTCAATTGCGCCATCGATATTAACATCAGCATATTTGTAGAAGTTTTGACCATTTTGATCAGTATCAGCGACAATCTTATGCTCTAATTCATATAGGTACTTTCTATTAATATAATCACCAATAAACGAGTCCTCGATATTTAACTGAATAAAGAATATAACGTATTCGAACTTATCGTTCTTGATAAACTCATATTCAATGTTATTAGTATCGGCATTTGTATTTACCTTAACAAGTGTCGAGAATCTGTAGTTATTAAATTCAGAATTCTTAACAAACTCTGCAGTATTTTGACTAGAACCATCCTTTCTTTTCTTAAATTCAAATCTAAGACCTTTAAAGATTGTACTTGCAAAATCAATATCGCTACCACCTTTAATTGGAGTGTACTTTTTAGTCAATTCAGTTTTAGTGTAGAATATAGTCTCTTTATTCTGAGTTGGATCTAATGGGTCAATAAACGGTACTACAAGTTCATGTCCTTCTGAAACCATGAATCGATCAAAATAATCGTGGTCGACATTCTTGAAAATATCTTTCGTAACATCAAATCCTTCTACAAAATCAATATAACTAAAACCGTCATTGTATTGGTTATACGTTAAGTATTCTGGCCATTTATCTAAATAGAACCATTCATGTGAGAATGCATCTCTATTTCTACCCTCAACTGTAACATCTGGTGAGAAGTTCGTTTTACCAAATGCCTCATTAGTATTTAAGTAATATGGCTGCTCTCTAACATTTAACATGTCCTTTAGGACCCACTTATTAATGTTAGGCACAACTCTTGAATCAGTTGAGTATTCTTTGAGGTAGTTTTCTTTTAATCTATCGTATTCTGAAGAGATTCTATCAACTTTAAGAGTTTTTGAGTCCTCTCCACTTAAAACAGGTAAAAGATTAGCAAAATATTCAATTGGGTTCAGTAAGAAATCTTCAGAAATCACATTGTCTGGTAAAATATTACCAACTCCCAGTTCTGCTTGCACATATGGCTCGTAGTCCATATTTTCTCTAGTCTCGTACTTTAATTCTTTTAGTTCAGAATTTGAAGTATCGTAGAAATCAAAATTCATGTCGTGGATATCATACGCTGAGAATAATCCAAGAGCCATTAAATTCTTAGAGAACACATTGTAATTACCAGCAGTTAGCGATGATTTGTCTTGTAAAATTATCTTATTAAAATTACCAGACCTTTCAGTTGTATCTTCAACAACATCCAATACTAAATTGTATTTACCACTATATTTAGTAGGTAGGTAATCTCCAGCTTGAATTTGAGAAACTACATTTGAATCAACATATACTGACTTTCCAGCAGAGTGTCCACCATTAAAGAAATAACTTGAGTAATTTAAAGTTAGATCAGAACTTAAGTTTAATTCATTATTAGTGTCACTGTTTTCGGCAGTAATAAAATCTATTTGATTACTATCTGCTACAAGCAACGTACAGTTCATCAGTTGATAGCCGTTCACTTCGCTAATAATATACACATGTTCATTCACACTATACGCATCAAAGTCCGTATAGTTTCTGATTGCACCTGCGATTGCGAACGCTACATCACTCTTTTCACCAATTGCTGAGAAAAAGTCTTTGTTAAACTTTCTTTTTCCTAAACTTCCAGTATTATCTGCTCTAAATGTACCAATTGTTTGGTTAACATTTGTGTAGATTTCTTTAACTCCAATAATTGAAGTTACAGTGGTTACAAAAATACCATTGTCGACTAGATTAGCCGACCTTTCTCTAAGAACAATACTGTTAATTTGTGTATTATCTGCCTCTACGCTTAACTCATATCTGTTGTAGAAGTCAATTGTTTGTTGTGGAGATGTTTGATTAACTGAATTCCATGCTGCTTCAAAGTTTGCCCAAGAAATACTTCCAGTCGCACCCATTGTAAAATCAATGTAATTGCCTAGAGCGTCTTCAATTCTAACAGTTTCTCCACTAACATTTGCAACGATTTTTAAACGTACTGCTTCTCTCTTAACTGCAGTTACTCTAAATAAATCATTGTTTCCTGGAATATCAATTACAGTTGCTTTTAAATAGTCTCCACCTGCAGTTTCGTTAGGTTTAATTTGAACTGAAACGCCCTTACTATTAATACCAAGTTTAGAATTAATTTCCTCGTCAGTTGCTTTAATGGCAACATTATAACGATTAGCATTATATGCATTTGAACTATCTAAATTATAGAAGTTCTCTTTAATTCTAGCATATGCAAGTACTCCTGTGTTTTGTAATAGACTGTATTCTGGAATAGCATATGTTGGATCGTTACCTTGTAAATATGATTCAATATTCTTAAATCTAACTAGACCATTTTTAATGTTTGATATTTCACCAACACCTGAATCTAAGTCATCGACATATAAACCAAAATATCTGTTAACTGAATAGTCAGTCGCGGTTGGGTCATTAAACATGAACTCTAAATTAATTAGATTAGCACACGCAACTTTATTTCTTCTGAAACCATCAGTTATAAAATTATTTGCATCTATTAAGGTAGTGTCTTGCTTAACAAAATCATCATAAATATATTCGCCTTTCTCAACGAATCCACCCTTAACCAAATCAATTCCATTGAAATTTGATTTTTGATTTTTCTCCATTGTAATTGTAAGTGGAGAGTCTGGGAAGAATTCATCTTGAACATGATTTCTTAAGTATTTACCAATCGAAGAGCTACTACTTAAATCAAACACTTTAACTATTCTAGAATTTCTAATCATTCTAGTAACTCTAGTTAGCTTATCAGTAGCACCTTCAGTATAGTCAAATTCTGGTGTTGGATCCTCAACCCTGTAGATCACGAACTTTTTAGGCATATTAACATCCAACCAAATTGGCGCCATCATCCTAAAGTCTTCTGAGTATAACTTAGAAGCGTTCAGCTTAGTTCCGTATTGATAATCTTCCTCGAACTGTTTTGAATAGTCATCAAGTACTGAAAAATCAGAGTAATCTCTTTTCGTATCAAACGCAGAATCTAGAGGTGTATTATTTTCGTTGTAATATCTTGATAGGTCATATGCATATCTAGAATCAGAACTTAACTCGTACTTTTTGTAACTAGTATTCGATAAGCCTTGATTTGCATTAATCGAATCTAAGTATATTCTACCCTCTGAATCAACCACCATCTTAACATTTGTGCTAAGTTTTGGATTAGTTCTGAGCAATGGTTTTGAAACATTATCTAGTTGATAGTTTTTCTCAGTATCTAAGTTCGGTCCAGGTGTTGGTGGAACTGCAGATTCAACAAAAGGAAATTTATAAGTTAAAGGGTCAGTATTTAATGAACAGTCAGTACAATCATCATATGTTAGCACTTCACTTTCACTAAATATACCAAGATTTGTAGGATCCTCAGAAACTACTCTGTCATAATAATTTTCTAGAAGTACTTTTGCCTCATTTTCAGTATTAGCGTAAATTGTATGAATATACTCAACACATTTACAACTATTAACTGCAAAAGTCTTTTTATTATTTTGATTTAAGAAACCAACAAAATCAGTAATGTAATTCTCTTCATTTAAAGTTACATCTGCGTCAATAACATAAACTGGGAAAGAATTTACACTTTGTCCAATTGTTGCGCTTCCACATTGATAGAATGCATAGAACTTTTTATATCCACCAGTGTTTAGAACTTCTGTACTAAATGGTGTAGTTCTTGAAACTGTTTGACATTGATGTCCTTGAGTAATATTAGCAGTTGGATCGTCACTTCTCTCAGTACCATTAGTTGGATTCTTGCCTAAATAATAAGCACCTGTCCAAATAAAGTATTGTGTAGATGAAATACTGTTATGTGCATCTCCAAATACTTGGTAGCTTATTAACTCATTATAATCTGTATTTTCAGCAGCATCCGCTGAAGTATATAGGTAAATGTTTGACTGAACGATTTCAAGAAGCGTTAAGTCAACTGTTGACATATAAAAGACTTGAACTGTAGACTTTGGATAATGACAGAATCCTACAAATTCTCCATATTCAGTACATTGTGCTACTGTGATTTCAATTGGTCTTGGTTCTGGTGTACCGACTAGAGCACATGTTATCTTCGATTGGAACCAAGTTCCAGTATTATTATCAAACCCATATCCATAACTACTTAAGTGTGAATATACACCAGTAGCTGCTAAATCAGTCGTATAGTTAGGATTGTAGAATCCACTTACTGCTGAATTTGCATTATTCCATATTCTAATACCATTCGATACTAAATCATCGATTGAGTTATATGTTGGGCCTCCTGGACCTGTGTAGTAGTAATAAGTTGAATTAGTTGGAGTTCCACAGAATGCCGTTGAATCTGATCCATAATTTAGCATTACTAAACTGGCTCCAGAATTTGGACAATAGAATGGATTCCAACCTGCAAGTGCTGCACTTTGTTTTGTAGAACCTGGATCTGAAGTAGGAACTAGTGCAGTACTTGTATAATCTGTGTTTGCACTCGAACCATGCTGCCAACCATTTTGTGTTCCATCTACATTAATATAGAAATAATCAATAACGTCTCCATATTCACCAGGTGTAAGGTCCATAATACCTAGTGGACCTGTCTGATTAATATCATTTAAATCAGTTATTTGTGAAGCACTTGGTGGATTCCCAGGGTTTGTATAAATCTTTAAAGTAATAGCTCCAGTAGCGTGAGCATATATAATTTGCTCAATTGTACTAAAAGTTGAACCACCATCATAATAAAGAGTTCCAATACTAGTACCTTGACAATAATCTCCGTTTGATGAGGTCGATGTCGTGTAGTAAATCTGAAAAGATTTTACATTTGAACTAGCACCTGAAGTTCCACTAGTCCCAGATGTTCCACTAGTTCCTGAAGTTCCAGAAGTTCCAGAAGTTCCACTAGTTCCCGAAGATGCTTGACATATAGTAGGTTGAGGGGTCCACTGTGCAAGGGTAGAATCCCATCGATAAACTGTAGTATCTACTGTATTCGTTCCATCAAATTCGGTAGAAGCATAATACCCATCCTCAGCATATCCTGATTGTCCATTTTGATCCGCAGACTGCTGGTCAAAATAAATATTAAGGTTATTAAATGCTAGGTTAACTATACTTGCACCATCATTTAGTCCAGCTTGTAAAGCATCCTGTTCATTATAGAACACAATGAATTTACCGGAACCATCTGGTTGTAGGTTAACCGGGGTGTCATGAGTGCTTGAGCATAATAGGCTCGGATCACTCAATATATCTTTAAAATATATTCTTGTACTGAATGCCATTCAATCTAGTCTTTTTATAGAGATAATCTTATACTCTATATATCAACTTTAGCTGGCATTAAATCGATAGCTGAGCTGCTTTGATCGAGTTCTTATTAGTACCACTTGGCTTATACTTCGCAAATACTTCAATATCGAATGAGAATTGTTCTCCATCAGCGTCGAATACGTCAATACCGATTCTCTTAGCGTAAGTTAAGTTTGAAAGATTAGTACTCATAATACCACCAATTCTACCAAGATCAGTAGCTGGATCGTTACCTGCATAATCAGTCATTCTATATTGGTATACAACATCGATTGAAACAGCATTACTTTCCCCGGTTGTAACATATTTGCGACCAAATTTATTATCACCATCAACAAGTAATGACTCAGAATTAATTGGTGAAACAAATAGGTAAGAACCACATGATTTACCGCCTAATAGATATTGGTCATTTGCATCAAACGACATTTTAAGAGTACGATCATACGATGTTCCATTAATTAAACCGATTAGACCATGAGTATGCTTATATCCAAGTTGCTTTTTACCGTTAGTATCTTCAGCTTGGAAAGTTGCAGGTACTGCCATTGTACCAATTACTCCAGATTTAATTTGATTTTCAAGTATTAATTCAACCTCTCCAGCAGCCATTGCAGTATTTACCGCAGC
>Ga0255752_10001353_pt1 | contig 28421 bp, 21 predicted proteins | sample 011ome_25_FD_179952 | JGI IMG/M metagenome (GOLD analysis project Ga0255752, IMG submission 179952) | Coastal salt marsh microbial communities from the Groves Creek Marsh, Skidaway Island, Georgia - 011512CT metaG (version 2) | ecosystem: Environmental > Aquatic > Marine > Intertidal zone >... | reverse complement strand
CTTCACCAAGAATCCATGGCTGAAGCATTGTTGATGATGAATCAAGTGGATCTACCGCAGGGTAAATACCTTTCGCTGCTAAGTTACGTGAAAGTACAGTTGTTGCATCAAGGTGTGCAAACGTTGTTGCTGGTGCTGGGTCAGTAAGGTCATCAGCTGGTACGTATACTGCTTGAATTGATGTAATTGATCCAGTTTTTGTTGATGTAATACGCTCTTGGAGTCCTCCCATCTCTGTACTAAGTGTTGGTTGGTATCCTACTGCAGACGGCATACGTCCTAAAAGTGCAGATACTTCTGAACCCGCTTGTACAAAACGGAAAATGTTATCTACGAAGAGAAGTACGTCTTGGTTGTTTACATCACGGAAGTATTCCGCCATTGTAAGTGCTGTTAATCCAACACGCATACGTGCCCCTGGAGGCTCGTTCATCTGTCCGTATACAAGCGCTACTTTAGACTCAGAAAGGTTCTTCTGGTTAATAACGTTTGATTCACACATCTCTTGGTAAAGGTCATTTCCTTCACGTGTACGCTCACCTACTCCGGCAAACACAGATACACCACCGTGTGCTTTCGCAATATTGTTAATAAGTTCCATGATGAGTACAGTCTTACCAACTCCAGCACCACCGAAGAGACCAATTTTTCCTCCACGACGGTATGGTGCAAGAAGGTCTACTACCTTAATACCTGTTTCAAAAATAGAAAGTTCTGTATCAAGATCTACGAACGCTGGTGCCTTACGGTGAATTACCATTGATCCTTCTGCTGCACATGGCCCAAGCTCATCTACAGGGTCTCCAAGAACGTTGAAAATACGTCCAAGTGTTGTTTTTCCTACTGGTACTGAAAGTGCAGCACCTGTATCAACTACAGTCATTCCACGCATTAATCCATCAGTTGCACTCATAGATACTGCACGAACGAGGTTATCACCAAGAAGTTGCTGTACTTCTGCTACGATGCGTAAGTCTTCACCAGCATCATTTTTTCCTTCTACAACAAGAGCGTTGTAAATGTTTGGCATTTTGTTTGGTGAGAAAGCTACGTCAATTACTGGTCCAATAATTTGAGTAATGCGACCAAGGTTCGTTCCCGTCTTAGTTGATGGTGTCATAATGAAGAATAAATTCGATAAGAATAATGTATAGCCGTGGGTTGGACACCCCGACCGTATAAAGTAAAAAAATAGTATCCGGTACGCACCAAGTGTGCGGGGAGACTATTGCAAAGTGCTAACAAACTAGTGTAGAGCAGTACGAAAAATACGTACAACAATATAAAAAGAACAGGATGTTCTAAGAGGGGTCTTTTTTGGTGTGCATCGAAAGGATGCACAGAAAAACTTAGTATGCGAGTCCCATACTACGTGTTGTTTCAGAACCAAGGTATACACGTACACTTAAAAAGTCGGTTGGACACGCTGCTTCGCAACGCTTACATCCAACACAATCTTCTGTACGTGGTGCAGAAGCAATCTGCCCTGCTTTACATCCATCCCAAGGTACCATTTCAAGTACATCAGTTGGACAAGCACGTACACATTGTGTACATCCGATACATGTATCGTAAATTTTTACTGCGTGAGACATAGTAAACGATTAAATCACAGGAAAAACATTTAAGGATTAAACGACATGATCCTGCCAAAAGGCTGGGTCCTACGTATTTTTTAGTATACCATATTTGTTTTATTTTGGTAGACACAGCCACAGTGCACACACAAAGCGAAACAGGGTATTTTTGGGTCAGGTGGGATTCGAACCCACGGCTAATCGGTTAAAAGCCGAATACTCTACCACTGAGTTACTGACCCGTAGTTTCATAGGTCCATAGTACTGGGTTTATGAAGAGAATACAAGTGTCACTGGGATTTAGCTGCTCGTATCAGAGGGTGTGTCTACCTTGTATGTGACGCTCCAAGGTTAGAGGACGTTGGAGCGTCTACGGTGTATGCTTAAATAAGCCTAGGAAAACCCTAGGCCACTTCAGCTATAAGCTGGATACTCTGAGGATGTGCTCCTTAAAGTGGCCCAGAAATTCCTTGCTTACGAATCATAAGGAAGTGCATAAGCATAAATACTGCCGCAAGAAGTGGAAGTACAAATGTGTGTAAACTATAGAAACGTGTAAGTGTTGGTTGTCCAACTCCTACACTTCCACGAAGAAGTTCAACTACAAATGATCCAATTACTGGAATCGCATCTGGTACACCAGTTACAATCTTTACAGCCCAGTATCCAACTTGGTCCCAAGGGAGTGAGTACCCTGTTACCCCGAAAGATACAGTAATTACTGAAAGAATTACTCCTGTTACCCATGTAAGCTCACGAGGCTTCTTAAATCCACCTGTAAGGTATACACGGAATACGTGAAGTACCATCATTAATACCATCATACTTGCTGACCAACGGTGTACTGAACGGATAAGCCATCCGAAGTTTACCTCAGTCATAATGTACTGTACAGATGCAAATGCTTCAGCTACCGTTGGACGGTAGTAGAATGTCATTGCAAAACCTGTTGCTACTTGTACAAGGAAACATGTAAGTGTAATTCCACCTAAACAGTAGAAAATGTTTACGTGCGGCGGTACGTACTTACTTGTTACATCATCTGCAATCGCTTGAATTTCAAGACGTTCGTTAAACCAATTATATACTTTACTCATAAAAATTTTGTCAATGTAAATGCCACATGGGCATAGGGAAAGAGAGCGCAGGGCTTTAAACCTGGTCTGTCTGTGCATCGTTTGGGATACACAACCCTTGGTGTCTCGCTGCTGGTGCCGACCCACCATATGGAGGGGTTCGGTCCTATATCTATAAGAGACAGTGTTCACAGTTGGCCATTCGGTATCATATCAAAATTTGTCTAAAGCACTCATGCCTGCAGGCTGCAGGGCATATGCTTCATGTGGTTCGAGCCAACACTTTAGAAGGTTGGTGGGTGAACCACAGGTGACATTGGTGTTGGGTGCGGCTGTAAACAGCCTACGTGTGTCCAATGCACCTTCTGGGGTCGGATACTTAAAGTGAAGATCCGAGACCAGTATAAGAGCCATAAAAGAAAATGGCTAAAAGACCAAGTGCTGCAAGTCCAGCTACTGTTCCTACGAACCATAATGGAATTCGTCCTGTTGTCGTGTTTGACATAGATCTTTCCCCTACAAAAGTGTTTAGTTAAAAATATAGCTTGAAAAAAGAACCGCAAGCACAAAAATGAGAAGTAAACCCCAGTAAAGACTTGTACGGTTTAACTCAACAGTTTGCTTGTTTGGATTTGGATTTGTCATACAACTCTCCTCTTAACGTTGAATAAACTGCATTGCTGTAATAGAACCAAGGAAAAATACCACTGGAACAGCTAATGCATGCACTGCAAGCCAACGGAATGTAAAAATTGGATATGTTTTAATCGACATAATAAAAATATACCTGTATCCCAGGTCGAATAAATAACGTATACATAGCATGGGCACTACGTGTGCCCATGTGTTCCTTCTGTGCCACTAGAGACAAAAAACCCAAGTACCTTGCGGACTCGAGAGAACTTTTCTGCGTCTAGGCCGGTTTACATAAGGTCTTAAAACTCTTCCATTTGTGCAAGCGCGCCGTAACGATCTGACACTAAAGGGAGGGTTTGACGCTCATCTGTAAAGTATTCATTTGGACGCGGTGTTCCAAACACGTCGTATGCTAGTCCAGTACTTACAAAAAGCCATCCTGCAATAAATAAAGATGGGATTGTAACACTGTGAATCACCCAGTAACGGATACTTGTGATGATGTCACCAAAGGGACGCTCTCCTGTAGAACCTGACATAGGGTACTCCTTCAACATTTCTGTAAAAGCCCGTACATTAAATTGTAAGACAACTTATCTGCACGAGACTCGTTTATATTATAGCTCGCGGCCTTATAATTGCAAAAAAATACTTTAAAAAAACTATCTATCGGTGTTTTCGAGACTTCTTCTGGGGCGGGGAGAGTACCCCACCCCTTTCTAGAACCCGCTCATCTTTTCGAGCCCATAGTGCAACGGGCTTACTCCTCACGCCAATTTTTGTGCATGTGACTTAGAAGCTCCGATGTGATGAGGTCCGTACGTGCGGACGTGGTTGCTTTACGACACTTAAAGGAAAGATCACTATTTGTTTCGAATGTCCCAAAGATCGCTGCATCCTGCGAGGCAAAATCGTTTCCTTTGTTTTGCGCGATAAAGGAGAGACGTGTGCGCATTTTATCTTGGATAAGCATTGATCCAAAGAGAATGTCTCCATCGAGTTCATGAAGGGTTGGAATGTGCTTTCCATGAAGGATATAGCCTTGGTCAAAACGGTTACTACGCCAGAGGGCAAGTGAACGTACGCGTCCCCCAATGGATTTTACATCGACTGTATTAAATCCACTTCCACTGGCTGGTACTGTACGTCGCCAGAGATCAAAACTTGAAATAAAGTTATGTTTCTTTGTCACCGCTTCAAGGCGGTATTTTTCAGCCTGAGCAGCAAAATCTTCATTTACTGCCGAACAGATATCCCCACGGTATGTATCAAAAAGGAGCATTGGATACGTTTCGTATCCTTTCGCCTGTACATAGACCTCGTATTTCTTTTTCCAGTTCCATAGGTAATATGCTTCTGAAAAGAGAGAAATTAAACTTGGCGTGAGTCCTTGTGCTCGGTACCCACTATATGTCTCTTGACGCACTGTTTGTGGTCCGGTCTCATTTGCATTGGCGTGACGTGCTTTGCTTGCACGGTACGCATATTCCTGCTTTTCAAAGAAAGTCGGGTTGTTATAACAGAGGGCACCAATAATGTTGACTGATTTTTGAATAGGCTCTGTTCCCTCACGTGTGAAGAAATCTTGTGGGAGACCTTGCATTTTGAGGCCAAAGCCTTTTGGTGCCTTCAGTGGGTATTCCCAACGACGTTGATACTCTTCTCTTTCAAAGAATCCAGGGCGTTGGTGGGTACTAATGAAACGCGTTTCCGGAAGGTCATATAATTGGTTTACTGCACCTAAGGCAAATTGCACACTTTCTTCTGTATGGCGGAAGGTTTGTGCCTTATACGCATATACAGCTGAAGAATTCACCATAGCTTTCAGATCGAGACAACTAAAATTGTTTGTAAGTGTGGCTACATAGTTCCAATCAACACCAATCGTTGTATTGATCTGGGCTGCATTCATACTATGGAGAGTTAACATGCTTCCACGTTCCTTTTCTTCTGGATAGAAGAAGCGCATCACCCATTCAAAACGACCAGAGCGGATACAGGCATCATCCATCATAGCTGTCGTTTCCATACTCCCAATCACAAAAATATCAAGTGCAGATGGAATCACTTCTGTTCCGAGTGTAAACCCATCCATAGCCATAAGAAGGTGGGTTGTTGCACGCACAGATCCAAAGTCTGGATAGCGCTCACGGTGACGGGTCATAAAGTCTAAATCTCGGATAAAGACAATGTTTGGTGCACTTGCACGTGCGCGCCAAAAGAGTGTTTTGAGACGCACTAAACCTTGGCGTTGATCTAAATAACGGTTACTTTCCGTCACCAATAAAGGTAAGCGCGATTCTGTAGCAAGAGCTCGAACAAAGTACGAGCGTCCATTTCCAGGGTCCCCAAGTAAAATGAGGCCTTTTGATAAAGTACTCATGCGCTCAGTCCCTGGTTTAATCATTGCCACGAGTGGGAAATGTGCAATTTCATTTTGTACACGGTATCCGTAGTGTAAACTGCGGAGAACACCTTGGTCTCCACCGAGACGGTTGACAAGGCGCTGACGTTCGTAAAGACGCTCTGGCGTTTCCACAGTACCCACCCCATTGGTCAATTGCATAGAGTCTTTTGCTTTTGCAAGGACTTTATCAAACCAGAAAAAACGTGGTGCTACTGTTTCACACGGTTGAAGAGCCAATAAGCTCATGCGTGAGTCAAGGCGTACAGGAAAAATCTTTCCTTGCGGTTTTGGCTCTTGTTGCGTAAGGACACGCCCAATGGCAGTGTTGACTCCTGCCAGGAACCCGTTGATCTTATACCCTTGCATTTGACACCAGCCTGCTTGGTTTTGTGTGAGCGTTGTACGTACATTAAATGTCCAGAATTTCACCCCTTCGGAATGGGCATAGAGTTCAGCACCACGTTTTGCTTGAAAGGCTAAAAGAACCTTTTTCACCGTAAAGTTTTTGAACGCAGGTCCAATATATTCACCTTGTGTGACACCCGTTGGAAGACGACCAATATGCTCAATTTTTGTATACACAGATGGTGGTGTCACACGGCGTGGGCGGAGACCACCATTTCTATCTTCTTGGCGTACACATAATTCAATCCCGGCATACATGGCAATTTGGAGAACTACACCTTTCCACGCCACGGATTGCCATGGTTCGTATTGGTTCGGTGCTAAGAATAAGCTATCTGTAGCATACATTGTTGGGGCGTAGGCCACCCCGGGTGCATCGTCTTCACTGTCTTCGGTATAGAAGGCTTCTAAATCTTCGTTATCCGTAAAATCAGCTGTGTCCTCCTCCTCTTCATCTTCCTCGACATCAGTCATTTCAGACTCGGAAGCGTCTTCCTCTTCGAGACTATTTGTGATGGTCTTCGATGGGGCCATGTCTCCTCCATCCATATCCCCATTTCCATTTTCGTCATCGAAATCATCTCCATTCACGTCCTCGAGATCGTCCTCACCCTCATCGTCACCGAGATCATCGTCGTCTTCGTCCTCGAGATCGTTCTCATCCTCCTCGTCCTCGAGATCATCGTCTTCTTCGTCGTCCTCCCCATTTTCGTCCTCGTCTTCTTCCCCATTCATGTCTTCGTCATCCACATCGTCGAATCCATTTGTGTCCCCGTTGAATGCTTCATCTTCGTCATCGAAGTCCTCCGCGTCGCCATTGAAGTCACTCCAATCCTCTTCATCCTCATCCGTTGCAATGAATTCAGATAAAATATCCATCCCTCGTACAAAGCGTGTCGTGAGGTTCTGTCGGAGTGTTTCCGTGTCCATAAATCCTTCTACGGGCTGACGTAAGGCAAAGCTTTCTGTGGCCCCGTGTGTTGGGAGGGCATATTGAAAGAGCTTTGTTTCTTTACGGCTAAACGGGCGAAGTGGTTGTGGGTCCGTGGATGGTGGGTCATAACTGAAACCAAAGGGCGAGAATGCAAAACGGCGATTTGCTGTGTTCGCTTCTACAGCCTGTGGGTGGCGGTTTAATACGCGTGCACGCGCGGCCTCCACTTTGGCTAACGTACGTTGCCATCTATTTGGGCGTCTATCCGTGTCTTGAAAGGTCAGTTTGTTTGTATTCACTTCTGGTTCTTTCCCTACCCACTGATAGGTTTTGAACTCATTTTTAAAGGCTTCACGCCCTTCACCTTGCATATAGAGCTTCCAAATCTCTTTCCCACGGTAGGTAAAGTCCGTACTTGTGTATGGATTTTTCTTTTTGTAGGCTTTAAGTTGGGTTCCATCACTTCGTTTGAGACGTTTGTATGGGTGCTCTGGGATAAAGGTGTCTGCACCTGCGTCTTCATCCTCTGGCGGGGCTCCCTCGTAATGCGCACAAACTTGAATGTCTTCTTCGCTTGACCACTCTGGGCTTCCAATGCGGTGTTGCATGGCGAGACGTGGGTATTGTTGTGTCTCGGTTGACACACGCCAAAATTCTCGAGGGTGTACAATCGTTGGAATGGTATGTCTTGGGACATACGCGTATTCTCCACCAACGAAGTCTTTGATGGTTCCATGTTGGATTGTATAGAACAGCCCATCTTTGATACGTTTTAACTCCATACCTGGGCGTAAGGGCCCGTACACCATATCTAACTGTACTAATTGTTCATTAAAATTTGGTGGGTAGGCATGTAAACGCTTGCTTGCTTTTTCGAGCCCACGGCTATGTACTGTGGCTGGTACCATTGTGGTACGTTGAATAATAAGGAAGGCAATACTTGCGGGTAAGAAGAGTTCGAGCCCACGACGAATTGTCATGTGACGTCGTAAGAAAAGATCTACGCCTCGAAACTTATGTACCCCAAAGTAGGTTCCAAGGTATAAGCATCGGTTATAAAATGCCGTAAAGTAATTGTATCCACGACTACGGCCTAACCATAAACGGTTACGGCGCCAGTGCTTTTTTGCTTCATGCTTAATAATATGGTGTTGATCAATAAAGAAGAGTTCATACAAAACTTCACAGGGATGTGCGAATGGAAGCCAGAGTGGAACTAGAACAAAAGAAAGGCATTTAGAAACTACCTTCCCAACCAGATCTCCGAAGCTGTCTAAAATTCGGCAGGCATACCAGACCATTGGAAACTGTACTTTGGCGAGGTATAAGTATTTCCCTTCATTTTGTGCTTTTTCCCGTGCGTCATGAACGCTCGTAAAGGGTTCGTCTTGTCCTTTTTGAATTCTTTTTAATCGGCGTCCATCCAACAGTTCCCCTTTGATCGCGGGCTGTACACCTGTTTCTGCACGTGCGTTTGTTTTTACAGCACGAATTTGGTAGTCGTCGGGGCATGGACTATAAAGCTCATTTACATAGGCTGCGTTTGCTTTTGGACGGTCCTCGGTATCCCATGCTTCGTTCAGAAATTCATCTAACTCGTATTTCACGTGGTTGATGCGGATACGGATTGTTTTTCCTTTGGCGTCGTTGACCTCGTAAAAATAGTTTGTAGACTTAAAGGGACGGTTCTTTTTTTCCACGGGCGGTCCTGCTTTGGATGGTGGTTGGTTTGGATCGTTTAGGTTTTTTGACTGTGTCATGGGCGTCTCCACAAGTTAGTAGGGGTCGTGTACGACCAAGGTTTAGGATAAATGTAGAAATAGAGGCTGTAAGACTGAAGTAGGTATGCCTACGTTGGGTAGAGGATATCAAAAAAGGATCTAAAGGGCAAATGATCTTTTTATGGCTTCTCCCCAGACAGGATTTGAACCTGTGACCAATCGGTTAACAGCCGATCGCTCTACCACTGAGCTACTGAGGATTCGTTGAATCAAGGTGTATCTACTGGTTGAATGCATATTTGCGTTCTTACAGATATTGCCAATATATCATATTGCTGGGCCCTTGTCTACGTTTACTTTCTCTTCCCTTTGAAAGAAAGTCGCTTGCATCTCATCCCTAAATCTTTTATACTATATAAAAATGCCTCCTTAGCTCAGCGGCTAGAGCATCGTATTTGTAATGCGAGGGTCGTCGGTTCAATTCCGACAGGGGGCTCTACTTCTATGGGCTCTTATTATGTGGGGAACGCATTTTATGTTTCGGTCGCCTAATGGATGGGCAGCAACCTTCTAAGTTGTATTGTGTAGGTTCGAATCCTATCCGAAATGCTTCTTTGTTTTGCCACGCGGGCGTGGCAACACACATATGTTCACATTATATCTGCTCCCCTATGTGTGTAGGTGACAAGTCTTAGTACCCTGTACTTGAGAGCCAACTCATTTCTACTTCATCAAGAAGTAATGAACGGTTGTAAATTTCAAGAAGGATTACGAGGAAAACTGCAAATAAGCCGATAAATACAGCCATTACAATTGTTGTTCCCCATCCCGGTGCTACTTTTCCGTACTCGGAGTTAAGCGGACGTAAGGCTGTTCCTAATGCTGTTACTTTTCCAGTTCCAGCGAGTTTTGTTTCATTTGTACTCATATGAATAAATTTCTCACATTGATTTGTGTTTTTTTACTTTCTACTTTAAACTATATCAAAATTTAACCTTTAACCTAATTATGGAAACTCCAGCATTTTTTTACGCCGTTTTTCTTTGGTGTCTATTGATTAGTGTAACAGGCTATTCAATTTACATCGGTTTTGGTCCGCCATCAAAAGACCTTCGTGATCCATTTGAGGAACATGAGGATTAATCCTTAGTGTACTTTGGTGTGTGCCATGAATTTATATCCATGGCCAAGACACCAGTCACCCTCCATAATATGAAGACATGCATCTATACTATACCATGAAAGCCGAGCTTCACACAAAATCGCGCGTATTCCACGCATCGATTCTATGTGCAACAGCTGAGACATCCGCGCAGGACGGCGAATCTCAGTTCTGGAAATGCTTAGGTCTTACCCTTTACGTGAGTAGAACTCAATAATAAGGAGTTCGTTTACGGTTAACGCAATTTGTGAACGTGTAATCGCACGTTGCACCTGTCCAGTTGTTTTGTTTGTATCCACGCTTAAGTGGGACGGCACCGCCCCTCCAAAGGTTTTACAGTTTTCTACAATATGTGGTGATGTACTTGAAATCGTTTCCCCAGGGTTACAATTGTAACTTGGGATGTTCAAGTATTGACCATTTACCTTAATTAATCCATGCGACACGTACTGACGTGCTGCACGAATTGTTGGTGCAAAACCAAGACGGTATACAATACTATCTAAGCGCATTTCTAAAAGCTGAAGTAATACTTCTCCAGTCGGTCCTTTTGCACGACGTGCACGTCGAACATAGGATAATAATTGTTTTTCTGTAATTCCGTAGTTATAACGTAATTTTTGTTTTTCTTGTAAACGCACACGGTATTGCGTCATTTTCTTCGCTCCGGCTGTTTCACCGTGTTGTCCTGGACCGTAGGTACGGTTCGGTACTTTTGTTGTTAAGCCTGGAAGTTCTCCAAGTCGACGTACAATCTTCACACGTGGTCCGCGGTATCGAGCCATGGTATCTCTCCTCTTTTTACTAATGATTTTTCTATTCTTGTAGTATACTGATACTATATATTACTAGTATTCTAACAGGAGAAGACCATAGGATCAACTCCATTTTTTTTATGGGCTTGGAAACGCACATTCCTACGCCAAGGTGCCCTTGGACGGAGGGGAGAATGCGTAGGGCGTCAGACGTGTTTTTCTAGGCGATTAGAAGTTGTGTTTTTTCCTGAACCTTATATACTATATATATAGACATTGAATGCTTTTTCAGTGTGATTCATTGACTTGGACTCTTTTATGCCACGTTCTCAACGAAATGATAACTTTATTGATAAGACCTTTACAGTTATTGCCGATATTTTATTAAAGGTGTTGCCGACCACTCGTAATGAGAAAGAAGCTTTTATTTATTACCGTGATGGAATGTCCGCGCAAGCTGAGGGTGAATATGCGGAAGCCTTACAAAACTATTACCAAGCGATGCGCTTAGAAGTGGATCCGTATGATCGAAGCTATATTTTTTATAATATTGGCTTAATTCATACAAGTAATGGGGAACATACGAAGGCTCTAGAATACTATTACCAAGCGTTAGACCGAAATCCAGCACTCCCACAAGCCTTAAATAATATTGCTGTTATTTATCATTACCGTGGCGAGCAAGCCCTAGAATCTGGAAATATCCCTGATTCTGAAACCTTATTTGGGAAAGCCGCTGAATATTGGAAGGAAGCGATCCGTTTAGCGCCTTTAAATTATAGTGAAGCACAAAACTGGTTACAAACCACTGGACGTTAAGGGTGCACCTGTCCTATGTGCTCTCTGCTTCAGGTTCAGTGGATTATCTCGATATCTATGTGCATGGGGCTCCCAAGCCTTTGTATCGATGCGTCTCTGTCTTAGTGGTGGAATGGTAGACACGCTAGTCTTAGGAACTAGTGCTACACGCGTGGAGGTTCGAGTCCTCTCTAAGACAAGCATTGTACAGCATCGTATTTTAGCTCTTTCTTTTCTTTGATTGAAAAAATCGATTGACATTTTTTAGGACGACGTTTTATACTAGAGAGTAATGATGGTGTTTTCCATTACTGTATCGCCCCCATCGTCTAGAGGCCTAGGACATTTCCCTTTCACGGAAGTAACAGGGATTCGAATTCCCTTGGGGGTATTTTTTCTTCATCAAGGTGTATACCGAAGTATATACCTTCAGTATATGCGCATATCCAAGAATGGCTCTTGCAATTCCGGCGCATATATGCTTCAATTTGACTAAAGAACCTTAATCTATATTTAAAGTTTTGCTTGTTGAGTAGTTCATCAAAGGTGCTTATGGGGTGATCGAGAGGTAACTCTGATTTTGCCCTGTACAACACTTTCGTATGTATATCTTTTTCCTCGTGTGGCATTGGGCTTTCCATAACATGTGTGTATGCCATGTCTTTCTGGTGCCCCGACCTTTGATGTACGCATGAGTGTTTATATTTTAGTTTTATTTAGTTATGAATTTATCACGTCAACGCACGTCTCCAATTAACGAGGGTGAGATCATTAATTACAAAAATGTTGATCTTTTACGTCGTTTTATTACGGAGCAAGGTAAAATTTTACCACGTCGTTTAACAGGTGTGACTGCGAAACAGCAACGTCAACTTGCCCGCGCGGTGAAACAAGCCCGTATTTTAGGATTTTTACAATTCCTTTATAAAGAATAATTTTTAGTTATGCCAACGATTCAACAGTTAATTCGCTCACAGCGAATCAAGATCGAAAAGAAGACAAAGTCTCCGGCTTTACAATCGTGTCCACAACGCCGTGGGATTTGTACGCGTGTCTATACAACAACACCGAAAAAACCGAACTCTGCACTCCGTAAGGTGGCACGTGTACGTTTAACAACAGGTATTGAAGTGACTGCTTACATTCCAGGTATTGGCCACAACCTCCAAGAACACTCTGTAGTCTTAGTTCGTGGTGGCCGCGTAAAAGATTTACCAGGAGTACGTTACCACATTGTTCGTGGTTCACTTGATACGGCTGGTGTAAAAGGTCGTTTACAAGGACGTTCAAAGTATGGAGTAAAACGTCCAAAAGAATAAGACCTTTCGGTCCCTTCGCTTCGGTCTTTTTATTTATTTATTATTCAAACGTTTAATTGACCTTATGTCTCGTAGAAAAGTCGCAACAAAACGTCCGGTTGCTCCGGACCCAGTATATCAAAGTCGCTTAGTAAGCCTTTTAGTTAGTCATCTCTTGAAAAAAGGGAAAAAGAGTCTTGCGTACCGTATTTTTTACGAAGCAATGACACAAATTTCAGAAACAACTTCACAAGATCCACTTGAAGTGCTTCGCCAAGCGGTGTTAAATATTACACCAAAGGTTGAAGTAAAATCACGTCGTATTGGGGGAGCTGTGCTTCAGGTACCTCTTGAAGTAAAATCAGATCGTGGAACAGCACTTGCCCTTCGTTGGTTACTTGTTGCTGCACGTGCCCGTTCGGGGCGAAGTATGGTGACAAAACTTGCTGCAGAAATTATGGATGCCGCAAATAACACGGGTGGTGCGATCCGTAAACGTGAAGATACCCACCGTATGGCCGAAGCAAATAAAGCTTTTGCACATTTCCGATTCTAAGTCGCTGCCCCAAAGAAAGCCTCTTTTAGCCAAAATCAAAATGATTTTTTTATATTTTTAGATATGGCACGCGAAAAGTTTGAACGAACAAAACCACACGTAAATATTGGAACAATTGGTCACGTTGACCACGGAAAAACAACACTTACGGCAGCTATTACTATGGCAATGGCTGCAAAAAGTGGTGGAGCTGCAAAAGGATACGCTGATATTGATTCTGCACCAGAAGAAAAAGCACGTGGAATTACTATTAACACAGCTCACGTAGAATACGAAACAGAGGGTCGTCACTACGCGCACGTAGACTGTCCAGGACACGCGGATTATGTAAAAAACATGATTACGGGTGCTGCACAGATGGATGGTGCGATTCTTGTTGTATCTGGAGCTGATGGGCCAATGCCACAAACAAAAGAGCACATCCTTCTTGCGAAGCAAGTTGGTGTACCTAACGTTGTAGTATTCCTCAACAAAGAAGACCAGGTGGATGATGACGAACTCCTCGAACTCGTAGAACTTGAAGTACGTGATACGCTTAGTAGTTACGAATTCCCTGGAGATGATATTCCAGTAGTTGCGGGTTCAGCACTTCTCGCTTTAGAAGCGTTAACTGAAACACCAGCAATGGCATCTGGTGATAACAAGTGGGTGGACAAGATCTTCGCATTAATGGAAGCGGTAGATTCATACATCCCAACACCTGAGCGTGATACAGAGAAAACATTCCTTATGGCTATTGAGGATGTATTCTCAATTACAGGTCGTGGAACTGTAGCAACTGGACGTGTAGAGCGTGGAACAGTAAAGGTTGGTGATGTTGTCGAAATCGTAGGTCTTGGAGACACACGTGAAGTAACTGTAACAGGTCTTGAAATGTTCCAGAAAACACTTGATGAAAGTGTAGCCGGGGATAACGTAGGGGTACTTCTCCGTGGAATCCAAAAGGATGACATTGAGCGTGGAATGGTACTTGCGAAAACAGGAACAATCACACCACACACAAAGTTTGAATCACAAGTATACGTACTTACGAAAGAAGAAGGTGGACGACACACACCATTTTTCCCAGGATACCGTCCACAGTTCTACGTACGAACAACAGACGTAACTGGAAAAATTGAATCTTTCCGTAGTGATGATGGAGATGAAGCAACAATGGTAATGCCAGGCGATCGTGTAAAAATGATCGTAGAACTTATCCAACCAATTGCTATCGAGAACGGAATGCGTTTTGCAATCCGTGAAGGTGGACGTACAGTTGGTGCAGGTGTAGTATCTGCTATTCTTGAATAACAGAGGTGTACGCTCCTCGTGTCTGTCCATTTTAGGGTGCGCAGCACGGGGTGGTCCCTAAGGATACATACACTTTTTTGTCCCCACCGAAGCTTCTCAGTCTTTTCGAAGGCTTGAAGCTGCTCGGAATGGGATGAACAAAGACCTTGCTTTTATGCCTAAGAAAAAATATACTATAGAGTAGTCCTACTTTTGTCGAGAAAGTGTTTTGAATTGTGTCAGGGCTGAGAAGAAGCAGCACTAAAAAATTGTTTTTTTGGACAACAGTAGGCATCCGTAACATGTAACAAAGACTTAAATTTATTATTGTATATTGTATACTTCTCTCTATTTGTAAAGAGATTTGACGTTTTTAGGCGGTGCCCAGATTCGAACTGGGGGATAAAGGATTTGCAGTCCTCTGCCTTACCACTTGGCTACACCGCCGACTAATAAAAAGATCTTTTATACTCTATAGAGTACAACATTTTGAGTGGTTTATCAATATCACCTTTTCATTTGGTACTCGGTTGTACCCTTCACGCGTCCAAAGTGTCGCACCTCCTTGTTTGGACTTCTTTCGATCCACGCCTTTATTTCCCAATTGTTGCGTGCTTTGGTGTAGTCCCTGCATCTTTTCGTTTTGTGTCTATTGATTAATTTACAGGTATACCTATGATTCTGTTTCGTCAAAAAGCTGCTATTCCTGATTTTCTGGATTCTCAGCGGAAGAGCTTTCGTCTTTTTTTAGAAACGGGGATTCGTCGTGAACTTGAATTTGTCTCACCTATTAAAGGGGATCCATCAGGAACAAGTGTGAGTCAACCGACAACGCGTTCGATTTCCGTGTCTTTTTTAGCACAAGATTTTTATTTTAAACGTCCTACGCATACTCCTGAAGAAGCGATTCGTTCCATGGAGACGTATACGAGCGCGCTTGTGGTCCCTGTACACATTGTGTCAAAATGCTTAGATCTCAGTCGTATTCTTCCAGTCACCTTCTGTGATCTCCCGTTAATGACTCAACATGGGACCTTTATTATCAATGGGTCACCACGTGTGATTGTGCACCAAATTGTGCGTTGTCCTGGGGTCTATATTAAAGCTCAATTTGACCAAAAAAACCGTCGTTCCCACATGGTGAGCTTCCTTTCCTCATATGGGTCATGGCTTCGCTTAGAAACAAGTCCAACCTATTTTGGAGAGTTACATGCATGTATTGATAACTTGCGCAAACTTCCATTGACTATTTTCTTACATGCGCTTGGATTTGACTTAGATCTTGTGGCAATGACTATTTCGGATAGTGCTGTTGTATGGCCTACGCACATGTGGGTCCAAACCACTTCCGTAGAGCATGCCATGATTATCATGACTGCCTTAATTTTCCCACACCGTGCAGGAAGTGTCTACAAAGCAAAGAAATTTTTGTTCAATCACTTCTTTAATGCGCAACGCTATAGCTTAAGTAGTGTTGGGCGTAAACGTGTGAATCGTAAATTACAAATGCGTCCAGGGATTCATCGTCTCACGTTAACCCCAGAAGATGTACTTGCAGGTGCAGATTACCTTATGCGTGTTGAGAATGGAGACACACAATATTTAGATGATATTGACCATTTAAAAAATAGACGTGCACGTTTAGCGGGTGAATTAATCCAAACACAATTCCGTCTTGGATTAAACCGTTTAGAACGAAGTGTACGCACGCGTTTAAGTGATGAAAACTTGGTACGTCACAAACGTTTACCCGTAGCCTTACCGTCCTTAATTCGAACACAAATTGTGGGTTCGGTATTCCGTGAATTTTTCGGTTCAAATCAACTCTCACAATTTATGGATCAAACCAATCCATTAGCCGAAATTACGCATAAACGTCGTTTAAGTTCGCTTGGACCTGGTGGATTACACCGTGACCGTGCAGGGATTGTGGTGCGTGGAATCCACCCAAGTTATTACGGACGTATTTGTCCGATTGAAACCCCTGAAGGAAAGAATGCTGGATTAGTGGGTTCGATTGCAACCTACGCCCGTGTGAATGCGGATGGCTTTTTACAAAGTCCGTATACCTTAGTCACATCGGCACAAGAACCAGATGATACACATGGGTTCTTCCTCCTCAATGCTGCGTATGAAGATACTGTTGTTGTTGCGTCTGCAGATACACCTATGTCTGCTACACGTATTCCTGCACGTGTAGGAAGTGAATTTATTGAAACACGCCCGAAGACAGTGAATTTCTTAGGTCTTTGCCCAATTCAATTTATGTCTATTGCTACGGCGCTCATTCCATTTTTGGAACATGATGATGCGAACCGTGCATTAATGGGGTCCAATATGCAACGTCAAGCGGTCTCTTTATTAACACCACAACGTGCCTTTGTAGGGACAGGGTTAGAAGCCCGTGTCCCACATGATTCAGGTGCAGTTGCTCGTCTTCGACACAGTGGCTACGTGTTATATGCCGATGCCCAACGTATTGACGTCTTAACGCAACCAGTGCCTACAGGTCGACCGACTGCACAAGAGCCTCCATGTAAACATGAAACCGTGTGGTTAACGACATACCAACGTTCAAATCAAGATACCTGTATTCACCAACGTCCAAGCGTGGTTCCACATACGTGGGTACATGCTGGGGAATGTTTAGCGGATACCTCATCCACAGTGGCGGGTGAATTAGCCTTAGGTAAAAATATCCTTGTTGCCTATATGCCTTGGGAAGGATACAACTTTGAAGATGCAGTGTTAGTAAGTGAACGTCTGGTCTTCGACGATGTCTTCACATCTGTACACATTGAACGTTACGACATTTCGACTGCACGTACACGTGAAGGCCAGGAATATATTACTGCCAAAGTGGAGAAGAATGTGCATTTAGACAGCTTCGGTGTTGTCCATGTGGGGACATGGGTGGAACCGGGAGATATTCTTGTTGGGAAAATTGTGCCACAGCAAGAGTCGGAAAATACCCCTGAAGGGCGTTTACTCCGTGCTATTTTTGGAGGTGCTGCCCGTGATGTCAAGGATATGCCACTCGTGGTTCCAAGCGGTGTGACCGGCCGTGTACTCGAAGCACGTACTAATTTTGACACGCAGAAATATAATGAAGAGGTGGAAGCCTTTGAATCAGCGGGTTCTGTGTATGTCTTTTTAGTACAAAAGCGTAAGGTACAGGTTGGAGATAAGATTGCTGGTCGACATGGAAATAAAGGGATTATTTCGAATATTCTCCCACGTCAAGATATGCCATTTTTACAAAACGGTGTGCCCGTGGATATGGTATTAAACCCACTCGGGGTCCCATCCCGTATGAATGTGGGACAAATTTTCGAGTGTTTACTTGGTTTAGCCGCACATACTTTAGAAGAAAATTTCAAGGTATTACCTTTTGATGAAATGCATGGAGATGAGGTTTCTCGTGGCTTTGTGTATCAGCAACTTTACAAGGCACGCCTTGCAACTAAACAGGATTGGCTCTTCCGCCCGGCCTCACCAGGAAAAAGTATTCTCTTTGATGGTCGTACCGGGTATCCATTTGATCAGCCGGTGACCGTTGGGTACCCGTATATTTTAAAATTAGTGCACTTAGTGGATGATAAAATCCATGCGCGTTCCACTGGTCCGTATTCATTAGTGACCCAACAGCCATTAGGTGGTCGTTCAAAACACGGTGGACAGCGTTTAGGGGAAATGGAAGTCTGGGCACTTGAAGGTTTTGGTGCAGCCTATACCTTACAAGAGCTTCTAACTATTAAATCCGATGATATGCGTGGACGTAATTTAGCCTTTATGTCCATCATCCGTGGAAATTTATTACCGAAACCTGGGGTTCCTGAATCCTTCAAAGTTTTAGTCTGTGAATTACGTGGGTTATGTCTTGATATTAGTCTTTCCCGTATTCCTACATCTTAAATGCATGCGTTGCCATTCCACGGGGCCTTACCCCGTGGACAGTATGGCTTTTGCATGGTACGTATACTGCTATTAAGGAAAAACTTGCCTATGACTCATGCGATTGATTATATTCAAATTCAACTTGCGTCACCCAAAGAAATTTCTCGGTGGTCGCAACGTATGCTTCCCAACAATGAAATTGTGGGAAATATTACAAAAGCCGATACGATTAATTATCGTACATTTAAACCCGAACGTGATGGTCTCTTTTGTGAACGTATTTTTGGTTCCATTGTGAATAATGAGTGTTCCTGTGGGAAAACACGCCGCCGTAAGTCTATGCCGATCCAGATTCCACTTTCGGTGTCTGGGTCCGAGGGATCGGGAACTTCGCAAACTGCGGAAGAATCGACTGGCTACATCTGCCCAACCTGTGGTGTAGAGCCCACGGATGCGAAAGTACGCCGTTATCGTATGGGCTGTATTCGTTTACGTAAGCCAGTGGCACACTTATGGTATTTCCGAAATACGCCAAATGTGCTCTCTGTTTTATTAAACATTAGTGCGGTACAAACAGATCAATTACTGCATTTTGATACCTATACACCTTCGTCCCCGAACGTAATGAATTACTTTTTACATGGTGGAACCGAATGGTTTATTGAGGGTTGGGATTCTTGCCACACCATGTTTGGACAGTCATCGCCGAATACAGTGGAACGCTTCCGTGATGATGGTTTTACTGTAGAGGATGAAGACAAAGATATTGAAGCGGTGTGGAATATGGATGCGTGGACCCAAGGGGAGCATCAACATACAAAAACCGGCTTTCCTGTAGACATCAGTACCATTACAAATTGTGGGGCGGAAGCGGCACACTTTTTATTAAGTCAATTAGATCTTCCTTTTATGGAGCGTATGCTCAGTACACGTTTACGTCAAAAGGTTCGATTATATACAAATAAATTACGTAAAAAACAATACCTTGGAAAATATGATGATGAAGATGAGGAGAAAATTATCATCAAAGTTTTAAAACTGACGCGTCAAGGCCAACGCAACCGTGGCTTAACGGGGAAAATTAAAAAACTTGCCAAGCGTTTGCATTACGTCCGTTTATTAGCACGTAAAGAATTACGTCCAGAATGGATGGTCGTAACCATTTTTCCTGTGCTTCCACCAGACTTACGACCAATGATTCAAATGTCGAGTGGGCGCTTTGCAGCCTCTGATTTAAATGACTTATACCGTCGATTAATTTATCGTAAAATTCGTTTCGATAAATTTTGTAGTCTTTTTGACGCGCAATTTTTACCTGATCTCTTAATTCGTCATGATCTCTGTTTATTACAAGAAGCCGCAGATGCCATCATTGATAATGGTCGACTGGATAAACCTGCACAACGCCCAAATAAAAGTGTGTTTAAATCCTTAACTGCGATTATTGAAGGGAAACACGGACGTTTCCGACAAAATTTATTAGGAAAGCGTGTTGATTATTCTGGACGTTCTGTAATTGTGGTTGGTCCAAAATTACGTTTACACCAATGTGGGCTACCCCGTGAAATGGCCTTAGAGTTATTTCACCCTTTTATTATTCAAGCCCTTCTGGAACACAATGTGGTTCGAAATATTCGTGCCGCAAAGAACATGATTCAAAAGCGTTCACAAAAAGTATGGGATATCCTTGAACGCGTGGTGTATGCGCACCCACTACTGTTAAACCGTGCGCCGACTTTACACCGTTTAGGAATTCAAGCCTTTGAACCTATCCTTCTTTCGGGACGTGCGATTCAATTACACCCTTTAGTATGTCCAGCCTTTAATGCGGATTTTGATGGTGACCAAATGGCGGTGCACATTCCATTGTCTTTAGAAGCTCAAGCCGAAGCACGTTTACTTATGTTAGCCACACATAACTGGCTTTCGCCAGCCACAGGTGAACCAAGTATTGTGCCAAGCCAAGATATGATTCTTGGTTTCTATTATCTCACAGCACAACGTCCAGCCTTACCTTTAACACAAGACATGGACACGAAACGTGTACCTACGTCATCTGTATTCAAGGTCTTCCAAAGCTTTGAACGCGCTTTACAGCGATATGCGCTAGGTGCCATCAAATTGCATGATTTAGTGTGGGTGAAAGCTCAGTATCCAGCAGATGTGCAAGACCCGCGCCCGATTGAAGGCCGTGTGCATCCAACCGGTCAAACAACTCTTATTTATGATGCAGGTGTCACTGAGTCCTGGCCGAAAGCACCTTTACCTACGCAGGTGTCTCTGGCCCGTACTTCATCGACGGATCCTGTATTTGGCCTTGTCCCCCAAGTTCATAGTGGTGCATGGAATACTTCGTATCTCCGTACCACACCTGGACGACTTATTTTCAATTCTCTGATTTATGAAAACCTTTTTTTGTAACCGAACGGTTGATAAAAGTGAAATGAAACGTTTAATTAAATGGGTTTTACTCAACTATGGAACGCAAAAAGCAACGCGTTTTGTAGACCATTTAAAAACGTTAGGCTTTCACTCGGCAACAACGGCGGGTATTTCATTAGGCATTGATGATTTACGTATTCCACCTGTCAAGCCGGTATTTTTGAAGAATGCTGAAAAAGATATTTTAGATAATGATTTACGTTATTCACGCGGTCAGATTACGGCCGTGGAACGTTTAGAAAAAGCGCTAGACATTTGGAATACAACCAATGATACACTGAAAAATGAAGTGATCGCGCACTTTCGTGAAACAGATATTTTTAATCCTGTTTATATGATGGCCTTTTCTGGGGCCCGCGGAAATATCTCGCAAGTACGTCAACTTGTAGGAATGCGTGGACTCATGGCGGACCAACAAGGACAGGTGTTAGACTTTCCCATCCGTCGAAATTTCCGTGAAGGGCTCACCGTAACCGAATATATGATTTCGTGTTACGGAGCTCGAAAAGGTCTTGTGGATACAGCTTTACGTACGGCCAACTCTGGATATCTCACTCGACGTTTAGTGGATGTTGCCCAAAGTGTGATTATTCAACAATTTGATTGTGGAACCCAAGATGGGTTAGAAGTGGTCCCATCACCAAAGCATGACTGTGCGAATATTGTCGGTCGTGTACTATTACAACCAGTGATCCAAGCTCATACTGGAAAATATATTGCACGAAAAAATACGGAAATTTCACCGGCTTTAGCTACACGTTTAGTCAATTATCCAAAGGTTGTGGTACGTTCGCCTTTAACCTGCCGACTCAATTCCGTATGTCAGCTGTGTTATGGATGGGATTTATCAAAGCACCGATTAGTACAACTTGGAGAAGCCGTGGGTGTCTTAGCTGCGCAATCGATTGGTGAACCTGGAACACAGTTAACGATGCGTACCTTTCACACAGGTGGTGTGTTTGCAGGTGAAGCCACAGAAAAAGTATACGCCCCCTATTCGGGAATTATTTCCTATAGTTCGAGTCCACGCAAACCTCGTGGGCGTAAGGTAACCAGTCGATATGGAGAACCTGCTTTTTTAACCGTAGACCCAGTATCTATTAAGATTAGCCGCCATGATGTGGCGACATCCGTGATTTTAGATTTCCCAGCGTTTACACTCCTTTTTGTACACCCTGGCCAATACGTGACCTTTCAACAAAGTCTCGCAGAACTCTCACGTGTCGATCTCGACGCACAGGCGCCACCAACATCTACAGATGTCACCGAAGAAACAAAAGAATTGTTTGCCAAAGATTCAGGACAAGTCTCGTTTGATCAGATGCACCTGAATACGTCCTCGATTATCTACCCGCCAAGTGACTTTTTAGACGTCTACTATCCACGTTCACGTTTTGATCGTTCTATTCTTGAGGAAGTTCCCGAGTCAGACATAAAGCTTCGTGGGAAACGTAAAGACGGAATCTCAGTGATCGATGGTGACCCTGCGCGTCGTCCAGCCATGGATTGGCATGGGAAGGCGTCCTACGTACACCAATTTTTCTCGGATTTAACAAGTGGTGGAACGAACAATGCATATGTGGCCCAACAGGGGTTTCCATATTTGCCTTCGGTGTCCCCATTGTCCCGCACTCCACATTCCCAAACTGAAGGGACTAAGCCTCCATATACTCTATCTGTACCACAAGGGGCGGACGCAGATGCATTCATGGCACCCCGCCGCCCATGGCAGTTGCCATCTATGGCTTCGAAGGAAAGCCTAGAGACATCGTCGCGTCTGCCTATTGTCTTCTCGAAGTGGAGTGAGAACGAACCCTTTGCACCTGCGAAAGTAGGGAATGTAGAAGGGTATGGATTTATGTGGATTCTTTCTGGGTATTTATTACATCAGACACTCATGAATTGTACTGGAGATTATTTTCACACGCGTTTCCATCCACTTGCGTTTAATGGGCGTACCCTTACGCCAGGTACAGATGTACCAAAAGAAACGCCATGTGCATCGACAATGTATGTGACGGCGGCACAAACCCTCCTTATGCGTTATGGTCTTGTCCACAGACGTCATGATATGGTTGGGTTAACGGAAGCTACATCTGTGCATGCCATGTCTGGATCCGTGCGTCTTACCCAGGCTCGAGGAGCAGCCTTACCTTCTGAAGCAAACGGCCTTCATCTTTCAGGTGTGTATAGCGTGAAAAAGCGTCGTCACCTCCGTCTCAACTCTCGTGATGTAGGCCGCCCTTCGCGTTGGCAAGCGCCTCTCCCTGAACGTCCACGTGGGAAAATGTGTTTCCGTGTTGGTGCACATACGACCTTTCTTCGTCAACAGACCTATGAACATGTTGGTACAGGTGGGGTGCGCACCGGTTCGCGTCTGACGCCTTCGGTACCCCCGATTTCTCAAGAAGTGCTGACACCTCATTTAAAGACGATTTCAACACAGATGCAGAAGATGTTTGTTTCCGTGGCAACACCATCGAAATCTTGGAAATCTCTTTCCCAAGTCTTCCCATATGCAGAGATGACTCGAGCATACACACCGCAAAAAACGTTTTGGGCCTATGCGCGTATGGCATTTCTTGCGCCACCGACACAGCCCCTAGCGTCTTTCCAAGGAAAAGAGAACATGGTCAGTCGTTTCCCAGCTTTTTCGTACCTGTCTCTCCGTGAGGTCTTTACTTCCCCACGTGCACACTTGGACTATCTTTTTCCCTTTGATGTTGAGGCATGTACGCCTTCCGAAACAGGTACTCCAGAGGGACGTCCTTATGTGTATAGCGTAGAAGCTGAAGTTCGTGATCCAAATTTAGTGGTGACTCCTTATAATCAACATGCGTTTTGTACACATGGACACCGCCCAACGGTCTCTCTTGGTACTTATGTTCGTGAAGGGGATGAACTTTTCGAAGGCTTCTATAGCCCCTGTTCTGGTCAAGTGACGCATATGACGGAAACGCATCTTCTCCTTCGCCGTGTTCAACCCTATACATTATCCCACGGTTCACCAGTCTTTGTTCGGGATGGTGCTTTTGTGACACCAAAGAAACCTTTTGCGGCATTAGTTTCTCGCGAATCGACGGCCGGTGATATTGTGCAAGGACTTCCAAAAGTAGATGAACTTTTAGAAGCACGTGAACCCGTGGAAAAGGTTTTATCAAGTATGCACGCCCAGTTAGCTAAGTTGTTTTTATATTATTCAAAAGCATATGGTCTACGTGAAGGGTGCCGTCGCAGTTTACAAGAAATTCGTCGAATGCTTGTGCATGAAGTACAAGAAGTATACGGTTCACAAGGTGTATTTATTTCGGATAAACATATTGAGATTATTGTTCGTCAAATGACAACCTATGTACTCATTGTGGATCCAGGGGAAAGTACCCTTCTTCCGGGTGATATTATTGACTTACGTCGTGTCGAGAATCTGGAGTGTAAGAGTCCTGTACAATACCGCCCTATTCTATTAGGAATTACACGTGCTTCCTTAGCTGCAGAAAGTTTTATTGCTGCGGCAAGTTTCCAAGAAACAAAACGTGTGTTAACACGTGCGGCTGTGGAAGGTCGTATTGACTGGTTAACGGGCTTAAAGGAAAATGTCATTCTTGGGCGTTTAATTCCAGCTGGAACAGGGTTATACGTTTAACCCATATCTGCCCCCGTGCTCTGCCCTCTCATTTGGGCCTAGCCGGGGACAAAGGCCTGGAAGGCTATACAAGCTTCTGTCTTTTTGGTACACTCTGAACTAAGCATGTCAAGAAATGGCCTGCCCTGTGAATGTTGATTTTTTTTTAATAGATATCTTTCTGTATGACGAAACAATTAGAAGCGCTTTTAGAAGCTGGTGTACACTTTGGTCACCAAGCAAGCCGATGGAATTCAAAGATGGCACCGTACATCTATGAGACAAAGAATGGTGTACATATTCTTGACGTGATCCAAACAATGGATGGGTTAGAAAAAGCCCGTGCCGTACTTGGTCGTTCAAAGAATGTGCTCTTTGTAGGGACACGTCCACAAATTGCACCAACTATTGAGGCTGTAGCACAAACATGTGCCACGAAGATGGGAAGTCACTATGTGAATACACGTTGGGTTGGTGGGCTTCTTACAAATTGGAAGACAATGTCTGTATGTATTCAAAAATTAAATAAATTGGATGCCCAATTAGAAGCTTATGCTGCAGGAGAGTTTTCTGCTCCGAAGAAGGTGATTCTTGAATTAAAGAAGCAGCGTGCACGCCTTGAGAAGTTCTTTGGTGGATTACGCAATTTAAAGGAATTACCTGATCTTGTGGTCATTGTAGGACAACCGCATGAGAAAAATGCTGTTCTTGAATGCCAGAAATTAGGGGTTCCTACAATTACATTATTAGATTCAAACTGTGATCCAACCTTAACCACGTATGGAATTACAGCAAATGATGATTCTACACGCTCGGTAGAACTTATTTTAGAGTCTTTAGTAAAAGGGTAATTGACGGGCGCGTCGTGTGAGGGCTTTCGTACAGGTTGACTTTACGGAGGTTCTCGCGTACTCTTTCTGTCATGGGTTTTATCCCATGACAAAAAATAAAAAAATACTTTTTTAGCAAAGTTTTGCTATACTTTAAGTACGGACAAGTAGCTCAGTTGGATAGAGTATGTGGCTACGAACTACAGTGTCGGGGGTTCGAGTCCCTCCTTGTCTGCTTTGAATGATGAGTGCTTTTTTCGGTGTTTTTTTGAAATTTTCGTCCTATAACTTGTATCTAGTGTGTACAATGCGGTAGAATGGGTATAGTAGAAAAATGCAGAATCTTGCGGCTGTCTTTATGAAGACAGGTGTATGTCGAGATGCCTGAAATGATGATAGAGAAATAGGTAATATAGTATGACTATTGCACTTGGAAAAGTTGAAGAAAAGCGCGGATGGTTTGACAATGTAGATGACTGGCTCAAGCGCGATCGTTTCGTATTCGTTGGTTGGTCAGGAATTTTATTATTCCCATGTGCATATTTTGCAGTTGGTGGATGGTTTACTGGAACAACATTCGTATCGTCATGGTACACACACGGTTTAGCTAGTTCATACCTCGAGGGGTGTAACTTCCTTACATCTGCTGTATCAACACCTTCAAACAGTATGGCACACTCACTTCTTCTCCTTTGGGGACCAGAAGCACAAGGTGAATTTACACGTTGGTGCCAACTTGGTGGATTATGGACATTCGTAGCTCTTCACGGGTCATTCGGATTAATTGGATTCATGCTTCGTCAGTTTGAAATTGCTCGTGCAGTACAGATTCGTCCGTACAACGCGATTGCATTCTCAGCACCGATTGCAGTATTCGTATCTGTATTCCTTATTTACCCACTTGGACAATCAGGATGGTTCTTTGCACCTTCATTCGGTGTAGCTGGAATTTTCCGTTTCATTCTTTTCTTCCAAGGTTTCCACAACTGGACACTTAACCCGTTCCACATGATGGGAGTAGCTGGTGTACTTGGAGCTGCACTTCTTTGTGCAATTCACGGAGCAACAGTAGAAAACACTCTTTTCGAAGATGGTGATGGATCAAACACATTCCGTGCGTTTAACCCAACACAAGCTGAAGAGACGTACTCAATGGTAACAGCAAACCGTTTCTGGTCACAGATTTTCGGTGTAGCGTTCTCAAACAAGCGTTGGCTTCACTTCTTCATGCTTTTCGTACCTGTTACAGGATTATGGATGTCAGCACTCGGTGTTGTAGGTTTAGCTTTAAACCTCCGTGCATACGATTTCGTATCACAAGAAATCCGTGCTGCTGAAGATCCTGAGTTTGAAACATTCTACACAAAGAATATTCTTCTTAACGAAGGTATCCGTGCATGGATGGCAGCTCAAGATCAGCCACATGAAAACCTTGTATTCCCTGAGGAGGTACTTCCACGTGGAAACGCTCTTTAATTCAACACTCGTAGTGGGTGGCCGCGACCAAGAATCTACAGGATTCGCTTGGTGGTCTGGTAACGCTCGTCTTATTAACCTTTCTGGTAAGCTCCTTGGTGCGCACGTAGCACACGCAGGACTTATTGTTTTCTGGGCTGGTGCTATGAACCTCTTTGAGGTAGCACACTTCGTACCAGAAAAGCCAATGTATGAGCAAGGACTTATCCTTCTCCCGCACCTTGCAACACTTGGATTTGGTGTTGGTCCTGGAGGAGAAGTACTTGATACATTCCCGTACTTCGTATCTGGGGTTGTTCACCTTATCTCATCTGCTGTATTAGGTTTTGGTGGTGTATACCACTCAATTATTGGACCTGAGACACTCGAAGAATCATTCCCATTCTTCGGATACCTTTGGAAAGATAAGAACAAGATGACAACAATTCTTGGAATTCACCTTGTTCTCCTTGGATTCGGTGCGTACCTTCTCGTATGGAAGGCTATGTACTTTGGTGGTGTATACGATACATGGGCACCGGGAGGTGGAGATGTACGTATCATTAACTACCCAACATATGACCCATCAGTAATTTTTGGATACCTCCTTAAATCACCATTTGGTGGAGATGGTTGGATTATTAGTGTAGACAACATGGAAGATGTAATCGGTGGACACATTTGGATCGGAACAATCTGTATCCTTGGTGGTTTCTGGCACATTTTCACAAAGCCATTCGCATGGGCACGTCGTGCTCTTGTATGGTCTGGAGAAGCATACCTTTCATACAGTCTCGCATCTGTGTCATTCATGGCATGGGTAGCAGCTGTAATGGTATGGTTTAACAACACTGTATACCCTTCTGAGTTCTTTGGACCAACTGGACCAGAAGCTTCACAAGCGCAAGCATTTACATTCCTTGTACGTGACCAGCGTTTAGGAGCAAACATTGCTTCAGCACAAGGACCTACTGGATTAGGTAAGTACCTTATGCGTTCACCAACTGGAGAGATTATCTTCGGTGGGGAAACAATGCGTTTCTGGGATATGCGTGCTCCGTGGACTGAGCCACTTCGTGGACCAAACGGACTTGATCTTACTAAGCTTAAGAATGACATTCAGCCATGGCAAGAGCGTCGTTCAGCTGAGTACATGACACACGCACCGTTAGGATCACTTAACTCTGTAGGTGGTGTAGCAACTGAGATTAACTCAACAAACTTCGTAAACCCACGTAGTTGGCTTGCAACATCGCACTGGGTTTTAGCGTTCTTCTTCTTTGTAGGACACCTTTGGCACGCAGGTCGTGCACGTGCAGCTGCTGCAGGGTTCGAAAAAGGAATCGATCGTGATACAGAGCCAGTACTTTCAATGCGTCCTCTTGACTAATTTTGAGTATGTTGGCTTGTGGTTCCCTATGTAACATATGGATCCACACCCATCGAGACGGGTTTTTACAGCCCGTCTCACTTGTGTCTTTATTTCCAAACTAACCCAAAATATATAGATCTCACTGTAAAAATAAGGCTTTGTGCTTTCCTGTCTCTATGGGTCCCGTCTGGTGTGTCTGTATCGAA
>Ga0255752_10001350_pt1 | contig 28450 bp, 38 predicted proteins | sample 011ome_25_FD_179952 | JGI IMG/M metagenome (GOLD analysis project Ga0255752, IMG submission 179952) | Coastal salt marsh microbial communities from the Groves Creek Marsh, Skidaway Island, Georgia - 011512CT metaG (version 2) | ecosystem: Environmental > Aquatic > Marine > Intertidal zone >... | reverse complement strand
CTTCCTTTTCTTTAATTACTTTTAGGCCTCTTTTTTTCAAAAGATCTATGGTAGTTTTTTTTGTGTTGGCTGGCACTATGGCCCCAGCAAACTCGTCAAAGTCTACAGCTCTGGTGGGTTTTGCTTCAAAGTAACTAACTGCCCTATTTGCATTATCTTCAAACACTTCAAACATTTCGTCTTTAAGTTTTTTTGCGTCTTTAATTTTTAAATTAGAATTTTTGACTAGCGAATTTACTGCTTCATCCACAGAAGTTTTTAATTTTTCACCTCGTTCAAGTTTGGTTTTTACAAAATTTTTGATAAATGTTTGTAAAGTGTCTACTTGCAAGTCTAAACCTAGTGGCTCAAGTAAATTTTCAATGTCGTCGTCTAAGTAATTATCCCCGTATGTAAATTCACTTGTAATTCTTGATTTATCTGCTTTGATGTCTTGCAAGCTAGGAAATTCTTTTGATGAAAGAGCTCTAAGATAAGCGTCAGATGCAGAGCCAGGTATTCCCTCCCCGCCTCTTTGTGTATCTGCAATCATGTTTGCTACAACATTTTCTGTATTATAAGGCACAGTTTTCATTGTTTCTTCTGCTTCATCAAAATATTGGAACACAGCATCTTGGGATAAGTATTTATCTTTTTCTTGTTTTGCCCAATCTTGAAAGCGCTGTCGCTGTTTAAAATCTTTAAAAAGGCCATAATTATCAAGAGCTTTTTCACTGATCCTTTTTTCACTCATGTATTTTCTTACTGCAAGAGGCCCATCAAAAAAGCGATTAAGTTCATCTAATCTATTTTCTGGATAAAAAAGATTTTTTGGATCTAAGTTTTCTAAAGCAAAACTTGCAGAGTCTAAGCCTGACTGAGAAAATTCATATCTGTCGCCATACCTTCTGTTTATTTCTTTGTAATCTTTTTCTATTTGTTTCGCCGCGCCAGGTTTTGCTAATCTTAAAGGCCGTGGTCCTCTGGGTGTGTAAGCGTCTGCTGAGTAAACCTTATTGCGTTGATCTACAGCGGGATCAAACTTTTCGGGTTTACCAACTAGAGTAATTTTTCCGTAACCTTCATGCGGTGTGTCTGCTTTTGTTACAGCTATGCTTGGAGAAGGTAATCCACCAATGTTGTCATACAAAGCAAGTTTGTCTGGTGAAGTGTTGTGTAAAAAAACCATGTCTTTTGGCTCAGTCATAGCTTGTGATTTTGCTAAAGTTTCAATCCCTTTGCCAGCTTTTCCCGCTTTCAAAGCGGCGGTTCCGATTGCTGCTCCTGGTAATAGATCTATGGTTGAAAGTAACTGACCAAATTTATCACCACGTTCTTGAGCTAACTGATAAGAAAAACCAGGTAGAAACTCGCCTATGCCTCCTTGTTGGTAGGGATCGAAGGTTCGTAAAAGTTTCTGAGACATTTGAAAGGATCTTCTCGGATCCCCACCGCCATAACCAACCCTTTGTAATAGGCTTGCTAATCCTTGCACCCTTTTTTGAGCTGAGGTTTGCTCCGTAGGTTCTATAGATCCTACGTCTGGTTGTCTCAAAGGTACGGCAGCTAGCTTTGACTGGAAAGACTCCAGGGCAGAAGGTTCCTCAAAAACATTTACATCGTCAGCTCGCATACGAGCAGTATATCAACGGAAAGGGGGCCCGGTAAACCAGGCAACGACGACAAATCTTTCACCCTTCGTAATCGGCTTGACCTTGTGACTCAAGAATGAGCTGAATATCACCGCTTCACCCTTTTCTGGCCTCGTGCATCTTTCATACTCGCTGGATCGGAAGCATATCTCGCCCCCCTCATAATCTTCGTTTAGAAGCAAGCTCATGCTTATTTTGCGCGTTGCAGCTGTGCCCTCTGGTCCTATGTCCATGTGGTACTCATAACCCTTAGATGGCGCTTTATAGCTGATTATTTGGGCCTTTTCGATCCCATTTATGTCGTATTTGAAGTATTTATTGGCTGAAAAAGCGATTTTATTAAGGATCCTATACAAACGCGTCTGTTTTTCGTCGATATAACGGATCTCAGCATCCCGGATCCCTTTTTCCTCCTTCTCCTCGCCCTGGGTGTGTACTTTTGCGGGTTCTGGATCTGTTTCTACCAGGTAATCCAGGAATAAATCGGTTTCCTCCTCAGAAACCAGTAAGCCGGTAACGCCGTGCTTAGGAAGAATGTCGCTGTTCATAGGTTGTCCAGTTTTTTTTGAGGGTATCTAACCAGTCCTCCATGGACATTATGCAGATCTTGTCGTTTTCCCTGGGCCAGTCCAGGTTGATTGCATATAGCGGTACGCAGACTCGGATGGGTTTTCGGTTGAATTTAAAGATAAGAACCGGAATGTTCGGGCCAGCGCTCTCGCATACCTGGTTCCACCAGGCGGACTTTAGCCAATCGCCTTCTTTGTAGTGTTTACATTCGACAGAATGAAAGGGTATGTCCAGGTCACACAGATCCTTTTGTTGGTATTGGTCCAGGTTGCGTTTGGTTTCGTAATCTATGCCGTTGTCCAGGAAAAAACCATTAAGGATCTTTGCTATGTCTCGCTCAAACTTGGCCCCTTTGTTTCTGGAATTAATAGGCATTGCAAGAGTGTCTCAAAATTTGCACAAAATTACAATCGTAAGGAATCATTTTTTTTGGTGATCTTATGTGTAAAACCCAGTTATATACACATCTGCATACGCCGCCGGCCATCTAGGGGTGTGCGGGGCAAAAAAAAAGAAAAACCAGGGAAAAAACCGGCCCCAAGGGACTCCAATTTGTTACCTGTTACTGTTGTGCTCACAAGTTGCACATAGTTGCAGAAAGATACACATGTAAATACAAGCAAAAAAGCCTGTAAAATCAATAACTTACGAGCTTTTTTATTTTTTTATCAAAATATTTGGCGCCTGGCCGAGAAAGGGCCATAACAAAGTTGCCAGCACTACTTGTCCTTTGGTGAGTAGTCAGAAGTGTTAGCACCTAATAGTTGGCCTAATCTCTCCTTAATATCATCCCTGGACATCTTCTCCAGGTTGGCATTGATATTGATATTCTGGGATCTATTGATTGACAATCCGCCAAGCTGGTTGAGCTCCTTGATCGCAGAAACCGCAGCATTGAACTGTCCGTTCTCGTACGCTTTCTCCATGACCTTCCACAACATCGTCCCGGTCTTCTGCGGAGTGATCGCATACTTCTCTGCCAGCTCGTCTTGTTTGATCCGGATGGCCTTAACCACATTCGGATAGTCCTTACCATTCAGTAACTTGTTGGCGGCCTGGCTTGGAAATTCATACCCAGCTCTCCTGGCTGCTTCGGTCATACCGCATGCACCTTCGGTATAGTGCCAGACAAAGCTGGTCTGCATTTCTGTCAGGCCATGTTCTTCATCCCGATCGAACTGTACCGGGGTATCTACTATTTTCTCTTTTGGCTTCTTTGGTCTTCCCATAATCAGATCCTAATTATAAACAGTGTACAGAGGGTAGTGTATAGCCACTTCAAACTATTACACGTGAACGCTATAAGAATACACGCTAACAGGCTATAACTAACTATATCTTCTATTTACTATACACTATACCCTTATATATCTAATAACCAAGTAAATAAAGGCTTTCATTAAGTGCACAGTAAATTCTTACTATACCCTTTGCTATACCCTCCTATTCTAAACTTACACATACATATACACATTCATGCAAACCTCAACACACACACCCTCAACGCCATGCCACCCTAATCAGTGCACCATACACTCCATTCACAAGCGCCATGACCTCCAATTTAACAATTCATCTACCATCTTAGCGATGGCCAGAAAGGGCATAATCACCGCCACGAAGAACAACAACACACTCATGGCCAACACAAAAAACCACACCGAGATCCACTCACGCACGGCGGCGCTAATCATTCCAGTTACTTCCGATCGAACCGATCGAATCATCCTCGACCGGTGTGTAGTCCAGGTCATAGATCTTCTTGCCGTTACTCCTACGGGGTTCGATGCCACGCTCGTGAAGGACACGACTCGCTTCTTTGAAGTCAGGCATCCTCGGTGCCTTGATACCAAGATCTCGTAGCAGCTTAGTCATTTGCACCGGCTTCGCGTACTCACTACCAAAGTTGACGTGCTCCAGGATAAGATCCTCCACGCTGGATTGTGTTCGATATACCTCGTTACTCTCGTTCAACAACTCACGCTCGTCCGGTGATAGAAACCAGTTCTTCTGGCCAGGCACATACATCGTGTCTCTAACCTGGGCCCATAGCTGTTGCATGTTCACCCCATGATTAACATTGATGTCTCTCACCGCGAGAACCCAGAATCTACGATTACCCGACGTGTCCGTCAAAAACTCTCGCGCATTAACACTGGCGTAGAAAGCCGTACGTCGCTGATAGGTCGTGAAGGCTCGGTCATATGGCAGCCTCAGTTCGTCCGTCTTCGCTGTCACAAACGCTTTCAACTGGTCAATGTCCGACTTCTTGAACGTGGACTCAATCTCGCCTAACTCCACAATCCAATGGCTTACCGCCCGTTTTACGCTGTCCTTATCCGACGGATTCAAGGTTGCACCTTCTAACAGCCAGCCTTTATTGTAGTCACACAGGCGCTTGAACCATAAGGTTTTACCGAGTCCTTGTGCGCCTTGTAGGACCAAGATCCCTTCGAGCTCAACGCCATTGACTTCGTGGGCAGCGGCGACACAAGAGATCAGCCACTTCTTGAGTAGCATTTCTTTCAGCTGCGCGGACTCTTCTGTAACCAGCGAATCCATAAATGTCTGTAGTCTGTCTGTTCCGTCCCATGGCTCACTATCGATCCACTCCTTAACAGGATTGTATTCTCTGGCGAGAACCTTGAGATAGTCTCGCACTTTAGTGTGCGGGATCCCCATGTTGATACAGCGGTCCTCTATCTCTATAAGACTGGCTTCCTCGTGCATGTCCGCGATGAACTCCATGTTGGGTATGTCTATCTCCATCTTCTTCTTAATCACGTTATACCGGACATCCACATCATGCACTTTCAGTACGCCACCGATGTTGTCTTTGGTATTTAAGAAGCGGCCGTTGGCACTGCGATGAAAGTCATACTCAACCGGTACCTCAATATTCTGGAGGATCACCTCGCCTTCCAGCGCTTCCTCTGTGGCATGGTCGTTGTAGTCTCCCTTAGTCTCTGGCATCTGGACCTCGGCGTACCCGCCACTCTTCTGTATAAACGATGCAGCTTTCTTGGCCTCTATCTCTCCGGTATTACTATCGTCATTGTCTGCGACGAATATGTGTTTGTGGTTAGGGAAGTATTGGTACATCACCTCCGCTACCTTAATTAAGTTGTAAGCATCGAACGCGACGACCACCGGCTGGGAGCGGTCAGCGTATAGAGAGGCCGCGGTGGCATACCCCTCGGCATAGTTAAGCGTGTCTGTTGTATTGAAGATCTCTCTACCGAGAAGGAAAAAGCTACCGCTTTTTTTAGAACCAGTGAGGAAACGCTTTTCGCCTTCGTCGCTAATGTACTGTAGGCCAACGATAGTGCCCTGGCCATCCTTAAGTGGTATGACTAAGTTATCGTGTTTGTCTTTGCGTAAACCATACGACAAGACTTGCTTGCGCTCCAGGTACGGATGCTTCTCTACTTCTTCGCATTGATCCCATATAGACTGAGATCTCTGGGCGGCCTGTGTGTACTTCTCCTGGCTTTTGACCTCAGCCTTGCGTCGAAGATCCTCAATCTCTGCTTTTTGTTCTTTGGTTAATTTGTAACGGCCACTGTTCTCTGGCTTCCAGGTCGCTGTGGGTTGGTCCGCACTGTAACGATAATCGCCGATGCGTCCAAAAGGGGAAGATTGATCTAGCCACGCTTGATACCAACCCACGAGCTTCCTTTGATTGCCGATGTTGATGTACGCTCTACCGACTGAGCCATCGACTACCAAACCTTTTTTCGGATCCGGTTCATAACCATTGCTGGCCAGGAAATCCCGGAACTGAGAAATATAATCTTTGGTGAAGGGTTTGCTTTTATTCTTGGCCGGTCCTGTAATTTTTAATGACATCAATCATTCCTTAATTTTTTAGTGTTTGCTTTGTAATGCCAAAGTCTGTAAGATATTATCCAAGTTTATTATAATTTGCAAACACATTAGGAGATAAATATGAGTTTAACAATAACTGATAAAGGTGGGAACGACGATTTTCCAAAGCTAGAAAAAGGTATGTACGAGGGTACGCTGTATTCGATTGTTGACATAGGCAGCAAGGAATATAAGTTTGGTAACGAGGAACCCAAGAAACAACATAAGGTTGTCCTGGCATTTGAAATAACCAAAGCCATAGATCCAGAAGACAACAAAGTTGTTATGGAAGACGACAGGCCATTTGCAGTTTCTAAGAAGTACACTTTATCTTTACACGAGAAAGCAGCCTTGAGATTAGACATCGAATCCTGGCGCGGTAAAAGTTTAACCGATGAAGAGTTGGCCGGGTTTGACCTGGTTGGACTTCTAGGACATACAGCCAAGATAGAGATAGAGCTGACACAAAAGACAGCTGAGTTTGAAGGAGGCAATCCCAAGATCGCAGCTCTGCGTGAACCAGCTGGCGGTACACAAAAGGTAGCAACCAAGAACGAACAACGTGCGTTTGACCTGGAGCTTTATTGCAACGACTTCAATGGCAACTCTTCACCAGAGAGCAAACTTATGTGCGATGTGTTTGAAGAGTTACCGGCCTGGCAACAAAAAGAAATAGAAGAAAGTTTTGAGTATCTTGCAGCTAACGATAGCAACACAGCTCCGACACAAACAGTCAGCGCGTCAGTGGCAAGCGACAACTTAGAAACAATATCCGAAGAGGGATCACAAGGTCTTAAAGACGACGACATACCCTTTTAAAAGTTTAGGTGGGTGGCCCTTCTCCTAATGTCTCACAACGATGGTTCAAGGCTGCTCACCACCCCCCAACTATGTATAAAGACAAAGCAGAACAGATAGCAGATCTCCTGGACCAGAAAGGCCAGGACTATTCTGCTCCCGATGATTTCTTTATTCAGTTAGCCAATGCCTGGAGCGGGTTGCTAGGCATTGAGCTAACACCCTCACAATGTTGCTCGATGATGATAGTTTTCAAGGCATGCAGAATAATGAATAATCCTGAACACCAGGACACAGCTGACGATCTGGTTGGCTACTCATTAATCATGTCAGATCTAGTCAAATTGAACGAACTCGAACAGTCGTCTCTTGAAGAAATAATAGCCGAAGAGGAAATATTTGAACAAATCAAACCATGAGTGACCAAATAGAATACGAGCTTTACACGTTGCCAGCTGCATTGATGCTGCAACACAGATTACCCGATCAGGTAGTGACAACTCTCAATGATTACCTGGACACATTAAGACAGGATAAGTTGCGCGAGTCTGCTGGCAATACGCTAGTTGGACAAATACACCAAGGCGAGCAACTTAAAATGGATTATGAAGATGTGTTACTAACTCCTTTTGTTAGGATTGTTGAGAGTTTGGCCGCAGCTTATCTTAGACACTTCGTAGAGCAAACTAAATCTCCTCTTAGAGCTAAGAAAATATCTATGGATAAGTTGTGGTCAGTCCATAGCTTTGAGGGCGATTACAACCCCATACACGATCATTTAACCGCTACCCCTATGGGCATATCATTTACCACCTGGACCATGGTTCCAGAACAAATAATGCAATCCAGTAACGAGCGCGTAGATCTCTACAATAGCTCTGGAGCTATCGATGGCTATATAAATTTTACTTATGGTTTAAACCAGGTTTCAGATCCGGAGCGACTCAGGCCGTCGCAATCCAGATATATTATGCCGGAGCCAGGCAAACTATTGTTGTTCCCATCTTGGATGCAACACACTGTCTATCCCTTTTTCGGTGAGGGTGAGCGCAGAACTGTAGCCGGTAACTTGAATTGTTTTGATGTAACCGAAGAAGAAATAAAGGAGATAGAGAATGAAAGAATTTAACGTAGGCATATATGAAGATCTAAGCTATGAAGAATACGCTGAGATCCCAGCTCATAGATCTCACGATCTTACCTCAGTCATAAAATGCCCATATACATGGAAAAACAAAAAGGCACTGGAACAAACACCCGCTCTCCTGGAAGGAAGAGTGCAACACACAGTCTTCCTGGAGCACCATAAGTTCGACGAGGAGTTCGTTATTCAACCCCAGGTAGACAGAAGGACCAAGGCCGGAAAAGCCGACTACGAGGATTTCCTGGCGTCTGTGGGCAATAGAACGCCCATCACCCAGGATCTATACGATCTTTGCATGAAACGCCGAGAGCTCGTAAAAGATTACATACCAGGTGAAACCGATAAGGCAGAACTTACCCTGGTATTTGAATGGCATGGAGCGCCGTTTAAGGCCCGTTTTGATTGGTATGATGGTGAGTATGTCTGGGATCTTAAAACGTGCCGTGACGCGTCTCCTAGAGGGTTTAAACAAGCTATAAACGCTTTCAACTATCACATGCAAGCTGCGCTTTATGTTGACGCGGCCAGGGCACTAGATCTACCGGCCAAAGGGTTTAAGTTTCTTGCCCAGGAAAAACAAGATCCTTTTCCTTATGTGGTTTATTCCATGCACCCGGAGGCATTGAAGTATGCCCAGGCCAGGAACGAGCAAGCGTTGGCTCTGATCCAGGAGTGCGTAGCTAATAACGATTACAAACCATACAACCTGGAAGGTGAGCAAGAGATCGGATTGAAAGATCTATATTAAAAATTTAAGCTAATCTTATATATCCGGAAACAGTCTTTGTGAAAACATCTTTCATGTCTTCTATGTAACCATCTGAATTAATCGCAACTTTTGCCGTGGTATCTTTACCCATACCATTCCAGCCAACGCCATAAACAAAACTTGCGTTTGGATAGGTTGGTTTTGTCACCACTTCATCATTACCATATACTCTGTAAGTCACATCATAAGAAAGATGTCTGCCCTCTTTATTATATTTTGTTGATATTATTTCTACGTTCTTATATTTCATTAATCTGCAAAATCCTCTGCAATTTCTCTTGTTTCGTCTAACCAATCTAATGTTTTGACTACTTCGTCAAACAAACCTTTATGTTGTGAATACTTGCCCAGGTGAGCAACAGCCTTCAATTCATTCGGTTTGTTTTTGACTTTTACTAATACAAGATCTTCTTTCACACTACCTCCTCTAATTCTATTTCTGCCCAAGGATTAACCATAGGCTTGTCTATACCCCAATCGACATCGTAGCCGTAGTCACATTCATCTTTGTAAGTAACTGCGACATTGATTTGAGCCTCGTGTTCAAAAGTATTGGTTTTAAGATCAAAAATGTTGACGATCTTTCCAATCACTCCAGGTATCGCGTTCTCAAAAAGATCCGCGTTTAGTTTTACTTTATCTCCTACTTTATATTTGGCCATTACACCACCTCCTAAGTTAATCTAGTGACCACTCTGTTGGGCACACCATATTTTTTTAACACTTTGCCGTAAGCAATGGCAGCAGCTTCCGCCCTGTCTGCGCTTTGGCTCCACTTGTTGCACACGACTCTCATATCCCAGCCGTAGTTAGATCCTAAAGTGTCAATCAAACCTTTGGCCTTCAACTCCTTAGAGATCATATTTTTACCAGGACCGGCAACCTTCAGGCCGGCCCAACCACAGTGGCCCTCCTTGTCAACTTTGTATGGCTTGTTCCTATCAAACTCGCCGTTCAAGGAATCAGCCACCTGGAAAGCCACCGGCGTTGGCACACATTCATCGTAAGATTTTTGTGCTGCCTTCTTAGCAGCCTTCAACATTTTTTCTATATAAGCATCTAACATTACACTACCTCCTTTTCATAAACATCTTTGTATTTTTGAATGTGAACATAATCGTCATATTCATCCTTGGTCCAACAAATTCCGTCAGTCAATATTTCCCAAACTGTTTGGTGATTTTCATGGGGTTTGTTTTTTACACTTCTTACCTCATAAGTATATTCTTGATTGCAATAGTCATATTTTTTGTAGACTTGAATCTGTTTGTTGCCCTTACCAAATTTTTTAATAAGTTGCTCTTTTGTATAATCTTTGTAAGCCATTACACCACCTCCTTAACAATTTTTGTACCAATCACACTGGGGAACATACCGCCCTCAGTCCTTACGTTGTAGCCGTTAGCTAACTCAAAGAAAACTCTGCCGGTCCTGGCACAGTGTCCAGTAACTACGACTGGTTCGTCCTCATTGTGACAATCTCTTTTGTCACCGACATTCACATCGGCTCCTGTCTCTCTGCAAACTAATTTAGTTTTGTTACCCATAATATCTGCCATTACATTACCTCCTTTTCAAAATCTGTTAATTCAAGTTCCCATGGGCCATAAGTACCAATCTTGTTTACCCACTTGCTGATCTCTGCTCTGTCGTAAAGATAGACTTCTTCTGGCTTGATTTTGCCAAGAGCATAAAATGTTTTTTTGTCCATTTCATAACCTGTCTCAGCATCCAAACAAGTCTCCCCATCGATTTCTAACCAGGCATGTCCATACTTCTTGCCGTCAACGTAACCAGCTTGCCCGGTCACATGGCCATGAGCGATTTTAAGATCTTTGATGCCGGTGCATCCAAGAGTCAAAAACTTTTTCAAAGTGTTTTCGTAACAGTTACCCAAAGTCACTACACCACCTCCAATAATTTGATGATTGCGTCAACCGCAAACAAGAACATAGCCATATTGAACAACGCAACGGGCAAGGCCCAATGCTCCAGGACGTTTAACACTCTTATCATTTCTCCTCCTTTTTGGTTTTTAATAACATGTCTCACATGACTATATTATCAAAAGTTGCAACTATGTGCAACTATTTATAGAGGATATTTTTAGACTATTTCCTGGTATAAATCGACTATTCTTTTGGCGTCATTTAGCCAGAAAACCAGAAGGTAACGATCTCCAGATTGGACCGGTAAGCCTTTGTGTAGATTGGTAAAGCTGGGGAAAAACAGTGCATGGCCTGTGGGCAATGGCGCTATCTCTCCATAGTTATGAAACGCGGTTCCACCGCCTTCATACTTGCCAGTATTCAAAGGAACCACAACAGATATATCTGCGCTGTCGTCGTGGTGCCAGGATCCTTGTTGCTTATCCTTGAGGTTGTAGTTGGCTATCTGTATCGATGCCGGATCCTTACAATCACGTTGCCACACCGCATTGAAGATCGGATTGAGTACAGTCTGGACCACGAACCACATACTGCGATAGAGCTCTGGCGCGTGTTCACGCAAAACAATCTCAGGGATTTGTCTGAGCTCGTCTTCATCGGAGTTAGGTTCAAACCCGACTTCTTTCTGCATGTGTTCGATCTCTTTCATCAACATCTTGCAAAACTTTCTACGAAACAACGGCACTCGATAGATGTCCGGGTGGATCCTTTTAATCACATCATGTATTGGAGTTTTCCCCATATCATCCACACCCTCGCTGGCTTTGTATTTGATAATCTCTGGAACCGAGTCCTGGACAGCCTGGTAGGTCGTATGATTAATCATCCAGTGCGATTGCATGCTGAGTAAATAATTTTTGACCTTATACATGGCCAACAGTATATCAGATTAATATTAATATTTATTTGTATATTTCTGCTAAATTTTATAGAATGAAGCACATGATTACAGAATCAGACATAGAACAGACAAAAAAAGACGGGAAAGAAATAAGGAAAAGTCTTGCCGTAGATCCGGCTACTTATGATCTTTTGGCTGAGATCTGCGTGATGGAGGACAGATCTAAAATCGATCAGCTCAAACGCTTAATACAGAGAGAGCACAAAAGATTAGTTAGCATGCAAGACCATGAACTTGTTTAATAAGATCAAACCGAAAAAGAAGTCTGTACCTCAGTCCTACAAACCTGTGCTAGAAGCACAAGAGGTTATAGATCTCTATAGCCGTCTTACGCTACACCAACAAGCAGCGCTTATGAGGCTCATATCGCGCAATATAGAGGTGAATGTAGGCGGAGATACCTATATGGGTTATGAGCTCGATTACGACGTTGTAGGGGCCATAATTCGCGCCACCGAATCAGAAAGCTAAGATCTCTTCTTCCTGGCCGTCCTGGTCCTAGCAAAAGATCTATTCTTGCTTTTAGCCATTGATTTGAGATTACCACGACTATTGTTCATTGGGTTGCCGTCTTTGTGGTGTATATCCTTGCCATCGCCTTTCTTGGCTTTGCCTATCTTAATAGCTAAACGCCTGGCTTTATTCCTGGAAGATCTCTTTTTGATTTGTTCCGGCCTGGAGTGATAGTTGGCATACTCCTTGGCGTAGTCCCTGGCCATACTAAACTAAAGATCCGATACCACCCGCTTCACGCATTGCGATCTCACGATCCCTTTCATCTGGCACTACAGTTGGCGACATAGCCAGCTCCATTGTGCTTTCTGTTACGGAAGGTAATGTAAAACTGTCTATTTGACTAGCCAGGTTTGTATCAGGCAACAATTTACCCGCAATCTCTGGATTGGTTACTTCACGAAAAGCCTGTTCATTTGTTGCTGGAGTAGTAACTGAGGGTGTTGACTTTGAGTTTTGTGAAGGGATCCTTTCAATAGTATCTCCGGTTAAGCCTTCTGTTATAGCTCTTACCTCTTCTCGTATATCAGGATTCAGTTCATAGATTTGGTACAAACGTCTTACATGTTGGCCCCAGCTTTGAGGATCATAAGCAGCTTTTTCTACACCCTCGGTCAGCCACTTCACAAATTGTTTGTTGGTTAAAAGATTAGCCGACATGTAAGGAGCAACTAAAGCACTCAATCCATATTCAAAACCTTCGGATCCAACTACAGATCCTAAACCGACGTCAGCCGCACCTATACCGAATATACCTAAAGCACCCATAACTCTAGCAGTACCGCTAGGATTCGCCATCTGATCGGCAGATTTACCGATTCGATCTATGGTTGTTACCAAAGCATCTAGCTCTGGTACTAAATCAGCATGCTCTGTGTTTTTAAATAAGGCTTCTTTTGCCTCTTTACTTAATCTGTTCCAATTCGTTATGAAAGTCCTGGGAGAAAAACCTTGCTCTGCAATGTACTCAGATCCTTCTTTTATTGCAGATTCACCCAACTCAGCAACACCGGCCATGCCAGGTGTAGGCAAACCCATACGGCCTAACATATAACCAGATATAACATTATATTCATCTGGATTCATCATCTGTCTAAGTTTCAAAAGATCTTCGCCACCATCTTTAGCGCCTCTTAAAACATAATTCAAAGCATCTGTAGATCTGGCCGCACCTTTGTTTATTACGTTATTTAGATAAGTTAATCCACCGGCTTTGCCAGTGTTAGCTTTTACAAAAGCATTTGCAGCTTTGTACTTTTCTAGCGCCATCGGATTATCAGATCTTGCAACCAGAGCATCAATATCCTTTGTGACATACCCGACAAGCTCACTGATTTTTTGCCCTGGAGCGTCTAGTTTTGCACCAGCAGCTTGAGCAGATCTCAAATTGTGCATAAGGCTTGACCTAAAAGATTTTAGCTGGTTGTAAGTCAACACACCATCCTTCGCATCTTTTACAACTTTTTCTGCCATTCTTAATGCCGGATTTACTGTGTCTGCACCTGTAGCAGTCGTACTTTGAGCAAGATATTTATTTATAAACTCAACAGTATTATCTGCATTAGAAACTAAATTATCTGGCATGAACTCGTCTACTTCTCTGTATAACGAATCAACTTTATTGTCATACCTTACTCTGGCTTTTCTGGCGCCATCCATTAGTTCTTCTGCGGCCTCGGATGTCGTTCTTACCCCACCATATTTTTCGGCTAATTCCCTGGAGAAATTATCCATTTGGTTAATTACTTGAGCAGCATTTTCGTGCATGATCTTAGTAGATGTCGGTGCTGCTGCTAATGCTTGTTCCATCAAATTGACAGTTGGATTAGCGGTTACCATGCCAGCTGAGGGATCCGTAATGCCTACAGTCTCCATATTTTTCAAAGCAGTTGCAGAGTCTTTAGACATCCCGCCCATGGCGTATCTTATAGGTTGTCCGGCTACATATTTAACGCCCTGGACAACTTTGTTAACCACAGGACCGCCTACAGCATTTATCCCGGCTGTTGTGCCAAAATCAAAAAGCCTGTCAGCTCCAGATCTGTTGTCTTCGGTTTCTCCAAAAAAATCTAATATGCCTATGTATGCTTCTCTAGCAGCTGCGCTACCCAAGCCTTCACCCGCAACGACACCAGCAGCTATACCGCCAGGACCAACTGGTGCTCCTATCGTAGCGCCTCCTATAGCACCACCTATAGCTCCGGCTGTTTCTGCTATCTCTGGACCTACATCTACAAAATCTCTTAGTCCTGGTACCGGAACACCAAACAATCTTAAATCTTCATCAAACAAAGTAAGCTGTCCTGTCTCTGGATTAGTATATACAAAGTTACCGAAACCAAATTTAGCTACCCCATTCTCCGGATCTATGGCTTGCACAGGAACCGCATCAGGGTAAAAGTTCCTAAGTGTAGCTAATCTATCATCTTGCGACTGAGCGGCGCTTACCGAGGCTCTTACGTTGGCTGGTGCGCCTGTTTTTGTGTCTATGGATGCTAATAACCTTTCTTGCGCTATTTTGTCTAAAAGATCATCTTCATAAGATCCTTGTTCCTGGCTTCCAGGTAACATGGAAAATAAAATATCGTTTTCTAAATTTTCAAATCCGTCCTTCATGGTTTTTCTACTCTAATAGTCCTCTTTCTTCTAACTTACGAGCCAGCTCTGGATCTGTTTTTGCTCTTTTTCTTAACTCTTCAAGAGCTTCTTCGCTTGTAGGTGTGCCGCCACTTGCTTGTACTATTTTTTTAGTCCTGGTGTAAGCCTCACCCGCTTGGCCACGCATCGCAGCCAGGGCGTCTCTTCTGGCTTGCCTTTTGTTCATCAAAGTCTCAGGATCATCGCCAAACTGTGGAAAATAAGTTCTGTCGATCCAATCGATTTCACTTTCATTAATCACGGCACCCGTTTCTTGTCTCAGTTGTGCTGTGGAAAAATCTATTTTTGCTCTTTCGTATTGTTTGAATTTAGGTGAGTTAAGATAACGCTCTATTGCATCAGGCACTATGGGTAAATTACTCACAACCATGTCATAAACATTTACCGGATTAAAACCAGAATTTTCTAAGTCTTCAAGCTGTGCTACGGCATTTTCCATACGAACAGCAAAGCCAGCTTGTTTCTTTTGATCGCCCGTAAAAGGATCTTTTACCTTTTCCGTTCCCACGATGGGTTTTACTTCAAACTCTGGAACGACCTCTCTTATTGTAAATCCTTTTTCAGTTACAGGCGGATCTTTGGGTGGTAATTGACTAACGTTAATACGATCTTCCATTACTTTCTCCTAGAATAAATCATTCTATGACCACCTCTTTACCATCTGGTCCTGTGTAGATTGGCCCACCTTTGGCGTCTTTTCTACCTGTATAAGTATATGTTTTACCACCTTGCTCTATTGTTTGTGGTGGCGCTACCACTCCTTTACTTGCAAATATTGAATCAACATCAATACCAGGTATTGTTATAGTTTGTGCTCCGGTTTCAGTCTGTATAACAGATGTCTTTTCTTGTTTAGCTATAGCCACAGCTACCGCATATTCTGGAGACGCTTTCAGAGCTGGATTTTTTTCTGCCTGGACAATGAATGAAAGGGCCTTACCAAGAGTTGAACTACCAAAGTCAGCTCCTTGTCCTTCCAAAGCCGCTTCAAATTGCATTTCTAATAATTCTTTGGATGTAGCTAATTGTTCTTGTCTTCTTGCTTCTACTTGTTGATAAGCCAACATAGAAAGCTCTTGTCTAATCTTATCTCTCTCCGCTTTTCTTTTCTGTGCCATTTCATTGAAAGACTGTAGGCCAGCAGTCAAACCGACTCCAAATCCTCCAGGAGCGGAGGCTCCGGCGACTAACCCAGCACCTACTTCTGAGGCCAGGTCAAAAAAGTTTGCTTTTCTGGGTTGCGGAAATAAACCAGCCATTTGAGCTGCTTGTGCTTGAACATCTGCCGCTGTTACCGGTGTAGCTTGTACTGCGCCATATAGATTTAAAATATCCTGTGCATCTATGCTTGTAGGCGTAGTAGTCCCGGAGGGATCTCCGCCTGTAGCGAATACATCTACTTGCTCAGGTATCTGTGCTCTCGTTATAGCCATTAGCCTCCTCCATATAAGTTACCTAGTGCTCCGAGAGTTGATAAACCGGTACCTATGCCCACTTGCATTGGACTAGGCGGCGGTGCAAAGTCTGTCACAGTCTGGAACTGTCCAGCTGGTGCCATACTTACGAATGGTGCTAACGCTTGATATTGAGCTAAAGGTGCTTGTTGAGCTTGTAACTGGTTCCTTCTTTGTGCGTCTAGTTGTGCTTGTGAAAGAGCTTGCTGTTGTGTGCCCATGCCGTAAAGCTGTGCTATGTCCGAAGCCTGTGCTGCTTGAGCCTGAGTTCCTAGGCCTTGTAATGCAGATCCTAAACCAAATTGAGCTGCTTGTTCTCTTTGTGCTAACTGAGATTCCATACCACCTAATCCGGTTAGAGCTCCCGCCAATGCTTGTTGTCCAGCAAATCTCTGAGATCCCAGAGCTCCTAGTGTCCCGGCTAATCCTTGTTGAGCTGCTAATTGGTCCGCAGACAACCCTCTAAGCGTACCGCCTAGTTGTTGTTGAGCACCTAACCTGGAAGCTGATAATCCAGCCAAACCAGATGAAGCAGCTCTTTCTGCTGCCCTTTGTCTTGCAAACTCACTTAAACCTGTTCTCTGGGCCTCTGTAAAGCCTCTGGAGCGGATTCCCGCTATAGCCTCACCCAAACCTCTACCGAGAGCTTCTTGACGCTCAGAAGCGCCTAAACGAGCTCTTGAGCCAAACGCTGACTCACCGCCTCTGGCTATATCACCAGCTCGCGCTGCAATGTCAGCTTGAGCTCCTTGCTCTAATACATCACTGATTGTTTGTTGTACGACACGATCCTCGAATGGATCAAAGAAAGCTGAGGTCAGAGAAGGATCATAAGCGCCTGTAGTGCCCCTTAATAAACGCTCTGATTCGCCCAATCTACCACCAAAGTCAGCTGTAGATCTTGCTGCCAATCTTCCAAGGCCACCCAGTCTTTGTCCAAACTGGCCTGTGGCTCCTCTGGATATTCTTTCTTGTTCAGATAAACCAGATGTTAAATCGCCAAGTCCAGCTCTTGTTGCTTCTAAACCTTGTCCAGCGAAGCCTCTCGCCCTACCGAATCCACGGCTCAAAGCATCTATACCTTGCCCAAAAGCGCCCTCAGCGCCACTAATAAAACGATCTTGTATGCCAACGCCTTGTCTGGCTAGTTCGGCTGCTCTTAATTGATCCGGGGTAAAACCAGCTACTTGTTCTTCTATAACAATCGGTTTGCCTTCTTCATCAAAGAAAGTCTTCTCTGCCGCTCGCATAGCGCCTGGTATAAATCCACCCTCACCGCCAATACCAAATAACAACTGTTCTGTTAAAGGATCTAATCCTGTAGCAACCTGTCTAACGCTAGGCACGAAAGGCATATCCTCTCTTGGTGCTGGAGGTGATGTACTAGCTGGTGGAGTTACAAGGCTACCTGTGCCCGGAAGATCTGGTAATGTTGTGGCAAGATTAGGATTCGTGTTCATTTCATCCCTATCGTCTATGCCATTACCATCGGCATCTTGGAAATCTGCTGTTCTAAATGTTGGTGCTGGTGAGACTTCTGCCCCAGGACTAGGTGACGTAGTGCCAGGAACAGAAGTTGTTTGAGGGGTTTTTGCTGGAATTGATACATTAGGATCTAACTCTGCGATTGGGGGAAGTCCAAGTGATTCAATTTTGCGATCAAAAAGTTGGTCTGCTAACCTTTCAGGATTTCTAAATCCCGCTGGATTCGTTTCTCCGAAATTAGTCCTGTAAGCATCTGCGGCAAAAGATGGAGTGCCACTCAAAACGCTAGGTATTGACAGTGCACCTGTATCTTGTATGTCCGCGTTAGCTAAAAAAGATTCAGCTGGACTTTGAATAGGTGTAGGTTGTGTTGGTGTTACTGCCTGTAATGGTTCTTGAGGTATGATACCAGCTGCTAATAAATTAGCATTGACCTCCTCCATGTTTATCTCTGGTATTTGTACTGTTTGTCCACCAGGCAAAGTGATAGTCTGCATTGGCAATATTGAACCTATACCGCCTATTTGCGTAGGAACAGGATTTACTTGTGGTAAAACTTGTGTTTGTAATGTTGGAGCTGCTGCTCTTTCCCTTACCCTTTCTGCTAATTCTCTAAAAAATGACATATCTTATGAGGGATTGGCTTGGCCGCTAAAGGTGTCCATGACCTTATACATAACGTCCATGCCTCTCTCCCTGTCCTCTTCTAAACTTGGTACTAAATTAATGATTCCACCTGGTTCTGTTTTCATTTCATAAGAACCGGCGCCCCTAACTGCTCTTGCTGTCATAACAAACTCGCCATCTGATAGCATAGCCGGTATATCGTCACTTTGTTCTGTCCCTGGACCATTTATGTCGCCATCCATTCTAGGAAACTGGCTCGGATCCATTTCTCCGCCTTCTTGCATGGCTACGGCTCCGCCTTGTGCAAAGGCCATAACTCCTCCTCCGCGCATCATACCTCTAGCCATACCGCCTGTAAGATCTTCTACAGCACCGCCGTAAGCCGCTTGTCTTGGTTGTCCGCCAGATAACTGAGGCAAAGTGCCTTCTGGCAATAAACCAAACTCAACCGGGTTAGGTCGTGCTTGTCCCATTCTTCTGGCTATCTCAGCTTCTATATTGTATCTGCCTGTAGGACTCATGGTTGTTAATGGTGTCAAAGCCACGCCTTTTTGTTTTTGTGCGTCTTCATAAGCTAACTTACCTAAACCAGCAGATAAAGCTCCGATACCAGCCATTTTAGCAAAGTTGCCAAAGCCGCCTCCGCCTCCTCCAGCTACGCCAGCTCCGCCAGCTCCACCTAAAAAATCACCTAAACGTCCGAAGTTGCCTACGCCGTCAGCACCGCCACCACTAATTAAACCACTGAGAACGCCTGGTCGGGAAGTTGGGGCATAACCAGAAAACTGTAAGTCTTTCATAATTTCTGCATCAGAAAGTCCTTCTGCTCTTAATCTCTCTACTCTGGTTTTTGCTCCAGGTACATTATTAGCTATATCATCAACAGATTGTTGCGGTGCACCAGCACCAAAAAGATTTGAAAACAATCCTCTTTGGTCTTGTCCAGGTAATATAAATTCTTTTGCTCTACCAAAAATACCGCCACCAGAAATTTGACCAGAAGCGGGGTTAAAGTCTGGAGTTTTAAATAAACCACCAATACCACTTCTAATGTTGGGGCCAAGTTGTCCACCAAAGATTCCCGTGCTACCTTTTGCTGGATTAAAAAACTTGCTTATACCGCCACCAGCACCGCCCGCGCCACCAAACAAAGCAGATCCAGCGCCACCCAGGGCCGCACCTTTCAGTGCACCTTTGATTCCGCCACCACCTATAGCTCCTCCAATACCACCTATTAAGGCTGCTGAGGCACCACCAGTGAATGGAGCTGCGATCAAACCGGCATAAGGCGCTACCTTCTTAACCACCTTTTTTAAACCTTTAGCGAGCTTCTTGAGGAAAAACTGTTGTAATCCGGTGCCAGGATTAAGTGTGCCGATACCACCAACTACCGCTTCTTCCGGGTTAATGCCCTCTGCTTTAAATTTATTTTCTACTGCCGTAGCAAATTTGTCGTCGTCCAAAAACTCAGGAGGTAAGATAACTTCACCGAGACGAACGTGAGCAAGTTCAGTATCTTCTTCTAAACCTTGCGCTCTTAGCTCCTGAGCTAACGGGCCCAGAGGAGCGGACTCCATCGCTGCCTCTTGTTTGAGCAATCTATCTAATGTCTCTTGATCTTCTTGTGTAAATTCTGCCTCGTTTATTACAGCACCCGTTTCTCTTCTCATATCACCCAAAGCCGGGTTTTCCATGAATCGTTGCATAACTTCCATTTCATTATCGGGAATCACTGCCCCTGTTTCACCCATTCTTTCGAGTCGGTTTCTAACTTCTGCCTGGTTAATGACGGCACCCGTTTCTCTTTGTGGTAATTTATATACTGCTCTTAAACTGTCTTCTAACGCGCTCATGGTGTACTCACTGTTACTGTTCCTAAACTCATTGTACCAGACAATCCAGTCAAGTAAGTTTGATGTTCGTATAGGTTCCTAAATTCAGTGCCATCAAACGCTTGGTGAACCTCTGTTGTAGAGTTAAATATAATCGCTCCGGTAGCAAATTGCAATTCGCTAATCTCCGTTGAATTAAAGACTTGTATGGCATCTGGATCTACAGATCCCAGGTTAATCTCTAATATTCTTACTAATCGGTTAAATGTGTCTGCGCTAACAGTCTGACCTTCGGCTATAGGAAGTCTTGTTTGAAGCAGTTTACTCATCTATCTTCTACCAGATGGTTGTACTTCAACTCTTGTGTTTCCTAGCCTCCATTTATAGTTCTTTCTATCACTTTCGGTATTATCGTCGTCCGATTCAAACCGCAACACAAACTGTCTTGTACGAGATCTTAAAGAACCAAAAGTGCTGCTGGCCGTGATTTGAGTGGTTGAATCCGTAGATAAAGTTTGATTACTGAAATCTCTACGCTTCACAACGATGTTTATTGCTGGATCCTGGCTAGTTCCTAAATCATTTACAAACAGTATGTCAGGCAAAATACGCTTTAAGAATACGAAGTTATCACCATCTGCTATGTCTATATCAGCCGATTCCACAAATACACCATCCATAGATCCTGTATCGTTGTTGAATCCTTTTTCATGCTCGTATATGTATTTAACAGACGTGTCTTCTCCAGCTGCCAAAGGTTTGTTCAAAACACCAGCTGCTAACCAACTGTATCGCTCTAAGGATCCTATGCTCCAACTATTCTCCTCGTAGTTGTAAATAACATATCTTGTTATTTCTCTCTCGTCGTCTGTCAATGATGGGTAAAAAAACCAAACCTCAGAAAACTCTTCGTTCAAACCACCGAAACACTTGAAGGCTTGCGATTCGTCGAGATCTGAGAACACATAGTCTTGTACTGAACAAGGTAGTTTTTGCACAGATCCGTTGTAAAAATAAAATCCTTTTTTGGACATGAAAAACACGCCTTTTGGACTATTGACTGCTGCTTTCGGTCCAAGCAATCCAGCACCTTCATTGATTAGATTGACTGCAAAAGTAAGTGGTGGGCCGATAAAGTTCATGGAATACAATGATGTGTCTGTCCAAATAAGAACCTCTTGTCTAGCCTTCAATCCGCCTACTATAGATGAACCAGAGGACAGCCGCAGTGATCCAGCGGTATTCGTACTCAATGGCTCAAATTCCAAGGCGTTTTCTTGATCGCTAAATGCTACTAACATGGGATCTATACTTCCTGTTCTTGAGCTACCGCTAATCGGATCTGCTCCAAGCACAATAAGATGCCTGTCTGTTTCTGACGTTATTACTTGTAATCCTTTTGTGGGCACTAAATTTGCCCCGGACACTGCGGATAATTTTACTGCTCTCGTTGATAAACCATCGTTTTCAACCCAACGAAATATACTACCACCTCTAGGATTGATTATAAGATCTTCACCAAAGTTGTCGTGTGTCCATAATCGTAACTGGTTAGTGTCCGATAGTGCTGTTGAAGATCCCCAGGCTCCAGCACCCCATGTACCTACACCCCAACCCGTTGACTCTACATAAAAGTCTAAGCCAGAATTAGTTTGGTATGCCGCATCTGTAGCAGATCCACCATTACCACTATCGCTTGCATTGGCGGTTACTGTAGATCCAGAAGTGTCTTTTGCTGTTATTTCGTATGTGTTAGTGCCAGTAACTAGGTTAATCTGATATTCTTGGTTTAAAACCGCCGCTGTTACGTTACCTCCTAACGACACAGCACTAGAAAAGGTTACGAAATCACCGGTTACAGCTCCGTGACTTGCATCTGTAACAGTAAGTGTAGATGATCCATTAGTGGCCGCAAAGGTAGCTACGTTGGTTGTAGTTGCTCGTATAGGTGTGACATCGTTATAGGTGCCACCCTCTTCAATATAGTATTTGTTAGTAGTTCCAATACCTAGATATTTGGATCCTCCCAGAGAAATCCAGGAGTGCAAGGCTCTTGCTGAACCAATGATTGAAGAGGGTGAAAACTTTTCCCATCCGCCTATCTTTTCTACGCGGCCTTTTCGGAATCTTACTTTGTCGCCGTCAACCCAACCACCTTCGTTAGAATAGTCGGTTTCCTCTTTGTTGATTCCGGGTTTAAAATTTAGTTTGGTTAGAGGCATAGTTAGATTCTAACATATCCTAATGCGCTCTAAGCCAATCTGATAATGGCTCCAGTTGCAGTTGCAGCTGGAAACACAATCGTAAAATCACCAGCTGTTGATGTCTTATCACCACCAAAATCTATCGCAGCAATAGCTTTGTTAGAGTTAGTTGAGTTGTATAGTAAGCATCCTCTAGCCGTTATCGTAGCCGTACCAAAAGTGAGATCCGCAAAATCAACTATTGCGGTAGTACCAGATGTGGTTGGCGTTACGTTTGTTAGTGCACTACCACCAGAACTATAGTTAGTTCCACTGGCCTGTCCTGTAGTTGTAAACGCAGTTGTGCCCGCTCCCAAAGTTGCAGAGCTTGTATAAAGCGCTAGTTTGATGCTGTCAGCACCATTTGTAAGATTATGCCCCTCAACAAGTAACTCTTGTTTGAAGCTCGTACATATTGCAGATGTAATTGCCATTATAGCTCCTTCAATATTTTAGCCATGTCTTCATGGCCTTGTTCTCTTAGTATATTCGAGTAAGTCGTATTTTGCGACTTAATCGCGTTCTTTATAGAGTACAAGATTACAGTATAAACTTGATTTTGAAAAGCTAACGCTTGTTGTTTGATATGCTCCGGCGCACCATCCGAAATACTTACTATCTTTTTTGTGGCTTGTGCTGCCCAAAATTCTGGATCGTGACCTTTGTTTTGTGTTGAATGAACCTCGATATTACCAAGTACAAAATCTCCCTTAGCGCTCATAATTACCCCTTATATGGTTCTGGTGGCACAACATCCTCATTAATTTTAAGGCCATAGTGTTCCAGCTGTTCGTTGATTTCATCGAAGGGCCCAATAATAAATTTGCCCTCATGCGGCACTGCAACCAATGGTTTATCTAGTCTATGGAAACCATAGAGTTTTTCCGTGGCCGGCACGTTAGAATCTAAGACTGTAGATCTACCGCTTATACCCACAATAATATCTTCGCTCATACATTTACTAATCCAAAACTCCACACAAGCTCTGCCCGCTTCTGCAAAGTGCATGTTTTGTTTATATGAAAAATCTATACCAAATAGATCTATGCGACCAACTTTGTTATACAAAGCATACGCTATAGCAAAAGCTACTGTAGTGTTCATGTAAGCACATTTGGTAGCGTTACAGACTTCCTCCACAGGGTATCTCACAGGGTTTTTTATCCTGGGATCTTCTTCGCAAGTGTAAATAGGCACGTCCGACGTGGACATGAGTTTAATCATTGCATTGGTTTGTTTGCCGGCATCGTCAGAATCAAAGAAACGACTGGCCGGATCTAATGCAAAAATCCTATCAGCTGGATAAACCAAACCAGCCGAGTTGATACACCAAATTTCATCCCACTCTCTAGAGTTTTCTAAGCCTATTGCAAAATCTACCTGTGACACACCCAGGCCAATTATTGCTACTGTTTTTCCTTCTAAATGTTCTAATACCATTAAGTCACGCTAGAGCGGACTGAATCGTATCTATATTCGTCGCGTGTGCCACGACCTTCTGATATATTTTTCATACGAGCTATCGCCTCCTTGAAACGGCCTTCAAACTGAGCGACGATTTCAGGCGGTTCTTTGAGGAAGACTGCTCCTTCCACTAAAGCTCCGTACAACAACGCATCTGCATAATCTGTAGATAAGGTTGTTGTACCACTGTCACTACCACTTGTTAAAGAGCCTGGTTTGTTTAAATAATGTAATTCAACTGTATAGTTTGAATCTGGTATCGGTGAGATCTCAAAAGAGGTTTCATCAAATAAAGAGTAATATTTAGGTGTTCCCTGAGTTGTGCCAGGAGAAAATTCTTTTATGAACGAGGGATGTTTGTAATCTAAATAATCGTATGTGCTTGAACTAATTATTGCCAAACTCATAGGTGCATAAAAATCTGTTGGAGTTGCTAAGAATCTATTACCAGAAGTCAGGTTTCCCTGGACGTTTTTTCTTTGGTCCGGGAGCTGAACAAAAGAGAATATCCTATCCTCTGATTCTTTAATAAACGTGTTAAGTTGATTGGTAAAGGTCGTCTCAGATACCTCAAGATAATCTTGAATAGCTGTTTTTAATGTTGCTAATGTGAAACTCATGTTGTTACTGTAACCTCGCCTACTGCGGATGTGATAGAAAATGTATCTAAGACTGCTCCAAGTTTGCCATCACCCACGTTAGTATAAACCAAAAAGACTGAATTATCGTCGTCCACATCTGGTCTTGCATTTTTAACAGCTTGTGGATCCTGGGGAGCTGGTTTTGGCATAAGCTGTGGATGTTTTGCATCCCACTGATCTGGACCTACCAACAAACCATCCCAGGTCTTACGCATGTCTTTGAGCTTATATCTAAACCCTGTTATATCGCAGATCCCGTAGGAATATTTACCAGATGCAAAAGCCATTACGCGTTGTTATAACTCCTTAAACTTGGTGAAACTTTGAAAGATGCTCTGTCTTCATCTTGTGATAAGGCTCTTTGAAACTCGTCTTCGTAAATGGCCTTTAGAGCGTTTGTTCTTTCTGGTGCTCGCTTCATTGATATGTAGTATGCGAGGCCAGCTGCCAAACAAGGGTAAAACCGGAACGGCAGATCCAATGTATTTGCGCCCGCATCTGCATCGTCCATCCTCGTAAGTACGTTCATGTGTACTGTATAGGTGCTATTTTTATCTGGAGCTGGCCAAACTGATATTGTCGGTGTAAGTTGTTTGTTTATAAAAAACTGATTAGGTTTACCTGTAGTCGATTTAGTGGTTATGTGTGCATACTCAGCTCTACTTAACCTGGTCATTGGTATATCTGTGGTTTCTGAGCTGACTGTTTCTCTAATAAACACATCCAGGACATCTATTGGAGCTGTCCCATTAGTGCTGTCAATATCATAAGTCTTTGTATCTTTAACCATGGTCACAGTCTTTTCTGTAATCGTCCATTGGTTAAGGCCTCTATTGGCCCACTCAGCCAACATCAAATTGAGACTTCTGTTAGCAGACTTGAGATCATAGCCTGTGCGCATTTCTAAACCACAGCGTTCAAAGGCCTCTTCTACATAATCTGCTACGTCTAGCTCAAAATTTTTACTTCCGGATGTTGCCATTAGTCTTTTTCTACTCCATCGCTATACAAATTGTTGAAGGTTATATTTGGATCCATATAACTTTCATGTCCTTCTGCTGAATGTACCCATTGACTAGGAGAAAAGTCTGGTGCTCCTTCTCCTACTCGCCACAAAGCTGGGTTTGTTGCTCTAACCCTATTATTAGGTAAAGCTACAAAATTGCCAGTGTACTCTCCAGCGTCAGTTAAATATAACACATGTGATTGCTTATGTTGAGCCGGATCGTCTGCGATGCTATTTTCAGTGTAATCAACTGTAAACATATACTTGCCAGTATAGAACTCTCCGCCTATTTTGCATATCCAGGGCGATGAACTCACTCTGTCCAGGACAACAACTGAATGATCGTGGGCCAAACAGTCCCAGGGTTGAGCTAAATGATCTTCCATAGGTGTAGGCCACCTATCAAGAGGAACGTCCGCTACAAGCGCTTGTATGGGCATCCTGGCCCACATAGCTCCGCCATGTACGTTTTCATCTGGATAATCTTCAAAGTCTGTCTCACATCCGGTAAAAACCACTTGGAAAGAAAGAGATCTATCTGGAATGGTGTTTACAGCAAACGCCAAAGCATGGAGATATTCTCCATGGTAATCTTGATGATTAGCCGTAAACTCCTTACGTACCCAGCATTTAAACTGAGGAATGTTGGAAATTAAATACGCCACTTAATTTAACTCCTATGTAATTAGTTATTTGCCGTACAAGCCTCCGCCCTTAGATCTGTACTTAACATTTTTATTTGCACCACCGCCGGCACTCATTTTACTGCTCTTTAAAACATTAGCTTGACCGGCTTTTCTTGTGCCTTGGCCCATTAATGCAGACATAACAGATCTTGGCATTTTGCTCATACCTGGATTGGCTTTCATTTCTGCTTGTGCAGCACCACCCATAGACATGTACTTGGTGCCTTTCATTTCGCCACCTTTAGCCTTACCTTTGGTCCCTTTCATAAAACCACCTCCGGCTTTATATTTCGTTCCTTTCATAGTTATCTCCTTCCGTATAAACCCATATTAGGTTTTGATCTTACCATACCACCTCTAGCTGCAAAAGTTTTTACATTGGTTGGTTTGCCACCAACACCTTGAGGCTTAGCTCTTTTTCTTTTCACAGCTGATTTTATTTGTGATTTAGTCATTCGTCTAGCTTTAGCAGCCGGTACGCACTTAGGGTATTTTCTTTTTTTATCTGCTTTCAGCTTGGTCCTTCCACATTTAGCGAATCCACCGCCTTTTTTCGGAGATCCGATATCAACCCAATCTTCTTTGAACCACTTAGTTAAACTCATTCTGGATACGGCCTATTTTGTATATATACGATGTCTAATCCCGCCGATACTGCAAGATTTGCGTTTGAGCTACTAGCTATAGCTCTTACTTCTAAATCGGTTTTTTCTGCAAATTTTATTGGATGCTTAAACTCTTGATGAATAATGTCTTGTGATAAAGCGAATTTATCTTTGACGTTAAAAACTCCGCCTTCTGGTCTAGCTACTAAAGATACAGTACCGAATTTGTTTGCCACCTCAGTATTCATGCTCATGTCTATTTGATATAAAAAAGCTGTATATCCTCTAGGAACTGTCCAAAAACACATAAGCGTTTGATTGTCACCAACGGCTATGGTGCCGAATTTATTAGCTGGCACACCAGAAGTAACGGTTCCTGTGCCCGCATATATAACTCCAGCGTTTTGACCACCAGATCCAGCCGTGTCAACTATCAAACGTAACACACGCAAGAATGATTGTGTTGTATTTACCGCTGTTTGCCCGTTCAGAGTAACGGACTCGCTGATTTCATCGTAATTTGCATCTAGTCCACTAATCGTAATAGTTCTGGCACCTGTACCAGCTGAGGTATCGTCGGTAGAGGAACTAGATATTTTTAAAACCGATGCAGCTGACAGATACGAGTACAAACCTCCTTCCGCCCAAACTGTTTCTAAAGAATCATCAATATCTGAATTAAAACCAAACTTAAACTGCGTTTCGTGAAAAGCTACTTGACCTCTTGCTACTTGAAGATCAAAAGGCTCGCTTGTACCTACGCGAGATATTGAAGATACTTCTCTTGACATTAGCTTCTAGGAACTCTGGTCTTTTTGCGTTTGCTTTGCATCATAGCTCCACAACCTCTGCCCTGGACCATCATTACTTCTCCACCATTGCCCATAAAACCCATTTTGTTTCTTACCTTTTTAGGTAGTTTAGGCAAGCCTTTGTTTTTTGCCGGTATCGGCTTCAAACTTTTCATTTCACCGCCTTCTGCTTTTTTAGCACCTTTATATTTGCCACCCATTTTTTTATATTCTTTAACCATATAAGCATTGGCGTAAGCAGACGGATATACGTCAAACTTAGCTTTAGCTTTTGCTTTGGCTTTTGCATACAAGGATGGGTTTGCTACATTTTTTGGAGTTGCCATAATTATTTACCAATTCTTACAGGACCAATAACCAGCGGTGAATACGTCTTTTTTCTTTTGTACCGCATCGCAGTTATGTCTTGCTCTAAAACTTTTTCTACGTTTAGGTTGACTCTTTTTTATAGATAAGTTCGGATCCCCGTAACGTACTATTTTTACTTGATCGCCTTTTTTAGCTAAAACAGCAAACTTTTTGTTTTTGCCTGGTGTACGTTTTTGTTTGTTGTAACCAGAAAAAGTCTCCCCGCGGTAGGATAACCTACCGCTAGGAGATCTAGTGACGTCTTTGGTCGTCGCCATCTAGTAGTTTTTAGTCAATACCAAGATTATGGAGTAAGCGTCCCCGTTGCTATGACCTACTGTTGTAAAGTCAATATCACCGGTTACACCAGATCCCGCATTGTTAGGAATACCTGTGAATAAATCATAATATTCATCGCCGGTACTATCAGCCGGCAAAGGTATTGCT
>Ga0255752_10001348_pt1 | contig 28498 bp, 29 predicted proteins | sample 011ome_25_FD_179952 | JGI IMG/M metagenome (GOLD analysis project Ga0255752, IMG submission 179952) | Coastal salt marsh microbial communities from the Groves Creek Marsh, Skidaway Island, Georgia - 011512CT metaG (version 2) | ecosystem: Environmental > Aquatic > Marine > Intertidal zone >... | reverse complement strand
TTCTAGAGCCTGATCGAATTTCGCGTTATATACCTCCGGCAATTCTTCGCCTTTACATGCCTTATCGCAACCTCCGTAAAAATCGTCAAGGCAAACTTCACCATGTTCTTGAAGGCCACAATACTTGGCACATAGACCATACTTTGTACAGAGGAACTCTAGTCGCGTTTTGGCTTCAAATTGACTTTTAAATGAAAACACCGGTTTGTCCCATTTTCCTACCCTACCGAAATTAAACCGCGCATATCCTCGCTGATCAACGTACTTATATATTCCCCAATTCAGCGTCACACGCTTCATCAAACGGTTGTAGGGTGGCCAATGCTTTTTAATCTGATTTGCTTCCGTCAATAGCGCGATCATTTCATTTGGACATTCAATCCACTCCAAATCTTCAATCTTTTCACTAAATCGATTTTTCAACCCAGTGTGCGTATTTCCTCTGAAATGATCAGCAACGCGCTCTTTCAAATTATTTGCCTTACCCACATAAATCACCTTCCCTCCTTGCCCCTTCAAAATATACACCCCTTGAGTGGTCGGCATTTTATCATACCTATCAGGCTTTAATAAAGGTGGCAAGGTTGCCTCACGCGAGCGGGCATTGAGCGAATATTCTATGTGCCCCTCTTTATCCTTCTCCAATAACTTGATAAAGAGTTGAGCTGTAAAGTCGCAATCGCCCATTGCGCGATGCCGCGCATTGATCTTATACCCCAATTGCTCGGCAATCTTACCTAAGCTATAAGAATAAAGGTTAGGGATCAATTTGCGCGAAAGTCTCACTGTGCATAATCGCTTTGGACGCCACTGCGAACCCAGAAGCGCAAATTGCTCTCGAATAAAACTGTAGTCAAAGTTAACGTTATGCGCCACAAATACATGCTCGTGCGTCCTTTCCCAAATGGCTTGTGCCACTTCATGAAACTCTGGCGCATCGGCCACCATTTCGTTGGTAATTCCGGTGAGTGACGAAATTTTTGGTGGAATCAACCTGTTCGGATTGATCAAGGTTTCGTAACGATCAATTGTCTTTCCATCTTCAATGCGAATAATCGCAATTTCAGTGATGGCATTGGTTTTCGCGCTTCCACCTGTTGTTTCAATATCTACTACAGCAAATTTCAAGCTTCTAAAATTAGGCGTTCAAGCCTTAATTGGTCAATTTTTAAAACATTTAACGATATCCCACCCCAATGCGAAAACAACTTAGAAGAATAATGCTTTTGTTTGATGCGTAAACCTAAATCATGAAGTTATACATCAGCATTGGCTTATTCCTGATTGCCGGTTCGGCATTTGCACAGTCTTTACAATCAACACAGCAAACGAGGAAAAAGCTTACATCAGAAGCGAAAAAAGAATGGCACAATCTGTCATTCAAAGAGGCCAAAGTTTACGGAACAGGATCAAACCAAGTGTATTTGGAGATTTTAAGCAAAACCCCACCAAAGAAAAAAATTGTCGTAGCCGTTATCGATTCCGGTGTTGATACAGATCACGAAGATTTGAGTGAAAGCATCTGGACCAATGAAGATGAAATTCCGGGCAATGGCAAAGACGATGATCAAAATGGCTATGTTGACGATGTGCACGGTTGGAATTTCTTGGTAGATAGCTCTGGACAGGACGTGATTTACGACAACATGGAAGCTACGCGCGTACTTCGCTTGAGTAAGCAATTGAAGGATGCACAAAAACCATATCCAGAATGGTTGACGGAAGATGTATTGACCAATGCTGTGAACATTTACAACGAAAGCAGCCAAGAAATGAGTGGCTTGGGCCAATTTAACCTTGTATACAAGAAAATAGATTCAACTGCTCGTGCTGCGATTGGCAAAAAAGAATACACCTACGAAGACGTTAAAAACTTAAGCGCAGAAAACGAAGATGTGAGAAAAGCAAAGCGCATGTTTGCAGTATTCAGAACCCTTGGCATCGAAAAATCGGACTTGAAGGAAATGGGTACCCAGGCCGATAAATATGCTTCTTATTGGTTGAATTTTGACTTTGATCCAAAAGCAGGCATGCCACAAACGGGATCCAATTATGGCAACAACCACTATGGAGGTGAACACTCAGAGCACGGCACCCATGTAGCGGGAATCATTGCTGCTGCAAGAAACAATGGAAAAGGAGCTCAGGGCGTTGCATACGGATCGGCAGAAATCATGGTATTAAGAGCTGTGCCAGATGGTGATGAACGTGATTTGGATGTTGCAAACGCGATAAAATATGCTGCTGATAATGGCGCAAACATTATCAATATGAGCTTCGGGAAAGGGATTTCTCCAGATAAAGGAATGGTGTATGATGCACTTGAATATGCCGCTTCTAAAAATGTTTTGATCATTCATGCTGCCGGCAACGACAGCGAAGACATCGATGAGGCCAATAATTATCCGAATGACGATGGATTGACGGAAACAAGTCAAAACAGCTTCTTATGCATCGGTGCCTTATCTCCTAGCAAGGAAAAAAAACTTACTGCTTCATTTTCGAACTATGGAAATGAGAATGTAGACCTTTTCGCACCTGGGGAGGATATTTACTCCACGCTACCTGGCAACAAATACGGTTTCAGAAGTGGAACCAGCATGGCAGCTCCTGTGGCAAGTGGTGCAGCCGCTTTGGTTTGGTCATTGCACCCTGAACTAACGGCCAGCCAATTGCGTCAACTGCTAATTCAAACGGCAACAGACATCAGCTCAAAGAAAGTATTGATTCCAGGAAGCAAAGAAAAAGTTGCTTTTGAAAACTTGTGCAATTCCGGCAGTGTGATTAATGCTTATTCCACATTAACCCAGCTCGAGAATCTTTAAGAGAGCATTGACCCGAGCATGTCGTTGAAATTTACGCTACCGTGATAGCTCTTCTTGCTGATCAAAGAATACTCTGCCAATGCATGTAAAATGAATTCTGCATACAACGGAATTTGATCTTTTTCAGCTCGAGGCATGTAATCCTTGATAAAAGCCACTAAGGGTTTTATTGACAATAATTTCTAAGGAGAAGTGGTCCTTCACCTTGACGAGTTTAATATTGTCCAATAGCGCTGTTTTCGAATAATTTATCAAACGCGCGGAGATTTCATTCAACGAAAGGTCTGAATGAAATTTAAATCGTGGTCGGAAACTGAGGTCGGACATTGGAACTGAGTCAATGGTTTGAAAACATTGAAAATAAAAAAATCCCAGCCACAAGTGACTGGGATTTCGTTTTAGTTCTAACTAATGTTTTAGAATTATCTAGGGCGAGCTTCGTTTACAACGATTGCACGATCCATTAATTCAGCGCCATTAAGGCCTTCAATAGCAGCTCTAGCTTCTTCATCGTTTGACATTTCAATGAAACCGAATCCTTTAGCACGACCAGTTTCTCTATCAGTAATGATTTTAGCAGAATCAACTTGACCATATTGAGCAAATGCTTGCTCTAAGGCCTCAACATCCAACCTGTAGTTCAGGTTGCCAACAAAAATATTCACGGGAAATAGAAATTAAGTAAGTATAAAAAAAATTAAAGTTCAAAGATAAGGTATCTAATCACTTACAGCACACTTCTTTAAAATTTTCAGCTACATCTATAATTGGTGTACCGCTTCGGCCAGCGATCGCAGGTTATAATTGGATGCCATGCTTTCACCGTAAGCACCCGCAGAACGAATCGCAACCATGTCTCCTCGCTCACTTTGGTGAAGTTCGATGGCCTTTCCAAAGCAATCACTGCTTTCGCACACTGGACCGACCACATCATATACAACCCGTGTCTGTCTGGGTCGGGCCGAAAGATTTTCGATGGCATGAACAGACTGGTACAATGCTGGACGAATGAGTTCTGTCATTCCGGCATCAAGGATCAAGAAATTGGTTTTCAATCCTTTCTTGGCGTAGAGAACACGCGAAATCAAATCACCGCAATTGGCTACCAACGATCGCCCCAATTCAAAATGGAGCTGTTGGCCAGGACGAAGGTCAATCAGCGTATGGAAGACTTTAAAAAACGCCTCGAAATCGGGGTTGGAACTATCGTCAGGATTTTGATAATCAATCCCCACTAGCATTGATGTGCTTCAATTTCAAGCCTTGCTCCTCAAAGCGCGTTTGTATCGCATTGATTCTTCCGCACAGGTTTCGAAATGGTTCTAAATTTCTGATCTGCGATCCAATATGAAAATGTAGCCCCTCAAGCAATAGGAATTCTGAGTTCTTAATCACCTCAATAACCTTATCTACTTGCCAACCGCTGATGCCAAACTTATTCTCTTCCAAACCTGTGGTTATGTAATGATGCGTTTGGGCATCTACATCAGGGTTTAATCGCAATGCTATCCTCGCTTTGCGGTTCATGGCAGCGGCAATTTCTTCAATCACCTTTAACTCTTCAATCGACTCAACATTGATGGTGAAAATATTGTGTTCGATGGCCAATCTTATTTCATCATCCGTTTTTCCAACACTAGCAAAGGCAATGTGGTCTGCTTGAAAACCAATTTCAAGGGCTCTTCTTACTTCGCCACCACTCACACAATCCGCACCCAATCCTTTTTCCTTTATCAGTTTGAGAATGGGAGTATTTGAATTGGCTTTTAATGCATAGTGTAGATGAAAACCATACCGATCGGCAGCCGTCTTTGCTTGATCAATGGTATTTGATAGCGCCCGAAGGTCATAGAAATAAAAAGGGGTTGGCCGCTGACTAAAGGACGTTATATTTCTTCTGATATCATTCGCCTAGATCAAAAAGTCCTTGATTCAGTGCCTTCAATGCCTGCACCTTGAATTCGGTATCAATGAGGATGGAGACATTGTTTTTACTTCCTCCGTATGAAATCATGCGCAAGGTGATGTCTTTCAGAGCATGGAAAATTTTAGCGGCATGACCCGACTCTTCTTGGAGCATATGACCAACGATGCATACGATGGTTTGTTTCGTGTCCACCTCCACCTTACCGTAAAGTCCTAACTCTTCTACCAACTCGGTAATGTCGCGATCATCATCGATGGTCAAACTGACCGCCACTTCGCTGGTCGTAATCATGTCGATGGAAATCTTATGCCGCTCAAAGACCTCAAAAATTTGTCGCAGAAAACCATAGGCCAATAGCATGCGGTCACTTTTAATTTTAATGGCCGTAATGCCGTCTTTAGCCGCCAAGGCTTTAATATGATTTCCAGATGGTTCATTTGAAATGATCGTTCCTGGTTTTTCAGGATCCATTGTATTCTTAAGCACAACCGGCACGCCTGAATTGCGGGCAGGAACGATGCTCGTTGGATGCAAAATTTTCGCTCCGAAATAGGCCAATTCTGCTGCTTCATCAAACGTAAGACGCGCAATTGGCCTCGTATTCTTCACTACGCGAGGGTCGTTGTTATGCATACCGTCAATATCCGTCCAAATTTGCACCTCCTCTACTCCTATGGCTGCACCTATGATGCTTGCCGTGTAGTCACTACCTCCCCTTTTCAAATTGTCAATCTCACCGAAATGATTTCGACAAATGAATCCTTGCGTAATGAACAAATTGCACGACTGATCTTGTGCTATGATTCTATTCAAATTGCTCTTGGTATACCACATATCAGGCTCTCCTTGCTGATCTACTCGCATGAAATCCAATGCAGGAATCAACTTCGCTTCCACACCTATTTCCTCCAAATGCAATTGCATGAGCATGGTAGAAATCAATTCACCTTGAGCCAAAATGGCGCGCTCTTCGAAGCGCGTAAACATGTCTAAGGTGAACGAACGAATATGATTTCAATGCGATTCGAGTAGCGATTTAGCCTTCGCCTTGGTCTCTTGCGTTTGAAACAAGGTTTCCACCAGGTCAACATACTCAGCCTCCAACTGTGCAATGCGATCATTGACAGAAGTTTTTTCATTGCGATAAAGTGCATTCACAATCTCAACCAGCTTATTGGTTTTGCCAGACACCGCTGATAAAACCACTACCTTCTTCTTTCCGTCTTGAATGAGTTGTGCAACGTGCTTAATACGCTCCGCATTTCCTACGGATTTTCCGCCAAACTTTTGGATGATCATGGTCTAAAAATAAGTCGGCAAAGGTAGCTTCGAAAAAGCTGACCAATGCAATCAATGCATTTTTATTGCTAATCACAAATGGCAGTTCAAAACCAATAACTCATTTTCACATTACAAAGATGTTAAGGCGCTTATATTTGGCCCACGCTTGAAAAACCTATTTACATAAGTGCTGAGTCTGCTCAAGAAAGAAATAAGTGACTTTTTATCGTCACTGATTGGCTACCTAGTCATTGCTGTTTTTTTGACGGCAGTAGGTTTGTTTATGTGGGTTTTCCCCATAGACATCAACGTACTTAACAGTGGCTATGCCAACCTTGACGCACTCTTCACCTTGGGACCATGGGTATTTCTTTTTTTGTGTCCAGCAGTTACCATGCGGCTCTTTGCCGAGGAAAATCGCACTGGAACCATGGAGATGTTGATGACCAAACCGCTCACCGATTGGCAAATCATTTTTGCCAAATTCTTGGCCGGATGGGTTCTTACGATTATTGCCATCATACCAACCCTCATTTACTTCTATTCGGTGTTTAAATTAGGAAGCCCTGAGGGAAATCTAGATGTGGGCGGTATTGCGGGATCTTACATAGGACTCATATTTTTAGCGGGAGCCTATGTGGCCATTGGATTGTTCGCATCTTCAACTACCAACAATCAAATTGTTTCATTCATCATTGCCGTATTCTTAAGCTTCTTCATGTTTATTGGCTTCGATTCGGTAAGCGGATTTATTCCCATGGGAGCCGCGGAGCAGGCATTCATCAATCTAGGAATAAACGAACATTATATTTCAATGAGCCGCGGGGTGATTGACACACGGGACTTGCTTTATTTCTTCAGCCTCATTGCTGCATTTCTTCTTTTCAATAAAACCCGCTTAGAGAGTAGGAAATGGTAAAGCAGTCAAACAGCGCATTGAAAGGAAAGAAGTGGATCGACCTCGGCACGCTGGCAATGGCATTGCTGGGTATTGTTCTCATTAATTATGTAGGCGCCTACGTTTTTGAACGCTTCGATCTCACTTCAGAAAAACGATACACACTTTCTGATGCCACCATAGACAACCTTGAGAACTTAGAGGATATTGTGTTTGTAAGGGTCTATTTAGAGGGGAACTTACCCACGGAATTTCGCGAATTGAGGGATGCCACCAAGGAGATGCTCGATGAATTAAAGGCATATGCAGGGTTAAATTTGGAGTACGAGTTCATCAACCCTTCGGCCAGTCCCATCGAGGAAGAGCGTATCGAGGTTTACAAAGAGCTTACGCGGCAGGGACTTCAGTATTCCAACATCAGAATGCGAGCGGGCGATAAACTTTCAGAACAAATTATTTTCCCTGGTGCGGTATTGACCTTCAACGGAAAGGAAACTCCCATTCAACTCTTAAAAGGTCGGAAAGGGAGTTCGCAGCAAGAGATGATCGCTTCATCCATTCAACAATTGGAATATGAATTCATGAGCGCGATCAAGAAGCTCTCAAACGAAGAAATGAAGCGTGTGGCCTTCATCGAAGGCCATGGTGAATTAGACAAACTCGCCACTGCCGATGCAGAGAATGCTCTTTCAGAGTTTTATACCGTGGAGCGCATCACCATCGATGAGAAGATCCATGCCTTGGATGGATTGGACGCCATAATTATAGCCCGACCAGACAGCGCATACAGCGAAAAAGACAAGTTCATCATTGATCAGTTCGTGATGAACGGTGGTAAGGTGCTTTGGTGCATCGATCCTGTATTTGCTCGCATGGACAGCCTCAAGCAAAGTCAATTTACGATGGGTCTTGTGCTTGAGCACAACCTCACCGACCAGTTGTTTAAATATGGTGTGCGCCTGAACAACGATTTGATTATGGACTTAGAGGCATTGCCTATTCCAATCGTAACTGGAATGGTTGGAAACCAGCCCAATTATGAGATGTTTTCATGGTATTATATGCCATTGCTTATGGGCAACCAAGATCATCCCATTTCAAAAAATTTAGAGCGAATAAAAGGAGAGTTTTCCAGTTCATTGGAACCGTTGGATGTTGAAGGCATAACGGCAACACCGCTATTGAGTTCAAGTGAGAAATCACGTGTAGTGAACGCTCCGGTAAGAATCAGCTTCAACATTTTACGCGAGAAACCGCGTTACGAAATGTACAGCACCGGTCCGCATCATACAGGAATGCTGCTCGAAGGAAGCTTCGAATCTGTTTTCAAAAACCGATTGCCAAAAAAAATCATTGAAGATGATGGCATTTCATTCAAAGAGCAAAGTGCTGAAACCAAAATGATCGTGCTTAGCGATGGAAACATCTTGGCTAATGAGGTAAACAGAAAGGACGAAGTGTACTACGCACTTGGTTTTTATAAATACACCGAAGAAGTCTATGGCAATAAGGAGTTCTTAATGAATGCGATGAATTACCTATTAGATGCCAGTGGATTGCTGAATATTCGATCCAAGGAATTTAAAATTCGATTGCTGGATCAAGCGAAAATCGATTCAGAACGATTTTATTGGCAAGGCTTGAATGCCGCATTGCCCATTCTATTGATTTTACTCTTTGGCGCAGGAAGAATGTATTTGAGAAAAAGAACGTACGTAAGATAATTAGGACTAGATGAAAAAGATTGCCATTGGAATTGTGCTCCTCATCGCACTGACCATATTAGCGGTGTGGGCAACAAAAAAAGACACCACCAGTACCATAGGAGGTGAGTTGTCAAACTTTGCAGTGGAAGATACAGCTGCCATAAATCATATCGTTTTAAAGGATGAAACCGGTCAAGTGATTGACCTGATGCGCGGAGATGACGGTTGGATTTTGGATGAAGAATTTGTTACGCGACCCGATGCCGTTAAAATTCTTTTGACCACGATCAACCGAGTTTCTGTAAAAGCTCCCGTAAGTCAGGTTCAAATGAACACGGTATTGAAAACTATAATTTCCAAGCACTGCCTGGTAGAACTTTACGATAAAAACGGAATGATAAAATCGTTTTATGTTGGTGGCGCAGATAAAGATCACAGCGGTACATACATGCTCATGAAGGGCTCTCAACGTCCTTTCCTTATGCACATTGAAGGGTTTCATGGATTCCTCACCCCCCGATTTTTCACCAATCAATTGGAATGGCGTCACCGAGGGATTTTCGAACTCAGCGCATCCCAAATTGAAAGTATTGCCGTTGAGTATTACGGGGAAGAAGAAAAGAATTTTACCGTGAATGCCAATGGAAATCAGAGCTTTTCGGTACTAGCGGGAAAAGATTTGCAACCGGCTCAAGCCATTGATTCATTTATGCTGAGTGCTTATTTGTCCAATTACAAGCAAGTGCACTATGAAAGTTTTGAAGAAACTAAGTCAGATGCATTCATTGACAGTGTGAAACAAAGCACACCCATTTTTTCGATTACCGTTGTTAACAATCAAGGCGATTCTAAAAAAGTGATCGCTTTCAAAAAGCCACTCAAAGATGGGTACGACCCCAATGGCAATGAAATTGAATACGACCTTGACCGCCTTTATTTATGGATTGATTCCGGTGAAGTTGTGGTTGGTCAATACGCCATTTTCGACAAACTCACCAAAGGAATAGCATTCTTCAAAAAGCGTTAAAAACTTACTGTGCATCGCTTGGATTCGCACTGTACTTCTTTTGGTAGGATATCTATATTTGTCTGCATCAAGAAGAACACTAACCTTCTAACAAACCTTAATCTTTTAGCATGAAATTCATCGTTTCGAGCAGCAATTTATTGAAACAACTGACCTCCATCAGCGGAGTTCTAAACACCAGCAGTAACCTTCCAATTTTGGGTTATTACTTGTTTGATGTGAAGGATAAAAAATTGACCGTTTCAGGGTCAGATTTGGAGTCGACCATGATTTCAGAAATCAACCTCGACAAAGCCGATGACGACATGAAGGTCTGTATACCTGCCAAGTTGCTCCTCGATATGCTTAAGACATTTTCAGACCAACCCCTCACCTTCTCTGTTGATGCTAAGTCTTTCGGGATCGAGGTTTCTTCAGACACGGGTAAGTATAAGTTAGCAGGAACCAATGGCGATGAATTTCCAAGACTTCCTGAAATGGAATCGGCTTCATCTCTAAAAATCGATAGCGGAATCCTTTTCAACGCCATCAACAAAACCGTTTTTGCCACAGGTAATGACGAATTGAGACCGGTAATGAGCGGTGTATATTTCTCGTTGGAAAAAGACGGAATCACATTCGTAGCGACCGATGCACACAAGCTCGTGAAATACAGAAGAAGTGACTGCAAGTCTGGAAAAGCGGCAAGCTTCATCATGCCAAAGAAGCCATTGAATTTGATTAAGGCTTTGGTATCAAACATGTCGACAGATGTTGAAATCGAATACAACGAAACCAACGCCTCTTTCACGTTTGAAAACTACAAATTGGTAAGTCGCTTGATCGATGGGAAATATCCAAACTACGATGCTGTGATTCCAAAAGAGAATCCCAATGAAATGCTGATCGATCGTCAGTTGTTTCTAAATAGCATACGCAGGGTTTCTATTTTCTCGAACAAAACAACACATCAAGTTCGATTGGCCATCAAGGGTAGCGACCTTCAAGTATCTGCTGAAGATCTTGATTACAGCAATGAGGCAACTGAACGATTGAGCTGCAATTACAAAGGAGAAGACATCACCATCGGGTTCAACAGCCGTTTCATCATCGAAATGCTGAATAATATAGAGTCTGACGAGGTGAAACTTTTGTTGAGTGCACCAAACAGGGCTGGTTTACTCTCACCATCGGAAAAAGATGCTGCAGAAGACATTGTAATGTTGGTGATGCCTGTAATGCTCAGTCAATAGAAGAATCTCGCTTCTTATAGATGTATCGATATTCAGGGCCCGAAGTTACTTCGGGCTTTTTTATTTCCTCGAATTCAATTTCTTCCTCCCACGGGTCTTCCATTTCTTCTTCCTCCAGTTCCCAGCTGTATTTCGGACGTTGCGGACCTTCACTGCGATAGTAATAGGCTAATATGATTCCCGCTATGGCTCCAAACAGGTGGCCTTCCCATGAAATTCCAGGCTGAATGGGCAATACACCCCAAATCATTGACCCGTAGAGAAAAACCACCACCAAAGAGAGCGACATCAATCGATAGTGCTTACGCACCACGCCTGAGAAAAAGATAAATGCGGCCAGTGCGTAAATCACACCGCTAAAACCAATATGGTTGCCACCGCGTGCAGCAATCCAAATCCACACCCCACTCATAACCCAACTCCAACCTACCACGCCCCAAGCTACCCTGCCATAAAAGCTAAATAACCCCAAGAGTAACACAAATGCGGTGATGGAATTGTCGGTAATATGTTTCCAATCGGCATGCAACAATGGATAAGTAATAATTCCAATGAGTCCATCTAACTCCCTTGGCCTCAACCCTAACGAACGTAAATCAGTGAGCACAAAGAGGTCTATTCCAAACACAATCCAGAGTAATCCAACAATGAATGTTGAAATAGTGAGGCTATATTTTAAATTCTTATTGATTTTTTGCTCAAATTAGACTCGACTAAGATAAACCCTGCTTCTATGAAAGTTCTATCCTTTTTATTGCCGATGGCATTTCTATGTTCAATGAACATGCCATTGCTGGCGCAAGACACATCGGCAGTCGAAGTGTTTGAAGCCCTTGAAATTGGCGGTGTAATTTCCAATGCTGAAGGTTCGATAGAAGGCGTTTTGGCGCAGTTATACGAAGGAAACAACCTCGTTCATGAAACTGAAACCAAGAAAAATGGCAAATTCAAGTTTACGCTTTACAATGACCATCTTTACACCATTCAGCTTTCTCAAAAAGGGTATTATGACAAACGCATTTCAGTAAACACTAAGCTTCCTGCAGGTTACAATGATTTCAACAAATTTGAATTTGACATCGGAATGACATCCAAAGAAGAGGAAAAGTACGATCCTTATTTAAGTGAATATCCCTCTGCCCTTATTTCCTTCGATACCAAGAAAAAAGAATTTGTTTACGACAAACACTACACAAAGAGCTACTTCGAAGAAATAAAAACCAGCTCAGAATAAATCTATACGTTGTCTTGAATCCAAGACATAATGTTTGACTCAACGCGCGTATTGATGCGCTCCGTATCGGCTTCGTAAAACTTATCTCCTGTGATTTTCTCATACAGCTCGATGTAGCGCTCACTCACCGTTTGCACAAATTCATCGGGCATCACCGGCATGGTCTGTCCATCCAATCCTTGGAAACCATTTTCGATCAACCATTGGCGCACAAACTCCTTGCTTAATTGCTTCTGTGGCTCTCCTTTTGCTTGACGTTCTTCATAACCCTCCGCATAAAAATAACGTGACGAATCGGGCGTGTGGATTTCATCAATCAAACGAATTTCGCCCTCCGAGTCAATACCAAACTCATATTTCGTATCTACCAAGATCAACCCACGCTCTGCGGCAATTTCGCATCCTCTGCGGTAAATCCTACGCGTATAATCCTCTAGTTTGAGATAAACTGATTCTTCCACAATTCCTTTTTTGATGATGTCTTCGCGCGAAATATCTTCATCGTGACCTTCATCTGCCTTTGTGGCAGGAGTGATGATCGGAACAGGAAAGGCATCGCTCTCCTTCATGCCATCAGGCATAGGCACACCGCAAATCATACGTTTGCCTGACCGGTATTCTCGCCAAGCATGTCCACTTAAGTATCCTCTAATAACCATTTCAATTTTTATTGGCTCGCATTTCAAACCAATACTCACATTGGGATCGGGAGTAGCCACCAACCAATTGGGAACAATGTCGCGTGTGGCATCCAAAAACCTTGCGGCCAATTGGTTCAACACTTGTCCTTTGAATGGAATTCCTTTGGGTAAAACGTGATCAAAGGCTGAAATGCGATCGCTGGCGACCATCACCAAGTATTTCTCGCCAATATGATATACGTCACGCACTTTTCCGCGATACATCTTTGATTGATGAGGGAAATGAAAATTCGTTTCTTTTAAAGCTTCGGCCATAACTGCTGTTTATCTTTCTTTCTTTTTCTTTTCAATTGCTAAATCTGCCTTTTCGTAACTATCAATGATGCTCTCCACCAAGCGATGGCGCACCACATCGCGCTTGTCTAATTTCACTGTTGCTATGCCTTTGATCCGTTCAAGTAGAGCTATCGACTGAAGTAAACCACTTCTGACATGTTTGGGCAAATCAATTTGAGTGGCATCGCCTGTCACAATAAACTTCGATCCCCTGCCCATTCTAGTCAGAAACATGCGCATCTGATTCTCGCTGGTGTTTTGCGCTTCATCCAATATCACAAAGGCATTGGCCAATGTTCGTCCGCGCATGAAACCCAAGGGAGCTATCTCAATGACCCCACGTTCAAGGTGCTTCGCCAATTTATCATGAGGAATCATATCAAACAGGGCATCGTAAAGGGGGCGCAAGTATGGATCCATCTTTTCTTTGAGATCGCCTGGTAAAAACCCTAAACTCTCTCCTGCTTCTACGGCTGGCCGCGTTAGAATGATGCGTTGCACTTCTTTCTCTTTCAAAGCCTTTACAGCCAAAGCCACAGCCGTATAGGTCTTGCCCGTTCCCGCTGGTCCGATGGCAAACAGCATGTCGTTGTCCTTCATCAGGTTCACCATCTGCAATTGGTTCGGAGTGCGTGCTTTGATCACTTTTCCATTGTTGCCATACAACAACACCGATGCATCGCCTTTAATTTCAGGATTATCAGAATTGATGATGTTCTTCACATCAGAAACGTCCAATCGGTTGTATTGATTCAAAAAGGCGACCAACTCTTTCCACTTGCTTTCAAAGGCCGCGAGTTCATCTTCCGTTCCCAAAACCTTCAATTGATCGCCACGTGCAATGAGTTTAAGTGCTGAAAAATGCTTGCGAAGTATCTGCAGGTTGGCATTATTAACACCCAGAAGATCTACCGGATGGATGTCCTCAAAAAGAATAATTATTTCGTGCAAATTGCTATGAATAAAAGTTGTTGCGCATTGGTTTTCCTACTTTCGCGCTGCACAAAGAAATAAATTTCTTTTGGTGATTTTTCAGGTGAAATTATGCCCTTAATAACCTTAACAACAGACCTCGGATTAAACGATTATTACTTGGCTTTGGTAAAGGCCAAAATATATTCGCAAATCCCTGATGCTCAAATCATTGATGTGAGTCACGCGATCAACTCGTTTGACATTGCCGAGGCTGCATTTGTGTTGAAAACTATCCTGAAAGAATTTCCAAAAAACAGCATCCACATAGTGGCGGTAGGCAGCCAAGCCGTAGACGACATCAAGCATATTGGGATACGGTATAAAGATCGTTACATTCTAACGGCAGACACGGGCTTGTTTAGCCTAATTGCCGATCAGCATCCCGATTTGGTGGTGGAGCTCCAGATGAACATTGAATCGAACGTGCTCACCTTCCCTGTCCGTGATTTATATGCCCCAGCAGCCATTTTTCTAGCCAAAGGCGGAACACTCGAAGTGATTGGAAGGCGAACAGAGCAACTGGTAGAACGCATTTCGGTGAAACCTACGACAGGAGCCGACTTCATCAAGGGAGCCATCATTTACGTAGACAAATACGGCAATGCCATTTCAAACATTGAAGCCAGCTTGATAAAGGAAATTGGCAAGGGTCGCGAATTCCTGATAGGCTTTGCCCACAAGGGTGCTGAAATGACTGAAATCAAAAAACGCTATTCTGACTCGCCCATGGGCGATCGGTTGGCGCTGATCAATACGGCCGGCCATTTAGAAATAGCCATCAATCAAGGACACGCAGCCAATTTACTTGGCTTACACAAAGGCGCTGCAGTAATAATGACGTTTTAAACCATGATTAGAATTGTAAAAATGACGTTTAAAACAGAGAAAATCGATGAGTTCATCGCTGTATTTGAAAACGCTAAACCCAAAATTGAAGCCTTTCCTGGCTGCACAAAAGTTGATTTGATTCAAGACATCAATGACCCAAGAATCATAATGACCCAGAGCATTTGGGATGGACCTGAGGCCTTGGAAGCGTACCGAACGAGCGAATTATTCAATAGCACATGGGCGAAAACCAAGGTGCTTTTTGACGATAAACCACAAGCATGGAGCGTGGAGAAAATCAGTTAAGTATGGAAGAATTAGAAGAGAAAGGAAAAGTTGAACAGCGCATAATTGCAGACTTGCGTTCGAACAATGAACGTAAAATAATAGGTGCATTGAAATTGGTTCCTCACGAAGGCACACCTAACATGATCGTGCCAATGTTTGAACTGATGCTTCGCCCCATGAATGAAGAAGTGAAAATGCTGCTCGAAAAGACCCTCCACAACTTGAAAGATCCCAACTGCGTTGATCCATTGATTTCCTTACTAGAGCAGAAGAAATACTGCGACATTCAAGCTGCGGTGCTCACCAGTATTTGGCAATCGGGATTGGATGTGACTGAGCACATCGAAATCTTGGTGGAAACAGCCATCAATGGCGATTACATGACCGTAATTGAAGTCATCACCATCATCGAGAATCTTGAATTCAACAATGATGCTGGATTGACCCACGCCATCAAAAGAATGGACCAGGCAGTGGAAGTGAAAAGCGAAACACAAACTGTATTGACGAGTCTGCGTCAATTGCTCTTAGACAAACTGCTGGGCGAACAATGAAACGCCACGAGGCATTCATACCACTGAGCAAGCAGCATCACGAAATTTTAATGTTGGCGCAATTGCTGAAATTGGACGCCCCAAAATATCCGAACCTTCCCAGCGACCTAATGGGAAAAGTGAAGTATGCCATGCAGGTGTATCAGCGCACCATGAAACCGCACATCGCCTTTGAAGAGGAGGAGCTCTTCCCTATCATTCAAGGCATTTCAGTAGAAATAGATCAGTTGATTTATATCTTGCAAGATGACCATACGGAGATCGAAAACCTATTTCAAAAAATACAGGGCGAAGCGAATCAGGCTTGGTTGATGGATGAATTGGGGAAATTGATTGAGCAGCATGTGAGGCAGGAAGAGCGAGAGCTTTTTGAATTGCTGCAATCCCGCGCCAGCGAAGATTTGTTGAGAGAAATTACAAATAGAACAACCGCATACACAGAGAAGCATTGAAAAAAGGAAGTACAGTAGAAGGCATTGAGATTGTAGACATTGGCGCCAAGGGAAAAGTGATCGGCAAGAAAGACGGTCAAACCTTTATGACTTCGGGTGCCATACCGGGCGATGTGGTTTCCATTCAAATCAAGAAAAGCAAGAAAAACTACAAAGAAGGCCGACTCCAAGAAATCCAATCCTTCTCTAAAGAGCGTGTTGACCCTGCGTGCGAACACTTTGAACATTGTGGTGGATGCAGTTGGCAAAACATGAACTACCCAAAGCAAATTGAATTGAAAGAATGTGGTGTTTTGCAACAAATGAGACGCATTGGCGGAATTGAAGACTTAAACCACCTACCTATTTTGGGTTCCGCTGAAACATTCCATTACCGCAACAAGATGGAATTCACCTTTGTTAGTGAACGCTACCTGACTCCTGAAGAATTGAGTTCACCCGACATTAAGAAAACGCCTGCATTAGGCTTTCACGTTCCTGGCCGATTTGATTGGGTATTGCATATCAACAATTGCCATTTACAGAATGACGTGCACAACACGCTGCGCAACTTCATCTATGAAGAGGCACTGAGCGCAGGCATCTCTTTCTATCACCCCAGGAATCAAGTGGGAATTATGCGCAATGTAGTATTGCGCAACAACCGCCAAGGCCAATGGATGGTACTGATGATCATCAAAGAGCGCACAGATAAAACCGATGTACTCTATCAAAAAATGGTAGATCGTTTTCCAGAGATTCAATCGCTTTGGATTATTGTCAACAGCAAGGTAAACGATTCATTCAGCGACTGCCCCGCTGAGCTGTTTCATGGAGATCCTCACATCATTGAGCGCTTTAACCGACCAAACAATCAAGGCAGTGTGGATTTCATCATAGGGCCAAAAAGTTTCTTTCAAACCAACAGCAACCAAGCAGAGAAACTGTATGAAATCGTGTACAACTGGGCCGGAATTCAACCGACAGACACGGTTTACGACTTGTATTCTGGAGCGGGAACCATAGCACTGTTTGTCGCCAAGCTGGCCAAAAAAGTGGTCGGTGTGGAATATGTACCCGAAGCTATCGGAGACGCTTTTAAAAATGCCCAATTGAACGGCATTAGCAACTGCAGCTTTTATGCTGGAGACATGAAAGATGTGCTCACGACTGCCTTCTTTGAAGAGAACGGAAAGCCCGATGTGCTTATCAGCGATCCACCACGCGCAGGCATGCACAGCGATGTCATTGACCGCATTTTAGAAGCCGAGCCTAAGCGCATTGTGTATGTGAGTTGCGACCCTTCTACCCAAGCGCGAGACATAGCGCTGATGAAGCACAAATACAAGGTGGTGCAAATTCAGCCTGTAGACATGTTTCCACATACCAGTCACGTAGAGAATGTGGCGTTGCTAGAGTTGATGGAGGTTGGGGATTGATGATTTATAAATTTATGATGCATAATTTATAATCTATTTAAACAGCCATCTATGGTCTATTCTACCTCACGCAAGTGCATTTATCGATACCTTCCGCACCCACCTCGCACGCGTTTCCAACGCGTGCGGTTCTTAAACCATTAGAAAGTATCTGACACCTTTAAAATACAATGCGAACTCGATACAATCGCAATCGAGAGGGTTTTAAATACTAAATGCTAGGAAGCGCGCGTCAGCCAGGGAATAGCTAAATGGACTCAACTTGCGCGCGATTGAAAAGCGTGAAGATCTTTCAACTCCGATGGACGCAATGCATCAAATGAAGAGCGCCCATCGTGCTCAAAATCTATTCATGCACTAAGGCTTTTGAGTGGTCCGGCTCCCAGATTAACCTGACAAAGGAATTTAATCGTTGATTCTCCTTGCTCACTGGAATGCCGGCAACAATGCCCACGAGCAAATTATCGGCAATTCCCACTCTCATTTGTGGCCTGATGGTCATGTCAAAATCAGTTCCACTTGCAGATTTGTCAAATTCAATACCGATGAAATTGCGCGTGCCCGAAATCATGTAATGGAAACTCGTGTTCACATCATAACTACCCTGAAAGCTGTGTGATTCAAAGTCATGCTCAATCATCGGTCCGGTGTAAACCAGTGAGTGAAAATTGTTGCCCCAACGCTTGGCAATGACCAAGAAAGGATTATAGATATTTCCTTCAACCAAGGGCCTTCCGAAACGCCTGAATTCAGACAACTCAATTTCATTAATATAGCCCAACGCCACGGATGTTGACCAGGCTTCACTTACAAAAAACGACCATTGGGTGGCGAGCTTGAGGCTGTTTAGCTTGTTGGATGGTACCGATCGATTCGGAGTGCCGTTGAGAGGCGAATAAAAAGTGAACGGAATTTCTACTTCAAGACCCAATGTATTCCCTGGGGGCCATTCATATTCAATAAGCGCTTAATGCGTGTCGAATTTTAAGTTGTCGGTCAGCCCGAAACCCACATTCCACTTCCTTTCCCCTTTCCTAGCTCCTAGGTCGCGAATAAGGTCGATGAATAATGGTTCCGCGTGAAGTACCTTGAACGGTTTGTCTGAATCTTCAATTTGCTGGATATATATACTGTCTTTTCCGCATCTGATACTTGTGCAAATGCGCTGATGAATGGCACCAGCACGAAGGTTTACGCCAATAATACTTTGATTTTCATTTTTTGATTTGTTTGAATTAAGCATAAAAGGAATTCGCGAACTGCAGGGCGCAGTGCGCGAAGGCTTGAAAACAAATCAAACTTTGGGCGGAGGACTCTATTTCTTTGTAGCGAAGGGTTAAACGGTCATCAAAATCAATGTAGCACAGCTCATTTACGATGCCATGCTTCTTTGCAACATCTCTTTTGAGCACCTCATAATTGAGCAGATCAATACTTACCCTTTTTTTGCTTTGAATTTGGGTATCCGGTTCATCCTATTCTTTGATGGCATTTTCATATCCTAGAACCTATTCTACCACAATTTCTACAATGCTCTCTTGGGTATTGAACGATAAAATTACGCGAACAAACTCTGGGTTGGAATTGACAATATAAACACTGATATTGAGCAAGTAAATGGACATCAAGCCCCATACCATAAGACCTTAGAAAATGTTGTATTTCGAAAATGACGAATCACGGCGTTAGAAAGCATTGATTTTGGAATGTGCTGTTCATTCAATCATGATAAGACTTAATGGCTGTGTTAAAAAAAGTACAAATGCTTTTGGAAAGTTTATGAAAGTCCGTTTCATATGCAGTTGAAAGGTTTATTCTTTCCTGTTCAAACTGTCACTCGATTCAGGTTATCATTTCTAAAACCAAAAAAAAAATATTTTTTTCAAGGTTGTAAATGATTCTACCACCGTTGATTTTACTGCATAATTTGAAAATTCCAAATTAAGTTCTGTATATTTTCTTCAACTTTTTTAGTTAAACATTCAACATTACGTAACAATAGCTGTTAACTTCGGAAATCAAAACCTATTAATTATGACCTTACTAAATGTTCTCACCATTCCGAAGGATGATCCAGTAGCGTTCACCTTCTTCATTGGCTACATGGCCATGCTTGCAGCGTCCATTTTCTTCTTCTTTGAAAGAGGAAGGGTAGACGGAAAGTGGAAACTTTCCCTCCTTATCTCAGGGCTAATAACGTTTATAGCCGCAGTGCACTATTACTACATGAGGGACTATTACTTGGCAACAGGTGAAAATCCGACCTCCTTGAGGTACATCGACTGGACACTAACAGTGCCTTTGATGTGCGTGGAGTTTTATCTCCTAACGAAAGCCGCTGGAGCTAAAGTGAGCTTATTGTGGAAACTCATCATAGCATCAGTTTGGATGTTGGTGACGGGATACATCGGTGAGGCCTACAACCCAGAAGGCGGAGACACAGCGCATTCTGTACTTTGGGGAGTGTTGTCAACGTTAGGTTATGTTTACATTCTATATGCCGCTTGGATGGGCGAGGTTGCGAAGCTTGCGGCCGACAGCAACAGCACAGTTGTTAAAACTGGCGTGCGAACGCTCGCTTGGTTTGTATTGGTAGGATGGGCTATTTATCCAATCGGCTACATGTGCATGCCTGGAGGTTGGCTGAACACAGCATTTGGCTGGGGTTCTGAAAATGTAGATTTATTCTACAACATTGCTGATGCCATCAACAAGATCGGCTTTGGATTAGTGGTCTACAACATTGCCATGACGTCAACAGAAAATAAAGCGACAGCTTAAATGCAGAGCTCGCGCACCTTGCGGTGCGCGAGCTTCTCATTATTGTGAGCAAATCCATCTTCATATTTATTTCTTCGTTGCTCGTGATTCTGCCGTTTGTTTTGAGTGCAGAAAGCATGTCCTCTTCTCATCAGATGATCCTTTGCATCCCCTTCATTCTTCTCTTAGGAATTCCTCATGGTGCAATAGATAACATACTTTACTTGCGGGACAAAAACATGAGTAATCTTCAGTTTATAGCTGTTTATTTACTCATTATTGGATTGAATGTTGCATTGTGGTGGGCGTTTGCCAGACTTGCTTACATCGTCTTCTTGGTGCTATCAGCATACCATTTCGGACAATCTCAATTCTCTCACTACTTCCAAGAAAAACGTTCAACGCTATTTTTGCTTTTCTTTTCTTGGGGACTTACCATATTGTCGGCCCTGATTTACTTCAACCTAGACGAAATATATTTCATCATGGAATCGGTTCCAGAATTTGGAGTATTCGAAATATTACACCAAGAGCAAGATATGCGGTATTTGCTGTTGGGCTCGGGAGCCATAACCCTTCTCACGTTATTTAATCTGGCACGAAATCGTTTTTTGATGCTTCACGATCTATTGATGGAACTATTGGTGCTAACACTTATTCTTGCTAGTTTCTACTTGATGCCCTTAATCATAGGATTCACACTCTACTTTGTCATTCTTCATTCCTTCAAAGTATTGAAAGAGGAATACGGTTTTTTGACTGCCCAAAAAGAAACAAATACCCTTGCTCAATTTGCAAAGATGGTGGCACCGTTTAGTCTTTTGTCGATCGCTGGAATCCTATTCTTATTTGCGGCCATTTATTTCAAATACTTGAATATACCTTATGGTTTTTGTCTGCTTATTGTAATTTCTTCCATCACCCTGCCGCATGTTTTTGTGATGAATAAATTCTACATCTTATTTCGGGGCATGAATAAATAATTGCCGTATGCACTTAACGGGGAATAAGAGGCCATACATCCTTCCAGTGGACGTATTCCCAGCAGTTCAGCGAATCAATTTTTAGACAGCAAAGACTGATATAACTTCATCTTCAACTCGAAAAGTGATGGTATATCCTTTAAACACTAAATCTCTAACGTCATCATGATTGGCAAAAAGTGACCTGCGGCATTTAAAAGGATTCTGTTTCAGTCCTCTGATTTTGGCAATTACATCTTTACGAAATTTTCTTGCCGCCTCAGGTTTGTCTTGAGCTATGTATTCAACTTGTTGATCTAACTTTTCAGAAAAGGAGTCTAAAATGTTAATCTTCATACTTATTAATGGTCTCTATAAGTTGTTGATCCAACTCTTCTATAGTGATATACTTGGCTTGGCCAGAATCCATTAATTCAAGTTGCTCATGTACATACTTTTTATGCTCTTCCATTGAAGCATCAAGATGCTCAATTTCAAGACCTTTTCCTTTGAATGGACTCAATAAGCCCATCACTTTGTCCAGGATTCCGTCACTAATTGTTAACTTGATTATTGCCATAACTCAAATGTAAAGATTATTGATTTTCAATCTGAATTGAAGTTTTAGCTCTTTTATCTTTCAATGAGCGAGCGTTTAAAAACAACAAACGGCTGTGCACACTTCTGTTTGCTCTATTTTCCCTAAACTTGGTAGACCTAACTAATTTTCTTCCTTATGCGCATCATTAAAGGTTTATCCGCAGTTTTAGCCATCATAATCCTTATCGCGGGGGGCATCTTTGTTTACTTGCGTGCAGTGCATTCACCTGACTCTCCGGCTGAAGTTGAACTTGCAGGACTGCAAAGCGAAGCCACTGTTCATTTTGATGAATACGGCATTCCGCACATCTATGCCGATAACAAAACGGATGCTTGGAAAACACTGGGCTACGTTCACGCCCGTGATCGCTTATTTCAAATGGACGTGCTGCGCAGGGTGGGTTCGGGCCGCTTAGCTGAGTTGTTTGGTGACGATGTTATGAATATTGACCGCCTTTTCAGAACAATGGGTACGGCCGAATTGTCACGCACATCCCACGAAGCATTCATGAAAAATCAAACGGAAGAATGGCAATTATTAGCGCAAGCTTATGTTGACGGAATCAATGCCTACCGAGAGAACAACCACAAACCGATTGAATACACCATACTTGGACTTGAACCAGAGCCTTTTGAAACGGTAGACATTTATCACGTGGTGTCTTACATGAGTTTCAGTTTTGCCATGGCGCTCAAAACAGATCCCATTGCCGATAAAATCTTGCATCAATTGGGTAACGACTACCTCGAGAGTTTATCGCTGCACTCAGAGTCGTGGCACGCTACCATGCCGGTTACCAACAACGATTCTGTGCCACAAGTCACCCTGCTCAGTGTGGCGTCCATCACGGCAAGCGTTCACGGCATATTGAATACACTCCAACTGCCTTTGTTTGAAGGCTCTAACAGCTGGGTGATTGCGCCCAAAAAATCGAAGTCGGGCAAGGTGCTTTTTGCCAACGATACGCACATCAATTATGCGCAACCATCGGTGTGGTATGAAGCGCACATCGAAACGCCCGACATGCGCTTGTACGGTAATTTTTTAGCCGGACTACCCTACCCGCTCGTTGGTCACACTGCCCACCACGCTTGGGGATTGACCATGTTTGAAAATGACGACATGGATTTGTATCGAGAAACCATCAATGGCAATAATTTTGTGCACGCGGGAAACGAACTGCCCCTAACATCTCGCCAAGAAACCATCAGAAGCAGCTCGGGTAAAGAGGTCACCTTTGCAGTAAACTCTACCAACCACGGCCCCATCATCAATGCTGTATTAACGGACAGCACAATCACCGATTCCATCTCCTGTTTTTGGACCTTAACACAATTTCCGATGACTGCGTTGCAAGTGGCGCATCAGTTTTGCACGGCCAATTCCATGGAAGAATTCAAAAGCCAACTGCCCAAGCTGGCGGCTCCGGGTTTGAACGTCATGTATGGCGATGCCGAAGGAAACTATGCCTGGTGGGGCACGGCAAAGATTTTGAAACGCCCAACTCATGTTGATCCCAAGTTGATTTTAGATGGCGCATCGGGCAATGACGATCCGCTGGGGTATTTTGATTTTGACGAGAATCCTCGATCAGTAAATTCAGAAATGGGCTTCGTGCATTCGGCTAACAACGCGCCCGAGCAAGCGGGCGACAAGTATGTGCACGGTTATTACTATGCCGGTCAGCGCTCACTCCAAATCAGCAAAGCATTGTCAGAAATCGAGTTTTGGGATATCGACATGATGAAGTCTTTAGCGCTCAACGATCAATCACCATGGTATCCTGAAAACGCCAAAATGATGACGACCAATGTGAGTCCTCAAAACGAGCTGCAAGAAGAAATGCTCGCTGCGCTCGATGCTTGGGACGGAACACACGGTTTAGAAAGCAACGCACCCATTGTTTACTATCAAATGCTCTATCACACACTGAAACTGGCCTTAGAAGACGATTTGGGAACGACAGATTTCAATGCCTTGATCCACACGCTATTCTATTTGCGCTCGGTTCCGAAATTTTTAAAAACAGAAAACAACCCGTGGTGGGACAATAAAAACACCGAAGGCATTGAAAGCAAAGATGACATCTTACAAATGGCCTTTGAGATAGCTGCCGATAGTTTGGCCAAAACATTGAGAAGTGATATTGCATCCTGGAAATGGAGCGATGTGCATCAGCTCGCACATCCGCATCCTATGGGAAAAGTGCCAGTATTGGGCAACTTACTCAATGTTGGACCATTAGCCATTGCTGGCGGTGAAGAAGTGATCAACAAGCAAGCGTTTTGGATTGACAATGGAGTAAACTACCCCGTTAAGAGCGGTCCTGCCATGCGCATTTTGATTGACTTTGCCGATATTGAAAATAGTTTGAGCATCAATCCTACAGGACAAAGTGGAAATCCATTCAGTGCGCATTATAACGATCAAGCAGAGATGTTTGCAGAAGGTAAGTGGCGCAAGCAGCGTATGAATAAGCAAGACATTGAAGAAAACACTTCGTTGAAGATGACCTTTAAGCCTGCAATAAATTAGCATGAATGGCCATCACCTGATGGATTACAGAATGATTGCCCGAATTATCAATCACAAAATCACTCCGCTCTGATTTTTCAGCTTGGGGCATTTGCTTCGCCATTCGGGCCTCTACTTCTGCTCTGCTTACGCGATCACGATCGATTACACGACTTATTCTTAGTTCGTCATCAGTAACTACACAGATTACTTGATCGCAATCCTTGTGCGATCCACTCTCAAACAGAATGGCCGCCTCGCGAATACAGTAATCAGTTGTGGTGGGAAGCGCGTTCTTCCATGTCACAAAAGCTCGACCAACGGCTGGGTGAACAATTGCATTGAGTGATTGAAGTAACCCATCGTCTCCAAACACCCTATCAGCAATATATTTCCTGTTAGCACCAGATTGTCTGTAGCTATCTGCTCCTAATAAATCAATCACTTTACGCCTCACTTCAGGATCAGCATCAAGCACTTCTCTTCCACATTGATCGGCATAAAAAACAGGAATTCCCAATGACTCAAAGACTCTAGCTACCGTAGATTTACCACTGCCAATTCCACCTGTGAGTCCAATTACCTTCATCAGTCAATACGAGTCAATACTATCTCAACCGTCTGTGGCTTGATGGTAATGAGCTGGGCAATCGGATTCCATGATTCCAGATCCACAGGAAGCACCATGTAGCCCTCTTCAAGATTATTGTAATCCACGGTCAGTTGAAAATCTTCCTCAACCACTTCATCAAATTTGCTCAACGGAATTTGAGCAATAACCTCAATTCCATTGGGAAAAGTGAGCATTTCAAGCGAATCTGGAACGTTCAATAATTGCGGTGTGAGCATGAAGCGTTTTTCTGTGATTTTATCCACATTTACAATCACCAATACACTATCATAGCTCGTTTGTGCGTCACTGCCAATGTATTTCTTGGCAATTGCCGACCTGAATTTTCGCGTTTTGGAAAGCTCGCCCAATTCAGTCCATTCGGTTTCAATGGCAGAAAGTGTATCTAGGATTGAGAGCGCCCCAAACACTTCCAATTCATTGGGCACAACCTCTATGGAATCGACCAATGTATATCCTTTCGCGATGGTAAAACGCACTTTGGGCTTCACTGAAATGATCCGAGAAACTTTCAGGTCAAAGACAAAAAAAATGCTGTCGCTCAACACACGATTAATGGCCAGTGTGCCATTCAATCGATCTTGAAGGTCTTTACTCAACGCTGCTTGATCGAGGTAGCCGCGTTGGTATTGACCCAAAACGCTGATCTTAAGGTTATCGAGATTGATAATGAGGGTATCTTCAGTCAAGCGTTGATCAAATTGGAGCAAATCATATCCTGAACCACTCACGTTAACGGCCAATCGCTGCGGAACGGTATTCAGTAATGTCTTATTCTCAGGAAAGTTGATGTATTTAACGGGAACTACCAGTGTAGAGCTGTATGATTTACCCAAAGAAATAAACACCCAACTCAAAGACGCCAAGAGCAAGCAAACCAGAAAAATAAAAAGTTTTCTTCTGTCTTGAAAAATATCGCGAACACTAAAAAATGACTCTCTTGGCATGGATGTCAAACCTACATTAAAACCCGGTATGGTTCAACAAAAATACTGTCTATGGGACATTGGGGATTCATCCTTGATGATTGATGATTAATGATTGAGGAAAAAACTGAATCTTACCAAAGAAGCTGGCGTCAGTCTGATCGCCTGCGCCTTAGTTAGCGATGGAGCAGGTGTAGATGCGGAGCAGACACAGTCTCGAAGACAGAGCGGGTATTGACAAGAATATTTCATGCATAAACCGCTTTTTCTTCGAGACTTGCTTCCTTCGTCAGCGACCTCAGGCTGACGCTTACATTGTGAATAACAATAAACCACTTAACCATGAACTAAGAACTTTTCACGCCTATTGTTGCGAAGGCTTCGAACGCTTCGTTGCCAGCTCTTAAGGTCAGCTAGATGCGCTGAAAGGCCTTGAAATATTTTCGGGCACCATGCCGCTGAGCGATCGTGGGTTCGGCCCTGCGCAGCGATTTTGCTGTTTGAGGAACGCTGAAAGCGGGACGAGTTTAAAATCGCGGCAAGCCTGGAGCGTAGTTTGGTATGGTCGGAAATATTTCACAGCCTTGATCTTTTGTTTCTTTTGGATCAAGCCAAAAGAATGAATAGAAAACTTAAGAGGATGTTTTCCTTCATTTCTTTTGTGCCTAAAAGAAACGAAGCAAACAGAAGCCACACTAAATGGCTATATAGTTCATGGTTCTTTCGTCTGCCTTCAGCAACCTCAGTTCCTGGTTGGAAAAGGTGAGATTGATAATTCATGATTTATAATTAACCACGAACCCCTTAACCATTAACTTCCTAACCATGAACCATCAATCCACAGCGCAGGCTGAGCGGAGCCGAAGCCAAGCGTTGAAGACAAAAAAGCCCTTCTCAATCGTTTGAGAAGGGCTTTTGTAAAAATTTCAACTGAATTAATTTTTCTGAGCCAACTCGCTGTCGCCAGTTCCTTGACTAAGTTCAGGGCTCACCGCAGACTTCGTGACTTTCACTTCCACTCCATTTGCTATCTGAAGCATCACATACAGCTCTTTTACTTCAGTTATTTTTCCATGAATGCCACCGATGGTAATTACCTTATCGCCCTTTGAAAGCGACTCGCGAAACTGCTTTGCTTCTTTCGCCTTCTTGGTTTGTGGTCTGATCATGAAGAAGTAAAACACGATAACGATCAGAATCAACGGCAAAAAGCTCATGATTCCACCTTCTCCACCACCAAACTGTAAAAATATTGTCTGTAACATAATTGCTTTTTATTCAGTTGCTTCAGCTGGTTCGCCTGCAGTTTCAGGAGAAATCACCTCTCCTTTTAAGGTAACAGCAGTAGTAGCTGGCTCTGTATTGGCTACGATAGAAACGCGCTTGTTTTGCATTCCCTTTTTTCCTTCACTGTTGAATACAACACTGATCTTTCCTTCAGCTCCTGGAGCGATAGGCTCCTTAGGCCACTCTGGCACAGTGCATCCGCAGCTTCCTTTGGCAGAAACAATCACTAAATCAGCATCACCTGTATTGGTAAAGTTGAATACGTGCGACACCTTCTCGCCTTCTGTAATTGTTCCGAAATCATACACCTCTTCAGCATAAGCGATAGTAGTTGTAGACTCTACGTTCTCAGTAGTAATTTCTGGTTGAGATTGGTCAGATGATCCTTCACCGCCTCCACAAGCAGTGAGCATCATACTCACCACTACAATCGAACTTAGTAATACTCTTTTCATTTCTTGATTTTAATTTTAGATGGGCAAAAATAGAGTCAAGTAGAAGTAATACTTACTCATCTTTTGTATTTAGTTAACAAATCATTCGTTTAATCCTCTTCCACGCTTATTGATTCGCTTCTCGGCTTTAAAATCGAGTACTAACTTATCGAGCACTCCATTGATAAACACCTTACTCTTCGGGGTGCTGTAAACCTTTGCCAACTCAATGTATTCATTAAGAGTGACCTTAACCGGGATGGTCGAAAAATGCTCCAGTTCGGTCAGCGCCATGGTCATCAATTGTAGATCGAGCGAAGCAATGCGCTCTGTTTCCCAATTGTCAGCCTTCGAAGCGATGATCTTTCCATACTCTTCTGCAAATTGAATGCTCTTTCTGAACAGCTCCTTCGCAAAAAGCTGATCTTCTTCTTTATTCTTATACAGGTCTGCTAAAATGGTTGTATGAGATGCATCAAAATCTGGCAGCACTTGTAAGGTTTTAATTACAGTTATGGCCGCCATGGGCAAATCATCCTGCCAATAGATATCCTTTTCTTCTAAAGCAGAATGAATAATCTCATTCATCACCAAATGATCTCTAAACAATGTAATGATCACTTCCTTGTCAATTTCAAGGTTGTTGTCTTCACGAATCATAAATAAACGATAGGCTTCGTCTTCTTTGAATGACTTAAAGATCCTTCGCACGTCATCATGCTCGCTGTCCCAATTGATTTTAGCACGCTCAACCAATGTTT
>Ga0255752_10001328_pt1 | contig 28721 bp, 33 predicted proteins | sample 011ome_25_FD_179952 | JGI IMG/M metagenome (GOLD analysis project Ga0255752, IMG submission 179952) | Coastal salt marsh microbial communities from the Groves Creek Marsh, Skidaway Island, Georgia - 011512CT metaG (version 2) | ecosystem: Environmental > Aquatic > Marine > Intertidal zone >... | reverse complement strand
GAGTCGGTGTATGATACCGTGAAAAATGCCTTAGTACAGGGGTATAGCCAATTAAAAATTGGCAACCCATTAGATGCTTCCAACCATGTAGGACCGCTGGTTGACCAAGATGCCATCAATAATTTCCTACACACCATTTCCACTGTTCAGGAAGAAGGTGGAACGGTGTTGTTAGGCGGTGAGGTACTCTCTGGCGGTATTTATAACGAAGGATTCTATGTATCCCCTTGTATTGTGGAGGCTGAAAACCACTACGAAAGTGTTCAGCGCGAAACCTTTGCTCCTATTTTATACTTGTTGAAATACAGCGGAGATATTCACGATGCTATTGCCATTCAAAACGATGTCAAGCAAGGTTTATCCAGTGCTGTGATGACTTGTGATGTTCGTGAAGCGCATGTTTTCTTGAGCGAATCTGGGTCCGATTGTGGTATCGCTAATGTCAATATCGGTACTTCAGGAGCAGAAATAGGCGGTGCCTTTGGCGGTGAAAAAGAAACAGGTGGCGGACGAGAAAGTGGCTCCGATGCTTGGAAAGCATACATGCGCCGACAAACCAATACATTGAATTACGGCAATGCCCTACCTTTAGCACAGGGGATTGAATTCAATATTTAAATGAAGTATAAAAAAGTAGAAGTGGGGAATTTGAAAGGATCAGATTCCCCTTTCTTTTTTTTAGGTATTGGCAGTTGCTTCGTGCAACACTTCGAAGGTTTTGCACAGCAACATCATCTACCTATGTACTGTAATCCCTTAGGAACCTCTTTCAACCCTATATCCATCGGCCGGCAATTGCAATGGCTCTTCTCGAATGATTTTCCCCTCCTCTCTCCAGTAGATTTTCAAGGGATCTATCACCAATTAGACGCCGCTAATAAATTCCAACATTCCAATAGTGCGGCCCTTCAATCCACTACAAATTCGATAAGATCAGAAGTGCTTGATAGTATTAATACACATCAAGGCCATCAGAACATTCTAATACTATCTTTTGGCACTGCCCACGCTTGGATGTACGAGGATCAAGTGGTTAATAATTGCCATAAACTGCCCAACCCTTTGTTCGAGAGACAACTGCTTTCTATTGAGGATATTGTGGGTTATTGGGCGCAAGTGCTTCCTGTTATTCCAAAGGATTGGACTATTATTTATACCGTCAGTGCAGTGAAATATACCAAATTGGGATGGCATGAAAACACCCTTTCAAAATCTGTACTTCATTTGGTAATTAACCAATTACTTCCTCTTCGAAAGAATAGTTATTACTTCCCAAGTTTTGAGATTGTCACAGATATTTTGAGGGATTACAGCTACTACAACGAAAAAGGAACACACCCTACAGATCAAGCCGCTGCAACAGTGATGGAACACTTTAAAACATTCCTTGATTTAAAAGGCTCTTAAAAAGACTTTTCGTACCTAACCGTCCGAATACTTGAGAATATATAATTGGTCCCTAGAAAGCTCTTTAAAATCCTTCTGGAGCACTCTTCCTTGCCAATCCAAAATCTCAACAATCACCGGGGATATATTTTCCTCGTTAATTCCTACCGTTGAATACGCTGCATCCCAATTAAAACTTGGTTTCGATATTACTGTAATTCAAATCCTGTAGTATAATCAGAATTCACATTTACCGCAAAACTATTAACTGTATCTGGCAACCAACTGATGCTATCATTATTTACCACCATATACTCGCCTTGAAATGATATTACTTCATTAGTTCAGGTCGTATATACGCTAATTTTAAAATAGCTGCCACAGAAATACTATCACGGATAACACCGTCTAGCACCTGCTGATACAATTTAGAAAAAGGTAATTTTTCAATGGTAAGATTCTCTGAATCTTCGTGTTCAGTAGGCACAGTGGTCAATTCTTCTGCTATATATACATAGCTCTGTTCATTGGTTACGCTATTACTCAAATCTAATTCCATCAAAAGCGACCATTTGGCTGCAAGTAACCCTACCTCTTCTCGTAATTCACGCTGGGCACTTTTTAAGGGATCTTCTTGCAATGGACCACCGCCTTCAGGGATTTCCCAACTGTACCTGTCGAGAGGAAATCTATACTGCCCTACACGCCAGGTCATTCCATCCTGATCAATAGGAATAATACCAATAGCGTAGTTTTTAAAAGACACCTGTCCATAAATTCCGGGGGTATAATTAGGTGTGGATACCTGATGATGCACTACATTAATCCATGGATTATCATAGACCTCCGTAGAATCATGTATTAACCAATCGCCTCTTCTCATTATATATATAATATTATTCTTTTAAAGAAAGTTATAGTAATGTATATAGTCCGTGTATAAGTGGGATAACTTTTAGATTTATTTCATTATATGAACTAGAGATTTACTTTATCCACCATAACTAGTGATAGATTATCCTAAGTTTAAACGCTTTAGGATTTTGTATTCACAATGTGATTTTGGTTATCAACAATAAAAAGTGAAAAGGATTTTTAGAATCTTCTGTTATTATTTGAATAAAAGTTGCGGATAAGTCTAGTGTAAGTAAAAACAACTCCTACAGCTGGTTTATAATTTTTTATTCAATTCAAAATTTAGAGTAAAAAAGCAAGGATAAGTTTCTAGACGATGTTCAATACTTACTCACACCTATTAACCTAGTTACAAACATCATTGTTGATATTTGTACCAAAGTTAGAGACTATGAAAATTGCTATTGGTTGTGACCATGCTGGTGTTGAAGTTAAAAGTGCCATCATCGAATTATTGGAAGGAAAAGGACATTCAATGATTGATAAAGGATCTTTCTCTACAGAGAGTGTTGATTATCCAGATTACGGTCACCAAGTTGCTCAAGCAGTTGAATATAAGGAAGCTGATTTAGGTGTTGTCATCTGTGGATCTGGTAACGGTATTAATATGACCGTTAATAAACACCAAGGTATTCGTGGTGCTCTTTGTTGGTTGCCTGAGATTGCTTCACTTGCTCGTCAACACAATGATGCTAATATCATCGCAATTCCTGCAAGATTTTTATCTCAAGAGGAAATCAATACGATTATTACGGCGTTTTTCGAAGCTGAATTTGAGGGTGGACGTCATGGTCGTCGAGTAAATAAAATCAGCTGCGCTTAATAGATTCTAAAAAATCTTACCTCGCGTTCATTCATTCCTAAATACGATTTAGGGTCCTCTTGCCAAATGCTATGAACATAGCGAATAGGATAGGTGGATACTTTTCCACTAGGAGGAGGATATTTGGATAGTAATTCAAATAATTCTGCCGCTGGGTATTCCTCTATGTACATTGGAAACACATCTTCGTTCTTACCCATTGAAGAGAGAATATGATTTTGTAAAGAACCGGGATAGTAATTATAGAAATACAAGGTTTGCACTGGGGTATTTACAAACCAAGGAATACTACTGTGTATATCTAATCCAGTAGCAGCAAGGGCTTTGATATTATATCTTTGGGCCAATTCATTATACAATTCCACTCCTTCATACCCCCGAAGTTCTTTATGATCACTATTCTGAACTTCTAAAGACTCGGTTTGCTTAGTGATGCGAAGGACATTGTATCCGGTTTTATTTAAAAACTTAGAAATAGAATCATTAAGTCCACATCCAGGATCTTGGAACAATAAAACCGTCGGCCTTTGTGCCCTACCCTGTTGTTCAACGTTATAATTAGGTAGGTTTGTAACGACGATTTGTTGTGTAGAACAACTAGAAACTAAGAATGAGAATACCAGGAAATGTAAAATATTATTTACAACGCTTATTTTTACATAAGTTATTGTATTACAGTGTTTTATATTTAATACTCTCTGCATTATTACTCTTAATTATTGTCTTCACAAACTACGCCTTTTTTCCACCATTAGAAGAGTTTATTAAAGGAATCAAGGCTTTTACTATACTATGGGGTTTGGGTTTACTTATTGGACCTATCCGATTATTAGGATACTACCTGGCGACTTTTATACTTCCCATCACCTATTTCTCTAAAGCATTACAGAAGTATGACGAAGGCCGATGGTTTAGAAGTATCCAATTCCTTCAATCAAAAAACACCATCGATAATTGGGCTTCAAAAAAAGTATTGGAAGAACTTAACGACGATTTACCGCGCATCGAACAATCGTGGCGATCAAAATTTGCATTACTTCCTATTACGATCATTCTCTTACTAAGTATTGTATGTATAATTATATTCAATTCATCAGTATCAAATACAGGTTTAGAAATAACCACTGGTGAATTCACTTCACGATCTGGAATTAAATTTGAAGGATATGATACCATTCAAATGAATTATGGTGAAGTGTTTTCAATTCCAGAAATTTCCAAAACTACCTTATCTATCAATGATGAGTTATCCCAAACCTCTTCCTTGATATGTACCGGTGATATTGAATTGAAATGGTTGTTACAAGGTCGACTTGTTAAATTACTATGGATTGCTACGGATTCTATTCCACTATTAAATAGTTACACAGCAAGGGTTTCTCCACCCGCTTATTTAGAGGTGGATCAGTATTTCAATAATGATACCTTATTTCTTTACGACGGGAGTGAAGTTAATTTTGAACTCAGGGGTTTATTAACAGATAGAATTTTGATTAATGTTCCACGTGGAACAGTGCAGCCATCAGAAACCATTAAATGGAAGAGTGAAGAACCCATCAGTATAGTTTCCTCTCAAGGATATGAATTAGCCAGACTAGTAATTGTAGAATTAAAAGACCACCCCCCTACCCTTACAATTATTCAAAATTCACTCGATTCATTAGAGTTTGAGGTGAAGGATGATTTTGGTCTACACTCACTATTTATCAATGACCAAGTCACTCGTATTTCTGGATCTCGAAAGAATTTCAATATGAATTGGTCGAACAATAATTCTGTTCAAATAAAAGTAAGAGATACCAAAGGTCAATCGACTTTATTAAAGGTTGAAAAACCTGCACCAAGCGTTCAGATGATGCAATCACAGATCGCAGGCGAAGTAGCGGATGAGTTGGGTATAAGAAAGGAAAGTAAAGAGCGATTATCTGCAGCTCAGCGTCAAAAAGAAAAAACATCCGAGGATAGAAAAGAAGAGGATATAAAGAAACTGGATCCACTAAAATCTTTAACCCCTCAAGAGGAAAGTCAATGGACTAAGGAGCTCAATCAACTATGGTTAAAAGAACAATTGTTATATACGCTATACACTCTAGATAGCAATAAGAACGCTGTGACCGATAGTCTCATCACAGAATTAATAGAGGAGATTACGAGTGAAGAAGGTTCGGAAGAAGCAGATGTCATGGACCAAATTAAAGATATTCCAGAGGATGGAGTGGAACGTGAAAAAGAAGCAAAGGACGCTGCTAATAAACTAGAAGAATTACTCAACACCACACAGGCAGCGGTACAAGAAGATAATGTGGAGCGATTGAAAAGATTATTAAAGCAGAGTTGGTCTACCTCTATTCAACAAGAAATAACCAATACCATCGCGTTAGAAACCAACAAGGTTCGTCAGCAAAAAGCTTTGCTCTCCATTGAGGATAATATCAACGACAGTCTAGCTTTTCTTTTAGTACATGATCCCGCCTTAGCAATGGCACTTAACACCGTTCAAAGCAATTTAGAGGATCAAATAAGTGTATTAGAACGTGCCTTCGTGGTCAATAAAGGGGTGCCAAGTGCATCTGGATATGTGCTCAATGCTTTGAATGAATTGGATATGATTCTCTATGAAATATTGGAAAGCGAAAAGCTATCCCTGAATCAAGCACAAAAGAATTGTAAGAACGGGCGCCCGGGCAAAACAGGTAAACCCGCCTCTAGCGGCCAAGGACAGAAAGGAAACAAAGGCAAGCCCTCACAAGGAAAAAAAACTGGGGGCCGCTCAAGGGGACAAAACGGCGAACCTCGAGACGAGGGAGAGAACGGCCAAAAAGGCTCATCAGGAAAGGGTTCTTCACAGAAGGATGTAGATTTGTTGAAGAGGATTGAAACCATGGAGAAGACGGGTGTTTCTCAGGACACCCAATCTCAGTTGGAGTTTATAAAAAAGCAGCTTCTGTTTATGTCGAGTGAAGAGAAAGAGCGGTTGGAAGCTTTTGAAAAACGTTTGTGGTCGATTGAGCAAAGTGTCTTTGAAAAAGAAGAAATAGGAGATACTCGTAGCTCTAAGGAAGGAAACCAGAAGCAGGAAGAATCGGTTGATTTTAAAGTGAATGAGCGTGTTAAATCCTCTACGACCGACTTACCTTTGCCAATACTCAAGCGAAAGTAATTATGGTTCCACAACAAGTAGATATCATCTCCGTATTTAGCTGTATTTCTCAGTTGTATCCAGAGCAGCGTTTGGGAAAGATTCAAGTGCATTGGCTGAGTGATGACGAGATCTTAGAAATCAATAAGGAACACTTAGACCACGACTATTATACAGATATCATCACTTTTGATTATTCTACCACGAGAAAGATCAGCGGGGAGTTGTTTATTAGTGTGGATCGTGTAAGAGATAATGCTGCGATTCACGGAAGCAGCGAGATTCAAGAATTTCATAGAGTGGTTGCTCACGGAGTTCTACATTTATTGGGTTTTAAAGACAAGACTGAGGCGGAAAGCAAGGTCATGCGTGAAAAAGAAAACGAGGTGCTACACGCACTAGGGATATGATTCTAGACGAGAAATACGATGTTATAGTGGTAGGCGCGGGACACGCAGGCTGTGAAGCTGCGTATGTTTCTGCTAAGATGGGGGCCAAAGTATTGCTGATCACTATGAACATGCAAACCATAGGACAAATGAGTTGTAACCCAGCTATGGGTGGTGTTGCGAAAGGTCAAATTATTCGAGAGATAGATGCGCTAGGCGGCGGTTCAGCATTGATCACAGATAAAAGCATGATACAGTTTAGAATGCTCAACAGATCAAAAGGACCTGCCATGTGGAGCCCAAGGGTTCAGAGCGATCGTATGTTGTTTGCCCAATACTGGAGAGACTTATTAGAGGGCACTGAGGGGCTTAGCATGTTCCAAGACATGGTGACCGGTCTTCTGGTAAGCGATAACACTGTACACGGCGTTAAAACAGGTTTAGGTCTTGAGTTTGAAGCACAGAATGTTATTCTAACGGCAGGAACGTTTATGAATGGCCTTATTCATGTGGGAGACCAAAATTTCGGTGGTGGTCGTGCAGGCGAGCGAGCGAGTATAGGTATTACGGAAGAGCTTGTGAAGCTTGGCTTTGAAGCGGGTCGTATGAAAACAGGAACTCCGCCGCGTATAGACGGAAGAACTATCGATTATTCCGTGATGGAAGAGCAGCCTGGCGATGAAAGCCCTGGCCAGTTTAGCTATTTAGGAGATTATACATTAAAAGAACAGCGCAGTTGTTGGATTACTCACACGAGTCAGGAAGTGCACGATGTGCTTAAAAAAGGGTTTGATCGATCGCCGTTGTTTAATGGCGCCATTCGTGGAACGGGGCCAAGGTATTGTCCCAGCATCGAAGATAAAATTGACCGATTCGCCGACAAAACCTCACACCAAATCTTTGTAGAACCGGAAGGATGGAACACCGTAGAGGTGTATGTCAACGGATTTTCTTCAAGTCTTCCTGTAGAGATTCAATATGAAGCGCTGCATAAGGTGAAAGGTTTTGAAAACGCGAAGTTTTTCCGCCCAGGTTATGCCATTGAATACGATTATTTTCCACCAACACAACTGAAGCATACGCTAGAAACAAAACTGGTAAGCGGACTATTTTTTGCAGGTCAAATCAATGGTACTACAGGTTACGAAGAAGCCGCTTGTCAAGGTTTGATGGCGGGCGTGAACGCCGTTCTTAAGACTCAAAATAAAGAGCCTTTTATATTGTCTCGCAACGAGGCATATATAGGGGTGCTTATTGACGATCTTATTACAAAAGGCACAGAAGAACCCTACAGAATGTTTACTTCTAGAGCGGAATTTAGGCTTCTTCTACGTCAGGATAACGCGGATTTGCGACTGACGAGGTTGGCACATAGATTGGGAACCATCACCAATGAGCGTCTCGAGACGCTCAATCAAAAAACAGCGCTCATTGATCAAGGCCGAGAGGAATTGGACAATAACCTTAACCTAGATACCATCAATGCTATTTTAGAAAGCAAGGGAGATACACCGGCAAAGGAAAAAACCAAGATTAGTAAACTAGTGGCTCGTCCAAAGGTGGCTCTTGCTGATTTTAGTGAGGTTTTTAATGACGCGCCTTGGTGGACAGAAGACGTGGTCGAACAATTAGAGATAGAAATTAAATACGGCGGATATATAGAGCGTGAGCGTGAGAACGTGGATAAGATGCGTCGCCTGAACGACAAGAAAATTCCTGAGAGTTTTGATTATCAAAAAGTAAAGGGGCTTAGCTATGAGGGGCGTGCCAAGCTTGAAGCCATTCGTCCTGCGACCATTGCTCAAGCCGGTCGAATCAGCGGTATTAGTCAGAGCGACATTCATGTTTTACTGGTCTACATGGGCCGATAAGTTTCACGTGAAACACAGATTATGTTAGAGAGAAAAGAGTGTCCCACCTGCCTTTCAACTTTGTTCAGTACGGAGCGAGAGGTCATGGACTTTTCAGTAAGCAAAGAGGTTTTCAAGGTCCAATTATGTGAAAAATGTGGCCACCGGTTTACAAGCCCACTTCCTACCGAGGATAAAATAGGCCCTTATTACGATAGCCCAGACTACATCAGCCACACCAATGACGGATCGTCTTTTTTCGGAAAAGCATACCAACAATTGCGCGATATAAACATGTCTCGTAAACACAAGTTGGTATGTCTCTACACCCAAGGAATCCATCATTTGGACTACGGATGTGGTACAGGTACGTTTTTGGAATACATGCTTCGTAAAGGTTATTCTTCTGAGGGTGTAGAAATCAACGAAGGAGCCCGAGCAATGGCAGGGGCTTTTGGCAGTGTACATTCTTCAATCGATGGGTGTAAAAACACGTATGATGTCATAACCCTTTGGCATGTATTAGAACACGTGTATGATTTAGACGAAATGATGGCCGCCTTCCACAAACGCCTTCAAAATAATGGGGCACTATTCATTGCCGTTCCAAATCCAAACAGTCCAGATGCAAAACACTATAAAGAGTTTTGGGCGGCTTGGGACATCCCTATTCACGCCCATCATTTCTCAAAATCTAGTATCGAGGCGCTGGCAGGAAGAACAGGTTTTACACTGAAAGCAGTACACCCAATGAAGTTAGATGCGTACTACATCTCCTTGCTTAGTGAACAATACGCTTCTGGACGAAGCGGCAAGAGCATAGGACATTGGATCAAAGGAGCGCTTCAAGGCTGGATGAGCAATCTCAAGGCAGGTAGCAACAATACAAGTTCCTTGATTTACATCTTGAAAAAAATCTAATTCCCCCGGAAAGCTTTGTGAAGTTCGAAACTAGCAAAGGTCAGCGCGGTTTTGACATGAATGTTTCTTTCTAAATCGTACAAACACGCGTTCAACACTCTAGAAATAGCCATGGCGCCAGAGGGTCGGACAGCACTGCTTAGTTTTTGCACATTGATTGCACCTAGATCAGTAGCTTGCACCGGGATGTTTTGAACGTTGTGATAAAACCCGCGCTCTAAAAAGTGTTGTGACCTGAAAATCAGTGTTTTAAGAGCTTCTTTGGTCAATCCAGAGAGGCTGGAAACGACCTCGCTAATTTCCGTAGGCGCACCCTTATAACAGGTTCTCATCCAATGGGCAAACACATCTATCTGGGTAGATTCAGCATCTTCGCTAGCAGAAATAGCAGCGCCCAAGTTTGGCGCAAAAACCATGGCCAGAAGTTTGGCTGTGGCCTCAGGTTGATCTTTAAAATGATCCTGGAAGTGACCTTCTTCAAGCGGTTTGCAATGCCACGGAGCACAGCGGCTCACAATGGTAGGTAACAATCTAGCCTTGCGGTGTGTAACAAGAATGATATATGTCTTGGGGAGAGGTTCCTCGATGAGCTTCAAAAGTTTGTTCGACGCCTGAGTTTTGATTTGCTCCGGCATCCATAGTAACAACACCCTATTTTTTCCCGACGCGGCGGTTAGGCTGAGTTTTTTATGGATGTTTTGAATCTCTTTGACAGGAATTTGAAGCTGTTGGTTTTTTGAGGTGATTTTTTGTTGCCAACCGTCGGGATCGAGGTGTTTGTTTTCCCCAAGGGCAGCACGGAAATCAGCCAAGAAATCATCTGCTGTTCCCGAAGCTCCACCGCTCACAAAGGGGAAGGTAAAATGAAGATCCGGGTGTTGTAGCGCGCCCGCTTGCTTACAAGATTTACATGTACCGCAATGGTTTTGTGTATCACATAGAATTCGGGCCGCAAGGGCAAGTCCAACCATTAACCCCTCCTCTCCCGGGCCGGAAGAGATGAGATTGGCGTGGTGCAGCTTTTCTCTGTCGAGCGCTGTGGCCAATTGGTCCAGAAGAGGTTGGTTATTATATAATTGTGACATGCGCTTTGAGTGAAATATGAGTGGTAAATTGGCCCCTCAATACAACACACTAAAATATATGAAAAGCTTCGACTTTGCAGGAAAGAAAGTGCTTATTCGCGTGGACTTTAATGTGCCGCAGGATAAAGACCTCAAGGTAACCGATAATACGCGCATCACAGCGGCGATGCCAACCATTACTAAGGTGCTTCAGGCAGGAGGAACGGCTGTTTTGATGAGTCATCTAGGACGACCAAAAGGCGAGCGCCAAGACCACATGTCTTTGTCGCATTTGGTAAGCGAAGTGGAGGCATTGAGCGGTGCTCAAGTTCATTTTTCAAGCGAATGTGTGGGCGACGTGGCGAAAGCTGTAGTGGCCCAAGCGGGTGCAGGAGACATCGTGTTGTTGGAAAATTTGAGATTTCACAACGAAGAAGAAGCCGGTGATGAGGCTTTTGCGAAGGAATTGGCTGAGCTAGGAGATATTTACTTGAACGACGCCTTTGGAACAGCACACCGTGCCCACGCATCAACAGCGGTTATTGCCCAGTTTTTTGCGGACGAAAACAAGGGTTTTGGCGAGCTGATGAGCGCGGAAGTAGAAAGCATCTCTAAGGCACTTGGCAGCGACAAGAACACGACCGTGGCCATTATCGGTGGCGCGAAGGTGAGCTCTAAAATTGGAGTAATTGTCAACATGCTTGAGAAAGTAGGCACCGTTGTTATTGGCGGCGGTATGGGATTCACTTTCGTAAAGGCGATGGGCGGATCTATCGGCACCTCGTTGGTGGAGGACGATAAGTTAGAATTGGCCAAATCACTCATTGAAAAAGCGGAGGCCCTTGGCTGTAATCTGCTGATTCCTGTGGATACGCTCATTACAAAAGATTTTGCGGATCAACCTGCAGAGCGCGTGTGCGCGATTGGCGAGATTCCAGAAGGCTATATGGGTCTGGATAACGGACCAGAAAGCATTGCCCGAGTACAAGAATCTCTTGCCGCGGCAAAAACCATCATTTGGAACGGACCTATGGGTGTTTTTGAGTTTGAAAACTACGCAGGTGGAACCAAAGCCGTTGCTGAGTCGGTTGCTCAGGCTACTGCGAATGGAGCGTTCTCTTTGATCGGTGGAGGAGATAGCGTAGCTGCGGTGAATCAGTTTGGCTATGCAGATAAAGTAAGCTACATAAGTACTGGTGGCGGCGCAATGCTCGAGTTCTTGGAAGGTAAAACACTTCCAGGGGTAGCGGCGTTGAGCTAAAGACCGTGCTCGAGTAGGGCAACAAAGTCTAAGAGGAAGGGGTAGAATATTGAGTCTGCTATTAGGCCTGGATGTTCAAACCCCACTCCTTCTTGGAGTGTGCTATAGGCGTATGCGCCCAGAGAACCCCACAACAGGGCTTTGAGTAGGCCAAAAAAACCGCCTAAGATTCGGTTGAAGCCGCCGAGCATAACGCTTTTGACTACACGGTCAATGAAGTTGCCCAAGAGCATGATTCCAAGGTATACCGCGATGAATAAGATTGCGTAGGACACAAAGCCCAAGTATTTTGGGCCGATATAAGCGCTTAAAAACCCTTCGGCCGCACCATGGAACAGAAAAGAGGCGATAACACCTCCTACCACAGCTAAAATGCCGGAGATTTCTTTTACAAAGCCTTTCCAAATACCTTTGACCAGCAGGAAAGCAGCAAAAACAGTTAAAACGAGGTCTAGACCTTTTACCATAGCGCCAAAATAATGAGAAGCGAAGAATTAAAGTACGATTGGGAGCGGTTGCTTGTAAAACTTTCCCAACAGTTTCCTGGTGACGGGGATATAGATTTGGACGGGGTACTATTGCTCATTGGAGCACAAGAGCTTCAAATGGGCTATTTGCGCCTGAAAAAAGATGAAAAACTCAACGTATTACACATCGCAGTTTGTACCGTGCTAGAGCCTTATGGCTACTACGAGTTTGAGAAGAGGGACGATGATGGTTGGCCTCATTTCAAATCATTGAAGCCCCTGCCAAACTTGAAAGCAGGAGAACAGGCCGTTCTTATGAAAGAAGCGGTAGTGAACTATTTTAAATCGAATGGGTACCTCTAGAGATTAGCAACCAGGGTCGCTAGGGTCGTAAGGAAGCAAAATGATCTTTGACTGAACCGTAGTATTTGGCTCAAGCTTGATGAATCCACAACCAATGTGTGTGAACGGGTTTCCTCCGCGAGTAGCTAGAATTTTAAAGACCGCTTCGTACTCATATTCGAACTCTACCATTCCATCAAAACCTGTGGTATCGATGAAATAAGCCTCTTCACGGTATCCAGGAACATCTACACTAGCCTCTACGATCACGTTTTGGATAGGCACACCAGAAGCGTTCGTCACTTTCACGCGGAAAGGATAAGTAGGATTTTCGATCTGGCAGCTGCTCAAAAGCAAGAACGCCAACAAAGGAAGTACGAGTAACTTTTTCATTATTCTACGCAACCATTAGGGTCTCCGATGGGGTAAATTACAACATTTACGTCAATGGTCTCGCCTTTAACCAAACGAACATAGTTACACCCTTCGTAAACCATCTTCCAAGCCTTGAGGTCGTAGTAGGCTTCGAAACCTGATCTGAAGACGACTTCACCACTTGGTCCAGTGAAATTATACCATTCTGTAGACCCGGCTACCGGCGCAAACATCTTCACAGCGGCGTTCTGAATAGGCACACCATCTTCGTTCGTTACCTTGACCTTCACAAAGTATTCTGTGGCCTCTTCTTCACAAGAGCCAAAAAACAATCCAACCAAGAGTAAAAGAATAAACCGTTTCATGCGTGGAATTCAGTAATTTCGCCAAATCTACAACAATCCAAACGTATTTAAGTAGACAATTATGCTGGATAGAGTCGAAAATTTAAAAAGCCAAGTAGAAGCTACTGCCTTAACAACCAAGGAAGAAGCAGAAACGTTCCGTTTGCAATACCTCAGCAAGAAGGGTGCAATCACCGAGCTTTTTAAAGCCTTTCGCGATGTTCCAGCACAAGAGAAGAAGGCATTTGGGGCAGCGCTGAACACCCTGAAAACACTGGCAGAGGACAAACACAAGGAGGCTTTAGAATCTTTGGATAATAGTCAAGCGGTGGGGGTAAACGGAGATTTGACGCGTCCGGGGACGCCCTACGAATTGGGCGCAATTCACCCCATCAACGCCATCCGCGATGAAATCGTAGACATCTTCAAGCGTATCGGATTCAACATCAGCACAGGCCCTGAAATTGAAGATGACTGGCACAACTTCTCGGCACTAAACTTCCCCGAAGAGCACCCTGCACGCGACATGCAAGACACGTTTTTTGTGCAACGCAACCCGGATTGGGCCTTGAGAACACATACCTCTAGTGTCCAAGTACGTGCCATGGAAAGTGCACAGCCCCCTATTCGCACCATCTCGCCAGGACGTGTGTTCCGCAACGAAGCCATTAGCGCACGCAGCCATTGTATCTTCCATCAAATTGAAGGACTGTATATCGACAAGGGCGTAAGCTTTGCAGATTTGAAGCAGGTCTTGATGTATTTTGCTCAAGAGTTCTTCGGCAAGGCGAAGATCAGAATGCGTCCGTCCTACTTCCCGTTTACCGAGCCAAGCGCTGAGGTAGATGTGTACTGGGGTCTTGAAAACGAAATCGACTACAAAATCACCAAAGGCACAGGATGGTTAGAGGTTATGGGTTGTGGAATGGTGGACCCTAATGTGTTGAAGGCAAGCGGCATAGACCCTGAAGTGTATACAGGATATGCTTTTGGAATGGGTATTGAGCGCATTGCTATGAACCGTTACCAAATTCCTGACATCCGTCTGTTCACTGAGAACGATAAGCGCTTCTTAGAGCAGTTCAAGACAGGCCTATAGTTTGTTGATGGCCCCTGCCATTTCTAAGTCCTTTACCGTAACGACATTCCCCGCATCATGCGTTTGTAGCGATATGCGCACGATGGTATAATCTATGGTGATATGAGGATGATGTTGGACCAATTCTGCCAACTCCGCCACGCGCTGCACAAATTCAATACCGTCTAAATAAGCATCAAATTGAAATTCGCGGACCAAAGCATTGTTGCGTTCTGACCAGTTTTTTGGAAGTTCTTGCATCCTGTTAAGATAAAAAAAGCCCCGATCCGCAGGACCAGGGCTCATGAAGTTTTATTTCGATTAATGCTTAATCAATGGTCGAAATCTTGAGCATATTGGTGAAGCCTTTCTCTTCGATAGGCATCGATGCAATTTTTACGACCAAATCACCAGATTCAACATATCCACTTTCTTTGAGGATGTTCTGGATGTCCTTGAAGCTTTGATCGGTACTTTCCATGTTATCATAGTAGAAGGCCTCAACCCCCCACACCAAGGACATTTGGTTCATGATTTGACGGTTGGCCGTAAACACGATGATCTTGGTTTTAGGGCGATGTCCGGCAATTTTCAATGCCGTATATCCACTAAAGGTCATGGTTAAGATGGCCGAAGCCCCTACCTGATCCGCAATTTTTGCTGCGTTATAACAAACGACCTTCGTGATGAACCTTTCGTTCTTTAGGCTTGGCGGGTTTTCCATGTTAGGCTTAACATCGAAAGTAGATTCCACGTGTGCCACAATGCTGGCCATGGTTTCAACGACCTTAACTGGGTACTTACCCACAGAGGTTTCGCCAGAAAGCATCACGGCGTCGGCGCCGTCGCAAACAGAATTGGCCACATCATTAACCTCCGCTCTTGTTGGGCTTTGGCTATCGATCATTGTCTCCATCATTTGCGTTGCAATGATAACAGGCTTCGCTTTGATGTGGCATTTTTCAACAATCATCTTCTGTACCATAGGCACTGAAGAATAAGGAATCTCTACCCCAAGGTCGCCACGAGCGACCATAACGGCATCGGTAGCGTGAATAATGTTGTCAATATCAACAACGGCTTCAGGTTTTTCAATCTTCGAAACGATTTTCGCAAACGAGCCGAAATCTTCAATGATTTTGCGTAGTTCTGCTACATCATTGGCGTCTCGAACAAAGCTAAGTCCGATCCATTCTACCCCTTCTTCCATAGCTACAACTACGTCTTCGAGGTCTTTTTTAGTCAAACAAGGAAGGCTGACCTTGGTGTTTGGAAGGTTTACCCCTTTCTTGCTTTTTAGTGGGCCGCCCTGCACCACTTTGGTGATTACAGTATCCTTTTTATTTGTTTCTAAGACCTCACAGATAAGCTTACCGTCGTCGAGCAAGATGCGCTCGCCGGCGTTCACATCAGAAGGGAACTGCTTGTAGTTCATGTAGACACGCTCAGCGGTGCCCGCAACTTTTTCAGTCGTAAAGATTAAGGTATCGCCCTCGTTGATCACAGCTCCCTCTTCAACATCGCCGATGCGAAGTTTTGGTCCTTGTAAATCCGCAAGAACGGCAATCTTACAATTGTATTCTTCGTTGATTTCTTTGATCAACTTAATAGTTCTACGATGTGTGTCGTGGTCGCCGTGAGAGAAATTAACACGGAATACGTTAACACCCGCACGGATCATTTCTACCATGACGTCTTTATGCCATGATGCTGGACCTAGGGTGGCTACGATTTTAGTGTTGTTAGGCGTTTCGAATTTCATATAGTAAGTGAGTTTCTCGTTGTGTTAGTTGTGTGTGCGCTTCGAAATATTGCGCGGTTGTGATTTTTTCGTTCTTCTTGAGTACGCTTTCTAAATCGAACGCAAAGTCCGAATTTTCTACGATTAAAAGGTAGTCCCAATGTTTAACTGAAGGTAAAAGATGTTTTTCTGGAGCGCTTTCAAACAAGCTCCATTCGGACGGCTCCTGTTCCTGCGCTCCTATACTGAGGTTCATAATCATGCACAAGGGCTCTCCATTAGGGTCTTTACCGTCAAATACGTTGTATTCCCATACGGTCCCCTGGTCCCATTCGTCTACCACATCTGGGCGACAAACCAACTGCATCCCGTACTGGACATTCATCCAATAAGCCAATTCATAGTCCTTCAACGGTGTGCGTATACCCACTGTTGAGAAGTTCATTTTGATACGCTTGAGCGCATCTATATGCTGAACTTTAGCCATTGAATAGGTCTTTATTCTTTTGGTAATAGGCTTTTGAGGCGGCCTCTTCCCCCTTCTTTTTTGAGCTTCCTTGACCTGTAGCGACCAAATCATCGCCTACATAAAGGCCCATGATAAAGGTAGCGTTGTGTTGCTCTCCATTGCGCTCCAGTTCCTCAAATCTGAAGCTTTTTTTAAATCCTTGAAAGTGTTCAATAACCTCGCTCTTATAATTGTGCGTGGTGTCCATCAGTTCGGCGTTCGTGACAAAGGGATCTACAATAGCCCTCATGACGAAGTACTGTGTTTTTTGAAGCCCCAGGTCAATGTAACAGGCTCCCACCAAGGCCTCCAAGGCGTCGCCATAAACACTTTCGCTGTGGTTGCCCTTAAGGTTTGCTACCAACAGATTGGGCAAGCCGAGCTCATCAGCAACCCTGTTGAGGTTGTTTCTTGAGACCAATTTGCTTCTCATCTTGGTCAAATATCCTTCATCTTCTTTTGGGAATCTATAGAACAGCGCTTCTGCTACCACCAAATCAATGACGGCATCGCCTAAATATTCTAAACGCTCATTGTTTCGCTCGCCGCGTTTCTTGCGGAAGGGATAGGCGCTAGCATGACGTAGGGCCAATTTGTACAAGGACAGGTCCTTCGGCCAGAATCCTATAACCGCCTTGATGTCGCGTTTAAACGGACTAGGGAAGAAATATGGGAACAACTCCTGTATGGAACGCATTTACTCGGCTTTCTTGAAGAGGACGGATGCGTTGTGACCTCCGAAACCGAAGGTGTTGCTCAACGCAGCACGAACCTCTCTCTCCTGAGCCGAGTGGAAAGTAAAGTTCAATTTAGGATCAAGGTTTTCATCGTCCGTGAAGTGATTGATCGTCGGAGGAATAGTGTTGGTGTAGATGGCCATAATAGAGGCCATCGCTTCCACAGCGCCCGCCGCACCTAGTAGGTGTCCGGTCATACTCTTGGTTGATGAAATGTTCAAGTTGTAAGCGTGCTCACCAAAGACCTGTTGAATGGCTTTGGTTTCAGCGATATCTCCTAATGGGGTAGAAGTACCGTGTACGTTTACGTAATCCACATCTTCAGGTTTCATGCCAGCGTCTTCAATAGCATTTGCCATTACGTTGCGGGCACCCAAACCTTCTGGGTGTGGTGCAGTCAAGTGGTGAGCATCAGCGCTGAGGCCGCCACCAACCATCTCTGCATAGATTTTTGCACCACGTGCTTTAGCGTGCTCGTACTCTTCAAGGATTATACCGGCACCACCTTCACCCATTACGAATCCATCACGTTCCGCGTCGAAGGGACGAGAAGCGGTCATAGGATCGTCATTGCGTGTAGAAAGGGCATTCATCGCGTTGAAACCACCCATTCCCACAGGGTTGATAGCAGCTTCCGAACCACCTGTAACGATCACATCGGCTTTGCCAAGGCGAATAAGGTTGAACGCATCGATGAGGGCATTTGTTGAGGAGGCACACGCACTTACCGTGGTGTAATTAGGGCCTCGCAAACCATGCAGCATTGAAATGCGGCCTGGAGTGATGTCCGAAATCATCATTGGAATTAGGAACGGGTTGAAGCGAGGGTTAAGGTCGTTATCCACGAATCCTTTCACCTGCTCAAAGAAGGTATCAATACCTCCAATACCAGATCCCCAAATGACACCTATTCGGTCGAGGTCTTCTTTGTCAAAATCCAACCCGGAATCGGCAATGGCCTCATTGGCCACTACCACTCCGAATTGTGTAAATCGATCCATACGACGCGCTTCCTTGCGGTCGAGCAAGTCGTTGGGTTGAAAGTCTTTTACCTCACACGCGAAGTGTGTTTTAAATAGTGAAGCATCGAAACGAGTGATAGGACCGGCACCCGAGGTGCCCGCTATCAAATTATTCCAAGTTTCTTCGGCTGTGTTGCCCACCGGAGTGAGCGCACCTAGCCCTGTAACTACGACGCGTTTAAGGCTCATAAACGTAGACTTTACTTATGCGAGAGCTTCTTCGATGTACGAAATAGCTTGACCAACAGTTCCAATGTTCTCTGCTTGATCGTCTGGGATCTGGATATCGAATTCTTTTTCGAATTCCATGATCAACTCAACGGTATCCAAAGAGTCGGCACCAAGGTCGTTAGTGAAGCTTGCTTCTGCGTTTACTTCGTTTTCGTCAACACCTAGTTTGTCAACGATGATCGCGGTTACTTTAGCTGAAATATCAGACATGATTAAAAAGGTTTAAATAATCGGCACAAAGAAAATAAAAACTTCCCATATCCTAACCCCCAAGAATTAGGTGGTAAATTTGCTCTTTCAAGGTACAAAAAAGATGCTTAGAATCGCCATATTAGCCTCAGGTTCAGGAAGTAATGCCCAAGCATTGGTCGAGCACTTTACCCAAAGTCCATGGGGTCGTGTAGAAATAATAGTTACCAACAACCCGCTTGCGGGCGTCATAGAACGTGCTGAAAGACTTGGGGTTAGGTGTAAAAGCTTTGACCCAAAGACCGAGAGTGATGAAATTTTATCGCTGTTAGAATCGAGTGCGGATATTATCTTATTAGCAGGTTATTTGAGAATGATTCCAGCGAATTGGACCCGTGCTTTTCAAGGGCGCATGTTCAATATCCATCCTGCACTGCTGCCAAAGTTTGGCGGTAAAGGCATGTACGGCAAATATGTACACGAGGCGGTGAGTGCGGCGGGAGAATCGGTCACAGGCATTACCATTCACATGGTCAATGAGCATTATGACGAAGGTGCCATCGTCGCGCAATACCAAGTGGAAATTACCCCCGGCGAGGCGGCCCAGAGCATTGAGGAGAAGGTCCGCGAGCTGGAGCTGGAGTATTTTGGCCCGACCATAGAATCTTGGATAGCACAATTGAGCGAACAACAATGAAGGTGATCATATATACAGACGGCGCGGCAAGTGGCAATCCCGGACCAGGTGGTTATGGCGTGGTCATGGAGAGCAGCGCGGGTCACCGGAAAGAGTTGAGCGGGGGTTTTGCTCGAACGACCAACAACCGTATGGAATTGTTGGCAGTGATTAAGGGCTTACAGGCACTGAAATCGACCGAGCACCAAGTTCAAGTGGTCAGCGACAGCAAGTATGTGGTGGATGCGATCAATAAGGGCTGGTTGCGAAATTGGGTTCAGAAAGGATTTAAAGACAAGAAAAACCCGGATTTGTGGCGCAAACTGTTGCCGCTATTGGACCGCTACCGCCCGACCTTTACTTGGGTCAAGGGACACAATAACCACCCGCAGAACGAGCGTTGCGATGCCTTGGCTGTGGCCGCGAGCAAGGGCCCGAACCTGCCGCCTGATTCCGGCTATTCAGATTAAAGTTTGATGTATTCTTCTGGGTTGATGGCGTAGCCGTCGTACCAAAGCTCGAAGTGAAGGTGAGGGCCCGTAGAGTTCTCTCCGCTGTTTCCAATGATGGCAATGGCCTCTCCGCTGCGCACATAATCACCCACAGTTTTTAGCAATGCGCTGTTGTGTTTGTAGGCGCTGAGTAAGTTGCGTTCGTGTTGAACAATGATGACGTGGCCGGTTTCGCTGGACCAATCGGAATAGACGACCGTACCCTCGTAGCAAGATTTCACTGGCGTGTTTTTAGGCGCGGCGATATCCACGGCATAATGGCCTTTGCCGGATTCAAAGCTTGAGGTGACCAGCCCGTCTACGGGTGCCATCAACTGCGGGATGTCCAATTCCGGCGCGTTTTGATCCAACGTGAATTCATTTTCTTCTTCTACCCATTGGCGGAAGGCGCTGTCCTGCGCGCTTGGGCTAGATAAGACGACGGCGTCGAGTGAATCTTCCCCTTCTTGAAGATCGATGAGGACGGAATCAATGACTTCGCCGTTCAAAATGCGCTGGATCCCGTTGATATATTGTTTGTTCAACCGAACCGAGGTCTCCAAACTATCAGCTTTGAGGGCCAAGTTGATGGATTCACGGCGCAGTTTAGAAGAGGCGTATCCAGGAATCATCTCCTTTAGCGGCGTGTAGGCAATGACCAGGGTGGTGATGGCAATGGTGAACAGAATGGCAAAGACGCTGCCTGTGAAGATGTTGAGTGGGCTCAATTTCACCGTCAACACCTCCTCGAAAGTGTCGTCGTTCAAAATGACGAAGCGGAATTTGTTCCGCCAACGTTGAACGCGTTTCTGATTTTTAGATCTTTTTGCCATGTTGGTCACAAATATCGGGCGTAGCATTTCTCCCGCGGCGTGAAATAAAATAATTTTAACGCGTTATTACACCTGATGGGTTTTCGAAAATACATATCTCTACTCCTTGCCGCCATGGTTTTGTCGAACTGTTCGACAACCAAGGACCGTTGGATCAACCGCCAGTATCACGAAACGACCGCGCATTACAACGCGTTCTTTAATGGGGAAGAGGCGCTGAAGGAGGCCGTGGGCGCCTTCGAAAAATCCGAGGAGTATGATTTCGAGGCCCTGTTGCCGATCTATTATTGGCCGGACGAAAAGCAGGCCCCTCAAATGTTCGCCAAGATGGACCGCGCCTTAGAAAAGAGCGCCAAAGTCATCAAAAACCACAGCATGGTGTTCCGTGGCGAGCAGAAAAACGACTATGTATTCAAGGCGTATTTGCTGATTGCACGGGCGAGGTTCTATAAAAACGAGTGGATTCAATGTATCGAGGCGACGTCTTATATGGAGGACCAGTTTGGTGGTATTGAAAAAGCGGAGGATGAGGTTTTTTGGGCCCAATTATTGGCTGCGCAAACCCACATCCGTATGGACAATGCCTTCCAAGCGGAACAAATCTTAGACGAGGTTTATACCAAGGAACTGCCCAAGGCAATGCTCTTTGAGGCACAGAAAACCATGGCGGCGCTGCACATCCAAAAGAAGTCTTGGGAGCAGGCGCAGCAATGGGTGGAGAGTGCGGCGGAATTGGCCCCGAATAAGGCGCAGAAAGTTCGACTTACTTATTTAAATGCACAGCTCTATGCCCTTATGAAAAAGGGATATGAGAGTGCGCGATCTTATGAGGCGGTTATAAAACTACACCCAGATGATTATGATATAACGTTCTCGGCGCAAATCAAACGTGCGGAGAATTTCGACGTGTACATGGAGGATATCGCGGTCATTGAGAAGGATTTGGAGAAAATGCTTCGCGACGACAAGAACATCACCTACCGCGATCAGATTTACTACGTGTGGGCGCTAAAGAGATTGGATTTGGAGCATTTCCCGGAGGCTGAGAAGTTGCTGGTTCAGAGCATTCAGAGTTCGGTGGACAACCCGAAGCAGAAGGGCAAGAGCTATTTGGCGCTTGCGGGTGTGGCTTTTGATTTCCGTGATTTTGTGCCGGCGCAGGCGTATTACGATAGCGCTTTAGCGGTGTTGCCGGCTGGACATGGCGGGCTGGATACGCTGCAACATAGAAAGAGTGTCTTGGATGAATTGGTCTTGGCGATCAATACCATTACTCTTGAGGACAGCTTGCAGGCGATGTATGGGATGAGCGAAACAGCGTTGCGCGAGAAGTTTGGCAGATTCATTGAAGAAAAACAAAAGCGCGAGGAAGAAGCCCGACGTCGGGCCGAGTTGGCAGAAATGCGCGCCGAGCAGAATGCGTTGCTAGCAAATGCAGGGCCTCAGGCCATTGGTGGAGGCCAGTGGTATTTCTTCAATGCCCAGGTGCGCACAAGCGGGCTTGCGTCGTTTAAACGTACTTGGGGCGAGCGCCCGTTGGAAGACCATTGGCGCACCAAAGACAAGCCGACTCAAGGCTTTGGCGGGGGTGTAGATCTTGCCAATACGGATGATGGGGCGGACAGTACGGAGATGGCGCTGCCGTCGAACGATAATTCTGTGGAATATTACTTATCTCGCGTGCTTCGATCGCAGGAAGACTTCAACCAAAGCTTGGTTAGAGAAGCCACAGCGAAGGCGGAACTAGGGTTCATTTATAAAGACGGTTTGCGCGATTTGGTTGCCGCAGATTTGGCTTGGTTGGATTATTTGAAGGAGTTTGAGAGCTATGCCCAATTAACCCCCAAGGTGCTTTACGGGCTGTATTTGTTGCGCGGGGAACAATTGGACACAGATTACCAAGAGAAAACCAAGGAAAAGCTTCTTACAGAGTACCCGAATAGCACATATGCCGCCTTGCTTCGTGGAGAACTGAAAGGACCAGAGGTGCCGCGAGAAGAACAGGATGCTTATGACGGAGCTTTTGCCGCTTTTGAGTCGGGGAACTTGAAAACGGCCCAAAAGAAATTGGACCAATTCATTGATCAGTACCCTGAAACATCGCTGCGTGCGAAAGCCCAGATGTTGCAAGCCTTCATCTATGGCGCGGACGAAAAAGAAGATGCGGTCATTGCTGCGTTAAAAGGCGTCGTGAAGGACTATGCCGATTCGGAAGAAGCTACCGTAGCTGCTCAAATCTTAGCGCTATTGATGGACGAGAACGAAGGAGGCAAAGAAGATTTCGAGGGCTCTGGAGATCAAAAGGTTCAGAAAATTGATTTCCCAGAACAACCCAATGCGCCACACAAATTTGTTCTTGCCATTCCGGCTGAAAACTCGAACATCAACGACCTTAGAAACGCTTTGGCGGACTTCAATAAAGAGCACTTTAAGTTCGACAACCTTCGGATTCAAAACATCTTCTACGACCAATCCACGCAATTAGTTATTGTTAGTGGACTGAGAACCAAGGAGAAAGCTGAGGTTTATTTGAATACTTTTAGTACTTTAGGCGGCACTTTAGAGCAGTACTATCCTGCAGCAGTTAGTGTGGCGTTCTACATCAATAACCCTAACTTTGGGAAGGTGTACCGCGACAAGGTTTTAAAGGAATACATTCAATACTTCAAGACATTATGATCTCATCAGCAAAAAAATACCCCGAGCAAGCACAAGCGTCGAACCGCATCTTAATGGGCACCAACATCCAAGGAGATCTAGTCTCTGACGGCGACGTTCGTATCGACGGAAAAGTGAAAGGCAACGTGAAGATTGCTGGAAAGCTAGTAGTCGGCGAGCACGGTGTTGTAGAAGGTGAGGTTGAATGCAAGAATGCCGCAGTTGCGGGTACGGTGGAAGGCACGTTCAAGGTGGCTCAAACCTTATCTGTGGCTCAAACGGGCAAGGTAAGCGGTCAAGTACATACCGAGAAGCTTTCCGTTGAACCAGGCGCCGAGCTCAACGGCTCAGTGTCTATGGGCGCGGTGATGCGCAAGGTGGTCAAGGAAGAGGAAGCGGCAACACAGACGGCTTAATCACACACTAATTTCATGGCTCAAAACAAATTTCTCCGCTTTAGTTCTGTCGGGGTCCAAATGGCTGTGCTCATTTACTTGGGTTCTGAATTGGGCAAATACCTCGACGAGAAATACGCATCCGAAAAGAATCTATATACGGCACTTTGCGTGATGGCGGCGGTAGGGATTTCTTTGTATCAACTTGTCGCGGCCCTCCCAAAAGACGAGGAATAAAGATGTTAGAAAAACACTTTTATAGCATACTGATTTCTGTATCCGTCGCGCTTTTTTGTGTACATGTTTGGACGCTGTCTTCAGGCTTTTCAACCGTGTTGTTCCTCTCCTATGGAGTGAATGTAGTGTTGGCGGCGGTGGGATACTTCACCATTTACAAATTGAGAATGAAGCATCCGGATAAATTAGGCTTCATCTTTATGGGGTTAAGCGGCATTAAGTTTCTTGTATTTTTCCTACTCCTACAGCCCTTGTACAGCGCTGATGGCACTATGTCAACAATTGAGTTTGGGATGTTCTTCATACCGTATTCTGTAACTACAGCCATAGAAACCGTTGTGCTGGTCAGGACACTGAATAAAGAATAGTCTTTGTTGCTCAATTTAGAGCGTTGATTTCCAAGTAAAAGAGGGGTACAAACGACGGCGTTTTAGAGCGAGCGAGTGATTGACAATAAAAAGTTGATAAAGCTTCCCCGAGTAGAGATTAAGTGTTAATTTTGCATCGTTTTTAAGACGCCTAATTTCTGAAACAGGAAATGCATTACAATATGTTCTCGAAGCTCTCCGTATCCTTAGCCCTTGTAGGCGCAATGTTTTTGTCTGTTCCTACAAATGCCCAAGACCACGATCATCACGAGGATTCACACGCTGAAGAAGCCCACGAAACACATGATCATGCTGCGGAAGAAGGCCATGATGTTAAGGCGCAAATCAAAGAAACCATTGAGCACCACCTCTCTGATTCGTACGACTTCACCATTACCGAAGGCGTTAGTTTTCCGTTGCCGGTAATCCTCTTTGACGAAGGGCTGAAAGTGTTCTCGTCTTCTAAATTTCACCACGGTGAGTCTGTTGCAGAGGTAGATGGCAACTATTATGTCTTACATCATAGCAAAGTCTACAAAACAGACGCATTAGGTCACTTGACCATGGATGAGCATCACCATCCAACCAACGCGATGCCGCTTGACTTTTCAATTACGAAGAATGTGTTCATGATTTTGGTCATGGCCATCTTTATGTTCTTCCTTTTCAAAGGAGCGGCAAAAGCATATCAAACTGGTCAAACGCCTAAAAAAGCAGGTCGTTTCCTCGAGCCACTTATCATTTATGTTCGCGATGAGATTGCTATTCCGAACATTGGGGAAAAACACTACAAGAAATACATGAGCTACTTGCTTACGGTGTTCTTTTTTATCTGGTTCATGAACCTAGCGGGGATGACGCCTCTTGGAATTAATGTTACAGGTAACATCACAATTACATTCTCGCTTGCTTTAATCACATTCCTCATTACCCAGGTTTCTGGTAATAAACACTATTGGATGCACATCTTTTGGATGCCAGGCGTGCCTGTGGTACTAAAGCCGGTTATGGCAATCATTGAATTGATTGGATTGTTTGTAAAACCGTTTTCGTTAATGATCCGTTTGTACGCTAACATGTTGGCGGGCCACGTAGTATTGATGAGCATTATCGGTTTGATTTTTGTCTTTGGAAGTTGGTTGATTTCACCAGCGTTCTTCGGACTCACACTTGTACTGTCGTTGCTAGAGTTATTGGTGGCAGCATTACAGGCGTACATTTTTACCATGCTAACAGCGCTTTACTTTGGTTCGGCGGTAGAAGAGCATGATCATCACTAAATATTGAGTATTAATTAAATTATATATACTATGGAAATCCCTGAAATTGTAGGTGCTGGTTTGATCGTAATTGGTGCTGGTTTAGGTATCGGTAGAATTGGTGGTTCAGCAATGGAAGCTATTGCTCGTCAGCCAGAAGCTACTGCTAAAATTCAAACTGCAATGCTTATTGCAGCTGCACTTATCGAAGGTATCGGCTTTGCCGCACTTTTCGCGAAGTAATTGAAGATTGAGGTAGAGTGTAACGGTTGGTTGCACTCTACTTTACATTCTCCATAGTATAGTTTGATTACACATTATTAAGACATGGATAAGTTAATTCACGATTTTTCATTCGGCCTTTTCATTTGGCAGTTGCTGGTTTTTGTTGCCCTCATCTTCTTGTTGAAGAAATACGCTTGGAAGCCAATTCTTGATGCGGTTAATGCGCGTGAAGAGTCTATTGAAGGAGCATTGAAAGCTGCTGAAAAAGCGCGCGAAGAAATGAAAGCGCTACAATCAGATAACGAAGCAATCTTGAAAGAAGCACGCGAAGAGCGCGAGCGCATTTTGAAAGAGGCTCGTGATATGAAAAACAAGATCGTTGCTGAGGCTAAAGAAGCTGCAGGCGCAGAAGCCGATAAATCGGTTGCTGCAGCAAAAGCAACCATAGAAGCCGAAAAAGTCGCGGCAGTAGCGGAATTAAAAAAGCAAGCCGCTTCTTTAAGTATTGAAGTAGCTGAGAAAATCTTAGGTCAGGAGTTGAGCGATGCGAACAAGCAAGCTGATATGATTGGCAAAATCATCGACGACGTTAAATTCAACTAGGACTCAGCATGAATTACCCTCGAGTAGCTTCACGATACAGCAAGGCGCTATTGGATTTGGCGGTTGAGCAAAACTTGCTCGATCAAGCTCAAGTAGACGCCCATTCTATGATTAAGGCCATCGCAGAATCCAAAGAACTTGAACAGTTATTAAAGAGCCCTATTGTCAAGGCAGAACAAAAACAGGCTGTCTTGAAAGAGATCTTTGCTGGTAAATTTTCGCGATTGTTTGAAGACTTCGTCATGCTGTTGACTAAAAACGGCCGTGAAGGACACCTTGCTTCAGTATGTGAGAAGTTTCAAAAGGATGTTCTTCATCACAAAGGCATTGTTGAAGCTCACGTAGTGAGTGCTGTGGCTTTGAAGGACACTGACAAAAAGAATCTAGTAGCAAAGCTTGGCGAGCAACTAGGTAAAGAAATCCTACTTACAGAAAGTGTAGACTCTTCAGTTATTGGAGGTCTTAAACTACTCGTGGAAGGATACGAATTAGATAATACTATATCAGGTAAGCTACGTGCGTTGCGCAATGCAATGTTGAGCTAACCCAACGAATTACAAGAAAACAAAGACCCTAAAAAAAGGATCATGGCAGATGTAAATCCAGCTGAAATTTCAGCAATTCTTAAGCAACAACTTTCCGGATTTGACGGAGGTGCGAGCCTACAAGAAGTAGGTACTGTATTGGAAGTGGGTGATGGTATCGCTCGCGCATACGGTTTGACGAACGCTCAATCAGGTGAGTTGGTTGAATTTGAAAACGGTCAGAAAGGTATCGTATTGAACCTTGAAGAAGATAACGTAGGTATTGTATTGCTTGCACCGTCTACTGACATTAAGGAAGGTACAACAGTAAAACGCACTAACACGATTGCTTCTATCAACGTAGGTGAAGGAATGGTTGGACGTGTTGTTGATACCTTAGGTAAACCCATCGATGGTAAGGGTGATATAGCAGGCGAAACTTACGAGATGCCACTTGAGCGTAAAGCGCCTGGGGTAATCTTCCGTCAGCCGGTAAATGAGCCGATGCAAACGGGTATTAAGTCTATTGACGCGATGATTCCGATCGGTCGTGGTCAGCGTGAGTTGATCATTGGTGACCGTCAGACAGGTAAGACAACTGTTGCGATCGATACCATCATCAACCAAAAAGAATTCTTTGAAGCAGGTCAGCCTGTATACTGTATCTACGTTGCTGTAGGTCAGAAAGGTTCTACGGTTGCAGGTATCGCAAAAACATTGGAAGATGCAGGTGCTATGCAGTACACGACTATCGTTGCAGCAAATGCTTCTGATCCAGCTCCGATGCAGTTCTACGCTCCTTTTGCGGGTGCTGCTATTGGTGAGTACTTCCGTGATACAGGCCGTCCAGCGCTGATCATCTATGATGACCTAAGTAAGCAGGCTGTTGCATACCGTGAGGTATCTCTACTACTTCGTCGCCCGCCAGGTCGTGAGGCTTACCCAGGGGACGTATTCTACTTGCACTCAAGATTGCTCGAGCGTGCCGCTAAGGTTATTGCAGATGATACCATCGCCTCTCAAATGAACGACCTACCTGAGTCTTTGAAAGGAAAAGTAAAAGGTGGAGGTTCTTTGACAGCACTTCCAATTATTGAAACACAAGCGGGTGATGTATCTGCCTACATCCCAACGAACGTGATTTCAATTACCGATGGACAGATCTTCTTGGAAGCAGATTTGTTCAACTCTGGGGTACGTCCTGCGATTAACGTGGGTATCTCAGTATCTCGTGTAGGGGGTTCTGCTCAGATCAAGCCAATGAAGAAGGTATCAGGTACACTGAAGCTTGACCAAGCACAGTACCGCGAGCTTGAAGCATTTGCGAAATTTGGTTCTGACCTTGATGCTGCAACAATGTCTGTAATTAACAAGGGTGAGCGTAACGTAGAGATCTTGAAACAAGGTGTAAACCAGCCAATGTCTGTAGCGCACCAAGTAGCAATTATTTACGTTGGGGTGAAAGGAAAACTAAATAAAGTTCCTACCAACCAAGTGAAGGCATTTGAAAGCGCATTGATCGAATACATGGAAGCAAATAAGAAAGACGCATTGAACGCTATTGCAGCGGGCAAGTGGTCTGATGCTGAAATTGACGCGATTGAAGCTTCAGTTGCCGAGGTTCTTCCTAACTACGAAGCATAATAGTAAACCACGGCTTAGGCCGGAAA
>Ga0255752_10001315_pt1 | contig 28922 bp, 37 predicted proteins | sample 011ome_25_FD_179952 | JGI IMG/M metagenome (GOLD analysis project Ga0255752, IMG submission 179952) | Coastal salt marsh microbial communities from the Groves Creek Marsh, Skidaway Island, Georgia - 011512CT metaG (version 2) | ecosystem: Environmental > Aquatic > Marine > Intertidal zone >... | reverse complement strand
CTGTGTGAGGCGTAATTTTAGACTGTATTCTGACTCAGATTGGAGATTCCTGTCGCTCCTAGAGCGCAGGATAAGTAGGATTAGTAGCCTGAAGACCACTCATTGAAGGCGTTTTCTTTGATTAAAAGAATGTCAAAAACGGCTGTTGAGCGTATATTATTGGTATTTGCTCTGCCTCTAACATCAATGTCCGTTTTCTCTGGTATAACAAGCGGGACTTGGAATTGATAGTTGTATCCGTTTGGTGAGATTTCTGCTTGGTGACCAATGCGGAATGGACCTGTGCCACCATAACGAGCATACATGTAAAGAGTCATGTCACTGCCAGCTTTTACTGTAGAATCACCTGTAAGAATGTAACCAGTGTAACCAGCAGGAACAGTATAGATTGCCATTAGAGTTTGCGCTTTACCTGCTCTGATAACAGCAACATCTGTGCTACCTGATTGTATTGATATATCACCCACATTGGCAGCAGTGTTTGACATATATGCACGAAACACTCTACGGAATTGATTTGTGGTATTATTGTTTGTTTGTGTGGCAAGGGTAACAGTTTCAGTAAGGGGAGCAAAGTCATCATCTAATCCTACAATGGTAACTTGCTCACCTACATCTGAAGCACTTGAAGAGTCAACATTCAGAGTGACGGCTCCACCATCAAAGGTAGACCAGGGGTAAAGGGTGTCTGCTTTGTCCCAAATGGTAGCAGTAACAGAAACAGAAATCTCAGGTGTTGCTCCAAACTTGTGTACAGCACTAGCGTTTCTAACTTTCCCTCTAGCAATATCTAGTAGTGGTAGATCGCCCCCTCTAAGAAATGTTGACATTCAAGTATCCTATTTTTTGAGTGCGTCTGCACCAAAGAATGCTGACACCAACACTGCAATAGATGCAAAGTATGTTGGTGCAATGTCAGCGATCAATTGTGCGGCTGTGTCCATTCCAGCAAAAGAAGTAATAGCGATACCAATTGGGTATACTAGCAATCCACTTAGAGAAAACCAAGCCATCTTACGGATAGCATCTCTTTGTGCATCTTTGTCCTCAAGTTCTTTTCGCTTAAACTCAAGGTACATTGCCTCTTCTTCTGCACTTACTTTACCATCACCGTTTGTATCTGCAGGGTGATAGGTAGAACCTTTTACTTCTTCCTCAGCCATTATAGCCTCCTAAACAATCTCTCGGATTATTTATAAGGCTAATGAATTAGATAAAAACTCCAGTAGAATGTCCTAACTCATCTAAGTGAATGTCAAACTTCTCTAACATGCCTCTAAGGAGGTTAGCGTTTGGCATGCTTGAACCATCAGGCTGCACTGTGTCGATGTCCCGACCTCCGCGGACACCAAGATTTCGTCCACCCACAAGTAGATTTGATAAAGGGTCTTTGCTATGTACATTTCCGTCTCCCATCCCAGCACCGTACATAATCAGAGTATTGTCTAATAAACTTCCGTCTATGTCAGGTGTGTTTGCAAGTCTGTCCACAAAACCTTCTGTGAATAACTTGACATGGTAAGTGTTAATTAATGCGTGTAATGCTTCTCTTTCTGGATTATATCCGTGATGAGAAACACCGTGATGTTGTTCAGGTACTCCTATCTGCGGATATGTTCTTTGGTTAAGCTCTCTGCTTAACATAAATGAAAGTACTCTGCTTGTATCAGTCTGTAATGCTAACACCATAATATCAGTCATAGCTTTTACATGATCGTCATACAATTCAGGTACTTCAATTGGTGCGGTAGATAAATTGGAACCTTGTGTTCTTAGTTTGTTCTCTAAGTTAGCAATTCTTATCTCAACTTCTCGAACAGAGTCTAAAAAGTCCGCAAGTCGTTCCTTGTCCTGGGCTGCCAATCTCTTTCTTAGGTTTGCCGATGAATCCATAATGCTATCAAGCAAACTACTGTCCACACTTGTACGGGTTAGTCTTTCTTCGTGTGTAGCACCATACCCAAACATTTTTTCAAACAATATTCTTGGGTTAATTTCCATGGGCAAGTTTGAATTATCGCTATCCCAACTTATTGAATTAATATAAGCACAGGATGAAGTACCATCGCAGGCACCTATCATTTCCGATACATCTTCTATACCCAACTGCATACTTGGTAATACAGTATCACCTCGTATTTTATCTGCAATCATCTGGTCAATTGTTTTACCTGCCTCTACATCTGCACCTGCTGTATCTTTAGCAACGGCACCAGATAACCATGTAGCGGAACTTGTAGCATGACCAGAGCCTGCATGATTGCTTGTATTCAGTTTCATGCCACGATAAATGCTAACCTGATCCTGATAAGGTTGCAGTGGCTTTAAAATGCCGTTATAGTTCCACTCGTCTAATATGACACCGTGAGGAACATATACAAATGCGGCTCTGAATTGAGGATTTGTTTGAGCAGATGCCAAAGGAATCATAGCATCCAATATAGGCAGTGCAAGTGTTGCACCTGCACCTCTTAGCATAGTTCTGCGATTTAAAAGCATAACTGTCTCCTGTAAAGTTAATTACCTTTGACAGTTAGCGATACTATCACAGTAAGCTAACCTATTCGCTCGGGTCTTTAGCCCTTGCTAAAAGTATGTTTATTATTTATAATGCTTTAGCAATCAAATTCAGTGCTTTAAGAAAATTCGCTTTCATCACTACTTCATTACATCGTGCATTTACTTCAACTGTAACTTCAATATCCTGCAACAGTTCTTCGTACTCTTCTTTAGTAATAAGACCGTCTTCAAAAGTTTCTTGTAAGTCCAAAATTTCTTGCGCATGAAATTCTAGGTCAGATTCCCCACACGCCAAAAACTCTTGCATTTTATCCAGCATTAAAATCTCCTCATGACTGCTTGGGCAACATCTCTACTTTGAGTTGCTAAACTTCTTTTCTTAGAATTGCAATAAGCAGGGCTGATTTCATCTCTGAGTAAAACTGGGTCAACTGTCTGCTGAATCAACCCAAGAATCTCTGTGATGTCTGAAGAACCCTTTGCAATAGTGTATAGTTGAAAGGTAGTTAGATTTTCTTTGACGATAAAAAATTGTGGTCTGCTTGTTGATGCATTCTCACAATTGATTCGATCTACGGATGCCCACACATTAACTGCAAGCATAGATTCGTTATCATCATAAAAACTTATATCATAAGATTGACAACCAACAATAATAAGTGCTACTGCGATAATCCATATTTTTTTCATTCTACATCCTCACTTTCTACGGGTTCATCCTCTTCGGTGTTCCCTGTGATAGCTTGCTCATAATAAAGAATTATGGCGTTTTGTTGCTCCATGTATCTACGAATTTCTGCAATGTTCAATGCTAGTGTTTCATATCCTCTCACACTAATAGCGTAGAATACCCATTCTTGACCATTGTCTTCTTTGAATTGTTCAATAAATGTTTCCCAGTTTTCTGCGGTCACCACATACATTTGGGGGTGATTGAGAGAGACAGGTCTGGGAGAAGATTGCAGTGGAATTTTTTTCTCCACAATCTGTGTTCTGATAACAACTTCTGTTTCAGGTTTCTTTAAAATTGAACAGCCGCTAAGGACTGTCACTAGAAGGAGAAGCGTTGGAGCCAGTAATGGCTTCAATTTCGTCCCATACTCTCTTAGTCGCATCATTAATTCTCTGTTCTATTAATCCGGGTCTTTGCAAACTTAGCCTAGAAAGATCATGTCTTTGTAGTTTACCTTGCAACTCATCTTTATACGCTTCAGCTTGTTGTAGATTTGACTGAAGTTCTTGGTTCCGTTGACTCATTTGTTCAGCAAATGCCTGCACTTCTTCCAATGCTTTACGATTGTCTTCTGCGGCAATTTGCAATCTTGCGTTGTTTTCTCTTAAGGTAGCAATTCGTTGTTGCATGTCTTTGTACTCGTAATAAGCACCATAGCCGACAGCACCAACTAATCCAAAAATTATTAGAAAAGCATATAGTTTAAACATATGCTTATTTATAAAGCCAGCACTTTTGCAACATAATTTTCTCTTATATCTTTCGTGTTAGTAAAACTCCCATACTGAATACCCAATGAAGGTTCATAGAGCGATTTTTTGTTGTTTAGTATCGGCTGATATTTTTCTACTATCTCATGTGCTTTTACAAAACTCGGTATGCCACCGTCATCTTTTTCCCATAGCACTAAAGGCATAATGTCTGATATTTTCATGTTGTCTCTGTCAGGGTGATTTATGTTTGGAAAACGATATCCATAATCTGCATACTTTCTGTCAAACTCTGAAACATAATGCACATGAAATTTTTCTCTTACGAATTCAGGTACAATTGAAAGTGAAGATAAAACAGTAGTATCAACCGGGCACTCATCACTTGCGCACCACTCAATTGTATTCATCACACTTTCTTCTGTTTCTGTTGGTAAGCCAACAATAAGCCCCTGTTGAATGTGTGTCGCTCCCTTCCAAGAGTTCTTACAGTTGTACAGCATTTCTTTTATGCGCTCAGGATCCATTCCCTTACCTACACTTCTACCTGCTACCTGATTGTAAGTCTCTACACCAAAGAAGCACTGCGCAAGGCCCAAAGTTTTTAGTAACTCAATCTGCTCAGGATTGTTTACGATAACTTCAGCCCTTAGGTACGCCCAAACCTTTATATCAAAAGGAAGAGAGTCAACTACTTCAGTGAATAGTCTGACTTTTTCTGTTGTATCATTGAAAGTATCATCGACAAAAGAATATTTGGTAACACCAAACATTTCATAGTTTCTTAAAAGTTGTTCTCTGAAACTTTCTTTTGTCTTAGTATATGCCGCAACTGATTTCATTCCTATCAGAGGATAAGAACAAAACTTACATTTAAATCTGCACCCCCTTGAACATTCTACCGCAAGTATCTCATTGGGCGTAACAAAATTTTCTGGTTGCATTTCCATTTTTGCAATAGAAAAATCATACCCTGTATGTTCAGCATGTGCTTTAGTGTCGTGGTCAACAATTTTGTTTAATATTCTTTCACCCTTTACCAAGTCAATAAATTGTGTCTCAGAATAGCCAACAAAGATGTGTGCTATTTTATCTAGGGGTAGCATCTCTCTTACTTGACTTGCTTTACTTCCCCCAAAAATTACCTTGATTCCTTTTGCAAGGATGTGGTCAACCATTTCAGGAAGTTTTCCTTCTCGGATGTAATTTCCTAAAACAAATTCTCCAGAAATATCAGTATGATTAAATATTTCTGCACCTATCTTTCCTGTCTCGCTAGGCAGACCTACCTTAGCCCAAGTAATAGAGAAACCAACATACATTGTGTTTGGACCTGAGAATTTATCAATTGCTTGTTTAAATTCTTCCATGGTCCAATGTTCAATAAAGTCTAAGACAAGTGCAGAATATCCATGTCTCCGCAATTCAGTTGCTAGTAGATGTGGACCAGCACCGCGTTGTTTAACATTCAACTCCGCTTGACTGTTAATAAAGATAACATCATACTGCATAATAGTAAGTACTCACTCGCACATGATACGCTGGGCTGTTTTTTTTCAGACTTTTATGCTTTCAAAATTTCCCAAGCGTCCGCCGAATGAACCTTTGTCGAACACCGGTCCATCATCAACAGTCTGACCTGAGTCCGTGATACCTTTCTGTGCCGATGCATCCAAGTCGTACAGCCTCATCTTGCTCCTGTCTACACCCACCATGAATCGTTTGTTAGAAGTAGGATCACTGTAACGATTCTTCAACTGTTTCACCATAATCTGACCTAACTGCTCTAGCTCCTCTGTGCTTATGAGAGCAAACATCAAGTCAGCAGTTGCAGGCAACCCAAATGATTCTGAAGTGTCAGTCAGTTCAACATCACTGTTAGCATAACCGCTTCGTGTTGTCTGTGTTGCAGACACAATAGGCAAGTTAAACTCTACAGCAAGCCCTCTCAACTCTTCTGCTATGGACTTAATAATTGTATAAGAGTTAGCCGAAGAGCCTGCTCTGAACCTACTTGAAGTGCAGATGTTAAGATAATCAATGAAAATAATATCGGGAACAAAAGTTCTTTTAAGTTTGAGTTCATTCAACAGTGCCTTAAAGTGACCTGCGTGTGCAGATGCAGTCGGGTATTCTTTGATGATAAGTCTTCCTTGAATCTTCTCGTTAATCTTGCTGATCCTATCATCAAACATTTTCTTAGGCATATCTTTCAAGTCTTGAATAGGAATATTCATCAGATTCGCATCAATCCTTTCTGCGATTCTTTCTTCTGCCATTTCAAGTGTTATGTACAAAACATTTTTGCCTTGAGAGATAGCACCAGCCGCCATGTGACACATGAACAGAGACTTACCTACACCCGTGCCTGCGAGTGCAATGTTAAGAGTTTTGTTTGACAACCCACCCTGAGTAATCTTGTTGAAGTATTCTAAGTCAAAAGGAATCTTTTCTTCAAGTTGATGATAGAATTCAAATCGCTTATCTGCGTTTTCGATATAGTCGTGACCAACATTGTTATCAAACCCTACACCCAAAGCCGCGGACAAAAGAGAGGGTAATGCATCAGGTCCCATCTCTTTGTTTGTGCCATCGATGATCTGAATGCTGTCCATGATAGCATTGTAAATTGCTTTATCTTTACAATACTTTTCAGTTTGATCCAGCAACCAAGATTCATCTGTGTTTGAATCTGAATTCAAACCATTGATAGCGGTTTCGCATCTGAGATACAAATCTTCTGATACTGATTTATCTTCTTGCAGTGCAATAAGTAAGGCACTCTTTGTGGGAGTGCCATTGTACTTATCAACATATGTTTTGATTGTCTGAAAAACTTTTCTATCCTCAGATTCAGAAAAATATTCTTCCCGAATAAAAGGAATAACTTTTCTTAGAAAAGGTTCGTTGTTAATCAGATTCGCTAAAATTTGTGTCTCTATTCTCACTCATCCATTCCCGTTTAATTTCTTCAATACAAGGTTCACAAAGGTATGTCTCTTCATCACCGCTATTAAAACACATAGCGGCATCATCGTCAAGGATTTTTTTATCGCAACGGTCGCAAATCATTTTTGTTCGTTATAGTCGTGGTCTTCGTTACCAAAAGTAAATGTGATAGCACTTTCGTCACCAGTGACCCCATTTACTGTATAGGTCATATTATCCCAAGTTGGAGTATCAAATGTTTGATTAGGTTTAGGGCTATAACCATTAAAAGAATCCATTGCATCAGAGAATGAGATGTTTGTAGAAACTTCACCAACATCTTTAGTGATGTCCACCTTTGTTGAACCCGCATCCATTGCAGGAATGAGTTCACCGAAAGTTTCCCAAAGCCTTTCAAAACGAATTTCGTACAACTCTTTAATGGCGAAATACTTATTCATTAAAGCATCGCAAACATCAGGAGGAATGTGTGCCCACTTAGGATTATCAACAAAGTGTGATGTAGTCACATCAATGTCTTCTACTATATTCCAACATTCCATAATTTGTTGTTCAAGGTCAAATCTATCTTTCATTATATTTCTCCGTATGCTTCGGCAATATCAGCTTCAGAAACTTCCTCTGACATAATATCACCCCCTGAAATTAAATATCTTTTTTCGATCCACTGTGTGAAAGTAGGATCCGTCAACACTGGCAACCAGAATTCTTTCGTGTAAGTTTCTTTTGCACGATATTTCTTTTCTCCATTAGCATGTTGATACCAACCATTACTAGGTTTGATAACATGACCTGACTCTAACGCCATATCTAACAGACCCGACCACTTACTGATACCACCATCAAATTTGACTTCGACAGGAATCTTAGATTTTTCTCTAACGAATCTAGACTTCTCAACATTGATGATGAAGTTGTATCCTACAATGTCAGTACCTTGCTTCTCTTGTTGTCTGCCGATGATAAAGATATTGTCAGCAGAATAGTAAATACCTGTACCACCTGATACAATATCTTTCGGAAACAATCCGATTTCTTTGTAAGTGTGATTAACAACTACAGCAGGAATATCTTTGATAGTCAAGTGAGGGGTAATCATTCGGAACAAAGACTTCATCTGCTTTGCCCTTGTCATGTCAGCAACAGACTTGCCTTCAAGTGCATCTTCAACTTCTTTCTTAGAAGCCAAGTTGCCCACCGAGTCTACAATCACAATCACATGATCTCCTCTTTCAAGACCATTCAACTGCGACATTACATCATGTTTGAGTTGTTCAATATCAGTAATAGGAGTGTGAATAACACGATCTGTATCAATGCCGAAACTAGTAAAGTAACCCTGAGGCGCACCAAATTCAGAATCATAGAAGAGAACCACTGCATCATCGTATTTTTCCAGATAAGATTTTGCAAGCAACATTGCAAAAGCAGTTTTAAAGTGTTTAGACGGACCTGCAAATACTGTCAAACCAGGAGTCAATCCACCGTCAAGCCTTCCGCTCAATGCAACATTAAGTGCAGGGACAGAAGTTTGAATCAAGTCCTTTGTGTTAAAGAATTTTGATTCAGTTAAAATATTCGACTCTTTAATTGTCGAATTCTTTTTTAGTTTGTCAATCAGACTCATAATTATTCCTCTTTAATAAAAATTCCATCGACCATCTTACCTTTGCGATCCTTAATATCATTCCATGCAACTGCCATACAATCTTTAAGTGTTAGATTGTTACGCTCTGCAATATTAATAAGCACCACAATGCAATCACCAATATCGTCAGCCACAGAACGACCTTTGCAGATGTTATCACTTAGCTCTCCTACTTCCTGCACTAGTTTACACAATTGATCTTTATCAGTTGCACCTTCAATCAAATTTCTATCATGGTGCCAGCCAACAATCCTTTGTTCATAATCTTCAGTGTTCATCTCTTAACCTTTTTTCTAAATCAACAACATCATTTTTTAATTTTGCAAACGGTATGTAACCGAGTGCGAGTTTTTTATCGGATAACTCATATGATAATTTATGTCTATCAATAAACGATTGTGCTAGTACCTTAAACTTATTTTCTACAATACTATCCTTTCCTAGCCAACAAAAAAAGTTAGGTCTGGCAAGAGTTTGAGGTTGTATTGTTCCTGTAGGATCATCTGCCATAACCGCTTCAGCAAAATGTCTAGCTACATGAGGATACATAACATAAAGATATCCATATTTTCTGTTTACGGTAAAAAAATCATAATCAGAATCTTGCAACTCTATAGCGGAGTTTCCATTTCTGTATCCCCACCTAGGGGGATAATTATTTTGCTCCCTTTCATAGTAATGAATCAAATCATTTAATTTTGAATACAGATGATTGTCCTGTCTGTGGGCAACTGTAGTTTCATGTACATCGTTTATGTTACTATACTCTATTCCTAATTGCAAGCACAATTCTTTTATTTGGTCTTCTATAGTTGACAGTAAAAAAACATTGTCTTCATAGTATTCTTCGGATTCAGAAAGTCTTTCATTTAAAAATTCAACATACCGTTCTGAAAAAGAATTGTTAATGGTCTCCCATTCAATACCATGAAACTCTAGTATCACGAAAACAAATCCTCTAGTGAAGCAACAGGTCTTGTATTCCAGTTAATACTTTTAGCGATAGTGTTTAAAGGTTCAATAAAAGCCTTTTCAAAAATAGTTTCATAATCAACATAGCGATGCAAATCAAATTCAGCAGGAAGTTTGGCATTAAATGCAACACAATTTTCACCGATGTGATTAGGTTCCTTCAAGTACAAAAATTTAATTTTGTCTCCGTCTTGTATGCTCTCATACTTATGCGAGAGTTTATTTTTATTTAGATGAAAGTTATACATCAATGCACCTCGAACATGCATGGGTGTACCTTTAGTGTAGATGGATGCAGAGTCAGTATACTTTCCTAAATTATTGCACCCTCGAGGAAAAGCAATTTGTTCTGGAGACATCTCTTTAAATTCTTGCCAAGTTCTTTCAACAAAGTTTTGCAGTGTGTCTTCTTTAGCAGTCAAGCAAAGTTTAACCGCCTCTCTAAGGCTCACACGAACAGGTGCGGGCGTAGATGATCGAACAATCTCAAGACCCATCACTTTCAGTTTAGGTTCTTTGTAGCGAACCCCCTCATTGTCATACACATTCAATGCGTATCGTTTCTTCGCAACCCAAATGCCTTTATCAGCAATTACCTCACGCTTGAACACAATCTTTTCTTCAAACGCATTGGTATATTTCGCCAACTTTGTCATCGATTTAGCAATCGCCGGCTCAATCTGTTCGCTCCCAATTTTATCCAGAGCATCGATAATACCACTGTAGTTTTTCTTAGCCAAATATTTTTGTACAAGATTGTCCATTGTGATGTAACAAGAGTCAGTGTCAGAATAAAAAGAATACATCTGATCCTTCGTACCACACACCTTGTTTAAAAATGCATCAAGAGCCTTTGCAGTTTCACGAATAATAAACTGACCTGTCATTGTGATGCCTTCAGCAATCCTATCATCATAGTAACGGAAGTATTGATTGCCCATCGCACCATAGAGAGAGTTCAACTGAATCTTTCTTGCCATCTGATAGTTATTGTACTTAGCAATATCATTCAAATACTTAGGATCTTTTGTAGACTCATAATCATTTTGAGCCTGAATCATCAGCTTTTTGTATTTCTGTCGATCATCAAAAAACTTTTGTACAATCTCAGGAAACAATCCCTGAGAGTCTTTACTGAACCTTGCACCATTGGCAGTGACAGCATAATCATCATCAATTTTATATTTTCGCTCAAGCATTCCTTCAACATTTACATCTACCATACCAGGCACAAGCGTTTCAGGAGACATGTTGTATTGCATAAGAATAGAAGGGTACAGAGATGTAGCATCAAATGCCATCACCCACTTATAAGGACCGGGCTTAGGTTCCTGCACAAAGGCACCTTCAATTGTACGACCTTGCATATTCTTTTTCTGAGGAATCATAATGTTTTTAGACAGCAAGTGATTATACAACAAGCAGTCCCAAGTTCGCACCGAAGAAAAAATGTCTCTGAAGTTTGCCTTGGCATCGTATGTCATGGTAGCAATCAGTTCGATAAGTTTCATCTTATCTTCAAGTTCGTCCACAAGTTTTGTATCAATGATATTGTAATCAATGAATCGATGCCAATCGTTTTCGTAAAACTCCTTAAAAGTATCAAAGCCGCTCTCAAGTTTGTTTTTACCTAGTTCAACTTCTGCAATGTGATCTAGTTTGTAGGACTCTTGGTTAGAATAAGTAAACTTCTTATACAAGTCCAAGTAATCCAGAATCGAAACGCCTTTTATGTCGTAGGTAGTCTGTTCCTTGTTATTGATCGTGATACCTTTTCGCCTTGTCATGTTAAAAGGCGAGAGAGAGTTCTTAGCATCATTCCCAAATATTCTATCCATGCGGGCAACAATATAAGGAATATCAAAAAACTCAATGTTCCAACCAGTAACGATGTCTGGATATTCATTACACCACCATGTACCAAACTTTGTGAGAAGTTGTTTCTCATCATCGCAAGGAGTATAGTTTACATTCAAGTCTTTTGTTTCAGGACCGGGTGTCCATTCACCCTCACCCCAAGTGATGATCTCCTTTGTATGATTATTCATCATCGTAATCAAAAGGACTTTATCAGTAGGGTTATCTACGCTGGGAAAGCCAGACTCTGCCGTTGTCTCAATGTCCATAGACCACACTGAGAGTTGTGACAAATCAAAATCAATCTCGTTAGGATATTCAGAAGAAAGAAACTGGTATGTCAGGTCAGTCTGACCGTATATAGGATAGTTTTCAATTTCAGAATAATTATCTAAAAATTCTTTTGCATCTGAGTTATTCCCAAACTCAATAGGTTTGATATTCTCTCCATAAAGACCTTTGTAAGGAGAGTCCCCATCAGCACGAACATACAAGGTAGGTTTGAAGTCTCGCTTTGTGGTAAATCTTTTACCGTTGCGAACACCACGAACCAATACCTTGTTGCCGTATTGCCACGCCCAGCTGTAAAATTCTTTTTCCATGTTTCACACTATACATAATATTAAGTTTAAAGTCAAAGGGTTTTTAGCCGAAACAGGGTATTAGGTCACAATTTTTTTATCGGGTTGAATGATGTTAGAAGTGATTCTGGTGTATTCATTTACAATATCTGCTTTGGGCATAATGATTGCTGATACAGCATGAACCATAAGAAAGACACCGCCTTCGTCCGCATAGGGTACCCAGGGAGCTAGGGCAATTTGTGCCTCATTTGGATTGTTCTCTTTGGGTATCAGAAGAATGATTGCAGGTTTTGTAATTTTGATTACAGGTTTACCTTCAATCTCAATGTCCTCAATGCTACCAATAACTTCTTCACCAGAAATTAATTTTACTACTTGAATATTTTTATCACTCATAATATAGTTCCTTAAATTTGGGGGGAATAAATCCCCCCGTATTAGTTAGCCTTGCAATAATTCTTTTTTAGACTTTACAGAACCCACTTTAATTTCAATGGGCTTTTTCTCTTCGGGTATCACCCGTCGAAGTCCGATAATCAAAACACCGTCCTTGTAGTCAGCACCAGTAACTTTAACATCCTCTGTCAATGCAAAAGTTCTAGTGAAGTTTCTAGCACCAATCCCTCTGTGATAGAATTCTCTTTTATCTTCACCGCGGTCTTGTACACCCTGAACAACTAACTTGTTGCCATCAGGAACAACATGAATATTAAATTCATCTGCATGAAAGCCTGCACAAGCCATTTCTATTGTATAGTTTTCATCATCGTCTTTGATGATGTTATAGGGAGGGTAATTGTTTGCCACTTCGGCAGTAGTAAACAAATTATCAAAGATAGATTCAAAGCCAATTGAGAATGGCTTAACATTATTTGCAAAGTCGTGTAGATCAGATACGGTATATTTTTTAGTAACCATTATAGGTCTCCTTTATTAAGCGAGTTTTCATTTACGAAGCCCTTTCGGCACTTCACATATATTTATATACTTTGCCCCCACTCCTCAAATCTTTTTTTCATTGTTTGGTATGTTTCACCATAAATTAGCTGAAGCATGACTCTATCTTTGTCAGAAGATGGTACTGAATGATACTTTTGTCCTACATTTAATAACATAGGAGTATCATATTTAACCGACACCATTGGTTCTGTGCTGTTTTCGTTTTCGTAAAAAAGTATTGGCGATTCTGTTTGCAGAGGAATGGACACCACACACCTTCTACCAGGGTGTTTGTCTATGTGCTTTTTAGCCCCTATCCCCCCTTTGTGAATTACTACCAGTGAAGCAGTAAGTAATTTAGGTTGAGGATGGGGATACCTTTGCGCAAGAGACACAACATACCTTCTGTCTTTGCTTCTCCAGTTACACCATATATCCGAAGAATATACACCATTGAGCATATATCCTGGGTAGGTATCCCTTTGATATTCAATTAGGTAATTGGATTTAATCCAATTCCAAATTTCTAGTAGTTGTGTCTTTTCTTCTTCGGTTATAAGATCAGGTACAGGGGTACAACAATCTAGTTCTTCCGCCCTATGTTGTATTTCGTCACTAGTTCCCATTCATCTTTCTCTCTATAAGATATAATTTTAATTTGTCCTATAGGTGCAAGGTCTTCATGCAACTCAGGAGAAACCATCGTCAATAATCCCCAGTCTGCTAGAAGTTTTGCGATTGCATTTCTTCTAGCCAAATCCGTATCGTCTAAGTTTGCATGTTTACCATCCAAGGCAAACAACTCTTTAAAGTGTGTGATGAAGTATCTACCTTGCTTGTGTAAAATGTGGCAGGACTGATACAGGGTTTTGTCTTTGCGAGATGCCACTCCAATGCGTGATAAGGTTTCACGAATTTTCAGAAAATCATCTGCATGTTCTAGCTTGACTTCCAGCGGCTTATAGCCGGGAATATCAATGTCAAAAAAGTCACTCATTTTTTTATTCCTATTATAATCAATAAAGCAAAAAGCATCGTTTATTGACTCTATTTATAAAATAATGAGTTTTACTTACCTCCTTTGAACATCCTTTGTTTCAACACATCTAAATCCTTTTCTGATAACAATCTCAACGCCTCTTGCGCCTTAGTATTGCTATAGCCATAGTACTCTTTGATAATCTCTAGCCTTTCCTCTTTCTCGGGCTTTAACCATTTGTTGTATCGTTTCTTAGGTCGCACTACATTCAAAAGAAAATCATATTGCATCTTTGATGCTATGTGAGGACGAGCATTCATTTCATTTGCCGCAATCACAGTGTCAGGACCATAACTCATAGCCTTGTTCACGATGAAAGCATTGTATTGCTTCTCGCTCCAGTCATCAACAATTAAGTTTTCTTTGCTATGATTGATACTATTAGCAAAATCAAAAGGGCTGATTGCCTTTTTCTTTTCTTTGTATTCTTCAGCATCAAAAGAGACTACTGGATCACCCATGCCTTCAAGCATTAACTATTCCTCTTTAAAATGTATTCAGGGTCGATTGCATTGCTGATAGGAAATGTCCATCTGTGAAGCACACGCTTTTCTAACACACTGGTAGGGTAAGGCTCTCTCCTGTGTAGTGTTAGAAGTTGGTCACTCAAAACAAGATCGCCGACTTCCCAATGATGATGATACATGAATCTTTCTTGGTGAATAAAAGATTTCAGTTCAGACATTAATTCATAGTCAACTGCTTCCTGATTGTTATTGGTGTAGAAATACATTCCTTCAACACCTGCTACATTCTTTTGCAGTATTCGCATAGAATATTCATTGGCGTTCTTTTGCATGTAAGCGATTTGCTTTTCGTTCACAGGTGTAGACCATCCAAGTCCACCATCATATTTATAGGAACACCACTTATCTTGAATAGAATCATACAGGTCAGGCTCTTCTACTTTCATTTCTTTAATGACTTCAGCAGTGTTTATCCAAGAGGTAACTGTTCCAGCAACATCACGCACACCTTGTAGTGCTACCCCATCTGCTCTCTTAGGACCATTCAAGTTGGCATGCCAACCTAGTTCACCTACAGGAAATATGCCAGTGTAATTATCGGCTTTCTTTTCTCCTGTGACTCTCTGCACAGGCATAGTATCTACACTCCATGGGTCTATGTACGACTCAGGTGAACCTAACATGTTACCTTCAGTATCCCATACTAGCTGATCCATGTTAGCAAGATAACTCATGTTGTGAATGAGCCTTGATGCGTAAATAGGGTCAGTAGTCTGTCTAGGTATCACTACAATCAAATGTTCCTTGAGGTCAGAAAAAACTTGCTCTGACATCTCAGGGCAAGTCTCTTCAATGTTGATGTCAAGACATTTAATCATTCAATTTCCCTTACAAATAATTTATCAATGAGTCTATCTCCACCACACTGTACCCAGCATTGATTAATAGATTTATTTTCCCAGCTATCACTATATACTTTAAGCACATCGCTGTCAATGATTTCCTTTAGATTATGGTAATACAGACTATTTTTATTTCTCAACTTACTTTGTATGTACCTAACTTCGGTAGCTTCTTCTGATATAGACGGACCAAACATTTTGTTAGCAACATAACAGCATGGATGTACACGACCCAAGTGGTCAATGTATATCTCATTTATGTTAAGAGTTCCATACTGCCTAAATGACGCACACTCAATGCATCCTTGCTTGTTTGTTTTTTTAGGCATAGGTGCGATGTAGCCTATTTCAGGAGGTGTGTATGGTTTTTCTTCAGGTCTTTCATAATGATTTATAACATAGTCTAAGTTATAACTTTTATCATATACAGGCATACCCACACCATCAACACCAAAAGGATTCTTAACTTTAAAATGCACACCAAGACTTTCTGCTAATTGCTTTGCTTCTTCAATCTGATGGTAGTTGTGTGCGAACCTAAGAAAATGCCAGCCTGCCATTCCCCCGGTGGCTACATAGGCTTTCATATTTTTAATCAGTTTATCCCACTTCACCTGTCTTCTATATAAGTGATTGGTATCTTCTAAGCCATCAACAGAAAAGACGACTCCTCTAACTCTACCTGGTATTGTATTGTCGGATAAAACCTTTCCTAATTTTGAAAAGAAGTTTTCATTTCTTGCCCCGCCATTAGTGTGAATTTGAATTGAACCATCACTGTATTCACAAATGTAACTTACAATCTCAATCAAATCCTTACATGTGATAGGGTCACCATGAGTGCCACAAATGTGCCAGCTTCTAATTTTCTTGAGGATCTCTGGACTAAACCAAGACTTGAAATCAGATAGGCTAATATCTCTTTGTGTTAAGTCAGGATCAACATTAGGTGAGTTTCTAAGGAATCTTGGGCAACCAGGACAAGCGGCATTACATCGGCTACTCAACTCTAGATGCACTGCATTTAGATTGTCAAAGGACCACATTACTTATTATCTTTGATAAACTTCTTAATGAAGTGCCTTACCTCACGGCTTGCAGAAGTATCAAGTTCTTTACACACCTTGATGAATTCCTTTTTGTCTTCCTTGTTTATCTTCACAAGGAGTTGGTCATTTTTTTCCGACATTTCTCACCCTTTTGTCACAATTTTGTAACATTGAAATTTAAATTATTATATATAGTATATATACTTAATATATTAATAGTAATTATAGGGGGCACCATGAAATCACTATTTAATAAATCTTACACGGTTGATCAGGCTTATCGCCATATGTTATTACTTCGTTTTTCTATGGCAATAATTCTTTGCCTCTTCATTTTTGTGTGAATTCAATGAAAAGACTATGGAAAAAATTCGACAGATTAATGAAGTGTAGCCGTCTAGATAAAATCATTAAATATATAGAAATAGATTATTCAGAGTATACATACAAACTGTAACCCTATTTGATTTCAACATTCGCCATAATCTCGGTTAAGCATGCCGTGAGATTAATCTCTTGGTCTGCTACAAATGCCGCTTTGTACTGATAGTCGGCAATGATTAACACAAACTGCGGTACCTGCTTGGCTCGCTCAAGCAGTGTATCGTATACTTTTCTGTACACAGTTTGCGGGTCCGAGTCAACATTGTTAGCGACCCATTGACGCATCTTCTTCCAATCTTTATCTGCTAGGGCATCTGCTAGAGCCTTAGTGTTCAGTTCAGATAGGTTACTTAGAATGCCCTCATCTATGACACCGCCCGCACTGTATCGCTGTAACTCATTCAACACCCTGCGATAGTCAGGGAAGTGTTTCATCAGCAGTTCAGCGAGAACCTTATCATTGTACTCTACGCCTTCAGTCTTTAGGATATCCATCATGCGCTTGTGAAACTTGGTAGCCATCTTTTTCTTCTGACCATTCACAAGTTTGAATTCAACAACAGTAGTCCTACTGTGTAGAGGAGCAATGATACGATTCTTAAAATTACATGTGAAGATGAATCGACAATTCTTAGAAAACTCCTCGATGAATGCACGAAGAGCAGGCTGTGTAGAATTAGGATTCAGATAGTCAGCCTCGTCTAAGATAACAACCTTAGGCTTACCTTCAAATGAAACTGTACTCGCAAAGTTTTTGATCTTTGTGCGAAGTACATCAATGCCTGATTCTTCTGAGCCGTTGATTACAATGTAGTCACACCCAAGTTCATTGCAAAGGGCACGGGCAACTGTAGTCTTACCTGTGCCAGCAGTGCCGCAGAGGAGCATGTTAGGAATCTCACCTGACGCAACAAACTGCTTGAACACATCCTTCTGCGCATCAGGCAGAATACACTCATCAAGTGTACGAGGTCGATACTTCTCGACCCACAAAAATTCATCTGACATTATTCACCTCTCATAATATAAAATACTAGTTTAACTCATTGTCGCCTTTGAGTCAACACCATCAGACAAGTTTAGGGTAAGTTGTCTGCCCGTTGTGGGTCCTGCATCAAAATCCTCACCTTTCAAATACTTCATGATATTCTGCGGGGAAGTGACACCATATGGATCATCATCCGCATTGTCCTGTAGACCAGGTTCCACAAAAGCCTTTTCGACTTTCATATCATCAAGAATCATAGCATAACGCCAAGAGCGAACACCGAAGCCTAGATTGTCTTTCTTCACATCCATATGCATGTAAGTAGTGAAGATAGCAGAACCATCAGGAATCACCTTTACATTCCGCAACCCCTGAGACTTAGCCCAAGCATTCATCACGAATGCATCGTTCACTGACATGCAATAGATTTCATCAATGCCCTGTTCCTGAAACTCAGGAAACATTTTCTCAAAGTCAGGCAACTGGAATGTAGAACATGTAGGAGTGAATGCTCCAGGAAGTGAGAATACAATGACTCGTTTCCCAGCAAAGAGTTCTTGAGAGGTTATATGCTCCCATCGAAAGGGATTTCCTTCAGTGATAGTTTCATCACGCACCCGAGTTTTAAAAATTACATTCGGAACGCGGTAATTAAATTCAGCCATTTGTCACTCCTTAGATAACTGAGCTAGGTTCAAGTGCAAGCCAATACTGAATGTCAGTATTTTTGTTTTTCAGATACATGAATTTTTTCTGAGATAAAGTAACCTCATAGTCACCCGGAATGATCTTGAAGTTTTCGATTGCAAGTCGGCAATCAAATTCTTTATCACAGTCTCCGATGATGTTTCGGAAAGTATTGCTTCGAGGAGTAGATGGGTCACCTACAGATAGAGTAACTTGACCACCCTTAGATACAACACTCAGCATAGGAGCAGAGACAATTGCCGCCGCTTTCATGACCATCTGAACATCTTGAGAAGACAAGTTAAACCCGTAGTGATTATCTACTTCAATGGTTTTGTCAGGGGCGGATACTACAATGCTTGGGTCAGCATAATAGTATTCAAACTGACTTCGATCCTTGCTGATAGTGATGCTCTCTTCACCAAACTCTACATCGGTGTCTTCCATTAGAGTCAAGAGAGCAAGAAGGCTGTTTAAGTCATAGATAGCAAACTCCCGATCAAAAGTCTCAGCGACCGTTGCCCGGGAAAAGATATTTTTGCCTGTGCTGATTGTTGCTAGTGTGTTGCCTTCACGAACCAAGATGTTCGTATTGATACTAGCATAGTTTTTCAATACATCTAAAGTTGCCTTTGAGATTTTCATAATGTAGCTCCATAATATAATATTAAAACGAAAGAAGCCTTATTCTAACATAAGGCTCCTAATAATCAAGTGTTATTCATCGACAATGGTCATTTGATATTTACCAGCATCCTTCATAGCTTGAATCTCTGCCTTCTCTTCGGCACTATGATTGAGTCCTGCTTCAAACGCCTCCTTAACATCAGGAAGGTTAGTTTCATCAGGAAACATCAGAACAATATTCTTCTGAAGATTGTCCTCAGAAAATTCAACAGAAAGAACACCATTATAAGTGTTCATTATATCATGCACGATAGACTCCCATGTTTCAGCTCTCGGTGTATTGCCCTCGGGCCACGGGTCTGAAATGCTGTCTCGGAAATAAGACATTTCAACTATCTTTGCCATGTTTGTATTCTCCTAAATATGTGTGAACATACTTATTTATAATAAAAGAGTGGGCGGCGGTGAATAACGAGGAGAGAAGTATAGTTAGGAAATCACTCACCGCCGCCCAAGCCGGTTAGCCCTCTGGATGTTCCAGATCATGCACATGCAGTGCAATCAAGGCATAATGTAGTACCTTCATAAGGTCTTTGCGATTGTAACCTTCCTTTTTCCCATATCGTTGGGCATACTTCATAATGTTACCAATGCAAAAACCTTCACCATGACCACCGTCAATGATAAACTCGGTGGCTTGAAATTTGTTTACCGAATAATGCTCACCATATGTGGCATCAACATACTTTTGAAGGTCAGCAATAAGCTGACCCTCATTGTATTTGTAATCGACCTTAGCCATTAGTATGATACCTCGCTTGAGTCTTCAACATCAGCATCAAGTGACTCCAGAGTCGCACCAGAATCAACCTTAGTGTACAACTCAGTGAATGCAGACTTAGTGTCCTCATCAAATCGATTCACACACAGTTCGATAGCCTTGAGTCGGTCATCAAACATTGCATACGCATTGACAATGTGTTCAAGACGGCGAGTAGAAACCAACTCATCAATCGCACCTTCCTTGAAGGTCTTGCGAATGATTTCAGCCCAAGTGACCAGCTTATCAGCAAAGTCCTCATCGACCTTATTGACTTTACCCATTTTGCCGAGAATGATTTTCTTCTCATTCGCCGCATTAGGATACTCCTGCTCAACCGTGATAGCGAAACGCTCAAGGAATGCCTCATCAAGAATCTGAGCAGACATAAACTTGCCATCATCAGAGCCTCGACCTTTAGTGTTAGCCGTTGCAATGATGTTGAAGCCGGGAGCAGGAGTAACAACCTCACCTGTCTTCTTATTGAAGTAGGGCTTACCCTCTAGAATAGCCTGTAAGCACATCAGTTTGTTAGAGCCACGGTCTAACTCATCAAGTATCAGCACTGCACCACGCTTCATAGCGGTCAGTACAGGACCTTCACGATAGACCACATTGCCATCGACAAGGGTGTTGCCGCCGATCAAATCATCCTCATCAGTCTCGATGGAGATATTGACACGGAGAGCCTCACGCTTGAGTTTAGCGCAGGTCTGCTCAACCATTGTAGTCTTACCATTACCTGATAGACCTGAGATGAAAGTTGGATAGAAGATACCCGACTTGATAATCTGAGTCAGATCCTTACTGAAGCCAAAAGGAATGTAAGTAGGGTCAGCAGTCGGAATGAGATTATCAACCTCAACTGACAGTTTAGCCTGAGTCAAAATTTTAGCCTCTTGCGGCTGAATAGTGACAATCGGCTCGGGTTTGATGGGAGCAGTTGGTGCTCGCATTGGAACAACTTGCCCAGCCATATCGATAACATATTTGCCTCGACCAATTTTGTTTTCCTCAAAGAACCATTTGGGGGGCTTGAGTCCAACAGACTTAGCAATCTGCAATACTTCACCTCGACCAAAGACACCAGTATCATTGTCTGAATTAGCAAGTGCCTGTAAAAGGGTTTGACGGTCATTCATAATGTATATCCTCTTCTCATTTTCCTAACTATATGCATAGTATAATTCCACTGTTCCTAAAAGTCAAGCATTTTCGTACCAAAATGCAAACTTTTTTCTCCTTAGGAATCAATAACTTACGCCACTTTGTCCATCAATCTGCTCAGAAACACTCGGCTAGACGCCTTGCCTTTCTGAAAATTGCGGAATCCTCGAAGCAAATCGCCCTTTTTGTCAGACTTGACCTCAAGTGTCTGCTCCTCAATCTCAAGGCTTTTACCATTTTTAATCAAGTAAACAGTATCAAAGTTTTGATAGGCATTCAATTCAAAAAACTTGTTGCCTAAGAATTCTTTTTTATACTTGTCATCAAAGGCTTCATACGGAGCAGAAGTCTGCATGTAACATGAGGAGAGATCACTCTTCTTAAACGAGCCAATATGAAAGTTGATTAGATTGACATCAACTGTAGCCTTGATATGTTTTAGAATGGCTCTGAGTTGAATTGACTGCGAATAACGATCATAATAACCAAACTTCTCTACCGTGTTGATGCCGCCTTCACGGATAATAATTCGATCCGCTTTGTAATATGATGTCGGAACACCCAACTCAATGTTTCCTGTTGGTCCGCCGTCAGTGAGAAAGATAGCATTCATAATCTCAATGCGATTGTCAGCCTTAAACTTTTTAATGAGTTCACGGGCTACCATTGCCGCCTCATTCAGAGGAGTTCCGCTAAGTTGCAAGTAGTCGGGTAAGTCCCAAGTACTTGCGGTCCAGTCTCTTTCTACATTGGAATAGTAATGCTTGCGACATTCATACACCTCAGCCGTCATCAGCATTTTTGCAAATGCGTCCTTGTAAGCCGTTGAAGACATTTTAGAATTAATCAACTGAACCAAAGCAAACCTTTCATCAGCAATGTGCATTTTACCAGGAGTGATGCCTCCGTTGTCAATCGCCAGCTGATCTGGTGTCTTGGCAGACACGGTAGAATTGTAGTTGAGTGCATTGGTGAAACCATAAACATCAAAAGGAATGTTTACCTTTTTGCAAAATGCCGTCATGATTAAAGTTTGTTCAAGTGTCGCCGCTATATCACCACTCATGCTACCTGAAAAATCTATGAACATCATCATGCCATGATTTTTGCCTTGAGGGACAACTGTATTAGAAAGAAATACATCCTCAGTCAATTGAGTTGCCCAGAGTTTTTTCATGTTCAACTCACCAGTTTTGTTTTGACGGGAACGGGCTAAACAATGAGCCGTGCGCTTCATTTCAAACTGCTGAACCATTTGATTGATGTATGAAGTATTTTTTGTTTTGAATCTGTTGGTTAGAGTTTCTCCAACTTGTTTGGGAGATAACTTAACATCACTGCCCCAGTCCTCTTTAAACACACCTTCAAAATCAAACGCCCAAGTTTTTTTGACAGGGACAACAAATTTCTTAGGATCAAGTGTATTCCAGTCGGCATATATGATGTCCTTGGAATTAGTGTTCAGTAGGGACTCTTCAGCCTCACGATAATTGACATCGGTTTGTGCAACTGGCTCCGTGTTATCAGAACCTTGTTCTACTTCGGGAGTTCGAGGTTCATTCGATTCTTCTTCAGAAGCCTCTTCTTCTTTGTCTTTGGATTCATTTGAAGGAGAATTTCCTTCTTCTTCAGTTTCTTTTTCCTCTTCCTCAGATTCAGAGTCGCCAGAAGATGGTTCATAATCATTCTCAAACTCCTCATCCTCAAACTCAAAGGAAGATTCGCCTGATTCCTGTTCCTGTTGTTCTTCTAACTCTGCTTTTGCATCGCCGTACAAATCATGGGCAACCTCGACTACATCTTCCCAGGTCTGACAGTTTGCAACTCGGTCAACCATCACCTGTTCTTCATCAGTGAAATCAATGCCGAGCATAGAACCAATTTTGAAGTGTAGATTGATTCGGTCAATGAGGGGCAACTCAGAAAGGTCACGACCCTTGACTCCGAAGAAATCATCATTGAAGAGTTTGCGATAACCTGCATAGAAATTTTTGACTAGCCCAGGAAATTTTTCTTTGATGAGCCGTTCAATACGAGCATCCTCAACCACATTGAGGAATGATTTGATTCCAGGACCATATTCGATTACATTGTCATGCCAACCTGAATAGGGAGTATTCAAAGCATGACTAACCTCGTGACCGATAAGCATATCATAAAGGTCAGAGTCCATTTCTTTCCACATGGGAAGAACAACTTTGCGCTCTTTTAAATCGAAGTATGCAGTCGGTACTTTGCGATGCTCCAGAGTGATGTTCTCAGTAGCAAGCAACTTTGCGAGTGTACTTTTTTTGTTGATTTCCATAGACATTCTCCTAACTATATGCATAGTATGATGCCTTTGAACCTATAAGTCAACCTTTTTCTACATCTCTAAGTGCTTGATTTCATTGGGTTTGTGAAAAATGTTCAAATTTTTTCTACCCAAATAGAACAAAAACTCATCTTTTTCGACCACAATATCGCCCGTTTGGTACCAATCATCAAAGATACATATGTCTCCTTTGACTGACAACTCTCCCGATTCACTCACTTTATAGTAACAATATTTGGTACTGCCCATCAGAGTAGTTCCTTCAGGGCACAGTGCTTTAACTTTTTCAACCTCTTCAAGTGAATTGAATTTGTGATTGATAGCAACTGGTCCTATTTCGCTCATTCCCCAATTGACAATAAACTGACAACCTCTTGTCACGAATGCTTCAATGATATCCCATGTAACTCTATCAGAACCACAGGTAATTACAATACCTGTTAAGTCCAATTGGTCAAATCCTTTTGTACCCATTACTGCCCTAGCGTGGTCAGGAGTAAGGTGAGAATGCGTATAGTCTTTTATCACCTTTACAAATCTATACGCATTAAAGGTCTCGACAGTAACTTCTGCACCAATAGAATGAGCAGGTAAAGTTTGAGCAAGAAGCCCGCCTGCATGATCTAGCTTGCATACGGTGTAGACTTTACTTAGTGGTGTGATTGACTGTACCACATTCGCTACAGTGTTTGCAATATCTAACTTCTCGGGTGACTGGAAAAACTGTTTAGGTTCTCCAGTTGTACCCGAGCTTTTAATGGTAACCCCATTTTCTAAAACATCATCTAAATCCATGATGAATCCTTTCTTTCAATAAACTTACTTTTTCTTTCTGGTAGTAGTCTTTCTTTTAGGAGCCTCGAGGAGTTCCTTTCTCGTAGTCAGTCTTTGAATTACTTCAGCCCCTTCCATCCAATAGTCCTTACCTTCTAGCAAAGCCTCGATCTCATCCTCATCAAAGAATCCCTGGTAGATGCTAGAGACCATCTTCTCACCCCACGACCGCTCCATAGTAACTTGAGCAAACATTTCACTGCTCTTGCCATATGAAAACGATGAAAAGGTGTGAAACATGAATACAGAATGATCTGAAACTTCACACTGGTCACCACACAAAAATAGCATTGTGGCTGCCGATGCACAAAAGCCTTCTGCTGAAGTAATAACTTTTGCTTCTGTCTCAGATAGGACACGCATAAATTGAATTGCAGTAAACGCATCGCCACCTTCAGAATTAATATGAAGATATATTACATCGTGGGGTCCTGCTGACCTAATAATCTGAAACCACTCAACATAATTTTCTGCTTCGGTGATTTCACCTGACACATAAAAATGATGTACTCGGTTAAGAGTTTGGTCAACATACCCACGGATTGCTTTCTCAGTTGATTCGCTCATAATATCTTGTGACCGCCTTAATTTTTTCAATTTGTTTATCAATGATAGCCGTTCTATTGGGCCAGTGAATGTAATCCTTTTCAGGATTCTTTTTCAGGTTGATAAGTAGCGGCATGATAAGGTCTTCAAGGTCACGCAATTTTGTTGCGACATCCTGTTCAACCAAGGCACGGTGCTCATTAATCATTCCCGAGCTATCCGAAGATAGAATTCTATTTTCCAAGTCGTACAGTTTCGCCATGATTTCGTCTTTGAAGTCATCAGGCACTGTTGCTTGCACAGTGGTCGCTGTTTGTGGACTCAAGTCCTCACTATCAACAATAGTAAAGCCGAAATCAAAGTCGTCTGCCATTTATTTTCCCTCTCCAAAGTACTTGTCTAGTACTGCTATTTTCTCTTCGTATTCGGCAACCTTAGCGAGTTCTTTTTCAAGTTCCTCGATAATGTCACCATGCTCGCCAATGCCAACTGGGTTGGTCATTAGATTGTCAGCATTGATTAGATGCTTTCCAATTTGCCCGCTGAAATAACCGCGGGCTACTTTAATCATTTTATCTTTCATATTTATCTTCCTTTTGCCAGTTGATTTTGAATATATCGTTTTGCTCTCTTCTCAACTTTTCGTAAGGCTCTTTCTACCTTCAGCCTTGAGGCTCTTTGTGTAAAATTTTGACCAAGCATGTGGTCATACTCATGCAAGAAAACTCTTGCGGCAATTCCTTCAAACTTCTCTACTGACCAGCTACTATCAATATCTTGGTATCTAGCAGTAACTTCTTTAGGTCGTCTTAGATTCAACCACACTCCTGGGAGACTCAGACAGCCTTCTGTCATAAGAACAGTTTCTTCCGAGATGTCAATAATTTCAGGGTTTATAATGTACCGAGTTAAATTTTTTCCATCTCCCATAGTGAAGATGCGCATGTTAAGTCCAACTTGATTAGCCGAAAGACCTGCACCGTTCAAAGACTTTTGTTTTGCAAAGATAGCATTACACACTTCTTCTGCATCATGCTCATCAAAATTAAACACATCCGGTTTCCTTTTCAATGCTTCATCGTTGAAAGGAACAAGTTCTAATTTTTCTAAGTTCATGTCATCACCGAATAATTTTGTTTCTTCTCAAATTTAATAACACTTCTAAACTTGTCAAACAGTTGATCGCCTTTGTGAGAGATAACAAATACATTAGTCTCTTCACCTATAGTATCCAACAATGTCATAACATAGTCAGTTCCGTTATTATCTAAACTGCTGTCAAAAACCTCATCAAGTATTAGCAAGTTTGTTGCGGCAGAATTTTTCATCTTAGCAATAGTTCGCCAAGTAAACAACAAAGCCAAGTCTATTCGTTGTTTTTCTCCTTCGCTAAAACTTGCATAAGAGAATTTATCTCTATACCTTGATTTAATCGTTTCACTAAACTTCTCGTCCAAATCAAACTGAACAAAGAAGTCCATTGCAGCCAGATATTTGTTTACAAGTTTATTTATAGCAGGAAGATACTGTTTAATTATCTTCGTTTTAATTCCTGTGTCTTTTAGAAGTGCGGCACACGCTGTTAGATAGTGTTGCTCTTCATTCTTTTCTGAACGCAAAGTATTTTTTGAAACTACTTCTTTAGCCAATTCTTTCAATTTTTGTTTTTCTTCATCAATGTTGGCTACATTATTTTGTGCCTCTGACAATTCTACATTGAGTCTTTGTAAGTATCGTTGGTTAGAGATAATCTCATTATTTTCTGCGTTGATTGATTCATTAATCTCATTATAATTTGCGACTAAAGTATCTAGTTCCGCAAACTTTTCATCTAGATCCTTCGTAGCAGTTTCAAGTTCTTCAACCTTAGACAACTTTGTTCCTTGAATTTCCTTTTTAAACTCATGAGGAATACCTTGCTTACAGGTAGGACAGTCATCGTGCTTCTCGTAGAAATCTAACTCTTGTCGGATTTTTCGGAGCTGGGTGTTAAACTTGTCTTTGAAGGCTCCAAGTTTTCTTCTTTTTTCTTCAGGGTTGCCCAGCGCAGCCTTCTCTGCTGTAAGTTTCTCAACTGTTGCCGCCGCATCTGCAATCGTCTTGTCGAGGACATTTATTTGCTCCTGTATCTCTGTAATTTTTTTGGCTTTGTTTTCTTCTAGCGTTTCTATATATTGTTTCTGAATTTCTGCCTTCTGCTTGGCAACTTCCATTTCAGTTTCAATATCTCTAATAGTTTCACGAAGAACATTCTGCTTGTCTTTAAGGACACTATTCATCACAGTAAAGATTTGAATGTCTAAAATGTCTTCAATGATCTCCCTTCTTTGCCCAAGAGGCAATTGCATGAAAGGCGTAAACGATGCACTACCTAGTATAACTATCTGAGTAAAGGATTTGTAATTTAATTTTAGAATGGATTCTTCAAGATACTTTTGTGAATCACGAACAGCGGCATCTTGGTCTACAAGATTTCCATCACAATGAATTTCAAACAGGTTAGGCTTGGCACCCCTTTTTATTAGATATTCATGTGTACCAATCCTAAATTCAATTTCAACTTCCAAAGATTTGTTATTGATAGTATTGATTAACTGTGGCTTAGTTATGCTTCTAAAAGGTTTGTTAAACAACACATAGCAAAGAGCATCCAGCATAGTAGATTTACCACTGCCGTTTTCACCCACAATAAGAGTAGATGGACTCCGAGTAAAATCTATCTCTGTAAATGCATTACCTGTAGACAGAAAGTTTTTCCATCTAAGTTTTTCAAAATAAATCATATAAGCCTTATATATTCTGTGCTTCTATGTACAGAGTTCTGAGATAATTTTGCAATCTTTCTTTGTCAAGTTCTGTTTCAATATTATCAACATACTCACTAAGAAGAGTCATTGTATCCTCAAGATTTATGTTCTCTTCACCTACTGCTTCATCTTCAAACTCAGAAAAATCTTCAATGATTTTCAATTCGACAAGATTGCAATTATACAGATTGTCAATGATTTTGTCAAACTTTGTGAAGTCCGTTTTTCGTACTACAATGACCTTAACACATGTTCTTTCAAGTTTGTCATAATCTATCTTTTCCATCTCTTTTGAGTCATCATAATAGATTTTATGGAACATGTTATATGGGTTTTGTATAAACTCAAACTCTAGCGACTCCGAATCCAGTATATGAAATCCTCTAGGGTCGTCATAATCAGACCATGTAATCTCGTAAGGATTGCCCAAATAATATATATTACCGTTACGGTCACGATGGTGAAAATGCCCAGAGCAAACAAGATCAAAAGTATTGAATATGCTAGGATCCATACCATGCTCGTTTTTAACGCCCTTGTACATCTGAAAGCCAGCGAGTTCAAAGTGTCCGAAACATACTGTAGCATCGGTTTCCTCCATAGCAGTCCTTGACTGCTGGTAGTTATCACTGCATATCCAAGGCATAAAAAGTATTTTTTGCCAGCCAAAAATTACTTCGCTTGGTTGTTCATACAGTTTTATGTTGTCGTATTCTCTCAACAAAAGATTGGGAGAATTAATTTCATTTGTGTTCTTAAAGTAGGTATCGTGGTTACCTGGAATAAGGTGAATATCTATTTCCAGTTCTTTTGCCTTATCAAAAAAATACTCTTTACAACTTTTTAGAGTATTGAAGTTGATGTATTTTCTTCTATCAAAAATATCACCAAGGTGTATAACAGTTTTTATCCCTTGTTCTTCTAACTTAGGAAAAAAACAATTATCATAAAACGACTTGAAAAAATTGTCGAAAGGAATGGAGTCGGACCTAGCACCAAAGTGCGTGTCTGTTATCAAGGCAATTCGCATTAGGCTCTATAAATCCCAGAGTTGGCGCCGTGTTCCATGCATTCAACTTCTACGCACTTGCAACGACCATTCGTCATGTCTTTTACCAAATTATTGGCATAATGAAAAACTATTTCAGCAAATTTTTCACAACCAACACCAGTCATTACCACTACATCTGCAAGACCTTTTTCTTCAAGGTCAAGAAAGTCTTTGAGGTTAGGGTCAGTTCCTGCAACAACCAGTTTGTGGTCAAACATTTCCTTCAGCCACTCTTTTAATTTCTTTAGACCGCCAAAGTCAACAACCCAATTTTTATCATCAAGTACTTCGGCACTGAAGACAAGTCTAAAACCTAAAGAGTATCCAT
>Ga0255752_10001314_pt1 | contig 28945 bp, 25 predicted proteins | sample 011ome_25_FD_179952 | JGI IMG/M metagenome (GOLD analysis project Ga0255752, IMG submission 179952) | Coastal salt marsh microbial communities from the Groves Creek Marsh, Skidaway Island, Georgia - 011512CT metaG (version 2) | ecosystem: Environmental > Aquatic > Marine > Intertidal zone >... | reverse complement strand
TACGTGAACAGCTGTTAAGGGTTGCTGGTGGCGAGCTTGTCGAGCAGGATTGTTGAGCTGGGTTGTAGAGCAGGATTGTAGAGCTGGGTTGTAGAGCTGGGTTGTAGAGCAGGATTGTTGAGCTGGATTGTAGAGTCAGCTGCTGACAGGTTTAGTAAAGGTAGCTGATTTCATCGTTCACAAAAGTGTAGCGTGGTTGCTTATACCAGCCATAAAGCAGCGACCAGCGCGGCTCCTTGTGCACTTTGGCAGCGTAAACGATAAGTTCGCCAGTCTTGCCATCCATCCAAAAATCGATGTCGTAAAGTTTGTCCGGTTCGCCGACAACATGGAAATCGGTACAGGCGAAATAGATAGAGCCGCGAATTTGACGAACGGGATCGTGAACCTTGACAAACTTCAGGGCAAGATCCTCGCCAGTCTTGTCATCCAGAACGTGAAACAGGCCGTTGCTATCGAGTTGACCATCAACGTGCGACTGCATCGTCGCCTTGATATCATCGACGTAAAATTTGTTCGTCGTGATGTTAGGCGTTATTGCAGAGTCTTTAGATGAAAAGGGTTGAGTTTCTGAAGCTGTAGCAGCGTAGATCCAGTGTGCAAGAACGACCAACAGCCCATAGAGCAGGCTGTTGATCAATTTTTTGCAGGTTAGCCGAATAAGCATCAACCCAATTCGCCTACTAACTTAGGCCTCGGGCTCTGCAGACTCTTCAGCTTCTTCTGCGGCTTCGCCAGCATGTTCTGCAGCTTCACCAGCATGTTCAGCTGCTTCGCCTGCATGCTCATGGCCTTCCTCGGCCGCTGCGCCGGCATGCTCTGCAGCAGGTGCCGCTGCATCGCTGGACGCCTCAGCTGCTTGCTCTGTTGGTGCCGCTGAAGTTTCAGGTTGGCTGCCTTGTTCGCAGGCGATAAGTGCAAACAAGGGAAGTAATAGTAGGAACTTAAAGATCATTTTCATGCAAGTGCTCCAGAAAGAGAAAAACCGAGCGGATAGTATGTTCGGCTTTTGTACATTCGTCACGCTATTTTTGAAGATCAGATTCCGCTAAAGGGTCCATGAGTACCAGATTGCTCGGTGTCCATGGCTCGGAAATCCAGGCTCGAATAGAAAAAGCTCGATCACGGGCATCTGGCAAGCCCAGCGCATTTTCACCATTAGTGGTGGCACCATTGTCCCCGGGTCGCGCGTAACTTTGAAACAAGCGATCCCAGATACTAAAGATGGTTGAAAAGTTAGCATCTCCATACTGTCGATCAATGGCGTGATGGCTGGCATGAAATCGAGGAGTAACCAGCCATCGAGAAAGGCTGTTCTCCACGTTGTTCGAAAAATCAAAATTACTGTGGTGGAATTGCGCACAAAGGCTCACCAGGCCCTCAAAGACAAACCAGGAAATGGCAGTTGGGCCCCAGACGGCGACCCAAAGTGCCTTGGCCAGGAAAGAGAGCATCAACTCGCCCGGATGAAAGCGCAATGCTGTCGTGACATCCATGTCCGTGTCAGAGTGATGGGCCTTATGAAAACGCCACAGAAATGTGACTCGATGATTTGCTCGGTGCCAAAAATAATCGAAGAGATCTAAAACAATTACCGTGGCCACCAGTTCCACCCAGCCCGTCAATCCTAGCCATCGAGAGATGCCCCAACCCTGCTCCTCGACGAACACAAACCAGAGCAGAAATGGTACATAAACCAACAGACGAATAGTGACGGTGTTAAAGACGGCAATACCACCGTGAAACAGCAGGCGTTTGATCCGTGTGCCGTGCCAGGAGCGCTGCGGAGCCAGGGATTCTATGCCAAAAAACAGCAGTAATCCGGCGATGAAAATAACTAACTTGCCTGTGTCGAGGTTAATATCCATGGCTTGATTATGGACGTTGCAGCAGCCGAGTAAAGCCTTTCAGGATATTTGCGTCGAGCATGACAAGCGATTGGCCGGGCAGTTTTGCGCAATAGATTTCAGATCCCGCAGTCGTGGAATGATCTGGCGCAATCTGGCGCTGACCGTTATCGGCTACCTTCAAGCTGGTATGGTGCTTGAGAGAGGAGTGATGACAATGTTGCAACCGGTACCAGAGGTTAAGTCTTCGCGCCGGCCTCAAGGCGGAGCCTCGTCGGTTGTTTTCGACGTACAGGGCCTGACCCGTGTCTACCAGGCGGGTGGCGTTGCGGTGCATGCTCTGCGCGGCGTTGATCTAAAACTTCGAGATGGTGAGTTTGTTGTTTTGCTCGGCGCCTCGGGGAGCGGTAAGTCAACTTTGCTCAATATTCTGGGTGGTCTGGATACAGCCTCCAGCGGCAAAGTGTTGTACAGGCCGACCGCTCCTCGCCACCAAGCAACAGCATCGCAGCAGCCAGTGATTTATGATTTAACCCAGGCTACTGAGCGCGAGCTGACCGACTACCGCCGCCATCACGTCGGCTTTGTGTTTCAATTTTATAACCTCATACCCAGCCTCACAGCCCGTGAAAATATTGCCGTCGTCACTGAGATAGCATGGCAGCCTATGCGGCCAGAGGAAGCGCTGGCACTGGTGAATCTGACGGATCGCCAGAATCACTTTCCTGCTCAGCTATCCGGTGGTGAACAGCAGCGAGTTGCCATCGCCCGGGCGGTCGCAAAAAATCCTGCGGTGCTTCTGTGCGATGAGCCCACCGGTGCCCTTGACTCAAAGACAGGTATTGTCGTCCTGGAAGCGCTACTGCGGGCGAACCAGTTACTGGGTACGACGACGGTTGTGATCACGCACAACGTGACGATCGCGCAGATAGCAGATCGTGTCATTCACTTGGTGGATGGCAAAATAAGCCAGGTCAGTGTCAATGAAACGCGGTGTTCGCCTGCAGAGTTGCACTGGTGATCTGTGGTGCAAGCCCTCGACAAAAAGTTAATGCGTGAACTCTGGCAGATGCGTGCTCAGGTGCTCGCGATCGGGCTGGTTATTGTCGGTGGCGTAGGCGTTTTTATTATGTCTCTGACTACGCTCGATTCCTTATATACCACGCAGGAAAATTACTACAGGGAACATCATTTTGCCGAGATTTTTGCACCCCTGAAGCGCGCACCTGCTGCGCTTCTGGAACAGATTAAACGCCTGCCAGGGGTCGATAAAGTTGAAGATCGCGTGGTGGCTTATGTCAATCTCGACATTGACGGCTATACCGATCCTGTCAGCGGCCATTTGCTGTCTTTACCGGCGACCGGCAAAAGCCTGCTGAATCAACTTTATCTGAGAGCAGGCTCCGGCATTGATTCTAGCCGCGATGATCAGGTTCTGGTTAGCGAAGAATTCGCGCTGGCACATCGGCTTAATCCGGGCGATACACTGGGCGCGACTATCAATGGCCGACGCAAGCAGTTGCAGATTGCAGGGCTCGTGTTGTCGCCAGAATTTATCTATCAGATAGCGCCAGGTGCCATGTTTCCAGACTATGAGCGTTATGGTGTGTTGTGGATGGCCCGCCAGCCACTGGCCGCCGCCTATGGCATGACAGGTGCTTTCAATGATGTCAGTTTGACACTGACGAGGGATGCGAACTTACAAGACCTCATTGATCAAATTGACGTTTTACTCAAACCCTATGGTGGAAGAGGAAGCTACGGTCGCAAGGATCAACTCTCGAATCGGTTTTTAACGGAAGAACTCAATCAGCAAAGAACTATTGCGACGATCTTTCCCCTCATTTTTTTTGGTGTGGCGGCGTTTCTGCTGAATGTGGTGATCAGTCGTCTGATCAGTCTTCAACGAGAGCAGATCGCTGCGCTCAAGGCATTTGGCTACAGCGATCTGGCGGTCGCTGGCCACTATAGTAAATTGGCCCTGGCGATCACGATCCTTGGAATTATTGCGGGTATAGGCGTAGGCGTCTGGATGGCATATGGCTTGAGTCATATTTATATGGAATTTTACAGCCTGCCATTCATGATCTTCAGACTGCAGCCGGCTGTCGTGGTTGCGGCAATAGGCGTCAGCGTCAGTGTCACGCTCATCGGCACTCTGTATGCGGTTAACAAGGCGGCGAGTCTACCGCCGGCGGAAGCGATGCGGCCAGAGCCGCCGGCCCTGTATCGCAAGACGCTGGTGGAAAAGCTCGGTCTTGAGCGCTGGTTCAACTCATCGACTCGAATGATTCTGCGTCACCTGGAACGTAATCTGCTCAAGGCAGCGCTGACGACTCTGGGTATCTCGCTGGCGTGTGGCATCATGATGCTCGGCGGATTTCAGCGAGGTGCTATTGATCATATGGTATGGGTTCAATTCCAGTTAAGTCAGCGTGAAAATCTACAGGCCTTATTTACTGACCCCACCTCTGCAAAATCCCTTCATTCCTTGGCAAGTCTAGAAGGCGTCGAATACGTCGAAGGTTTTCGTGTAGTGCCCGTCGAGCTGCGTTTTGAGCATCACCGTTATAGAACTGTCGTTCAGGGCATTGAGCCACGCAGCGACTTGTTACGGTTGTTAGACACAGAGCTGATGCCCATCAAATTGCCGACGTCGGGTATCGTCCTGACCGACTATCTTGCTTCACTATTGAAGATCAGGCCTGGTGAGCAGCTGGAGCTTGAAATACTGGAAGGTAATCGACCCATATTTAAGGTCCCATTGATGTCGACAGCGAAACAATATGTTGGTGTCAGTGGCTATATGCAGCTTGATGCCCTGAATCAACTGTTGAGAGAGGCGCCGACGATATCGGGCGCGCTTCTGAAAGTCGATGAGGGAAAACAGTGGGAGGTTTATGCCCATCTGAAGCAGATGCCGCGAATAGCTGGTGTTGTTGAGCAACAGTCTGCAGTGGCGGCGTTCTACGCAACCCTTGCCGAAACGGTACTGTTCTTTACGTTTGTCACGAGTTTGCTGGGCGGTAGTATCGCGTTTGGGGTCGTGTATAACAGCATGCGGATTGCGCTTTCGGAGCGTCACCGTGATCTTGCGAGTTTGAGAGTATTGGGTTACCAGGTCAGCGAGGTCGCCTATATTCTATTGGGTGAATTACTCCTATTGGTGTTGCTGGCTGTCCCGTTGGGTTTATGGATCGGTTACGGTCTGTGTGCGTTTCTGGCTCATCAATTCAGCACAGACCTGTATCGTATCCCGCTGGTGCTTGAGCCGAGTGTTTATGCTTTTGCGGCTGCTGTCGTCTTGGCATCGGCGGCGCTTTCGAGCCTTGTTATCTGGCGCCATCTGAGGCATTTGAATCTGGTCAGTGTCCTCAAGACGCGAGAATAGGCCGATGCTAAACCGTCTCAAAGAGCATCCGGTGGTGAGTCTCATGGGTCTTGTCGTAAGCATCGCGCTGGTCGCGGGTTTTTGGCCTCAGCCGATTGTGGTCGAGGTGGTGATTGCCGAAACAGCACCAATGACAGTGGCTATACAAGAGGATGGTCAGACTCGACTGATCGATCGTTATCGCATCGCTGCACCGGTGGCCGGCGTGGCTTCAAGAATCGAGCTGGAAGTGGGTGACTCGGTTGACCAGGGGCAGGTTCTTTTGCGCATCACGCCGCCAGCTGCGTCGATACTTGATTCGCGCAGTCGTGCTCAGGCAGTCGCTGAAATAGCATCAGCGCAAGCAGCGCTTCTGGCGGCTGAGCAACAAGTCGATGCTATTGCGGCAAGTAAGGCGTTGGCGGACAGCGAGTGGCGTCGGGTTCAAGCCTTACTCCAGCGGCAGTTAATCGCTCAGGACAGTGTTGATCGAGCCGCGGCCGCGGTAGCAAACGAGACCGCAGCATTGCGCTCGGCTGAATTCACGGTTGAAGTGCGACGTTATGAATGGCAGGCCAAGCGCAGCAGGCTTGAATTTCAAACATCGCTGACTGAGGGTGAAGCTAGTCAGCAGGTCGTTGAACTACAGATTGTCCGTGCGCCTGTGGCTGGTGAGGTGCTGATGATCCACCATGAGTGTGAAGGCCCGGTAGAAATGGGATTACCTTTGCTGGATGTTGGTGATCCGGCTGCCCTGGAAGTGATTGTCGATGTCCTGTCAATGGACGCGGTCAAAATCCACCCTGGTATGCGAGTATTATTTGAGCGCTGGGGTGGCGAGAGCGCCCTAGAGGGTCGCGTCAGGGTCGTCGAACCGGTTGGCTTTACTAAACTATCTGCACTCGGTGTTGAGGAGCAGCGCGTCTGGGTAGTCATTGCGATGACTTCAAATGCGCAGCAGTGGCAGCGTTTGGGCGACGGTTATCGCGTGGAGGCGCGCTTTATTCTTTGGCATGAAAATGACGTGCTGCAATTACCGGCCAGCAGCGTGTTTCGCTATCGAGATGGTTGGGCGGTATTCGTGCTAGACGCTGGTCGAGCCCGTCGGCGTCAGGTGAGCACGGGTCAGCGTAACGGTTTGAGCGTTCAGATTCTTGATGGCATCAAGGCAGGGGATCTCGTGCTAGATCATCCTACCGATGCCATCGAGGACGGTACTCGAGCCACCGCTAAACCATTGCCCGGTAGCGCATCCTCAAGTAATACATGGCTTTAAGCCTGATAGTAATCATCTCGTTTTTATGATCTTCCCTTTGCGCCCAGCAATACATTTAGACGTGTATGCGCTAACGAGAACCACTAGACTGTGCATATTTCAGAAAAACATGGGCAAGAAGCGCTTTTACGCGCGTTCAGACCTCATTGCCTGCCACTTCAACCCGATAAACCTTGAGGGTTTCAGCGACGCCGTTCGCAAGATTTTTTTCAACACTGGCGAGGGCGTCAGCCATCTAATCGTAGATAAAAGCTGTCAGAATATAGGGTCGCAAGTTGTCATCTGCGCTCGCAGACTGAAAAAAGATACCGGTCAAAAGGGCGGTAAAGTTCAGGAACCTGCTTCTAGGTTTGATGACGGTCTTGGTACCTGTTTGGTTAGCGGCTAAGAGCTGTTAGTAGTCGTAGACCAAGCTTCACTGATACTGAATATGGTCTCTGCAGGTTGGGAGAACAGGCCGCAGTTCTGGCGATTCTTGAGAATAGCGGCTAACGCGTTCTAGGCCTGCTTCAGCACGCTACCTATCCAACGGTCTACTCGCCGCTCCAGCAGGGGTAAGGGCAGCGCTCCGCCGCCTAGCACAGTGTCGTGAAAGGCGCGTATATCAAACTGATCTCCCAGCGCCAATTCCGCCTTAGCTCGCAGACTCTGTATTTTCAGCATACCTATCTTATAACTCGTTGCCTGACCGGGCATGATGATATAGCGCTGAATCTCTGATCTGACATTTTCCAGAGGCTGTGGCGAGTTTGCCAGGAAGTAATCAATGGCCTCTTGTTCTGTCCAGCCGCGAGCATGTAAGCCTGTGTCTACCACAAGGCGAATGGCACGCCAGATCTCGGAGGTGAGCTGGCCAAAACGCGAGTAGGGACTCAAGTAGGTTGCTGGCATTTCCTTTGCGAGCACCTCGGCATATAGCCCCCAACCTTCACTATAGGCCGTAAAGCCGGCTCGGGTTCGAAACAATGGCAGGCCCTGCAACTCCTGGGCAATGGATATTTGCATGTGATGACCTGGGATGCCCTCGTGATACGCAACCACCTCCAGCAGGCTTTTTGGCATGGTCGTCATGTCTGACAAGTGAGCATAGTAGACCCCTGGACGTGTGCCATCAGGCGTTCCTCGAAAGTAATGCTGCGCGGCGCCGTCGCGCTCGCGAAACGACTCGACCCGCTTTACCACCAGATCTGCTTTGGGTAGCAAGCCAAAGAAGACAGGAATTTGTTGTTTCAGCGCATTAATGGCTGTGCTGGCATCATCGATATAAGCTTGTCGTCCGGCATCGGTATTGGGGTAGTAGTTCCAATCGCCACCTCTTACTGAGTCCATAAAGCTATCGAGATCGCCTTCGAAATTCACTTCCGTGACGATCAATGCCATCTCATCCCGCAGGCGCGCTACCTCAGCCAGGCCAATGTTATGAATCTCCTCGGCGCTCAGATTCGTCGTGGTCTGGCTGGCCAAACGATATTCGTAATAAGCGGCGCCATTGGGTTGGCTGCCAACACCGGTGGATCTCGCGGGTACTTTATCTTGCTCAGCCTCTGCCCAATCAATCACAGATTCGTAAACCGGCTGAAAATCCTGGAGTAGCGCTAACCTTGCATTGGTCAGCAGTTGATCGGCTTGCTCGGCGTTGATCAGCGAATTGTCAAGCAAGGCGTTAATTTCGTGTTTGATATCTGCCCAGATCGGGCTGTCTTCATGAGGCGCTACACCATCCTCGCTGGCGCCAAAAGGTGCGCCGCTGATGATAGCTTTGGATTGTTGTATGACGCCATCCAGAGCGAACCCGGGGGTTGTGATCCCCAGCGCCGAGGTCCGTTTGGCGTTGTTCAATGCCGTGGTCATGTAGGGTGCCACTGCTTTGATCCGCGCTATGTAGGCCTCCATATCCGCGAGGTTATCTACCCGATGAATGTTAATCAGAAAAGTGGGCAGCTGGCTTTGATCGCCGTTCATTTGGTCAAAGGTCAGACCGCTGTAGAAAAACGCTTCCGCTTTGCGCATTCGCTCATATTGATAGGTCCAGATATCGAATGAAGTCTGCTCTTCATTGGACAGGCTCTCATAGTCGAACAAGCGGTTCAAATCTGTCACCGTCTGCTGCTTCCACGCGAGGTGAGTCTTAAACGCCTCGTAGCTGTTGTCATCTAATTCGTTATTACGGTCTTTCCGGCCCATGTAGGTCAGACTGATGGGTGAAAATTGTATTTCTTCCTCGTACCGGGCGTCGAACCACTCATTGATACTAACGGTCGGCTGTTCATGGGTAACGGGACCGCAGCCACTCAGCAGCAAGGCCGCCGCCAGAAAACCAATGAATGAAAAAATAGAGGAAAAGTGACGAGTATTACAGCGGCAAAGCAATCTCATAGGAACAACCAACATCAAGTCAAGTGTGCGAGGAAGCGCTTTGCTGTGAAGCAAAGCCTCGTCATGTCGACCGTGGGATCAAACAGCCAGCTATACTCAGCTGCCTGCGTTCGATGGCCAATCGACATGTTCGAGAGAGTTTACTACTAACGACTTGAAGTAACAGCTTTAAGTTATCGTCTAGTTGCTGTCTTGGGCCGGCCAGCCAGCATACACCTTGACGAGCTGCTCAAGAAACTCCCGACTGGCATACAAGGATTTTACCGGTACTTTTTCGTTCAAACCGTGGGCATTGACAGCACCAGGGTCGGTAAACAGACCGCTCACGCCGTAGGTTGGAATGCCGGCCGGCGTCAGGAAGCGGCCGTCAGTACCACCAGCTATCATGCTGGGTATGACCGGTACCCCGGGCCACATTTGTTCGCTCAAGGTCTCTATCGGCTGCATGATGTCGCGGGTTAGTTGCGGTGCAGGAGAGGTTTTTTCCGGCGGGTCGGCAAAGGTGATAGTCACGCTTGCGTCACCCACTACCTGCTCCAGGATCAATCGAATGTTTTCAGCAGTGTTGCCGGGAAAGATTCTGCAATTGACGTTAGCAGTTGCTCGTTGCGGTAAAGCATTCTTCGCATGACCTGCGGATACCTGAGTTGCGACACAGGTGGTATGCAGAATGGCATTCAAACTGGGATTGAGGGTGAGCCTCGCTAGCGCCTCGGGATTGGGCGGTGTGGTGAGAATATCGAGCATGTCGCTGGCAACCTGTGGCTGCGTTTCCAGTTTCGCCATCCGCTCAAAGAAGCTGCGAGTGGTGCTGTTGAATTCTATCGGAAAGACATGCTGTGATACCCGTTCCAGCGCGGCTGTTAGCTGGTAGATCGCGTTATCGGCACGTGGTCTCGATGAGTGCCCGCCAGGGTTTCTGACTTCGAATTGATAATCCTGATAGAGTTTTTCCCCTGCCTGTATGCCTTGGTACAAGGGCGTGCCATCACCGCTCAATCTGCCACCACCGCCCTCGTTCAGGGCGAATTTGGCATTGATCAGATCACGATGATGTTCCAGCAGATAACGAGCGCCATTGAAGGTGTTCGGTGTTTCCTCGCCGCAGGTCAATGCGAGTTTGACGCTGCGGCGCAGAGGATATTGGGATTCATTCAAGCCTTTCATGACATCAACAAAAATGGCAGCCATGGATTTGTCGTCGGCAGTACCGCGACCATAGAAATAGCCGTCCTCCTCGATCAACGTGAACGGGTCTCGCTCCCAGTCGGCTCGATTGGCCTCGACAACATCTATGTGAGCTAGCAGAAGGATAGCTTCCTCATCTGGCAAGCTGCCATGGAGCGTTGCGACCAGGTTACCCTGTTGTGGCCACTCAGAAGGAACAATAACGTGAATATCTTCTTCTTTGACACCGGCAGCTCTCAGCTGATCAGCCATGGCGTGTGCGGCGATGGTGCAGCTGCCCGATGACAGGGTCGTATTGATTTCAACTAACTGCTTATACACCGCTCGAAAGGCGAGCTCCTTATTGCCAGGATCGGCGGGCTGCGCAGCCAGAGGGCTGACCGGCAGGCCAGCCAGAAGAAAGGCCAGAAGAAAGGCCAGAAGGAATCGCTGCTGAATCACCCTTAAGGCTATCAGGGAGGTTGCGTTTAACCTGTTCATGGGTTTCACTCCGTAGCTTCAACCTCAGCGCAGAGGCTTGGCGAAAATCTGTAGTGTTCTGCGTCCAGTCTGGCGTTCGGACTGCATTAGGATAGCAGTAAGTGTCTGCTTAAATGGCGCCTCTGATGGCGGCTGACGCAGGTCGGAGTCTCAAGATAACCCGGTGTCAGCATGAGACGCAACATTGCAGTATACTTTGGCGAAGTTTCCGAAGGTTCAGACCCATGAAAATAGCAGACTATATTGTTGTCGGCGCTGGCAGTGCCGGTTGTGTGCTTGCCAACCGGCTGTCAAAAGATGGCAGAAACTCGGTCCTGTTGCTTGAGGCGGGGGGGCGTGACGACAATACCTTCATTCATATGCCAGCGGGTTTTGCGCAACTGGTGCCGAAAGCTAATGCGCATAATTACGGATTTGAAACTGAATCAGAACCGAATCTCAACAACCGTCAGCTTTACTGGCCACGAGGACGAGGCTGGGGTGGCTCTTCATCGATTAATGCGATGGTATACATTCGAGGTAATGCCTGGGATTACGATCATTGGAGTCAGTTGGGGAACACCAGTTGGTCCTATGCGAATGTTTTGCCTTATTTTAAGCGAGCAGAGCATTTTTCCGGTGATGGTGACCAGCAATACCATGGCTATGACGGGCCCCTGCATGTCAAAAAATCGGATCGCAGTGACGATGTGCTGCTGAATAAATTTGTTGAGGCAGGTGCTCAGGCAGGGTTTCCTATCACCGAGGACTTCAATGGCCGCCAGCAGGAAGGCTTTTCCCGGTATGAACATACGATTCGAGGCGCAAAACGAAACAGTGCAGCCAGAGCCTATCTCCATCCTGTGCTCAATCGCGCCAATCTGCAGACTCAGGAAAATGTCACAGTCGATCGAGTCCTATTTGAGGGCAGGAAGGCCGTTGGCATCGAGTACCTGCTGGGCGGCGTAAAACAGGTAGCCAAAGCCAACAAAGAAGTTATTCTCGCTGCGGGTTCATTGAATTCGCCGCAGATCTTGATGCGCAGTGGTGTTGGTGCACTCGAGGATATTCAGCCCCATGGCATCGAGGTGGTGCATGAATTACCGGGTGTGGGCCAAAACCTGCAGGATCATTTAGGTGTCGTCAGTCAGTTCGCTTGTACCCAGCCTGTGACACTGCATCGCTCGGCAGTGTGGTGGCGAACGGCCTTGGCTGGGATCAAGTATCTGCTCTGGGGTACCGGCGATGCGTCTTATCCTCCCACCGCGGGTGGTGCATTTTTTAAGTCCCATCCTGACAAACCCCTGCCTGACATGCAGCTGCACTATGTGTCAGCGGCCATGGCTGATACCCATGGGCGAGCGGGCATCACGCCGGAGCATGGCTTTTCCAGCATTGTTTATGGCTGTCGACCCGAGAGTCGCGGGCGTCTGACCCTGAAGAGCGCAGATCCAGCTGATGCGCCGCTGCTGCATCCTAACTATCTGTCGGCAGAACAGGACATTATTGATCTGCGTAATGGCTTTCGCGAGACTCGTCGAGTGTTCATGCAACCAGCCTTTGACGAGTATCGTGGTCGGCAGCTCAAACCGGGTCCTGATGTAGATATTGATGATGATGCACAAGTGGATGCTTGGATCAAGGCGACGGCGGAAACCCTCTATCATCCGGTTGGGACCTGCAAAATGGGCACTGATGCCATGGCTGTAACTAACGAACATGGACAGGTGCATGGAATGGAATCTTTGCGTGTGGTAGACGCCTCCTTAATGCCGACCCTGATAGGGGGCAACACCAATGCACCAGTCATCATGATGGCTGAAAAGATCTCTGATCATATTTTAGGGCAGAGCTTTCTGGCCGCAGAAAATCTGGTCTAACGCCAACCAAGATCAAGAGCGCGAGTTGGAAAGGTGTCGGCAGTGAAGTCGATGACGTAGGCGTACTAGAAAGTTTCCTTAAAGGTCCGCAAGTCCAACTCATGACTCCAGGCTGTTTTCGGCTGCTGGTAAAGATACATATAGGCCTGAGCGATGCCGTTCAGGCTAACGAGGCCATCCTCGCCTGCACGCTCGGCGAAACGGGGTAAGCCCTTAATGATTTTTTCGCCGGCTATGCCACCGTCAATGACGATGTGAGCGACGTGAATGCCCTGAGGTTGAAACTCTCTGGCAAGACTCTGAGCCATGGCTCGTAAGCCGGCCTTGGCGGCGGTGAAGGGCGCAAACTGAGGTTTGCCGCGCATTGAGGCGCTGGCGCCAGTGAACAACAGGGTGCCAGCGCCTCGTGGCTGCATGACCTTCAGGGTTTCACGCGCAAACAGAAAGCCGCCGAGGGTGCAGACTCGCCAGCACCTCTCGAAAAATTCCGCTGTCATGCTTAAAAAATCACCATTGAAATTGTTACCGGCATTATAAATTGCCAGGTCTATGGGGCCGATCGCCTCTGCTCGCCGAACCAGCGCTATCACGTCTGCTTCAGTCGTCGCATCGCAGACCACGGCGGTTGCCTGTCCGCCATTGGCCTTGACCTGGCTTACGACTGTATCCAGTTTGCTTGCGGTGCGCCCAGCAGCGATGACGTGCAGACCCAGTTTCGCAGCATGGTCACAAAGGTGGCCGCCGACCCCTTCAAATGGGCCCACGCCGAGAATGATGGCTGTTTTCATGGTGTATCCTTTTCAGTGGTGTTTAACCTTGAGCGCAACCGCAGGGCTGACGAGGTAGATCCAGGTTGTCAGGCAGAACCCGAAGTGAGCCAGCAGGCTAAATCGATAAATCTTTCAGGTTATAGTCGCGAATAACCCGCTCAAACATCTCCTGGCTGTATCGATACTCATCTTCCAGCCCGGCAAACGGCTGATAGTGATAGCGACGTTCCGTCGAATAGTATTGGGCGCGCGCGTCAATGGCAACGGCGATGACGCGAGAACGTTCAAAAATACGAGCGGCGTCATAGACCTCGGTGGATTTCTGCCCCAGTGCACCATGGGCGCCAAGAACCGATCGGCGGCGATGGAAACCAAAGGTCATCGACACTCGAATATCAGCGGATGTGTTGGCAAAGGAGGCGTGGAGCATTTGACGATTGACGACAGTGACGTCGCCAGCATGACAGGTCAGAGGAACGGCGCCCGGTAATTGGTCAGATCCGAGGTTTTGTTCGACCAACGATTTGATGTCAATGCGTCCTAGCTTGTGAGTGCCAGGCATAACCCAAAGGCAATTAGCCGTTGTGCTGGGATACAGTTGAACCTGAAAGTTAAAGCCGTGAATCCCCTGATCCCAGTCGGGCGACTGCCAGTGAGTTACGCCATCCTGATGCCAGGAAACTGAACCACCAAGGCCGGGCAACTTGACAAAGGTCGCATCATTGTAAGGGACGAAATCCGCGCCATTGATGGCTTCGCAAACGGTCAGTAAGTCTGGGTGACCATATAAACGTAATCCAGACGGCATGGTCTGACACATGCCGCCTATGATATGCACTACCTCATTGGGAGCATCAGCCCCAGGCGTTGGCTCACGCATGCGGGTCGGATGGCGTCCGCCGAGTACCTCTGTGCCGCCCCAGGGGTCGGACAGGGGTTTGACGAACGAATATGGATTTTGTTTGAACTGGCGACCGTAGGCCGGTCGGCCCTTCGCGTCCAGCAAAGCGCCGCGTCCAGTAGGGGCGTGCTCCAGTAAAAATTCAATGTCAGCCCGCAGAGCTGAGACCTCATCCGCGGAGATGACATTTTCAAATACATAGAAGCCGTGCTGCCAGTAGGCGTCGAGAATATGTTGCTGCAGCTGACCCCGATCGTTTAGTAACAAGGGGCCGCGATTACCTATCTGGTCTCTCAGAGCCGCGCCGCGTTCCTGATAGGCGGCCATGGTCGCGCTATATTCCTGCGCAGTAAGGGTGTTGCCAGTCTCAGACATCGTGGCTCCTGATTGTACTTGGACCTTTCAGGTAGTTACCCGTTCAGCCCGCAGTTGAGGTCGTGCACTTGATGATAGCAAAGAGTCTACGCCAGAAATGAGCTTAAAGGGGCAAGTGTTGCGGTTCAATAGGCGCGCTGTCAGTCAGGGTGTCTGCGCAAAGCATTGACGCTGACAGGCAGAGGTGGTTAATTCTGCGTAACCGCAGATGGAAAGGTGTGAGTATGACCGGCACTCAGGGCGAGGATACCTTCAGAGATTACAGTCGGCATGCGTCGACGCCAGGCGCCGAGGTGCAAACTGACCCTGTTGCCGAATTCTATCGTCTCAATCACAAGTATCAGACGCTGGCATTTGCCAGCGCAAAGATCGAGCAGTACGGGGCCTTGAATCTGACGCGCATGGGAATTTGGGAGGCCTGTGAGCTGCTGAATACGCTGGTGGATGACAGTGATCCGGATACGAGTCTGACCCAGATTCAACATCTGCTGCAGACGGCGGAAGCGATTCGCCATGCCGGTCATCCTCGATGGTTTCAGCTTACTGGACTGATCCATGACCTCGGCAAAATACTCTGCTTGCATGGGGAGCCCCAGTGGGCGGTGGTCGGTGACACATTTCCGCTCGGTTGTGCGTTTTCCTCCAGCATCGTCTACGCTGATTTTTTTGCTCAAAATCCTGACCAGATGAATCCTGATTATCAAAGCCGGCTCGGTGTCTACGCACCAGGATGTGGTCTGGACAAGGTCACCATGTCCTTTGGTCATGACGAGTATCTGTATCGAGTGACTCGAGATTACCTACCCCGTGAAGCGCAATATATTATCCGCTATCACAGCTTCTACAGCGCCCATTCAGCGGGTGCGTATGATTATTTGATGAATGATGAAGATCGTGAGATGTTTCGGTGGGTGAAAATGTTTCAGCCCTTTGATCTCTATTCAAAGGGCCATGAACCACCACAGGTCGAGAAGTTGAAAACCTATTACCAGACGCTGATCGGTGAGTATTTTCCAACGACGATTCAGTGGTAGGCGGTATCAGGCCTTTTGAAGTCCGCGCTGCAAAGCTCGAGCGGGGCAAAGGAATGCTATCAAAAATAAGGGGCTCTTGATGCGGAGCTTGCAATGAGGAGATTGATATGAGGAGCTTGATATGAGGAGCTTGATATGAGGAGCGATAAATGAGCCATTACGAAACGATCAGTATTGAAAAAAGGGGTCAGGTTGACTGGCTGACGCTCAATCGTCCGGAGTCGTTGAATGCCATCAATACGCCGATGGTGACGGAGCTGCGCGATTATTTTGGCGGACTCAGCGAGGACTCGCAGACTCGAATTGTCGTCATGAGGGGCGCTGGGCGGGCTTTTTGTGCCGGCTTGGATATCAAGGCCTCCCAGTCTGGGACCTTTGCTCAACCTTTTGGTGGTGGCATGGGCTTTCAAGGTTATCTTGCGGAAGTTTATATTCGTATGCGGCGCTGTCCTCAGCCAATCATTTCGCTGGTTCAAGGGGCGGCCTGTGGCGGTGGCTTCTCGTTTGTTCTGGCGTCGGATATTCGAATTGCTGGAGAGTCGGCGCGCATGAACGCCGCCTTTATTCGGCTCGGTTTATCTGCCTGTGATATGGGCTCAAGCTATTTCTTGCCACGTCTGATAGGCACCTCGATCGCGTCAGAGCTGATGCTGACGGGTCGCTTCATCAATGCGGAGCGTGCGTTAAGAACCAATTTAGTCTCGGAGGTTGTGCCAGACGATCAGTTGGAGGCGGCCGCTCAATCCTATATTGACGATATGCTCACGACCTCGCCAATGGGTTTGCGCCTGACCAAAGAAGGTCTGAATGTTGCCATCGATGCGGCGGGACTGGAGGCGGCTATGGCTATTGAAAACCGAAATCAGCTGATGTGCTCGCGAAGCAGCGATGCGAAAGAGGGCATGCTGGCCTTTCTTGAAAAGCGGCCGCCACTGTATACGGGTCGCTAGGTATCACCAAAGGGTGTGACTGGCCAGCTCAACCCGCTTCAGCAGGCGCATTAATCTTTCCATGCACAGCCTGCTGTGTGGGTCAAAAGTTGAAGGGGCGCTCTTGCGGGTCTTTGAAGATCGGTTGCGAGAGGCTAGGCAGTCACGTAAAGTCATGTCTTTTGGAGTCCTCCATGTACAGACTGATTGCAACCAGTTTGGCAGTCCTGATCCTGGTGGCTTGCGAGCCGCGAGATCGTACGCCAGGTACCTGGTTGTCTGGAGAGCTTGTCACGACCCAGATCACTGATTGGTCTTTTACCAACGATTATCAGGAAGTCTTTATAGAGACCAAACCTTGGTACGGCATTCCTTTTTCAGTTACCGTCGTCATGACCACAGTCAATGGTAAAATTTATTCACCGTCTATCTATAGTGAGCCTGCAGAGTTTCCTGGCAATAAATACTGGAATAAGGTGATCGCGGCAAATCCCAAGGTTCGGGTCCAGATAGGTGATCATCTCTACCCAAGACAGGCACGACTGGTGACTGACGCAACAGAGTTTGAAACGGCTTTTGAGGCGCTGGCGGTGAAATATCCTTTCTGGCGAGCCGCAAAGGACAATCCCGAAAAACGCCCGGCCTTTGTTCTGATCTGTATGGACGAAATCAAAGCCGATATCTGATGGCTGCACGCAAATAAATGGAACATCTATGACCGACCGCCCAGTTCCACTGGAGCCCATCAAATTCGGATTCCTCAAGTCTATGCGGCTCATGAAGCGAAGCTATCGTAACCCGCTGGAACATGGCCAGAACCTGCGCCGCGAACACGGCAACGCGGTGATGCAGGCGGTGGGCAAGATGCGAATGGTGCATTTGTTTGGCGCTGAGGCGCATCGGTTGTGTTTGCTCAATCCAGGCCAGATCTTTTCCAACAAGAAAGCCTGGGATCTGATCATAGGGCGAATATTTCCCAACGGTCTGATGCTTCGTGATGGCGACGATCATCGCTATCATCGACGTCTTATGCAGGCTGGTTTCAAGAGTAAGCCCATGCAAGGATATCTGGGCCAGATGATTCCTCAGGTCCGCGTTGCGGTTAAGCAATGGTCAGCCCAGCCTAATGGCAAGATGCTCGCATATCCGGCCTTCAAGCAAATGACACTGGATCTTGCAGCGACGATATTTCTGGGTATGGATCTGGGCGAGGATGCCCGCAAGATCAATCGTGCGTTCGAGTTGACGGTGGCAGCCTCCATGCCTCGAATTCCCTTTGCCATTCCCGGCACCCTGCTGTGGAAGGGTATTCGAGCACGGCAAATCATGTGTGACTTTTTTCTACCGCAGGTGGCAGAAAAGCGCTTCGGTGAAGGCCAAGATCTGTTTTCTCTGCTCTGTCGCGCAACAGACGAGGCGGGGAATGGCTATACCGATCAGGAAATTGTCGATCATATGATTTTCCTCATGATGGCGGCCCATGACACGACCACCAGTACTCTGACCAGCATCACCTATGCCCTGGCAAAAAATCCACAATGGCAGGAGCGGCTGGAAAACGAGCGACAGTCTTTGGGTGTTGACGAGTTAGCCTATCAGGACCTCGAGAAAATGGTTGAGGCCGAATGGGTGATCAAGGAAGCACTGCGAATGTATCCGCCACTGTCGACTCTGCCGAAGTTCAGCAACGAAGCCTTCGAGTTTGAGGGGCACTTGATACCGGCAGGTGCGATGGTCATGACTTATCCGATTCACACCCATTATATGGATGAGTACTGGGACCAGCCGAGTGAATTTGATCCGCTGCGCTTTAGTCCCGACCGTGCTGAGCACAAGCGCAATGCCTTCAGCTGGGTACCGTTTAGTGGTGGTGCTCACATGTGCATTGGACTGCATTTTGCCAATATGCAAATTAAGCTGGTGCTATTTGAGATGTTAAAGAATTTTTCCTGGTCGGTGCCGAAGGGTTATCAAATGCCAGTACAACAGTCGCCCATCTCTAAGCCGCGAGATGACTTGCCAATCACTCTTCAGCCTAGATTCTAAGCTTATCCTGGTCTGTCATTGCCGCGATGAAGGTGGCCGAATGAGTCCATTTAGTGCGAGGCCTCTGTAATCACACTCACCGGCGTCGTTGGGAAAATATGAAAGTCGATCTTCACTGTCACAGTTTTTTCTCTGACGGCACCCAGTCACCCGATTTTCTCGTTAATCGAGCGATTGAGAGGCAGCTCACACATCTCGCGATAACAGATCACGACTGCCTGGATGGCCTGGCAGCCATCACGCTTGACACGGCAGGTGTCGAAGTGGTCCCTGGAGTCGAAATATCCTGCCTCTGGAATGGTCTTGAAATTCATGTGATTGGGTTGTTGGTTGATGTCGCCAACATGAAATTGCACCAGCTGTTGCTGGCGCAGCAGCAGTCTCGACAGCAACGCCTGCAGTCCATGGACGCGAAGCTGACAGCATTGGGTACGGCTGGCCTCAGCCACTATATTGAGGGGTTGCCCTGTGTCTCCTGTACAAGGAGCCATGTGGCAGATTTTTTAGTCCAACAAAAACTGGCGAAAAGTCGGCAGAAAGCCTTTAAAAGCCATCTGCGCAAGCGTGGATTAATTCATGTCGATGCCCACTGGTGTGACCTTGCCGTCGGGGTTGAAGCGATCAGCGCTGCCGGCGGTATTGCGATTATTGCCCATCCCGGCCGCTATCCCCTGAATAAAAAGAAGCTCGAGATGTTGGTGGATGACTTCATAGCCGCCGGCGGTGAAGCGCTGGAGGCGACCTACTCAAACATTGATCCGGTGATGCGAAGGTATCTTCGAGAGCTGGCTTTTTCCAAATCCTTGTATCTGTCCGGCGGTTCTGACTTCCATGACGTCAGTGCTCAATGGACGGATATCGGTAAGTTCCCGCCGCTAGACAACCTGGCGTTGACCCGTGCCGTGTGGTTGCATCCGATCTGGCAAGCCAGATATGTACCAGATATATCAAAGTCTGAAGCGTCGCTGAAATGAGGCTGTGCTAAGCCTGGCGCGGCGAAGCAAACTCATTGCTGTGAAATCACTGCGGTATGTTGACGAGGCTGGTGAGGATGCAGTAGTTTGATGGCAAATCGAGTGATGAGGACACCCAGTGAATTTTGATTTTTCTCAAGATGAAAAAATGGTGCGAGATCAGGTTGCGCGGTTTCTGACCGACCAGTGCAGCGCAAAGACCGTGCGCAGCGTATTGGAGAGCAGAGCGCCCTTTGCGACAGAAGTCTGGAACGGGCTGGCGGATATGGGTCTGATGGGTACCGCTATCCCGGAGAACTATGGCGGAGTCGCGGCGGGTTACTTGAGCCTATGCCTGGTTGCAGAGCAGCTGGGCGCTTTCCTTGCCCCTACGCCTTTCTCCTCGTCTGTGTATCTGGCTACTGAGGCCATTTTGCTGTTTGGTACGGATGCCCAGAAAGAGCATTGGTTGCCGAAGCTAGCGGCTGGCGAGACTATTGGTACGCTGGCCGTAGTCGAGACCCTTGAACAAACCACCGCAGAGTCGGTGGCAGTAGGCTTTTCAGCCGGCAAATTGACTGGCAAGAAACTCATTGTTGCAGACGGCGGTATCAGTCATCTGGCAGTAGTGCTGGCGCGCAATGCTGCTGGCGGTCTGGGCCTTTACTTATGTGACTTACAGGCTGATGGCGTCATCAGAACAGATGTCGCAACAGTTGATCCGAGTCGCAACTCAACCAGCCTGGCGTTCAATGGCTGTGGGGCGGAGCTGCTGGGCGATGAGGCCGATGGCTGGTCCCAGCTGAATAGAATTTACGACCGAGCCGCGGTGCTGTTTGCCTTTGAGCAGCTGGGCGGCGCCCAGAGTGCGTTGAATATGGCGGTTGCTTACGCCAAACAGCGGTTTGCATTTGGCCGTCCTATCGGCTCCTTTCAAGGTCTCAAGCATATGATGGCGGATATGTATGTGGCTCTGAAACTCGCCGAGTCGAATTGCTACTATGCAGCATGGGCTTTGTCGACTGATTCTGAAGACCTGCCCCTTGCGGCCGCGACTGCCAGAGTCTCGGCAACCCAGGCATTCCAGTTGTGCGCACGAGACAACATTCAGGTCCATGGTGGCATGGGGTTCACCTGGGAATTTGATTGTCACCTCTACTACCGACGTTCGAACTACCTGACACTGCAGCTTGGTGGTTTAACCGAGTGGGAGAGCAAACTGGTGAGTCGTCTGCCAAAAGGTGAGGCGGCAGCGTAATTTCGATGTCGATGTCGATTTTGATGTCGATTTTGATGTCTGTGTCGATGTCGAGGTCACGGCCGTAGCCAAGCTAAGCCCGTTCAGCGGCAGGCGGCGCTGAATAAGATAAATAAAGAGTTCTACAGGATAGCGAATATGGATTTTGGAGATACACAAGCAGAAGCACAATTCCGCGCTGAGGCGCGGGCGTGGATTAGTCGCGAGGCGCCAGTCCATCTCTATGACAGCCTGACCAAGAGTGGTTTTGGCGGCGTCAAAACCGGTGAGTTTGATCCGTTGGCTGAAGCCAAGAAGTGGCAACGAAAAAAGGCAGACGCCGGTTGGGCCTGCATTCAATGGCCGGTGGAGTTCGGTGGCCGTGGCGCCACACCCATGCAGAGCGTGATCTGGAACCAGGAAGAAGGGGTTTACAGTAAGCTGACCGGCACCTTCATCATTGGTCAGGGCATGTGCGCCCCCACCCTGATGGCCTATGCCGCTGAGGCGCACAAGACCCGCTTTCTGCCGAAACTGGCAAGTGGTGAAGAAGTCTGGTGTCAATTATTTTCGGAGCCCCAAAGCGGTTCTGATCTTGCCGGGCTGCGAACTCGGGCCGAAAAGGATGGCGACGAGTGGGTTATCAACGGACAAAAAATCTGGACCTCGGGCGCCCATTACAGCGACTACGGTATTCTGATTACCCGGACCGATCCAGAAGTGGCCAAGCATCGCGGTCTGACCATGTTCTTCCTGAATATGAAATCACCCGGTGTCGACATCCGGCCGATCAAACAGGCCAATGGTGAGAGTGGCTTTAATGAGGTGTACTTCGACAACGTCAGAATACCGGACTCGCAGCGGCTGGGAGAAGTCGGCGGTGGTTGGCAGGTCTCGTTAACCACACTCATGAATGAGCGGCTGGCGATTGGCGGCGGCATCGCGACGGGTTTCCCCGAGATCAAAGAGCTGGTTGATACCTTGGCTCTGGCCAGTGGGCCCGCTATCGACAACTCCGCTGTACGATCGAAACTGGCTGACTGGTATGCGAAAAGCGCGGGTCTGAAAAATACCTCAGCCCGCGCTATGACAGCCTTGTCAAAGGGTGAAATACCGGGGCCGGAGAACTCTATTGGCAAACTCGTCGCCGGTGGCATGATGCAGGATATCGCCAAGTTTGCCCTGGACCTGCAGGGTCTGGGTGGCGCTATTGTTGACCCGACGCTGGCCTCGCATTCTGCCAGGTTGCAAGCGATGCTGCTGCGGTCGCCGGCAGTCAGAATCGAGGGTGGCACCGATCAGATTCTGCGCAATATTATTGCCGAGCGAGTGTTGGGCTTGCCGGAAGAACTCAGGGCCGATAAGGGCCTGCCGTTCAGTAAAATTCCTGCCGGAAGCTGACCTCAGAACCCGTATCGCACTGCGGTACGGGACGCCTGCAAGGGATGCGCACAACCGGCAGCGAAGGTTTCAGAATCTGTTTGCGATAGTAGAACTGATGCAGGATCCCCGCGCCTGGCTGGATAGGAACCAGCGTGATTATCTAGAGCAGCGCTTTCAGTGTGGCGTTTTCCCCACGGTACCCTAAGACGGTTTCACGACTTCAGGCAGGTCAGGGCACCCTGAGGGGATTTGCACCGTTAGGAATCGCCTGTCACATGTTGGCGCTGAGGACTTGCCGCCAGCGACCGAGTTAGTCTCAGAGTTTAGCCTTGCTTCAGGCGCGCAAATGATCATGCTGAGTTGAGCGGCATAGGTTTTGTCGGTGGCTGAGGACGAGGTAGTGCTTCAGATCGAGCCTGAGAAACCTTGTGGCGGGCTAGGCGGCTGCTACAGGTTCCGTTATATTGGATGGAGTTATTCAAGAGGCGATAAAAATGATGAAAAACCTGGTAATTGTACTTGTGGTTATAGCCGCGGGATTTGGGCTCTACAAGGTCATGCAGGACCAGCCTGCGGGTAGTCCGACGGCACAGAGTGAAGCGGGTGCTTCGACGAGCGCGCCGGCGACAGTGGGCCTCATCGATGATGAGCGGATCAAGAATGCTGAGAGTGAACCGGGAAACTGGCTGGCTTACGGGCGTACCTATGAGGAGCAACGCTTTTCACCCCTGACGCAAATCAACAAAGACAGCGTGTCCAAACTTGGTCTGGCCTGGTTCAAAGACATGCAAAGTAATCGCGCGCTGGAATCAACCCCGATCGTGGTTGATAACATGATGTTTCTAACAACTGCCTGGAGTCGAGTTTACGCCCTTGATGCCATCACGGGTGAGACTATCTGGTCTTATGATCCGCAAGTACCAGGCGCCTGGGCACGCAAAGCCTGCTGCGACGTGGTTAACCGCGGAGTGGCAGTTTACAAAGGACGAGTTTATGTGGCGAGCCTGGATGGCCGCTTGATTGCCCTGAATGCAGCAACGGGCGAGGAGGTCTGGAAGGTCAATACCCTGACCGACCGCAACCGTGACTACACCATAACCGGCGCGCCACGTGTCGCCAATGGCAAGGTGTTCATCGGTAATGGCGGCGCCGAATATGGTGTTCGTGGTTACGTCACCGCCTATGATGCTGAGACCGGTGAGCAGGTCTGGCGGTTCTACACAGTACCAGGTAATCCCGATGAGCCGTTTGAGTCTCCCGAGATGCAAATGGCGGCGGAAACCTGGAAAGGCGGCGAGTGGTGGAAAATTGGTGGTGGAGGCACGGTTTGGAATTCAATTGTCTATGATCCCGAATTTAATCAACTTTATCTGGGTGTTGGTAATGGCTCGCCCTGGGCTCGGGCTATTCGTTCACCGGGTGGCGGCGATAATCTATTCTTGTCTTCCATTGTCGCGCTGGATGCTGATACCGGCGCTTACAAATGGCACTACCAGACGACGCCTATGGATAACTGGGACTACACGGCCGTGCAGGACATAGTGCTGGCGGATCTTGAAGTCGACGGTGTTGAGCGAAAAGTTCTGATGCAGGCGCCCAAAAACGGGTTCTTCTATGTGCTGGATCGCTCAGATGGCGAGCTGTTGCGGGCCAACAAGTATGTGACTGCGACCTGGGCAACCCATGTAGATATGACGACCGGCCGCCCTGTAGAAGACCCAGCCTATGATTACCTGGACAGAACCAAGTGGATTCTGCCGGGGCCATTGGGTGGTCATAACTGGCAGGCGATGGCGTTCGACGAAAAGCGACGTCTGGTGTTTATTCCAGCGATGGAAAATCCCCTGGCCTATGCCATGAATGATGAATGGAAAAACACCGGCGTTTACAAGCACGTGGTGGGCGGCTGGAATACGGGCATTGAGCTGGGCCGAATAGTTCAGGTAATGGGTGAGGATGGTATTCCGCCCAAGGCGCGTGGCTATTTGAAGGCCTTCGACCCATTGACCGGTGAGGAAAAATGGGCGGTAGAGCAGGTGCACCACTGGAATGGCGGAACCTTGGCCACCGAAGGGGGCCTGGTTTTTCAGGGTAACTCGTTAGGTGAGGTGAAGGCCTATGACTCGGATACGGGCGACGCGCTTTGGTCCTACAATGCTTATACTTCCTTTCTCGCTCCCCCTGTGACTTACGAGATAGATGGCGTTCAGTATGTGGCCATTCTTGCAGGCACCGGTGGAGCTGATCTTTTTGGTGGTGAGTCGAACAACCTGGCATCCACAACCTATGGTAATTTCGGCAAGCTCTTGGTCTTCAAATTAGACGGCTCGGCAGTTTTACCGCAACCGACTGCGCTCGATCGTAGCATTCCGGAGCAACCAGCCAGCGATGCATCAGCGGAAGATATCGCTCGAGGTGATAATGTCTATCACTCAAACTGCGCTGTCTGTCACGGTTTTATGGCACGTTCCAGCGGAGTTGTCCCTGATCTGCGCATGACCAATGAGACGCGTCATGGCTTGTACAATGAGATAGTGCTCGGCGGTATTCTAGCCGGTACCGGCATGGCAAGCTTTGCTGATTTGCTGGACGAGAGCGATGTCGAGAAGGTACGAGCCTACGTGATTCAGCGCGCCAACGAGGATCGCGCGGCGGCAGCGGCTGCGGCAAATTAGTCAGAACTTCGATCAGCTGCCCTTGGGTGGTAGCGAAGTCCGAGGCAGGGCACGAAACTGTAGCCCTGCCTCCGGCGGTTGAAAGACGGAGTTGACGGGATCAAGGTCTGGTTCGAGCTTGATTTCGGTCCCGTTAGCCTGCGTGTCCGAGGCCAGTTGCGCTCGACTGAGTTGTCCCTCAACCGCTTGGCCCTCGTCAATCTGACGCAGGGCATTCTGAACCTTTTCTGCCATGGCCGCGTCATAAGGCAAATAGTAGGCGCGCGGCTTATCCACCAGTTTGCCGCTCGGTGCCGTGGGTTGAATCCACAAGTAAATGCGTCCAACCGCTTTCTGCGCCTTGTCCGGTTCAGTAATGATGGCCCAATGCAGACGAAAGCGCTTTGGCAAATCTTCAGTCACAGGCCAGCCTTGTAGCTCCTTCAGGGATAAGTAGGTGCTTACATACAAGCCGGATAGGAGCACGACCATAAAGATCTTGAAGCTCACTGTGCGGCGGGTAGCGACCAACAAGTAAAGCAGCAAAGCACCGATAATCGCATAGGCGATGGCCAAGAGTTGAACGGAAATCATGAGCCTTTTCCTGGAGCAATCCGGGTCAACAGCGGCTTTGGCAAACCACTGGTGCTGACAACTACGCCGCTGCCATCGAGGACAAAGCGAGTGGCGGTCACCTCCATGCCAGCTTGACTCAGAGGATGCACACCGTAATACACCAGGGTCACCACCGGGTTCAGTTTCTCGACCTTGACGCTGACGGGTACGGGTTCCGTATAGTTTGACTTGTAATGCAGAACATTGACCACGTATTCGCCAGGGATCCAGGCGCGCACAGACACGGATTCCTGGTTGATCGGATTGGTTACCAGTTTGCCGTTGATCATCATCTGGTCCTGGGCCGCGCCACGATCGTCGCGGTCAAGATGCATGGTGCCCGTGTCCTTGTTATCGAACCACAGGACTACCCCGTTGGGATCTTCCACCAGCACATCTATGTCGTCTGGATGGCCATCTGGCCAGGTCACGGAAATCAAAAACTCGGCCTTAAGGGTGACATTGCCCTGCTTATTGGGCTCAGCCATGAGAATGAAGGCAATCAGAAACATAAAAGCAAAGCCCAACAGGGTATTGAACAGCAGATCTGTGAAAGCATCGTGTCCCAGGGCTTGGCGTGTAAATCGTCGGCGTAGCATTTAAACGGGTCGGTGCAGGGTCGGCAGAATATAGACGTCAACTGCGACAGCGATCTTGTCGACAAGTCTCGATGCCGCCGTATCTAACATCGCATATTGCAAGCCCAGCAAGGTGCTGGTTACCAGTCCTGCCATAGTCGTGTAGAGGGCGACAGCCATGCCACCGCTCATCTGCCCGAGCAGTTGCTGAAGCACGTTTGGATCGAAATCCGTCAGTTCTCCGACCGGAGTCAACATCATGATAAAGCCAAGAATGGTACCCAGTAGCCCGAGTTTGAGTAGCATGTCGGAGGCCCAGTGACCGAATGCATAACGGGTCATCAGACGCTCGGCTAACACCTCCAGCAGGAGCTTGTGGTCAAGATCGCCGGACCCGTGGCGCTTGGCCTTATGGACCAGCTCCTTAAGAAAGTCAGCGCAAATACCTGGCGAAACTGTCTCGCCCTGAATGCTAACACCTTCAATGTCGAGTACGACATCCCCGGGATTCAGGTTGCTGATGCGAAGGGTCAGGTTATCAATCACCTGAGTGTCTTGCGCCAGTTGTTTCACCAGCACCAGCCAGTGGAGGCTCAAGACCCCGTAGAACAATAAAATGACGTAAGAGATGTAGCTTCGATCACTGGCCAATGCGGTGCCGAGCCAGCCAAGGTCATTGAGGATGAAGAAACCAAATAACACCAGGCCGACCAGAATCAGGGATCTCACCAGCAGACGATAATGGGTAACCAGAGACGGGTTTTGCATCGAAAAGCTCATAACGGGTCTGAGACCGAAGGATAGCACTCGATCGCATCAATGGGATACTCAAAGGCGAACTTTGCTGATGCGTCTCACCGGCACTCACAACCACGCATGAAGTTGCTATACTAGCGCGCTAATTTCCCACCCACCATCGAGTTGTCATGAGCGCATCCCCCTCTAATGCGACCCCAACTTCTGCCGAAGAGCCAGAGATGGCGTTGCAGATTGGAAATCTGACCAAAATCTACGGCAACCATTTTCAGGCACTGCATGGCATCAGTCTAAGCGTTAAGCGTGGCGACTTTTTCGCCCTGCTGGGACCTAACGGCGCGGGTAAATCGACGACCATAGGCATCATCTTCTCGTTGATTAACAAGACCGCAGGCAAGGTCAAAATCTGTGGTATCGATATCGACGAGGATTTCCCAGCGGCCAAAAAATATATCGGCATAGTACCTCAGGAATTCAACTTCAATATTTTCGAAAAGGTTGAACACATCGTAACAACACAGGGTGGCTATTATGGTCTGCCCAGGGCTATCGCTGCGCAACGTGCCGAAAAATACCTGAAAATTCTCGGCTTATGGGAGAAACGCAATGAGACAGCGCGATCCTTGTCGGGCGGTATGAAGCGACGTTTAATGATTGCAAGAGCCTTGGTACATGAACCCCAATTGCTGATTCTTGATGAGCCGACGGCCGGGGTTGATATTGAAATGCGCCGCTCCATGTGGGATTTCCTGCGAGCGTTGAATGAAAGCGGCACGACAATTATTCTAACCACGCATTATCTGGAAGAAGCGGAATCGCTTTGCCGAAACATTGCCATCATCGATGCGGGCCGGATTATTCATGACGGCAGCATGCGCGATCTGCTCAGGGAGCTGCATACGGAGACATTTGTGTTAGACGCAGCCAGGCCTTTGCCGGCAGTGCTTGAAATACCGGGATATCCGACCAGGCGAGTAGATGACCATAGCCTTGAAGTGCTGGTAGATAAAACACAGAGTATTAATGCGGTATTTGCTGAACTGTCTCGTCAGGGTATAGAAATTTTAAGTTTGCGGAACAAGACCAACCGCCTTGAGGAGATGTTTGTGAGCTTGTTGCAATGAGCGCCTTTGAAATCTTGATTGCCTTTCAGACTATTGTCATCAAAGAGATGCGCCGTTACCTGCGAATTTGGCCCCAGACTTTGTTACCGCCAGCAATCACCATGACACTCTACTTTGTCATCTTCGGCACCCTGATTGGTGCACGAATTGGTGAAATGGGGGGCTTCACCTACATGCAGTTCGTCGTGCCTGGCTTAATTATGATGGCGGTAGTGACCAATTCCTACTCAAATACCGTGTCGTCTTTCTTTGGTACCAAGTTCAATCATAGCCTTGAAGAGTTATTGGTTTCACCGACCCCTAACTGGGTTATTCTAGCGGGCTATGTTGTCGGCAGTGTCAGTCGAGGTTTGCTCGTTGCAGTAATTGTCACCTGTCTTTCCCTGTTTTTTGCCGACCTGCACGTGCAGCATCTGGCCATGACCATACTGGTAGTATTAATGACTGCCGTGCTGTTTTCTCTATTTGGATTTATCAATGCCGTCTATGCCAATAGCTTTGACGATATCTCCATTATTCCGACCTTCGTCCTGACACCCCTGATTTACCTCGGCGGCGTATTCTACTCGCTGGATTTGTTGCCACCCTTCTGGGCTGACGTGTCCAGGCTCAACCCGCTGGTCTATGTGGTCAATGGGTTTCGCTACGGTGTGTTGGGTGTGTCTGATGTCAATGTCGGCTTTGCGCTAGGAATGATCAGCCTGTTTACGCTGCTTACCCTGGGTTTCTGTTTATACCTGCTGAACTCTGGTACTCGTCTGCGCGAGTGAAACCCACTGAGTCGAATTATCGACTGGCTCGAACCAGGTAAGCAAAAAACGTCGCGCAGGCTGACGCCAGAGCGACGCTGTTAGCCTCGCCTCGTGACCTTTGATCCCAAGCCGAAAGTTAGAAGCCGAAAGAAAGAAGCTAAAGTTTTGTGAGTAAACTTGATGCTTAAAAATTTTCCTTTGGAGATAGGCTATTGTCACAGCCTATGGCGTTCGAGAAGGGACCCTTTATGGCATTAAACTGTCAATGTAAGCGGCTATCTCCACGCTTTGAGTACGTGTCGCTGTCGCTGACACGGCCCCCGCGATCAGACTCGTGCCAGAGAAGCCGAACAAGCGCCGAATGATCATCAAGCCATCGGTCAGGGCCTTGGTCTCGCCGTCGCCGTCAATATCCAGACCCGTCGCAAACGCATCAATTCGG
>Ga0255752_10001309_pt1 | contig 29035 bp, 43 predicted proteins | sample 011ome_25_FD_179952 | JGI IMG/M metagenome (GOLD analysis project Ga0255752, IMG submission 179952) | Coastal salt marsh microbial communities from the Groves Creek Marsh, Skidaway Island, Georgia - 011512CT metaG (version 2) | ecosystem: Environmental > Aquatic > Marine > Intertidal zone >... | reverse complement strand
TACGCAGATCCAACTAAAGATTTGGAAATGGTACTTCGCGAACCACGACTTCAGGATCAGAAAAATAGACAAAATAGTGTAGAGGTTGATATGTCTACTGATGAAGGTCGACGTTTGGCCTGGATGTGGGAAGCACAACAAATTAAGGTTCGTGATGCTGCTCTTGAAGCATATCGCTGGGCTATTGATAATGGTATTGCCAAGGAACAGGCCAGAGCCGTACTACCAGAAGGACTTATGATGTCCAGACTACAGGTCAATGGTACCATTAGGTCGTGGATCCATTACATCGAACTACGGTCATCTAATGGTACCCAAAAGGAACACATCCAAGTCGCTCAGGCGTGCGCTCAGGCGATTACTCAGGCCTTTCCGATGATCACATCGTATGTAGAAAGTAATACCTGAGTATTACACAAATCTTATACGAAAGTATTATGTACATCCTCTCTAGACGTGGTATAATAGACACATACCAACCAAAAAGAGGATGTGTCAAATGAAACGATTCTTATTAGATACCATGGCGGCAGTGATTCTATTTACAGCAATTGCCTTGCCATTTGGCTTATATTTTGCTTTTGTAATGACTGCTTAAGGAGTATTTAATATGTCTAAGTTACTAATCTCTACCCAGTATATGGAAAACTATGGTTCTTCTAGTGATCCCTATTGGAAGATGAAGGGTGGTTCTGAGTATGTGGTCAAGGGTCTAGATTTTGATGCCGACTACGAATGGGCAGAAGCTCGTGTTGACCAAATCCTGACCAAGATTCGGGATCAAGTTGAAATCTCCAACCCTATGTGTGAGGAATATATCCTCGGTTGGTCTATTGTTGCCGATGACTATTTAACTGAATTCGAACGCAGTCAACTCGAGTTCGACGGCAAGATTGATTTTCCCGCCAAAGTTTTGGAGGTTTGTAATGGCTAATTGGTTTAATACTCTAAACGAAGCACTTGAAGCCGAGAGCTTATTACATACATGGGATTCGTTGTATTCTCCCATCAAATACGACTCTACTGCCCATTACACATATCAGGACGGTACTAAGTATGGTCATTACATCTCAATCTATAGAGACGAGAGAGGTATGTACGAACGGCCGATTCACTACTCCAGAAACTGAAAAAAGATAAAAAAAGTGTTTACATTCCGAGCTGGACGTGTTATAATACTAACTTAAACATAGGGAAAGGGTGACCCCACCTTTTTCTGTGACGTAAACTGGGGTATTTTATAATGAGGAAATTATATGTCTAAAACTGCAAAACTCGAATCTTACCTGCAAACTGGCGCTTCAGTGACTGCCAAGCAAATCAAGTCAATGTTCAAATTGGCTAACCCAACCGCAGCTGTAAGTGAGTTGCGCCGTAAAGGTGTTTGCATCTACTCTAATGAAGCAACATTGTACACTGGTGCAAAAACCACCAAGTACCGTGTCGGCCGTCCTTCAAAGGCTATGGTCGCCGCTGCTTTCCAGGCCGGTTTTACTGCCTAATAGAAAAGGGACTTCGGTCCCTTTTTTAATATGTCTGATAAAATAGATTATAAATTTAATGAAGGTCGACTCATTGAAGAGTTTAGATCTTACATTGATTCAACATACGGCGCACATTATTCTGTCAATAAATTTCAAGCGACAGAGTTTGTGATTGATGGTGGTCATGGTACCGGTTTTTGCATTGGTAATGTGTTAAAATATGCACAACGATATGGCAAAAAAGGTACACATATTGATGCACGTAAAGATTTAATGAAAGTACTACACTACGCATTAATTCAATTATACATACATGATATGGTAAATAAACCCACAACCAACCGAAAGGAAAAGTAATGAAACTATCACCTAACTTCAGCCTTGCTGAAATGATTAAAAGCGATACGGCACTTCGTCTTGATATGGAAAATGAGCCGGATGATGACCATATTACCAATATGCAAGCACTTGCTGAAAACGTTCTACAAAAAGTCCGTGATCACTTTGGTAAAGGCGTAAAAGTGAACTCAGGTTTCCGTCATCCAGATGTTAATGCAAAAGTCGGTGGCTCAAAGACATCAGACCATTGTAAGGGTATGGCAGCAGACATTGAGATTCCTGGTATTGCTAATGCAGACCTGGCACAATGGATTGTTGATAACTGTGAGTTCCGTCAAGTGATTCTAGAGTTCTATACACCTGGTATTCCTGACTCTGGATGGGTTCATGTATCATATAACCCAGATGATAACAAGAAACAAGTTCTAACTGCCATGAAAGAAAATGGCAAAACGGTTTATAAACCTGGCTTGATTGCTTAATTTATCATAAAACATTCATTATGGCAAAAACCATTATAGTAATTGCCATAATGAATGGATATATTTAATGAATAAGTCATTTTGCCCGATGGCATTTAAAGAAATCTACACTGATAATAGTGGCCAGTATAGATTATGTTGTCATGCAAAACAGAATAACGATTTAAAAAAATATAATTCATCAAATACTTTACCGTTTGAATTTTTTACATCAGAAGAAATGGAAAATATTCGAAATGATATGTTTGAGGGTAAACTTATTGATGATTGCGAAGTTTGTTATAACCTAGAAAAATTAACAGGTAAATCTCATAGAACATTAAAACAATTAGAAAAATACGGATATGATACTGAGTTAAAAAATATTGGATTAAAATTAAGAATTAATGGTTCATATTGCAACTTGGGTTGCTATATGTGTCATCCCTATAATTCTTCAACTCGTCGAAATGAATTAAAAACTGTATTTGGTCCAAATAATAAATGGCAGAAAGATAATTTTAAATTTAAAAGTTTAAATAAAATTGAATGGAAAGATGCCGTAGCTGATATATTAAAAAATATTAATTTAATCGACCGTCTGCATTTAACTGGTGGTGAACCATTATTATTGCCAAAGATGTGGGAATTAGTTGAGTTAATACCCGGTAAATATGCTAAAGATATTAATTTGACATTTGATACTAATTTAACAAAATTAAATTATAAATCATATGATATTAATTTTTTAATTAATAAATTTAAATCAGTAAGTTTTTCTGTATCATGTGATCATTATGGCCAAAAACTTGCCTGGATGAGATATCCAATTAATGTAAGCGAATTTGAAGAAAATTTAGTAAAATCAAAACACATCATTAGTCAATTGGCCTGTACGGTATCATTATTAAATATTAATGATTTAAATGAAATTGAAAGTTATTATAAAAATAAATTCAATTTAAAAATGAATTTTGACTGTATTGTTAGTTGGCCAAAAGAATTATCAATAAGAAATTTGCCTGAAGATAAAAAGAATGAATATATTGAAAAATATTCACATCTATCTTTTGTTGTCGGTGAATTAAAAAAATCTCCTTATAAAGGAGATATGTTAAAAGAAGCAGAAGATTATTTAGATAAATTATCCACCCATCGCAATTTTAATTGGAGAGATTTGTGGAAATAAAAAGGACCTTTCGGTCCTTTTTTTAATTTGCCAGAGGATTATCTAATGCTGATTGTAGCTTTTTATTTAATCTATCTTCAACATCTTTAATCTTTTGATCCGTAGTATCTCTTAATTGAGATGCTTTGGTATCATATTGATTCTGTAGCGCGTCACGTTTATTATCAAAACGCTCTTCAGCATTCTGAACAATCTGCCGAGTGGCCTGTTCATTCTCTCTCAAGAGTTTCTCAACACGCCGTACATTAGTATCTAGAGTTGCAATTTGATCACGAAGATCATCTTTGATTGCCCTAGAATAATCTACAGCTTTCTCTACTTCTTTTTGAGCCGCATTAAGTTTTTGTTCAATTAACTGGTTGCGGTTTTCAATTTCCGTAGTGTCAATGTTTTGGATAATCTCTTTCATATCCATATAGTCTTTATAGATCTCAAAGCCACCCCAAGCAGCACCACCCAAAGTAGACAGTGCAGTTAGTAGGGCGAACATCTTACCGCCAGTGAACTTGACTCCACCAAACTCTACTTCTGTTGACATTTAAACTCCTTATAATACCTGTGTTATGCCATAAACTGCCGATACCAACATACTCTTTAATTCAAGAACAGCAGCGTCTTCAACGAGCTCATCCGTATTAGCAATGTCTTGCAGTAATTCTTTAAACTCTTCGGCTGTGATCTCTCCACGGTCATAAGCCAACTTAGTATCATTAATGATACATGCTTTCTCTTCAAACCATGCGTTACCACAACTCATTAACTTTGCTAATTCATCCATTAGAATCTCCCCAGAACAGACTTAGCTAATGCCTCGCCTTGTTTGTCCAATATACGTTGCTTGAGTTTACAGTATGCAGGTGACAATTCTTTCTTTTCTGCAAAAGGTTTAACTGTCTCATTCATCTTTTCTGCAATCTCAAGAACATCTTTAGTTCCCTTTGCTTGACTGTATAGAACAAACCACGACATATCATCAGCAAGGTTAATTACTTGATAACGATAGTCCCCATCGCAGTTAATTGATTTAGCACTCTGCCAAATATCAACTGCACGATGGGATTGGTTGTCATCCCAGAAGCTAGGAATCATTGCGCAGCCACTCAAGGCTACTACACTTAGTGCAACCAATAACTTCTTCATGGCTTACTTCTTATCGCCGCCCATTTTACCTTTGATAGCATCAGCACCAAAGAAGGCAGAAACCAAAACAGCAATAGATGCAAAGTATGTTGGAGCAATATCAGCAATCAACTTAGCCGCAGTATCCAAACCCAATAAAGATGTTAGTGCAATACCGACTGGGTAGACGAGTAGGCCAGCCAATGAAAACCATGCCATCTTACGAATAGCATCTCGCTGTGCATCTGCATCTTCAAGTTCTTTGCGCTTAAACTCAATATACATTTCTCGTTCTACATCATCAATAATACCATCACCATTGAGATCTAGGGGTTTTCCGGTTTCATCTGTCATATCATTCTCCTTTTAGTTTTACTTTACCTTCAGCGATCAACCGAGCACGATTGACCATGTGTTGAGCTTGAACATCTTCTTTAGACCCTCCGAAGTAAGGAACACAATGTCCTTCTTCAATCATAATTTCAGTTACCATTCTTCCGTCTGGCGCAACAAAGTCTCCTAGGATGCGACCGAATTTACCCTTTGCATCTTCACCGCTCTTATCTACTTGGGTCTTCAGTATAGCTGTTTCACCAAGTAACTCTTTTAGTCTGTACTTTGCCGCCAGACCAAAAATCTTTTCTTCTTCGTCAGAAGTTCTTGATTCTGGTGTATCAATACCCATAATACGTACACGTTCATCGTGTAACCAAACACCAAAACCTAAATCAATATCCACGTCAACGGTATCACCATCAACCACTCTGTTTACTTTTGCTCTATATTCGTACATTGTATCTCCTATTTTACAACAGCAAGAGTAATTGATATCGCAGCAAAGACTAATGCCAATCCACCAACACCAATACTCCCATACATAAGAATATCAAGGATCATTTTACGTCTTTTAGCTTTTGCTAGATTACGTTCTCTTTCCTCTTCTTCTCTACTTCGTTTCATTTCTGCCTGAAACGCTAACCAGTCATCCCACATACCACCTCGGCCTTGGTATATCATCATTTCCTTCAATTCTTCTTCTTGAGCGGCTAGTTGTTCTGCGGCCATAAATGCAGATAAGTCACTCTTGTATCCATGTTGATGAGCTTTCTTTTGTATTTCAGTTTTTAAACCAAAATATTGAGCCATAGCTTCACCGGCTTCATAGATTTCTCTTCCATTAGCCAGTGTTTGTTTTATTACGTCGAATGCTGCATTGGCAGCTGCAAGTTCAGCGAGCATATTGTGAATCCACCATATCTTTGTAAAGACCACCACCCACTAGTCCTCTAAATGCCCTTGCATTGTCAACATTCTTTTGGTTCTTATAAATGTCCTTGGGTTTATAAAACGCAGCGTCAACTAATCCAATTTGATATAAATCAAATCCAATTGGTATTACTTGTAAAGCCGCAATTGAGACATCTCCTGCTATGTCATTATCCGTAACGTTTGAATTAACCGTACTCTCTGTTGTCTGATTGTTTTGTTCTTGCAGTACAACGGGTGCTGATTCAAAGAGATTGCCTGTTGGAGAATTTCCTGTTAAGCTAATACTTTGAGTAGCCGATTCTGTTTCAGTTCTATTAGCTAAAGAATACATCTCACTGGCACTTTGACTTGAGCTACCAATTGCAATGCTTGATTGTTGACTTTGTGCTGATTGAACCGCCAGTTGAGATTGACTAGATGCAACTGCAGATGATGCAACTGCTTCTGCCTGCTGTTGGGCCTCTGCAGTTGCCTGAGCTGCCTGCTCATTGGCTTGTTGAACTGCGGATGATTCGACCGAAGATATTCTTGATTGCTCGTTTCTTACAATGCTGAGTATTGCACCAACTGAAAGACCATTTCCTACATTCCTAGAAGAGCTTGGATTGGTTGCTGTGACTACTGGTGATTGAGATGTAGTAACTACAGGAGCGGCCGAAGTAGATATTACCTCAGCTGTTGGTGTAGAAGTTTCAACTGCAGTTATTGGTTCAGTAGATGTTGTCTCCACCGACTGAGGCATTAACGCGGCAAGAGCATCTAGATAACCTGAGCATGTTGGAGCATGTAATGGATTAGACGCGCATGGATCAACTGAGTAATTAACACTTAAAGTAACGTGCATAAACTCAGGTCCATAATAACCAGCCCAGAATCCATCATCCTTTCCTGTTATACTCAACCGAATAGAATCAGCACTGGTCAAACTGTATGGATTTTCATATGTCCTCGTACCACTTGGATTAATCCAATCATCAATTCTATAACCATAATTGTATACGTCAGATTCAAGTACCTTACCTGAAGAGCTTAATAGGTCAACCGTAAAGTATGCGATAGAGTCATAACTACCGGGTTGTTCATCATTGATGTTTGAGTTCTTTACATGCCAATGCCAGTTATATCCATTTACTAGTAACCCAGTGCCAGAGTCTGGAAGCACTTGACTTAATGCATATGCTTGACTTATTGTTTGCTGACCATAACTAAAAATGATATGATTACTACCAGCGTATCCTCCATTACTAATCCCAGGACACGGTCCACCACTCTGCCCACCCCAAAAGCCATCAGCCGTAGGTGCCCAGCAACCTGCCCAGGTATTATCCTGAATTATGTTGCCAGTAGTGCCGGTATCTTGTGCGTTAGAATGCGACGCCAAAGACAGCAGCAAGGCCGATGCCAATAAGAATCTTTTGATAAGAATCATCCTCTTTTGTTATTTCGTGTTTAGGGATACGATCAGGCCAGTCAGTCCAAGCTCTTTTTGCTGCTTCACCAATCTGACCTTCAAAGGGACAGGGGGTACCTGCATGCCACATAGCATCAAAGATTCTTCTATCTTGACACATTACAGTAACAGCAGCAACTTTCATACCCATATCATATAAGACTTTGGCATTCTTTAATCTCTCGCAGTTCAAATCTCTTACAGTTGAACCGCCTGAGATACCAAGTATCTGAGTTTGCACAGCACCACTTACACCAGTTGTACAGAGATCATTACCACCACCGCTCATCATAGCTGGTGCTACAGCTGTAGGTGGTGGAGACTTCAATGTAGTCTCGTTCTTGTTAATATTAGTCATCGTTCCAGAATTTTCATTCTTATTAACATTATTGTTATTACTTGTATTAGTATTAACGTTATTGTTGTTTGAAGTACTGGACGATGTATTTGTATTATTATTTGTATTAACGCTGGTGTTATTATTTGTGTTAGTAGCTGTGGACGTATTATTGTTGTTATACGTCATCTCACCCGAGTTAACGTTATTATTGTTTATCGTCTGTTCACCACTATTAACGTTATAGTTGGTGTTAGTGTTATCACTCGTCGAGGTATTTGTGTTGGTATTGTTGGACGTGGAGTCCACAGTCGACGTACTTGTTGAAGTATTAGTCGAGGTATTACTATTCGTTGTGTTTACTGTGCTGGTGCTTGTAGAATTATTATTTGTATCTACAAGTGTAGTCGAGTCATAAACAGTTTGAGCTGTTACGGTTGATATAGCCATAATAAAGCTAGCACAGATTGCTAGCTTTTTTAACATTTATTCTCCGTAGAAAAAGATATATAATCTATTTATAACATTTTATAATGATCGTATATATTTTCAACGAAGTATTATTTTTTTATTAAAATTATAAAATATTTTGTTGGGTCAAATTGCCACCATTTTTCCCCAATGCGAAAAGAACCAGGATGTTTATGATGATTTGCGTGCCATCCTTCGCCAGCGGTTAAAATATTAGAGATAGGTGAATTTGTTGGTTTTGCATTTTTATGACCTAATATATTTAATATTCCGTAGCCATGAAATGCAAATACTACAGGAATAGCATAACCAAATATAAACAACATTGGACTAATAATTAAAAATATTAAAACTATTGCTATATTTACTGTATAAAAGTTTTTATAGAACCATAATAAAATCTTATTTTTCAATAAACGTTTTATATATTTTCTTTTGATAAAATAATTATAACCCCAAGTATTTACATATACTGAAAATGCGCCTTTGTGCTGATATGAGTGTGGGTCCAATTCAGTATCAGAGTATGCGTGATGTTGTTTATGTGTTGCTGCCCATGTTAATGCTGGACCAGCACCACTAAAAATACCCAATATATTTACTATTATTTCGTAAAATTTTCCAGATTTAAAAGAATGGTGCGAATAATATCTATGATAGCCACCAGAGATTGCTACAATGGCAATAATTTGCCACCATAAAAAACTCAACAAAAACATCCACCATTCACCATATATGAATGCTGGAATCAACATCAAGTGGCACAGAGCATGATTGATCAATAATTTTGTTGTAGGATTTTTAATTATAAACATTTTTATAATCACAAGCTATTCTATGTAGTAATCTTTTATCCATTCCATCAAAATGCCATCTTTTATGTATACTTAGCCACTGATCGCTAATAACTATATCACCATCATCCCAGTCATGATGATATGCATATTTTTCATTAAGTACATGATCAATTAGATTTTTCATTATGCTGGAAAATTCATCATTTGATCTATTAGCAAATTCCATAATTTGTAAAAATGGAAAGAATAAACCTTTTACACCAGCGTGATTAGACATAACCAAATTATATGGAAGATCTCTATTTACATGTTCTTGGTATCTTAATGTAGGTGATACAGTACCGGCTTTATAACCACAATATATTATAATGTCATTTATCTCTTCTTTAATTTTATCTGATAAATCATTATATGCATTGACCATATTGATCCAAGATGTCTTGGATCCTTTGGTACCTTTTACTCCATATAACCATACAACTGATTTTCTATTAGGTTCACTTGGTTTATTACAGTGCCAATCTAAAGTTTCTTTATGACCAAATAATCCTTCCCGACCACGTTCATTTTTTTCACCAGTCACCCTAGCAATACCTGGAATATTGCTAACATCTCTATTCTTTTTTATCATTAATGGATTAGCAAGAGTATTCTCAATCTCTCCGGCTACAGAACAAATTCTTAGTTGATCATCGGTTGTCAGATTTTGCTTTTTAAAAACAACGACTGTATGTGTTGCCACATTTCTAAAAACATCTTGTAATTCCAAATCAGACATAGAATTTATATTCTTGTCATAAAATTTAACCCAATTATTCATAGCAATTCTCATAATCAAAAGAAAGTCTATATAAAAATCTATTGCCTTTCACTTCATTTCTTTTGTGGATGCTGTGAAATTGATCCATAAAGATAAAATCGCCTGGCTTCCACGTATTATGGTGGTACATATATTTTTCTTGGAATACATGTTGCATTAGATATTGTTTAAGCCATACCTCATCTAATGCAATACCATTTCTTCTCCACATTTTAGTTATGTAATGAAAACTAAAATATAAACCCTTAGCACTATCATAAGGATGCTTATATACTAAAGATTTTGTTACGCCTTTAGGATATATTCTACTATTATCAAACATCCGAAGTTCTTTATCGTCTTTGTCAAGATGATAAAATGTATTATTCTGAAACATAAATGTGCAATCTACATCATTTACTATTTCCTTAATATCAGCAGGTAAATCATTATACGCTTGCCTTGTATCACAAAAACTGGTTATGCTATCAATACCAGGTTTTATACAATATAATGCAACACAACATTCTTTACCTGAAGGTCGTGCATTCCCATTTGAATGCCAATCCAATTCTTTATCGGCAAATATTCCAATTTTCTTACCTTCTTTTCTCTCATTGGTAACTCTGAATAGACCTGGATATTCTGGGTGCATAAAAAACTGATTAGGTTTTAATACAGTACCAATGGTTTCACATACTCTTAGTATTTCGGATTCATTTAGATTTTGATTTCTAACAACAATAATATTATCATTAGCAATTGACTTGCCAAAAGATTTAATTTCATCTTTAGACATTTCATTAAAATCAAGATCGGTATATTCAACCGCTACATTATTAATTCTTTTTTTCATTTTAAAATAGTTTCATTATTTGGAATATCGTCAAAAAATACACCAGTTATTACAACAATCCTCCAACCAGCATTATTAACAACTCTATGAGGCCAACCTTGATTAATAAAATAAGTTTTACCTTCTTTCATTAAATTGGATTGCACACCTTCTTTATTTTTTGTTTCAAAAAAACTTTCAGCTGATTGAACCACTGTTTGTGTTCTACATAAAACACTAGTATCAGTGTCTATATGCCAATTCAATTCGTGATGTGGTGCCATAACAGAGATTCTTGTTCTATAATATTTACCGACACCATACAGGTTATCAAAATATTTTTTAATTTCTGAGCAATCTATATCATCTCGCCATTCAGTATATAAGGTTTCATCCATAATTTGTGTAATACCATCAGGCAATTTCTGCAATACAATTTGTCTATAATTTGATTCAACACCTTGCTTAAAATTTTCAACTGATTCACAGTGTTTTGATACCTCATATAAATCACCGCCAAGATCATCTATTATATAAGTTTTAACAATATTTTTTACTGCTTGTATACATGAATTATCTACATGCTCATCAATAATGACACATTCATTAACTTGAGTACGTCTGGGTCCGTGAGAGGATACTACTCTTTGTTTTTTAGAATTTTTAATTGGGCACTGCTGCATATAATTTATGTATAAGTAAATAACGGATAGACATTTCTTGGATCAAATGCAACTCTGTGTATAACTCGCTCATCCATTTTATCAAACGCCCAGCGTTTATGTTGAGATAACCATTGTTCATTAAACACAATATCACCATCTTCCCAATCATGATGATATATGTATTTTTCTTGGACACAATGATTTTTAAGGTATTCTTTCCAAAAATTAAATTCCTCAGGGCCGTGATCCACAAATTCAAAGGTTTGAAAGAAAGGAATAAACAAGCCGGTCTTACCTTCTTCATTTGTTCGTACTAAAGGTAATGGGTTTTCATAGTTTATATGTTCTTTATGAAATGGTGAATCTGTATATAGTCCTCGTTTATAACCACATATAATTTTTATATCCAAAAGCTTGTTTTGGATATCTTTAGGCAAGTCTGACCACGCTTCAATTGTATTTAAAAATGAAGTTCTAGAACCCTTGGTGCCTTTAACACCATAGATTGCAATAATTGGTTTACGGTCCGGATTACTTGCTTTATTTACATGCCATTCAAGAACTTCTTTATGCCCGAAAATGCCTCTAAGACCTTTTTCGTCTTTTTTACCTGTAACTCTTACAATACCATCAATGACAGATATTCCCTCCGTCCTTCCAGGAAACCAAGTTGGTTGAACATCACCAGCAACTTTAGCAATTCTTAATTGTTCTTCTGGTGAAAGACTTTGATTTTTCAACACAACAGTGGTGTGTTTATAAACATCTCGAATTAAATTTTTTATTTCATCATCAGAAAATTCTTTTAAATCACCTTCTATCAATTTAGCATTCATTTAATAATCTCCACTTTTCAACGTCCATATTCGGTAAATTTACTTCTTTATCACCATATACACCTAAATTTTGCCATGAATTTGGTGTTGTTTGATATAACCCAGGCAAAAGTTTCCAATTGTGTCCTAATAATCTATTACACTTTTTAAAAAATTGTTCCAAGTTACCTCGGTGTGTTAATTTTTCCATAGTAATAATTAATGCTTCGGTTTTATTAGCAACAAATTTCATTTGTTCTTGAAGCATAATCATTACTGGTGCTTTAGTATTTTCATATTCATATCTTATAGTTTTTCGTCTAATATCTGGATGATAAAAAGTTCTTGACATTAATCTAATACAATTATATTTTTTAAATTTTATCTCATCAACGGCCGCAAATGCCATAACTTTTTTATCAGCATTTACCATAATGGTCCAATGCGAATATTGTTCAAGTGTGTTTATGATATTGCTTTTATTGTTTTTATCAAACCAACTTGAATTTTTATCATTAAATTTATTATAATGTTGTATCTGTGAAACAAATTCAGCTTTACCAATATCTTCCAATGATATTAATTTCATAATATTAACCTATAAATTATTTAGCTATTTATAATTAAAACTTTTGTATTAAATACGAAAGTATCACCAAAACTTTTTTGCCTATTTGTGCATTCTTATACGAAAGTATTACAAAAAAGTATTTACTTTTAAACTAGCTGTGTTATAATACATCTATGACCAACACAACTAAGGAGTATTTGTAATGGCACATATGATGGAAACAATGGCATACGCTGGTGAAACCCCATGGCATGGTTTGGGTGAAAAGGTCTCCAATGACCTGTCTCCTACACAGATGATGAAAAAGGCCGGTTGCGACTGGACCGTACATGAAGTTGAAAGCTTCATTGAATTCAATGACCAAAAAATCCCTACTGGTCAAAAATCCCTAGTTCGGGGCACTGATGGCAAAGTTCTCACTAATGTGGGTGCTGATTGGAAACCAGTTCAGAATGAGCAGGCCTTTGAGTTCTTCTCTGAGTATGTATACGCCGGCGATATGGAGATGCATACGGCAGGTTCACTCAAGGGTGGACAGATGATCTGGGCTTTGGCTAAGGTCAAAGAATCTTTTGAATTATTTAAAGGTGACGAAGTTGAATCTTTTCTATTATTTTCTAACCCACATCAATATGGTAAGTCAATTGATGTTCGCTTTACTCCTATCCGTGTCGTATGTAATAACACTCTGACACTGGCTCTGGAAAAAGAAACCCAACGTGGTGTTCGTGTCGGCCACCGTACTGAGTTCAACGGCGATATGGTAAAAGAACAACTGGGCATTGCTCACGAAAAGTTCTCTAAGTACAAAGAGATGGCTCAGTTCTTGGGCAGTAAACGATTCACTATGGATTCATTGGTTGAATACTACAATACGGTATTCCCACGGACATCTGATAAACGAATCCGTGACATGGCTTTATCAGCCGAAACACTCTCACGTCCTGCAAAACAGGCCTTTGATGTTCTAGAGACTCAACCTGGTGCGAAATTTGCTGAGGGTACCTGGTGGCAGGCATTTAACTCAGTCACCTTTATGACTGACCACTTGCAAGGCCGTAGCCAAGAGAACCGACTCTACTCAAGTTGGTATGGTTCTAACCAACTGCGAAAACGACTAGCGCTCAATGCGGCAGTTGATTTTGCCGAAATGGCATAAGGACTGGGGCTTCGGCCCCTTTTCTTATTGTATTCAAAAAATGTATAAATATAGTAGGTTCAATCATTATCACTTATTAAAATGAAAACGTTTAAAGGATACCTCTCAGAAATGTACTCATTCTTTCCCAAGTCCGTTGGAGAGATAGACAAAAGTCTTAAATCATTTCCGGCCGAGAATAAAACCGATATTTTAAATCTTTATACTTACCTTAAATCGGTTGATAAATCCATTGAAAGTCCTATTAACGTTGATATGAATATCCCAGGCGTAGTGAATGTGGCACGTGCATTCTCTGGCGTTACTGATATTGAAACCATTAAGAAGGGTGCGAAACTTAAGAAGATTAAAATTAAGTTTGGCAATGGCTCTTCTGGTAATAGAGGTGCTAATAATAGAGGTAATTTGTTTGAACCACAATTTGCCGCTGCCCTTATGGATTGGTGGGCAGGTAATCCAGTTAACGATACTGAAATGTTGGCAGTGATTAAAGACCTGGATAAAACCTATGGTTTATCTAAAGCAAAAACATTTAAAGTTGATGTCGTTGGTGGTGAGAATACTAAACGCCCACTTACATTCGGCAAGGATATTACTCTTGCCAATCCCAAAGGTACCGGATTTAACGTCGGTAAATCAGTAACGGATATTACACTTACAAAGAATAAGGAAGAGATTTACCTCAGCTTGAAGCTTGGCGGCACTACCACATTCTTTAACGTAGGTGTGAGAACAATTTTAAGTCCTGCTGATATTAAAACAGGTAGTATTTCTAATAAAGACGGTTTGAAATTACTTGGTATGTTTGGCATTGATCCAGTTAAGTTCTGTGAAGTGTTTAACGGCAAATCAAAGGGCTCTATTGATAAATCAGCACCATACAATAAAACAGCAATCTCTAAGCTCTTGCAATCTGGTATCGGATATAATTACCATGTTGTTCATAAAATGGGTAAGAAAATTCTGAGTAAACAGATGAGCGAAGAGGCAATGAAAAAAGCCGCAAAGATTACTTCACCCATCACAATTTACTATGGTGGTAAGGGTGGTAATGGCAAACGTGTTGATATTGAATTTGAATCAGGTTCGTATAAATTTAAACTCAATATGAGGGATACCCAAGGTTCTGACGGTTATCCTACTCGATTAATGTGTGATTTCACACACAAGTAAGGAATAATAAAATGGGACTAGGCGCAAAATATATTGAAGATGATTTTTTAAATATTGCTCGTGGCAACGTAAAGGGTGTATCAAGTATCCATAAGTTTGGTGCCGTCCCTGCAATGTCAATAAATGCAACCGGCACTATTTGGGATGTTGATGATACCTTATATCCATGGAGTGCTTTTAACACACCTGGTGTATTAACTATTCCTGCAGTAAACCCAGCAGATAGTGGTGACAGTGTAAAAGTATACGGACTTGATGCTAATTTTAATTTAATTGAAGAAGATTTTATTATTTCAAGTTCTGGTACAGTTACTGGTACAAAAACTTTTGCTAGAGTATATAGAGCCTATTATTATGATAGCACGACGAATGTTGGTAATATTAATATTCTACGTGGTGGGGTTTTAGTGGCACGCATTACTGCTGGTAAAGCTCAAACACTAATGTCCGTTTATACAATTCCTGCAGGTTACACTGGTTATCTAATGCAAGGTACTGCTTCAATTCAATATGGTGGTGATGCTACAATTGAAATGTATGTACATTATTATGGACAAACAGCGTTCAGAATTGGCCACACCGCCGAGGTTGCTGGTACCGGTATGCCGTATAATTATAAATTTACAGTACCCACTGCAATACCAGAGAAATCCGACATTGACATAAGAGCAAAATGCAGAGCAAATAATTCCAAAATTACTGCAGCATTTGATATAATATTGGTGAGCAATACAATATGAATTTTAGTGAATTTATTACCGAACAGAAGAATACTCATATGCCCCATATAGAGGACAAAGTCCTTTATGGTGGTGTCAAAGGTACTCGTGAAGCAATCATTGCTCTTCGTTCTCTTAGAGATATGTTGGCCGGAACCCATGAAGGTAAGATCTCTATAAAATGGGATGGTGCACCAGCAATATTTGTTGGCACCGATCCAAGTGATGGAAAGTTCTTTGTAGCCAAGAAAGGTATCTTTAATAAGAATCCCAAGGTATATAAAACCCCAGCGGATGTTGATGCTGATACAAGTGGTGACTTGGCTGAGAAGCTTAAAGCTGCATTGAAACATCTACCGGCTCTTGGTATTAAAGGTATTATTCAAGGTGATTTTCTTTTCTCTAAAGCAGATGTAAATACAGAAAAGATTAATGGCAAATCCTATGTGACGTTCCATCCAAATACACTTGTCTATGCAGTACCCGCAAATACCGATGCTGCCAAAGCAGTAAAAGCAGCAGAAATTGGTATTGTTTGGCATACTACCTATACTGGTAATAGCTTTGAAACACTTAAGGCATCATATGGTGTTGATGTCACAAAGTTTAAAAAATCAACTAAGGTCTGGTCACAAGATGCTATGCTCAAAGACATGACCAAGTATACAATGTCAAAAGCCGATACCAAAGAAGTTAATGATTACCTATCAGAAGCTGGTAAGATTTTTAATTCAATTGCAAGTACAACATTAAGAGAACTTGAACAGAATCAAAAACTTGCACAGACGGTTGAAACATTTAATAATACTTTTGTTCGCTCTGGTACTGTGGTTACCGACACAAATAAACATGTAAATAATCTTATTGCATATATTAAAAATAAATACCAAAAAGAAATTGATAAAGCAAAGAGTGAAAAAGGTAAACAATCACAAGCTTTAAAGATGAAAGATACGCTAAAATTTTTCTCGGTATCCAACAAGAAAAACTTGAAATTAATGTTTGATCTTCAAAAAGTTATTATATTAGCGAAATTAAAACTTATAAATATATTAAGCAAACTATCCTCAACAGAAACATTTCTTAAAACTAAAAATGGTTTTAGGGTTACTGGCCAGGAAGGGTTTGTGGCAATAGACACACTTGGTGGTGATGCAGTGAAGATCGTTGACCGTATGGAATTTTCATACGCCAACTTCTCACAGGATATATTAAAAGGATGGGATAAACCAACGAGGACATGATGTTAGATTTTAAAGACTTTATTGTAGTTGACTACAGACCGGGTGAACCGGACATTATCAAATATAGAGCACAACGTAGACGTCACATCGGCGAAGAAGTTGAGACAGAAGCTCTAACAGTGCCCCAGCGTTTACAACGCAAGCGGCAAATGACAAAATACAAAGGTAAGATTGCACTCGGCCGAGCAAGAGCCAAGCGTCGTATGGCCTCTAAAGATAAGTTAGAGAAAAGAGCCATCAGACAAGCGCGTATGGCAATCTTTAAGAAACTTACTAAAGATATTCCTAAGGGTGATTTGACATATCAGCGTAGAGCTGAAATTGAGAAACGCCTTGAGAAACCTGCTATCAAGCAGCGCATTAAAATGATTGCACGGAAATTGTATCCTCAAGTCCGTAAGAATGAAGTTGAACGAAAGCGCCGAGCATCCAGTAATGATTAATTCATTCAAAAATTACCTCGTTGAAGAGGAAAAGACAGTTTATTTTACCTTTGGTAGAATGAATCCTCCTACTATTGGTCATGAAAGTCTGCTGAAAAAACTATCAGAAAAAGCAGGTAATAATCCATACCGTGTATACCTATCACAATCACAGGATAAAGTTAAAAATCCTTTATCATATAAAGACAAAATAAAATTTGTCCGTAAGATGTTTCCTCGTCATGCACGATCTGTGATGATGAACCCCAAGGTTAAAACTTTCCTTGAAGCAGCAAGTGCACTATATGACGAAGGTTATAAAAATCTTGTCATGGTAGTAGGTTCCGATAGAATTAATGAAATGGACCTTCGTTTAAAGCAATATAATGGCGTTAAGGGTCGCCATGGTTTCTATAACTTTGCTCGCATCAATGTTGAATCTGCTGGTGAAAGAGATCCAGATGGTGACGCAGTAAGTGGTGCATCTGCCACCAAACAAAGACAATTTGCTAAGTCTAATGACTTCACAAGATTTGCCCAGGGTTTACCTAAAGGCATGAATAATCAGGATGCTAAGGGCATTTTTAATGCTGTTAGATCTGGTATGGGTCTTACAGAGACTACTGACTTTAATAACCATATTAAACTCAAAAAGGTTTCCGAGACTAGAGAAAAATATATTCAGGGTGATCTTTTTAAAGTTGGTGACAAAGTAAAGATCATCGAATCAAATAAAGTTGCAACTGTTAAACATCTTGGCTCAAATTATGTTATAATAGACCAGGATGGTCAATCTAAAAGAATGTGGTTGGAAGCAGTTAAAAAAGTTCCACATGCTTTAAACCCCACACTGTCATTAAAACACATGATGGGTCATGCCAAAATGCGGTTTGATAAAGACAATGATGGCGATGTAGATAATCTGGATAAATACACTCCGGATGAAATTGCTGGCACTGAAAAAGATATTACCAAAAAAATGTTTGCTAAAGGCGAAAAAGAAAAGCAACATACAAAAATTGGTAAAGCTTATGAAGCAACTTCTGCTGTTGATTTGGTCAAGAAAAGAATTGATCAGGAAAAGCAGACTGATGCCAAAAGACACGATCGAATGCTAGATAGAGCTCGATTAAGTGATACCAAAACAATTAACAAGAACACCAAGGGATGAGGACATAAAATGCCATTAAAAGTATCAGATGGAATGGGTGCGTGGATTGATGATTTTAAAAAATCAGATGCTCCGCAATTTAAAGGTAAATCTGCCAAGGAGCGTAGGGATCAAGCCATTGCTGCTTATTTGTCTGCAAAAAGAGACCAAAAAGAAGCAACTGGTGAGCAACCACCATTCGAAGGCCCTTATCTTAAAAAGAAAGTGGCCACACCCGGTAAACAGGGTTATGGTCCATCTGCTGCTAAGCATTTAGCTAAAATGGGGTTGAAGAAACAACTGGATAAGAAACCGGTAAAAGAATCAACAGCCGCATATGCCGCATCTCTGGAAAAAGAGAAAGAGAAACGTCTTACGACTAACGACCAGGATAAACTTGCTCGACTTCGTCGGATGATGGATCGTGAGAAAACTAAAGTTACTCGTGAACCTAAAGGTGAATACGATCGTAAAGTTACTGGTTATTTGAAAAAGAAATATAATAAAGAAGAAGTTGAACTTGGTGAAGAAACAACCTTTGAAGTAGAAGTAGAAGGTTTGCCCACGATGTATGTGAAGGCAAAATCACCTGGTGAAGTTAAAGCCAATCTACGTAAGATTGTAAAACAACCATCAATGATTACTGGTGTGTCACGTGTTACTGATGCGGAGATGAAAAAGGTCTTCCGCGACAAAGCACAGGGTCGCGAGAAAGATGATGATGATCTTGATGAAGCAATCAAAAAAGATAAGCGTGAAGAGATTGCTGAAGATATGAAATCTGCCGCAGCAGAACTAAGCAAATACGCCAATGCGTATGGCGGTATGGATAAAGCTGATTTCCAAAAAGCCGCAAAGCACATGAAAGCTGGCGATCACAAATCTCTTCATAAACAAATTAGTAAACTTGACACCGATCCTAGAGATAAGATTCTTACTACGCTGCACAAGCATGGCAATGATATTAAGCGTTATGGATATGCAACAGAAGAAGTTGAACAGATTGACGAGCTAAGAAAAAGTACTTTGCGCTCTTACATAGATAAAAAATCGGATGATCACGAGTCTAATAGAAATGCTGTAGCTGATGCACGTGATGCTCTACGCAAGCACCAAAGGAACAAACCTTCCCTTGATGCTCCTCTTAAACATCAATTTGACCATAGCGAGAAAAAACGTGAATTAGAGAAAGATGTCAATGCTGCATCGAGAACTGCTACACGTTCAAATGTAAACCTTCTAAAAGCAAAGAAACGTTTGAACAAAGAAGAAGTTGAGCAAGTTGATGAGTTGTCACAAAACACATTAAGACAATATCACGGTAAATCGGCGTTGGATATTAGAAAAAAGAGAGATCAATTAAACAAAGGTACACTGTCTACGGCTGACCACAAAAAAGCTCAAAGACGTGTAACTGGTATTAACCGCGCTGCCAATAAGATGGAAGAAGTTGAAGAAGGAACCGGCAGTCTTAAACCCGGTTGGATGTTAAAGGCTGATCCTAAACTTGGTGCTGCTGTAAAAGCAAAACAAGATCTTGCCAAAAAACGTCAAGCCACATATGGTGACAAATCAGCTGGACAGTCAGTTATGGATAAACTGAGAAAAGAAAAAGCATCAATGTGTGAACAGTGTGGTAAAGTTCATGAAGGTAAATGCTCATAATGAAATCATTTAAGGCATATACCGTTGAAGGTAGATTTGATAAGTATATTACTAAATCTACTCCCACAACGCCGGGGATTAAGAAAGTTTCTAATCCTGCTGGTCGCTCTGGTGATCACACTGAATGGGAAGTTACTGGCAAAACTAGTGCAGATAGAAGAACATTCAAGAAAAAGAAAGATGCCATGGAATATTTGGCGGACATATCCAAATGAAATCATTTAAGACATATACAGAAGAGATGAGCCACAAGTTGGATTGGGGTTTACCCTCAGCTACGGCTCATGCCAAGAAAATGACACCAGGTCAAACTGAGGCAACCTATCAAGGTAAAAAAGTGCCGTTGAATAAACCTATGGCCGGTGACATTAAAAAATCTAAAGTATATGTTGATCCAGATGGCGATGGCAAAGCAACCAAGGTTAATTTTGGCCATGGTGGTACATCTGCTAAAAAAGCAGGTGAGAAAACAATGCGAATTCGTAAGAGTAATCCTGCGGCCAGAGCATCGTTCCGTGCACGCCATAATTGTGATAATCCAGGACCAAAAGATAAAGCACGTTACTGGAGCTGTAGAGCTTGGTAATACATAAACATATATTCAATAGGAACATTTGATGGCTACGGATAATCCGCAAACGCAACGACTAGATCGCATTGAAGAAAAGATAGATAAACTATCGGATGCAGTTATTGCTATTGCTCGAACAGAAGAAAAATTGGCCAGTCTCCAAGCTGACCACAATAAGAACTATGATCGTATGAATCGATTCTCTGAAAAATTGGATAGCATTGAATCTTGTGTTCAAGATCAAGCTAGAACAATTGGCGTTATTAATAGAGTATTTTGGATATTTCTAATATCAGTCGCTGGCGCTATGGCAGCAATGTATATCAACTAAGGATAAAAAATGGAAAAACAAACTAATGTCCGCGAGGGTTGGGATGATATGCTCAAAGCCGTACGCGATAAAAACAAACAACAACCCAATGGTGGTGCTGGTAAAAAACAAGGCACTCGTTACGGTGGTGGTAAACAAGTTCCTGATAAAGACCCCGGCCGTCCTGTAAAAGAGAAATTGGACCCAGTCGGCAAGGCCGATGCAGATATTAATAATGATGGTGTTGTGGATAAATCAGATAAGTATCTACACAATCGTCGTAAGACAATTAAAAAGGCCATGGGTACTAAGGGCGAAACTGCTACGATGAATCCCAAGCTGTCGAATGAATCGGTTACATCTGCCGATAAGAAACCTGAAGCATATGTCGCTGCTGATGATAAAACAAAATACCGTATGGTATCAAAGGATAAGAATATGGTTAAAACCGAATCACGGATCAGAGAATCTTTGCTCTCAGTATTAGAGAAAAAAGACCCACACACTAAGGGTTCAATTGCACAACCTATGGATGATAATCTTTCTGGCGAAGGCGCTAAGAAAATGAAGAAAGATCATGAGCCTGAAGTTAAGCTTGATGTGAAAGATGTTCATCCTGACACAGAAAAAGCAGTGGATGTTGTTGGTAAAGCCAAAGCCCGTGCTGGTGATAATCAACAAGGTGACAAGAAGATTGTTAACCCCGTTGATGATGTTACCAAAAAGGCTGGTTATAAGACAGAAACTTTCATTGATCGCATTTCTGCCATTTATAAATCAATGCTAAAATAATAGAGGTTCTATATTATGCAAATGTTAAATGAAGCGCCACCCAATAATACAGGCCTTGAGAATATGAGTGTTCCTCAACTCATGGCTTTGGCTGAACAATTGGGTGTTCAAATTGATGCTCGGACCCCACACCATGAGATGTTGGCAGAGTTACAGGAAATTTTGATTTTAACAAAGATGTATGGATAGGATATATAAGGTTGTGTTAAAATAACCTTATATAATCTATGCTTGTTTTTTCTGAGTTGACTGAAGAGAACTTGTTTCTCTATGCTGCAAAGCATTATTATAGTCCGACATTTACTGATGCTGATGAGTTTAATGATGATTTAAATAGGTTTAAATACATTAAACGATTAGTGAATAGGTATTTGTCAGGTGAGGAATTACCAGATAGACTGATAATGAATCACCTTATTGTAGTTTCCAATGTTTTTGGCATTGAAGCTATGCTTGAGATACTTGGACTTAAATTAGAAAAGAAGCATTGGGCGGTGATTAAACCATTTCTAATTTTCTTAAAGTATATAAAGAACGACCAGTATACTGAAATTGAAATGGATAAAGTAGTGATACAAAAGATAAGAGAAGTACATGGGAATCGTTAAAAGAGCAGCAGATTTAGCTTATACAATTAGGTTTGTTACCCTAATGTCGACTCCGTTTGAGAGTATGGATGCTTATAAGTTGGGCATTATTGATGCCGAAGGTAAACGTGTTAAGAGTGTAAAATTAGATTCTGATGAAAAGAAAAGTGCATACACACCATTCATTAGATTGGCTGTGAATGTAAAACGGCTTTTATCAAATGTACCTGGTGGTAGTAGTTCGTTGGGTAGTTTTGCCGCCGCATTATATCTCATTAAAGAAAACTATAAGCTTGAAGATAAACAACTTGAGAAGATTGTTTCCAAGTTGGGTATTGAATCCCTTGACTTTATCCTTGAAAAATCCGAATGGTTTATTACTCGTGATGAAATGTTAAGTCATGGACTATATAGACTTAAAAATGAAAAGATGATTAACTCTACATATGATGTAGTTTGTAATCAAAAAGATCCCATTAGAGTAAATGAAAATGCCTATCCTGTTGGCCAAGTATTTGGAATAAATATATACAAAGCAAAGCACTTGGGTAGTAACCAAGATATTTTCATCACAGCAAACGAGATTTACAAATGAGCGAAAAAAAAGGCCTCTGGTATAACATCCATAAAAAACGTGAGCGCATTAAAAAAGGCTCTGGTGAGAAAATGCGAGCGCCTGGTTCAAAAGGTGCCCCTACTGATGCAGATTTAAAATCGGCCGCAGAAAGTATGATGACTACTACCGATGCTGGTATTCCTCAGGATACTAAAACAATGGGTCCACGGCTTAAGACTACGGTAATGCATGACCGTCGCCGTCGTAAGGATGGCCATCCAGTTTTATTGAAAAGATTTAGAAAATATATTGAAGATAAAAATATAGGTTAATCGTTATGTTTGCCATTGGTCCTATTATTAAGGCAGTGTCAACACTTGTTATTGTGTTAGTCGTTGCTGGTGGTTTATATTATATTTCTGATTTAAAAGCAGCACTTGCAATATCGCAAATGAATGAGCAGAAATTAGAAGATGGTATTAAAGCACAAAATGAATTGCTTGAATCAATGAAGAAAGACATTGCTTCAATTCAAAAAGCAAATGAAGATCTAAAAAAAGAGAATGAACAACAAAAGCAAGACGTTGATGCTCTTGCTCGTAAATTTGACAAAAGAGACTTTGGCGCATTTGCTTTAGCAAATATTGAAAAAGCTCAACAACTTATTGATCGTGGTGTTATGAATGCACTCAGATGTTTGGAATTAGCCAGTGGCGCTCCATTAACAGAAGAGGAAAAAAATGCACCCTCACCTATAGAGGCTAATCGTGAATGTCCTGCGCTTATTAACCCTAGTTACAATTCCCTTACTAATTAGTGGCTGTGCTTCTTGGATATTTGGTAGTACGCCTGATGTAAAAGAAGTCCAAATCCAAACCAAACAGGTTGAAAGAACACCCCTCAATTTAGCTGAGCCAGCACCACTAAAGGCTCGTGACTTTCGTTTCATTATTATCACTCGAGATAATGCTGAAATGATGTTTGATGAACTGGAAAAGCAAGGTGCAGATCCAGTAGTCTTCGCCCTCACCGATGATGGTTATACACAACTATCATTAACAATAGCAGAAATTAGAATATTATTGGCATCTCAAAAATCCATTATTGCCAAATATAAAGAATATTACGAGCCACCAGCCCCTGCTGAATAATAATTTCTTATTTAAAAATTTAATTATGAGAACCTTTTTTGAATTAGATAAACAAGGACGTGAACTTATACATGGTCGTGAACCACAGAGACCAAAATATCATGAAATGCCAAAAGAAATAACATTTCCAACATCGGAAGATATGGCATGTGAAGCACAACTTTCTGCAATAGGGACGTGGGAAGCACTTAGATTTAAAATTGATAGTGCTGAATGGAGAAAAAATGAAAAAGCCGTAGTAGATTTATGGCGACCATTTCAACCAAAACCCGGTATTTCTAATGATAGAGAAAGTATTTTATTATATGGTGCTGAAGGTGCACATCCGACAGATCCATGCGGATTAGCACAAATGGCTAGAAATACTTGTGTAAAACCAAAAGAAGATTCAATGACATATCCTACAAGTGCTAAAGATATGTTTACATGTTTAAATAATATTTTTGATTATTTTGATTTTGGTAGAACATTTGCTGTAAGATTAAATCAAGGTGGTCATTATCCACAACATAGAGATCATTTATTACTTACCCGGCCTACATTTAGATTAATTGCTTTTTTAGGAGATTCAACAGGAGCCCTAAAATGGGAGGTTGAAGAAAAAAGAGTCCATATTGAACCTAATCATTTATATTATGTTGATACAAGAAAAATGCATAGCTTATGGAGTGGCGAGCACAAAAGCACTATGGTTGTATTCAATGTAATAAAAAATTGGGAAAATGTTTTAAAAGTGCTTTCAGTATTAAAATATCAGTAAATAGTGATATACAAGATCACTAGAATGATATATAATAACTCTTCCACATAAAACAAATACACATGCCCGCAATGGGCAGCAGAGGAATATAGTATGGCAATTCAATTATCAAGAGACCGAGACGACCTATTAACAGATTATGCGGTCGGCATGTTAAAAGACTTTTACATGCGTGACTATGAAAAATCCCCCCAAGAAGCATATTCAAGAGCAGCACAAGCCTGGTCAACCTATAAAGGAACCATGGATGAAGCTCTTGCAACACGTTTGTATGAATACGTTAGCAAAAAATGGTTTATGTTTGCTAGTCCTGTTCTTTCAAATGCTCCTAATGGTGTAAAGAAAGATAAAGGTCTACCAATCTCTTGCTTCTTGACCTATGTTCCAGATACACTTGAAGGACTAATTTCACATTCATCTGAATTGCGTTGGCTCTCCGTATTTGGTGGTGGTGTTGGTGGGCATTGGTCAGACGTACGCACAGTGACGGATAAAGCTCCTGGACCTATGCCATTTCTGCATACCGTAGATGCCGATATGATCGCTTACCGGCAGGGTAAGACACGTAAGGGTTCATATGCTGCTTATATGGATGTATCACATCCTGAGATTGTAGAGTTCTTAAACATGAGAATTCCCACTGGTGATGTGCAGCGTAAAGCATTGAACTTGCATAATGCTATTAATATTAGCGATGCATTTATGGATGCTGTTACAAAAAATGAACAGTGGGAATTAAAAGATCCTGCATCAGGTATTGTATCAGAAACAATGAGTGCCCGTAAGTTGTGGGAACGTATTATTGAAGTTCGTTTTCGTACTGGTGAGCCTTACCTTAATTTTATTGATCGTGCAAACGAATACCTACCACAACCACTGAAAGATAAGGGTCTTAAAATCCATGGTTCAAACCTTTGTAATGAAATTCATTTACCAACCAGTGCAGATCGCACTGCTGTTTGTTGCCTCTCGTCTCTTAACTTGGAGTACTATGAGGATTGGAAAAATACTACCATTGTTGAAGATCTCGTTACTATGCTCGACAATGTCCTTGAGTATTTTATTGAAAATGCACCAGATGTTATTAGCCGAGCCAAGTACTCAGCTGAAAGAGAAAGATCAATTGGTCTAGGTGCTATGGGTTTCCATTCCCTATTACAGCGACAAGGTGTTGCTTGGGAATCTGAATTGGCACGGGAGATTAATGATGTTGTATTTAAAAATATTAATGCAAAAGCAGTTGCACAAACTAAACGATTGGCTGTGGACAGAGGTGAATATCTCGACGGCATCGGTTCTGGTCGTCGGAATAGCCACTTGCTTGCAATTGCTCCTAATGCTTCTAGTGGTGTTATCCTTGCTACAAGTCCTTCCATTGAACCTTTAAAGGCAAATGCATATACACATCGTACTCGTGCTGGTTCATTCCTAGTAAAGAATGTGTATCTTGATGAAGTATTGACTCGTCATGGTATCAATAATGAATCGACTTGGACATCCATTATTACTAATAGAGGTTCAGTACAGCACTTGCCTGAGTTGACAGAAGGTGAAAAAGCCATCTTTAAAACTGCACAAGAGTTGAATCAGACTTGGGTTATTCGCCATGCTGCGGATCGCCAGAAATATATCTGTCAAGGTCAATCAGTGAACTTGTTCTTTCCATCTGGTGTTGAGAAATCATATGTCAATAAAGTACACTTGATGGCTTGGAAAGAAGGATTGAAAGGTTTATATTACCTCCGTACAGAGTCCAAGGCTCGTGCAGAGAATGTATCTGAAAAAGTGGAACGTGTTGCTTTACAAGATGATAACCGTACTATTGTTTATGGTAAAAAGAATTGTCCATGGTGTGCTCGTGCTAAGGAAGAGTTAGAGTTACGTGGTATCCCATTTGATTATATTGATTTAGAAGAAATTGGTAAGTCTGCAAAAGAGGTTACTGGCCGTGATGTAAAATCAGTCCCCCAGATTTATGTTCAAGGTAAATACGTTGGTGGTTATGAGGCACTGATGGCATATCTTGAGAGTGATGTAAAAGAAGTCGGCGAATGTGTCGATGGTGTTTGTGCAGTACCAGAAGTAATAGAAGAAGATAACGAATGTCGCGCTTGCGAAGGATAAAAAGAAACAATGTCACTATTTAAACTATCAACAACATATAAGCCGTTCCAATACCCTTGGGCGGTAGAATTGGCAAAGAAACATGAAGAAATCCATTGGGTCGAGGATGAAGCAGAACTTTCAGAAGATGTACAGGACTGGCGCACTAAACTTACTGCTGATGAAAAGGAATTTATCACTCAGGTTCTACGTCTATTTACTCAGTCCGATGTCCAGGTGGGTGAGAACTATCACGAGTTCCTCATACCGAAATTTAAAAACAACGAAGTCAGAAACATGCTCTCCTCTTTCGCCGCGCGAGAGACTGTACATCAAAGAGCCTACGCTCTATTAAATGATACACTCGGAATGGGTGATGAAGAATACTTTAAGTTCATGGAATATAAAGCCATGGCCGATAAGATTGAATTCATGAAAGAAGGCAAGACAAACACTCAGTCTGATTTGGCTCTCGTCTTGGCACAATCCGTATTCAATGAAGGTATGTCATTGTTCTCATCCTTTGTGATGTTGTTGAATTTCCAACGTTTCGGTAAAATGAAAGGTATGGGAACCATTGTTGAGTGGTCAATCCGTGATGAAACAATTCACGTCCAGGGCAATGCAAAATTGTTCCGTACTCTATGTGATGAACATCCAAAGATTGTAAATGATGAATTGAAATCAAAGATCTATGAGATGGCTAAACAAGCCGTTACATTGGAAGATAAGTTTATTCAACTAGCATTTAATGGTAGTGATGTGCAAGGTCTAAGTCGCGACGATGTAAAACTCTACGTCCGTCATATTGCAGACCGTCGGTTGTTACAGCTTGGTCTAAAACCAAAATTCAAAGTAAAAGATAATCCACTGCCCTGGTTAGATTGGGTATTAAATGGCGCGTCTCATGATAACTTCTTTGAGAAACGTGTCACTGAATACTCTGTAACTGGGATGGAAGGAGACTGGGGCTGGGAGGAAGCTGCATGAGCCAAGTAAAGGAATTTAGAATAGAGTGTGAAGAATGTGATAATGTCACAACTATTTTATCTGAATATACCACTGATGAACCTGCCTTCTGTCCTATGTGTGGTCGTAGACAAGATGCAGAAGAAATAGAGGAAGAAGAATACGATGATAGTTGATCTTCTTTTCTGGGCCTTACTTGTGTATGCACTCATTCAGTTGGGTGCATTTATCCAACGAATGAAATACGAAATGGAATTAGATGATGATGAGGAAGAAGAAGATGAAGAACCAATTGAAGTTGTAGCAATGATTGAATATCATAATGGTGTTATGTACGCATATGATGAAAGTAAATTTTTAGGTCAAGGTGAAACAATGGAAATTCTTGAACAGCACATTGTATCAAGAGTTAAAGATCTATATAATCATAACGTCAGAATTATCATGATGACGGAAGATAAAGATTTAATTACTAGATATAATCTAACCCCAATTTAAGCTTGAAATATATAGTTCCATGTGGCTATATAATAATCAAGAATTTAAAGAAACACCAGAAGAATTTCAAGGCTTCGTGTATTGCATAACAGAACTCAGTACTGGTATGATGTACATAGGCAAGAAATTCTTTTGGAAACCCAAAGTCCTTCCTGTCAACAAGACACGAAAACGTAGAGTCCGAACCAGAGTAGAATCTGATTGGCGTAACTACTACGGTTCAAATAAGTTCTTAAGGCAACTTATTGAAGCAAACGGCAAAGATAACTATAAACGAGAGATCCTTAAACTGTGTAGATCAAAGGGCGAATGTTCTTACTACGAAGCCAAGCTTCAGTTTGAATATGATGTACTATTGAGTCCGAAGTATTATAATGAGTTTATTGGTTGTAAGATCAACGCAGCACACTTGAAACTTGCCATTGAAGATGGTTTGGATTTGTAATACTTTTTAATTATGCAAATAGTTGTTTACATTCGTGTCTAGATGTGATATAATCTATATACTTACCCGGAGGAAATAGGTATACCATGATTATTTTTGACTACAACGCAATTGCCCTGGCCGCAATTATGGCCAACAAAGTTGTTGAGCCTAACCTAGC
>Ga0255752_10001304_pt1 | contig 29086 bp, 33 predicted proteins | sample 011ome_25_FD_179952 | JGI IMG/M metagenome (GOLD analysis project Ga0255752, IMG submission 179952) | Coastal salt marsh microbial communities from the Groves Creek Marsh, Skidaway Island, Georgia - 011512CT metaG (version 2) | ecosystem: Environmental > Aquatic > Marine > Intertidal zone >... | reverse complement strand
GCTAATTGTGCCGCTTATTATAATGCTTATAATGCTGCTTACTATGCTTATGTTTCTTCTAATGCTACCAACCCTGATTGGAATGGCAGTGATATTGTCGCTGGATACGTTAAGAAATATGAAGAACTACTAGAGGAGAGAGGCAATGAATAAACATATCGAGCTTGTCAAAAGATGGTTAGACGATCCAGACAGTGTGACAACAGAAGAATTGAAAGCTAACGCCGATACTGCTTGGGCTGCTTGGACTGATGATGATGCTGCTTTTGCTGCTGTTGCTTATTTTGCTTCTGCTGATTCTGCTAATGCTGCTGCTGCTTATGATGCTAATGCTTATGCTGCTGTTGCTTATTATGCTGATGCTGCTAATGCTGCTGTCAACTCTGCTGCCAAGCACGTTAAGAGATACGAAGAACTACTAGAGGATAAAGGCAATGAATAAACATATCGGGCTTGTCAAAAAATGGTTAGAAGATCCAAGCAGTGTGACAACAGCGGAGCTGAGAGCTAACGCCGATGCTGCTTATGCTACTGCTGCTCCTGCTGCTGCTTGGGCTTATGCCGCTGCTTGTGCTGCTGCCGATGCCGCTGATGATGCCTCTGCTTATGCCGCTGCTGATGCCGCTAATGCTGCTGCTTATACTGAATATACTGCCAACTGCGTTAAGAGGTATGACGAATTAACAGAGGATAAAGGCAATGGATAAGCATATCGAATTGGTAAAGAAGTGGCTGGACGATCCAGACAGTGTGACTAAAGAAGAACTTAAAGCTAATAGCCGTTCTGCTGAAGGTTATCATTCTGCTTATGATGCTAATGCTTATGCTGCTGGCGCTGCTTGGGCTGCTTGGGCTGCTGCTGATGATGATGTTTATCTTCAACATGCTATTAAATGTGTTAAAATATACGAAGAACTAATAGAGGAGAGAAAAGATGTATGAGTTTATTATTTTTGTAGTGGGTGCAGGACTGGGTTACTTTGGCTGTGATGTTATTCGTTCACTGTATAACAAAGTATATGATAGTATTGAATCTTTAGATAAGGAGAAGTAACATGAAGGGTCAGACTCATGGCGGTAAAGGTAGTACACAGCGTAAAACATCCTTGACATACGGTGATAACTATGATAGAATCTTCTGCTCTAAGTCAGCGACCAAGGTAGATGAGCCACCAGTAGATGAGGTGTCCCCTTTAGATTATGGTAGAAGTAACTGGCGACCTGCCAATGGAGGTATGGCTAAACCGTTTGAAGATGACGGTAACGAATATCTTTTAATGTACAACCTAGCTACTGGTAAAGAAGCATTGTTCAATATAACTGACGATAAGTTTGAGGAACTTAATAAATGAAACTTAAAAATGCTTGGAGGCTATGGGCTTTAAGCCTTGGCGAAAGAGCAGGAACTAATGATAAAGAAGCAGACACCGTTGCACTAATAAGAACTTTGATAGCTATAATAAACGTGACGACCTGCTTCTTTATCTCAGCTAACATACTACATCAATGGGGAGTTTGGTAATGATTGAAACAGGTTTAGAACATTCAATAGGTAACATTGTTAATTGGCATTTTGAACGTAACTTAATTGCAGGTTCAGATGATAAACAACAAGTGTTAAAATTAATACAGGAGGTAGGAGAACTATCAGATAGTATATGTAAAGGTGCGTGTCCCATTGACGACATCGGAGACATCATTGTAGTGTTGGTTAATATAGCAGAGCGTAATGACATATCAATTAAAGACTGCGTTGACCATGCTTTCAATGACATCAAAGATCGTAAAGGTGTAATGGTCGATGGCATATTTGTTAAAGAAGAAGATAACTTTGATCCCGATTCAATCGGAAACCGATAACTTAACTGGAGAAAACTTATGAAGTATTTAATTTTATTACCTGTATTGGCGTTAGCAGCTTGTGGTACTGACGAAGTAGAAGAAGTGGCTACTGTTGTAGAGCCTGCATACAAACCAATCGAAGAAGTAATACAAGTAACTACAAAGGCAGGTAACTTGGTAGTATTAAACACACCAGAACCTGTTGTAGTTGAAGTAGAAACACCTGCACCAGAACTTGTTGTGGTAGAATCTATCGCAGTGGAAGAGGTTGCACCAGAGCCAGTTGTCGTGGAGGAAACTGCGCCAGTAATCGAAGAAAGTGTGGAAGTTAGTCTTGACATCACACCCGAAGTATGATATACTCCACATCCAATTTAACATCAACTCAAACAAGAGGAAAGTAACATGGCAATTTTAGAAGGTACTGCATACTGGGCAAGTGTAACAACTCCGAATACTACATTCGAGCCTGTGTATTCTGTTAATCTAGTTGTAGATAATGCAACAGCAGAGAAGTTTCAAGCTGATGGTTTCACCATTAAGCAGATGGACGAAGGCCCTGCTATTGTTATTAAGCGTAAGGTCAATGGCCCTAACGGTATGGTTCGCCCTGCTCCAAAGCTCGTTGATAAAAACAAACAGCCGTTAGATTGTGCGATTGGTAATGGCTCAAGTGTTAAAGTCCAGTACAAAGAATGGGAGTCTAACTGGAAAGGTAAGTTGTTTAAGGGCTTGGACTTCCAAGCTATGCAGGTACTAAACTTAATCGAGGTCGGCACACCAGATGGTGCTGAGTTTGATTCATTCGATGACGCAGATATGGAAGGAGAATTTTAATGAATGTTTTAAATATGGATGGTGTCACCTACGACATTGATAAGTTAGATCAAGAAGGTCAAGTAGCTTGTGTCCTATTAAGTAGGGTGCAAGCTAAGATTCAAGAAGCCACTATGGAACTTGATATTCTTACAGCTTCTTCTATCCAACTAACCGAGAAAGTTAAAGACGCATTAACGGATGATGCGATTGTTACAGATACGGAAGAAGATGAAACCTAAACCCACAAGGAAAATATCATGGGATTCGTTAAGCATAACCAACCCTGTCACGATTGTGGCGGGAGCGATCCAGTCTCTATAAACGATGATGGATCTGCATACTGTTTTAGTTGTAGTACATTTTTTAAGGACTATAGTACATCGGACGTACACCACTGTAAAGAGGATAACATTATCGACTTCACGCCGAACAACAATAGCCACGATGGTTTCGCACCATCCCGAAACTTTAATGCACTAACAGACAGAGGTATTAGCTTAGACACAGCCAAGAAGTATGGCGTAAAGAGTAAGATGCAAGGCGGTAAGATTGTTGACCACGCTTACCCATACTTCATTAAAGGTGAAGAGGTTACATCAAAGATCCGCAAAGCTAACAAAGAGTTTATGTGGACTTCAACACCCAAGGAAGTTGGACTCTTCGGAGAACAGCTATTTAAAACAGGCGGCAAATTTATTACACTCGTTGAGGGCGAGTGTGATGCAATGGCTGCTTATGAATTACTAGGTAGCAAGTGGCCTGTCGTATCAATAAGATCTGGTGCGGCAGGCGGTGCTAGAGATGTTAAGAATAGCTTAGAGTTCTTAGAATCTTTTGACACTGTAGTCATATGCTTTGACAACGACAAGGCAGGTAAGGAAGGAGCAAGAGCAGTTGCCAAGCTCCTCACACCTAACAAAGCTAAGTTGATGACACTGCCTGAAGACTACAAAGACCCTAACGATATGCTCAAAGCTCGTAAGCATTCGACATTCGTCAATTGCTTTTGGGATGCTAAGGTCTATACACCCTCAGGTATTATGAACCTATCCAATCAGCTTGATGAGTATAAGCGTTTACGTTCAGAAACATTACCATCTATCCCTTATCCTTGGCGTGGTCTTAACGAGAAGCTAGAAGGTATGAGAGCAGGTGAGCTTATTACTTTGACAGGTGGTACTGGACTCGGTAAGTCCTCTGTGACACGAGAGCTAGAGCATTGGCTTATCAATCACACTGACGACAACGTAGGTATCGTAGCTCTTGAAGAGAACTGGATGCGTACTGCTGAGGGTATCATGGCTGTTGAAGCTAACGCCAAGCTACACTTAGATAGTGTTAAGAATGAGATAGGTGATGAGCAGTTAGAGCGTTACTACCGTAAAGTATTTATGGGAGAGAACGAAGGTCGTGTATGGATTCATGCCCACCTTGGTGTCAATCACTTAGATGACATCTTCAGTAAACTACGCTACTTGATCGTTGGTTTAGATTGTAAGTGGGTAGTTGTAGATCATCTGCATATGCTTGTGCTTCAAGCCTTAGAAGGTGACGAGCGCAAAGCTATTGACAGTATCATGCACCGACTACGATCTCTCGTAGAAGAGACAGGTGTATGTATGATTCTTGTGTCTCACCTCAGACGTATTGATGGTAACAGAGGACACGAGAACGGTATCGAAACTGGTTTGTCACACCTTAGAGGTTCACAATCTATTGCACAGCTAAGTGATTGTGTAATTGGTTTGGAACGTAATCAACAATCCGATGACGAGATTGAAGCGTCAACTACTAGAGTTCGTGTACTCAAGTCTAGGTACACAGGTAATGTTGGTCTAGCTACTAGCTTGCAATACGACTCACAATCTGGTAGACTTAACGAGGTAGATGATTACGACCCCAGTGAATTCACAGCGGAGGATGAACTATGAACTTAGTATTCGATATAGAAGCAGATGGTCTTGACCCGACAGTATTACACTGCATCGTAGCAATAGATGTAGATACTAAAGAAGTTCACAAGTTTGACAACACTCAGATCGCTGAGGGTATCTCATTTCTATACAACGCCGAGAAACTTATCGGTCATAACATCATAGGCTATGACATCCCTGCCATTAAGAAAGTAACTGGTATAGATCTAAGTCACATCAAGACCGTCGACACTTTGGTACTATCACGTTTGTTTAAACCAACTCGTGAAGGTGGTCATGGCTTAGAGTCATGGGGCTATCGCTTAAAGTTTAACAAGGGTGACTACGGCCAGAGCGAAGGTGCTTGGGATGTATATACACCAGAGATGTTGGAGTATTGCGTCAATGATGTTGAGCTTAATGTTAAAGTCTATAACGCTCTCAAGTTTGAGTCAAAGGGATTCACTGCTCAGTCAGTCCGACTAGAGCATGGTGTCGCTAAGATTATAAACGAGCAACGTGAAAATGGTTTTGTCATAGACCAACGACTTGCAACAACTTTAATTGCACAGTTTGAAGAGAAGCTCGCTGACATTATCTATCAAGTACAAGAAGTATTTAAACCTAAAGTAACAGTTCAAATCTTGAAAGCTCAATTCACTAAGTCTGGTGCGCTGTCAAAACTGGCAAAGGATCAGGACGGTAAAGGTATTAGACTTACTGAAGAAGAGTTCAACGCACTAACACTAAAGCCTAACAGCCCTATCAAACGTGAGACTCGTGTAGAGTTTAACCTTGGCTCTCGTAAACAGATAGGTGAGTATCTAATACAGTTTGGTTGGAAGCCTAAGAAGCACACACCAACAGGTCAGCCAATTGTAGATGAGGGTACACTATCTAAGATCAAGAACATACCAGAAGCACAACTGATTGCTGAGTACCTTATGGTTCAGAAGCGGTTAGCTCAGGTAAATAGTTGGATGAAAGAAATGTCTGACGAAGGTAGAGTACATGGGTATGTCAATCCTAATGGTGCAGTAACAGGACGTATGACTCACTCACATCCTAACATGGCACAGATACCTAGCTCTAATAGTCCTTACGGTAAGGAGTGTCGTAGCTGTTGGACTGTGCCACCTAAACATAAACTGGTGGGCATTGATGCTTCAGGCTTAGAACTACGAATGCTTGCACACTATATGAATGACGAGGGATATACAAATGAAATTCTCAACGGAGACATACACACCGCTAATCAAAAACTTGCTGGACTTGAATCAAGAAATCAGGCTAAAACTTTCATCTATGCACTCTTATACGGAGCTGGAGATGCGAAGCTTGGATCAGTGGCTAACAAAGGCAGAGAGCATGGCAAGAGACTTAGAAAATCATTCTTCGATAATCTACCATCATTTAAGTCTCTTACGGCGAGCGTACAACGACAAGCAAAAGGAGGATATGTCAAAGGGCTTGACGGACGTAAGCTAACTGTACGTTCTGAACACGCTGCATTGAATACATTATTACAGGGTGCAGGTGCTATAGTTATGAAGCAAGCACTAGTGTTCCTTGATGACAGCCTCAAGAGAGCCAAGCTTAGATATAAGTTTGTAGCAAACGTACATGATGAATGGCAGATTGAATGCCACGAAGATGATGCAGATGCTGTAGGTAAAGCAGGAGTACGAGCTATCATGGAAGCAGGAGAGTCATTAGCTCTTGCATGTCCTCTTGATGGTGAGTATAATGTTGGTGACAACTGGTCGGAGACACACTGATGAAACAGGAAGAGTTTGATATAATGTTAAACGAACACTCCGACCTTGGTTGTGAGGACGGAAAGAGTTGTAGTAAATGTAAAAAGTTTTTACCACTTGATGCTTTTAACTTTGCATCAGGCGGTAACTACTTACGAGCTGAGTGTCGTAGCTGTAATAATGAAATGCAGAAGGTGCGCAAAGCTTTACGAGAAGAACATGGTATGCCACCCGAAGGCTACCACTGTCCCATTTGTAACAAGAACGCAGCAGAAGTTAAGGGTACAGGCAATACAAGGAACGGATCATGGGTACTTGATCATTGCCATGAGACAGGAGAGTTCAGAGGGTGGTTATGCCATAAATGTAACAGAGCATTAGGCGGATTCGATGATGATACTTCTATACTATCTAACGCAATTGATTACTTAAACGGAGAAAAATAATGGCTGATCTACAAGATGTGATCCCTAATATCTACGAACACTTAGAAAAACTTTCAGACGGTACACCTCTTCCTGTAACTCAGGGTGACATTGACTTAGTTGTAGGCAACATTCGCAAGGCGCTTATCTCTTGGGCTATACCAGAGAAACGGAATCGTGACTTCACTGTTCGTATGTCTAATGTTGGTAAGCCTGAACGACAGTTGTGGTTCGAGAAGAACGATGAGAATATTTCTAAGTCTATTGATGGCCCAACGCAGATTAAGTTCTTGTATGGTCATCTATTAGAAGAGATTGTCCTTATGCTTGTTCGTATGGCAGGACATGAAGTAACAGACGAACAGAAGGAAGTTGATGTCAACGGTATCCTCGGACACATGGACTGTAAGATTGACGGGGAGGTGGTTGATGTTAAGACTGCATCCCGCTTTGCCTTTAAGAAGTTTTCAGAAGGACGCTTACCACAAGATGATCCGTTCGGTTACTTGGGACAGCTCTCCGGTTACGAAAGCGCAGAGGGTACAAGTGACGGTGGCTTCCTTGTTATGAACAAAGAAAGCGGTGAGTTGTGTATGTATCAACCACGACAAGAAGATAAGCTTAACATTACAAATAAGATAGATAACCTTATCCCTGCATTAGAGCTTGACACTCCGCCTGAACTATGTTATGATCCTATACCTGATGGAAAGAAAGGCAACATGAAACTTCCGAAAGGTTGTAACTGGTGTAAATATAAATACGAATGTCACAAGGACGCTAACGATGGTGCAGGTCTACGGACTTTCAAATACTCAAGCGGTCTTACTTACTTAACCGAAGTTGTAGCAGAACCAAAGGTAGAAGAATACTTATGAGTGGTAAACAAGAGAAAAGAATTAGAGCACAAGCAAAAGCAATAACCGTTGAGTGGCTCAAGAGTTTGGTGAACGAAGAAGAAGCTTCTAAAATAAATATAAATAATTATAAGCAACGTATGCCTAATCAAACTCATTTTTATTTGCGAAGATGTATGAGGCTCCAGTCTTATAGTCTGAAGTGGGTGGTCAAAAGAATCAAAAAGATTTTAAAGTCTCAGCCATCCAAAGATTTAACAGCTATAAACTTGGAGGACATCAATGGAGTTTAATAAAGAAGACATAACTTTAGAAGCTTTAATAATCTCCGCAGGTTTGTGGTTACTTCAGAATCCAGATAAGAAAGTAGCTGACTTTGATACAGAATATCTTCTTAATCTTAAATTAAATTTAGATTCAACACTAGCTGAAATGCAAGGAAGCATCCATTGAATAAGTTCAACAAAATAAAAAGAGGCTATCGAAAGCCCAGAGTTAAGCGTCCAACTGAAAAGGATGTTCCTAAAGGTTACGACTCCAACTGGGAGTGTGAGCTGCATCAGGGCATCCTTGAGGATTGGAGCTTCCATGTGGATACAGTTTCGTATGTGGTTGAACATACATATGAGCCAGACTTTATTCGAGACATAGATGGTAAGAAGATCTTGCTTGAAGCTAAAGGAAGGTTCTGGGACTTTGCAGAGTACAGTAAATACATATGGGTAAGTAAGGTGCTACCATCTGACACCGAGCTTGTGTTTCTTTTTGCCAACCCTAACGCTCCAATGCCTGCTGCTAAACGCAGGAAGGATGGTACAAAAAGAAGTCATGGTGAGTGGGCAACCGCTAACAACTTCAGATGGTATAGTGAAGATTCAATTCCAGACAGCTGGATTAACCCAAAAAAGAGAGAGACTTTTGACGATGAAAAATAAAGCTTTTGATTCCGACAATATGCCAAGTATTGATTATGCAAGTCCGAATGACTGGGACAATGCTAGGAAGGCTATTAACTTAGCAGTAGATAACCCGCCTCATTACAACAAGGGTGCTATCGAAACAATAGATTATATTGTAGATGTATTAGGTGACTACGATGCAATCCACTATTGTCATGGCAACGTACTAAAGTACACTGGCTCTAGGCTGTGGGAGAAAGGTAAGCCCATTGAAGATTCTAGGAAAGCTATCTGGTACTTGAACAAAATGGTTGAGCTTATGGAAAAAACAAAGGGGGTCAACTGGTAAAATGGATGACTCTCGAAAAGATCAACGGCGTGATCGGTTTGATCGTAAGAAAAAATTCAATAAAGTTAAAACGTCTTCAAAGCTCAAGGCTGTTAGACGCAAGGAAAACAAAAACATTAAATCACAAATAGAGAGAGAAATATTAGAATGATGGATTCATATCAGCAGTACATACACAAGTCACGCTATGCCCGATGGCGTGAAGATGATAACAGACGTGAGACTTGGGAAGAAACAGTGCAACGCTACGTTAATTTCTTTGCTAATCGTGGGCAGATAGATGATAAAACAGCAGATATATTATATGATGCTATATATAACTTAGAAGTCATGCCATCCATGCGCTGCTTAATGACAGCAGGTGAAGCACTAGATCGTGACAACATGGCAGGGTTCAACTGCTCATACATTGCAGTAGATCATATCAGAGTGTTCGATGAAATCCTTTACGTCCTTATGTGCGGTACAGGTGTAGGCTTTTCAGTTGAACGTCAATCAGTAAATAAACTACCAGAGGTAGCGGAGGAATTCCATGAAACAGATACTACGATCCATGTTAGCGACAGTAAAATTGGTTGGGCTAAAGCTTTCCGTGAGTTGGTTAGTCTTTTGTACACGGGTCAAGTGCCTAGTTGGGATGTTTCGAAACTTCGTGGCAAAGGTGAAAGACTCAAAACTTTTGGAGGCCGTTCATCTGGAGCTGATCCTCTTGTCGCTCTGTTCCATTTTACTGTATCTACTTTTAAAGGCGCTGCTGGACGCAAACTTACTAGTATAGAATGCCATGATATTGTTTGTAAGATTGCTGAAATTGTTGTCGTTGGCGGGGTTCGTAGGTCTGCTCTTATTAGTTTATCTAACTTATCTGATGACCGTATGCGTCATGCTAAGTCTGGTCAATGGTGGGAGACTGATACGCAACGTGCTCTTGCTAATAACTCAGCGGTCTACGATGAAAGACCGGACTTCGAAACTTTCTTAGAAGAGTGGACAGCTCTATACAAATCTAAGGCAGGTGAGCGTGGTATCTTCTCTCGTAAGGCAGCTAAGAAGCAATCAGCTCGTCATGGACGTAGAGACATTGAGCATGACTTTGGTACTAACCCTTGCTCTGAGATTATCCTACGGTCAGCTCAGGTTTGTAATTTGTCGGAAATCGTTATCAGGAGTACCGATACATACGAAAATTTAAAACGTAAGGTAGAGATTGCTACAATTCTTGGTACATTACAATCATCTTTGGTTGACTTCCGATACGTTCGTAACATCTGGAGAAAAAACACTGAAGAGGAATGTTTACTGGGCGTAAGTATGACAGGTATTATGGATCATCCTGTTATGTCAGGTAAACAAAAAACAGGTGCGTGGTTTGATAATGCTAATATGTCTGACCTTCCTAATGTACTTGAAAGTCTTAAAGCTGTAGCTGTAAAGACTAACAAGAAATGGGCAGAGAGTTTAGGTATCAATCAGTCTACGGCTATTACCGCCGTAAAACCAAGTGGTACTGTATCGCAGTTAGTAGATAGTGCATCAGGTATTCATGCAAGGTTCTCTGATCAATACATTCGTACAGTTCGGAGTGATGGTAAAGACCCTATCTCAGAGTTCCTTAAAGACGCTGGTGTACCTTGGGAAAAAGATGTAATGAACGATGACAACTATGTGTTCTCTTTCCCTATCAAAGCTCCTACTGGATCTACAAGCGTTGACTCACTTAATGTACAGACCCAGTTAGACTTGTGGGAACTCTATCAGAACCATTGGTGTGAGCATAAACCTAGTGTGACCATCTACTACTCGGATGAAGAGTTCCTTGCAGCAGGTCAATGGTTATGGGATCGACTAGATAGTTGTTCAGGGATTAGTTTTCTGCCTCGTACAGATCATGTGTATCAACAAGCACCTTACACAGCTATTACACCTGAAGCGTACAAAGAAGCTTTAGCTAAGATGCCAACCTCTATTAACTGGGATGATCTGGGTAAGTTTGAAACAGAGGACACAACTACAGGAACGCAAGAGCTTGCTTGTGTAGCGGGACAGTGTGAGATATGATATTATGAAAAAAGAAGAAGGGAATCTTATATCGTTTAAACTGCTTCTTGACCGAGGAGGGGTTGTCGTTACTGAACTTAGCGGCATCCCCGACAAGGATCTATCAAAGGTTTTTAAAGGTGATGACTTGGTATTGATGAGGACTTTGTTGAGGCTGTGCAATGAAAAGCTACAGCCCCTACATCGTCAACTAGAAGAAGAGCTAGATGCCCTCAATCATCCTACCATTTAACTTTGTGTGACCAGTAACGAGCTGATAGTTTGCTAGGGTTAGAGTCTTGTGCATTATGTCTTGCATAGTAAGATTTCTTACGGGCTTTATCCTTAGCAGATGTCGGGTTTTTACCTGCACCTTTTACACCTTGTTGTCCAAAGCGTATAGTTTTGGTCTTATCCCCCACCTTTGCAACAACCACATGTGATTTGGTTGGATGATTAGGTGTTTTCTTTGGTTTATTATATCCTGATACACCTGCATTTTTTAACTTAGAATCTTTTTCTTTAGCCATTATTTTCTATGCCTCGCTGTTTTCTTTGCAATCTTTGCAGGCTGCTTACTGTGCTGCTTACCTGCTTTAGTATCTTTACGTTTCTTAGCTGACGTTGCAGCATACTCCTTAGAGCTTAGAGACTGTCTAGCCTTCTTAGGTAAATACCTTTCACCTGTAGCCTTCTTGCCTTGAGTGCTTGGCTTACCAGACTTAGTACCCCATTCTTCTTTAGTCCATTTCTTCAAAGACTTTTGTGGCTTCTTCATTGGCATTACTTGTAACCTCCTCCTGCTGCTTTATATTCTTTAGCAAGCATCTGAGCCTTTCTAGCAGACCATTGTCCGGCTTTACCACCTTTAGTTCCTGCCTTGATTTTATTAAATAATCTTTTACGCATAGTAGGCTTAGTGTAGTTACCTGCCTCATTTACTTTTGATTTAGTTTTTTTCTTAGCTGCTGCCATTGTTTACCTCTTTCCTGCCGGTGTAAAATAGAAACCTATTATAGCTCCCAGAGTGGTGATTGAGACAAGAGATATATGTCCAGTAGTGATGGCTGTAGTAATCCCTTGTTCGATTGGCATCTTATAGAGTCCCCACAGGATGCTGATTTCTTTTGTTTGCTCTGGTGGGATGAAGGTAACAAGCTCGACTGTTGGGTAGATGGTACAGAGAATTGAAATTGTGGCAAAGTTGAGCATCCCGATAAGAGCAATAATCCTACGAGTAGTACGGGTAAATATAGTTGCTTCTGGGTCATCGCTTGCATCTCCAAATATAGCCTTTTGAAACTCAAGATCAGCATTCTTCATTTGCATATCTCGAATTAGTTCTCGTTTAGCCTCTGCTTCCTTGGCTTCGTTACGAGCCTGTACAGCCCCACCAAGGATCTTTAACATCGAACCCATGCCTGTAGCGCCAAGGGTTGATAGAAGCATTGTAATTAATCCAAACATATTAAACCTCTATAGTAAAGGATTAGATTTCTTGCTAGTTATTTTCTCAACTTTTGAACCGAGCTTTTCAAGTCGTCCTTCAATTGCTTCAACTTCTGTTTCAAGGACTCGAATGTCTGATTCAATTTCGCTTGTGCTTGGGATAACAATCCCTGAAACTTTGTCAGCTGTGTTTTCAATTTGTCCACGCAGCTCTTGTATTTCAGTGCCAATATGTGATATATCATTATCTTCAATCCTCACTTCTAGTTTAGTTAAACGTGACTCTAGTAATGTGCTATCTGTAGAAGCTTCTAAGGCTGCTACTTTTTCTGTTAGTGTTCCGTATCCTACTGCTGCACCGCCGATTGAACTAGCAATACCTATCCATAGTGCGACTTGTTCTGGTTTCATCGTGGTATAATCTCCAAAGTCTGTTGGGCTTCAGCAGAGTAGAGGAAATACATTTCACTTTCTACGCCTACATTATGTTGGTTCCAATCTAAATTAAGTTGTCGTACATTTAAACTATCAATTGATACAGCAGTGTTTGTAAAAAAATCCATTACTGTATTTGTAGCCATGAATGACGAAGCTATTGTATCAATAACAAACGAGTCTTGTGCATAGCCCTCAATCATATTCTTTGTCATACTTGCTTCTAACATGCCGTCAATACTTGTGTTAAACTTCTGGCGGCTTGATTCTTTAATAGCTCTCAAGTCATTCTCAGTAGCGTAGGCTTCAGCATTAATCTTAGTTTGTTGATCACCTTCCACGAGCATCTCAGCTATGTTAGTTACTGCCGCTATCTCGCTTGCTGCTTCGATTAGAGTCTCTTTCTCACCCTCGTAGGTGTCTTGCTCTAGGTCAATCATATCGTTAAGCAGGACGGCTGTCAAAGCCTCTGGAGTGCTGTTCACTAATCCATCAGCATACGCTTGGTTAAACACATCCATCTGTGCCGGTGTCAGCTCGTAGCTAGTTCCGTCATCGTTGTTGTAGATAATTGTGTTGCCGTCTAGCATAGATTCTTGAGTCCATTGAATATACTCTTGAATGTTACTCGTTATTACACTTGTAATCGTACTTGTGGCGCTTTGTAGCCCTGTCATATCGAAGTCGTTGTCGTTTGCAATTAGTGGAGTTGACAACGATAGGCTGATCAGGGACATACTTAGGGTTTTGGCTATAGTATTCAAGGGCTTCTTCTCCTATTTTTCCTTTAATGGGACATGGGGTTTGTGCGTTTCTCATAGCCCACCAAACTCGTGGGTCTTGGCACATAATACTTGTTGCTGCTACCTTTAAACCTAATGATGATAACTGGCGTGATAACTTTAAACGCTCACAGTTGGTATCTATCTTCATCCTTGAAGCACTAAGTCCTATTTGAAGTGTCTGCATTCCTGCACCAGATGTAACAATACAAGTATCTGTTTGGTACGTTGGTGTAGAAGGAGCTACTGCTGTAGTCACTGGCATCCCTTCTTGGTTTACTGTAGTCTCTGTAGTTGTTGTAATTGTTTCTGCTTGCTGATTAGTTCCAAAGTCTCCAACGGTTGCTTCACTAGCCTGCGTGAACGGACTTATAAGAATTAAAAGCGTTGTCATTATCTTCTTCATCTGTGTGTAGTACCTCTATTTTAACTACCCAACTTGCAGGTATTGCAATGTGAGCACCACCCTCCTTGAGTTCATCGCCTTCAACAATCCTTGAACGCATTACAATTAATTTATTGTCATCTTGATGGACTAACCAACCTACCTCTTGACAAGTAGCTGTCTCATGTGCTACAATATCTTCTATAGAAGTCCAACACCCATCACTATCCTGTGCATCCTGCCAAGTTAAACGTACCATTGGTAGTTCATGTATGTTCATTAAGTCTCCTTTAAGTACCTAAAAGTTTTATAGGTTTTTTAATTAATCCACCTTTAGTCCTTTTAACTAGATTGTTTGTATGAAGCGTAGTTTCTAAACCTTCTAATTGTGCTAGAGTTTTATTGACACCACCTACAACTCCAATGCTAGTTGCGTTTAAATTTTCCGTGTTTAAATAATAATTATTTTTAAAAGTATGTTGACTTTCTGTGCCGCTTGAAGAATAGTGCATAGCAAAAATACTAGAAGAAGTCGATCGAAACTCAGGACACATAAAAGTATTTTCTTCTACATTAACGTGTGAAGTATCGCTAGAGCCAGAAAGAAATAGACAGGTATGTAATTCTCCAATGTTAAAAATATTTTTTCTAACCTGAACAGGATTACTAGAAGTACCTACATTTAAAAATTCTATTGCTCTAGCTTCACTATAAGAACCTGCACCATCTCTACCCATATTATCGAATACATTATTTTCTACAGTTACAGAACCTTCACCGCCTCGTTTTAAAATAATACCGTCAGGAAGACCAGAAATAAAATTATTTTTAATTTTAATAGTTTCCATAGGAGATTTAGTAACTTTAATAAAGCTACCTTCAATAGATGATTCTCTTATAAGGTCGTTAGTAGCAACAATAACATTACTATCAACATTTAACACGCTACCTGAAAAAGAAGAAGCTGTGTCTAGTGAGGCAGTACCTGAAAGTTCAACGAACATACCCCTAGTATCATTTCTAATAGCTATATTACTTGAAATATTTAAAGTTTTTAAATCTCTATTAACATGACTAGGATCTACGCCCGTAGCACTATTAAATATTTTTATAATATTTTTTAAAGGGCCTACATCTTGAGTAGTTACACCCGCAGCAGGATTTATTTCAAAAGAATTATTTGATACAACTATATTATTTATATAATCTAGTTGAATTAAATCACCATCAGTATTAAAAGATGATAGATTATATATAAATTTATTATCTTCTAGTTTTACTGTAGAATCTACAGCATAGTTGTTTGGTTTTGCAATAAACAAAAGTTTATCCGCATCGTTAGCTGCCATAAGTGTAGGGCTTGTTACATTAATAGTATTATTTTTAATAATAGCTAACCCTTTTAAAGTGTTTATATGTATACATCTTCTAGAATGGAAATTAAAAGTACAATCGCTTATTGTAACATCACTGCCTTGAATAGCCGCTGATCCGAAATAAGTACAACCAACAAGCAAATCTACATCCCCGTCATCCTGAGTAAACGTACAATTTTTTACATTTGTATTAACTTTGGTTGCTGCGTTTGATGCAGAATCCATTCTTATAAAAGCATTTCCAACCTCATTTGATCCATTATTTTCAAACTGAATATTTTCAATAGTTAATGTGATTTCATTTCCTGTATTATTAGCTATAGAAACTAAAGAACATAAATACTGTACGTCATTTACAGGTTTAAAAATTACTGTTTCTCCTTCGTACCCTTTAAGATTACAAGCTTCAGCAAGTCCAGTTAATTTAAGTTGGTACTGAGTAGTATTATCAGTATCAATTTCAGTATCATATGTACCAGCCCTAAAAATAATAGTGTGTTGAGTTGCTGGATTTATAAAATTACTAAGTGCTAATACCTGAGCAACAGTTTGAACAGGATCACTGATAGTTCCTGTACCTCCTGATGTACCATTTTTAGCTATATAAAAATCAGTCATAATAACTCCTAAGTTGCAGAACGAGTTTCACTAATATAAAACTTGCTTGTACCTATACTTGTATCTAATGTTCCATCACTTGCCGCACTAATCGTAAAGTAAGGTAAAAGAACAATCTCTTTAATTGTGTCTGCTGTAAAAGTTTCAATAAGAACAAAGTCAGTGCCGTTTAAGCTACCATAAAGAGAAACATTAGCATCTCCTTTTTTAACTTGTATAACGCCTTGACCGCCAGCCTTGCGGAAGTTTGGTCTATAATGAGCTGAGTGTGTTAATTCTGTTGCCATGATATGTTACCTCTGATTGATTATACTTACTGTGATTTGTTTCGGTTGTGTTGCAGTTTATTCTTCTACTAAACCACCTTCAGCAAACTGCGGAAGACCTTTTAGTATATCGTCTTTCATTTCTTGTGTAAGGTTTAAGAAGTATACAGGCTCTTCCCTAGAACCAACACCACTAAGAGATACGTTTTCTATTGAAACCTCTTCATTATACTTTTTACCAAAAGCTTTTAAGTGTTTAAGATATGCACCATCATATTTTTCACCTAGACCTTCTTGATCTCCTAGTCCAGAAGATGAATATCTTCGTGCTTGCTGCTCACCTGTAGTCAAAGCAATGGCATCCTTCCCTTGTTCAGCAGCTTCAATTAAAGCTTTGTTTATGCTTAACTTATGCCAAGTCTTTTTAAACGGTGCTTCAGGAACAGGTGTATCCTCTTCTACATCGTCATTAAGATACTTCTTATAAGCGCTTTCTACACTAGGGTCTGAATCTTTTAATTCTTCGATAAAATCTTTCTCTAGTTCTTTCATTTTTAAATAAACAGCATTAGCTTTGTCAGGATCATCAACGTAGTTTGGATTATATATATTTGTATATGACGCTAGTTCCTCTTCTAACTCTAAATTTTTAATTTTATAGTTTGAAAACCTTTCAGCAAAACCACCAGTTTTTTCTTTAGTAAGACCCAGTGTAAGTAACTCCTCTATTACTTCTCTAGTGTCCTCGGCAAAGTCATCAGCTTCTTCCATTAAGTCTTCTGCATCGTCATAGTCTTTAGCAAAGCGTTTTGTAAACTTACTATAAGCTAAATCTCTATACGCACCTGATATTTCTTCTGCTTGTTCTTCAGTATAAGAAACAGCATTGCCTTCATAACCGCTTTTACTGCTTTCATAACCGCTTTTACTTCCTGCCTGATGATAATCAGATTGAACTTCTTCAATTAATAAAGCTTTTTTATTTGGATCTTTACCACTAAAAACATCTGACACTCTTAAATGTGCAATAACTTTTTCTGGATCTTTATCAGCTTGTCTTGCTGCATTGTTCCAATGAGTATTTTCAAACTTCACGGAATTTAACTTTTCATTGTTTGTGTTTTCTGGAATATTAATTAAAATTTCTTTATAATTTTTAGGCTTGCCAGATAAAGTGTATTCATCGTATTCAGTTTCAAACTCTCCATCTACTTGCCCTTTAATTGTATTTAATTCTATTTTAGAATTTGATACAAGTTCTTGTACTTCTTCTTTAGAAATTTTCTTAACATCTTTAAGTTTGTCAGCAACGCCTGTAAATTCTAGCTCGTCTGATGTTACCTTCTCACCCTTCTTGAGATCATTAATAAATCCTTGACCTGTTCCTTCTTTACGTTTTAGGTTTAATGCTGCCTTTTCTAAAGCACTATAAAACCCTTCAGTCATTTTAGGTGCAATTGCTTTAGACACAAGACTTCCCAAATTCTTTTTAACTCTAGGTTCTTTTTTATTTTTAAGAGTTTGTAATTTTTGAACTATAATAGCTGAAGCAAACAAAGCATTAAGCTTATCATCATTCAATAACTTGCTTCTTAACTCCTCTTTACTCATGCTATTAAGTTCATCTAATGTATAACCCGCAGCCGCCGCAGACTTAGGGCCAAACTGTCCTTGCTTTAAAACACTTTTAGCTGAAGGATAAATAACTTGGAATAAACCTTGTGCTTTTCCTGAGCTAACTTGTTTTGACTTAGATAGATGACCTCCAGAGCTTTCTATCTTAGAATAGTCAATTAGTCCCTGCTCAAGTTCAGCAGGTGTTAGACCCATATCCATCAGTTCATTAGAAAACGCACCACTATTTGCAGCATATTTAGCTACATTTTTTACTGTGTCAGTTACTTCAATGTTCTGTGCAGCATCATACTTTGAAAGAAGTTCTTCAAGTGGCTTATCTTCAGCGTTATATTTAGTAGCCCATAACATTCTATCAATATTTGCTACTTTCTTCTTCGGCAACATTATTTCTTGATCTACACTTATCTTATCTGCATCTTTAATTTTATTTAAAGCTACAAGTGTTTGTACATCTGTATTGTTTTCCGCAGCAATCTTAGTTAGGGTTTCCCCCTTTTTAACATTGTATAAAAGACCGCCTTCATTAAACATCATACGTTTGTCTTGCTGATCAAACTTACTAGCGTTTACATTTTTATACTGCTCAGGGCGGAATAGAATATAAGAAGAGTTTGATTTTTCACCTACCAAAGAAGGCTCCACCATGTTTCGATACTTAATAGAATCAAAGCCCATATCTTCTAAAAGACCTTGTAGCTTCTTAGTCAAAGCAACATGCCTAAAGCTTGTATCGAGTATCTGCTTAGAGCTGTCAAAGATTTCAGGGATCTTAGGAACCTCAAGAGCTTCTCCGGCTAAAGCATTTAAACGATCTTCAAACTTCTTAGGGATCTTCTTGCCTAATCCGTTTCTAATTGCATCATACAACTGGTCATACGAAGTAGTAAGTAGATTTTCTGCTGTCCAGTTTGAAGCATCAGTATCAAACTCCAAAGGATTCTTGACATTGATAAACCCTTTTGTCATGCTTACAGGAGGCATACGACTAGATGGCGCTAAGTCCATTGAACCCATGTAGTCTAAATCTTCTTGAGTCATGTTCTCAAAGTCAACATCTTCCATTGTGGTTTCTTGTCTACGAACTACTTCATCACTAAAGAACTCATCCATCTCTTTATTTGTAACTTTGTTTTGTCCTGTTGAAGGAATCGCTAACTCATTCATAGCTCTATTATCATTAAGAGACTTAGCCATAATGTACTGAGCTTGACCTCTAGTACCTACATGTACACCCATTTCACGGGGTGAAACAAATGCTACTTCAAAGTCTTTCTCTCCAAAGTCTGAGATGCCTCTAAACATTGGCTCTTGTTCCTTTGAAGAACCTAAGAAGTCGTCAAGGTTTTTAAGTCTTTGATCTTCTGGAAGCAGATCTACTGCATCTTGGCCTGTCATTTTTTGAGGTGCATCTTTCTGCATAGCTTTTAGAGAAGAGATTAAGTCAGGATTGTCCGAGTTATTAGCTATGTAGTTAGCTACGATTTTCTTTTTACCTTCAGTAGTAACATTAGTAGCAGGAACAAACTTATCGTTTCTAGCAAAGATGTCTATAACATTATCAAACTGTTTAACAGCTTCTAGCTTTTCAGGATCAGCTAGAGTACTGATATAAGAAACAGTTTCAGTTCTAATATCACCAAGAGTTTTTTGAATGTCTGCAAACATAGATTGTGTTGGGTCTACAGTTTCAGCTAACTCAGCTTGGTAGTCAAAGTTATCTATCTCTTCTTCGGTATAACCTCGTGAACGCTGAAAGTCTTCGCCATATGTTTCAGACTTATCAGACTTTTGAATAGCTAAAGTTTCCTCAGAGTAAGGTTTAATGTTTTGATCCTTTTCTCTTAAAACAGCTTTAATACTTGTAGAAATATAACTTTCTAAATTTTCTAAGCCACCTGCTTCATCTATTCCAAAATCATCAATGCCTCCAAAATCAGCATAATCAGGATCATATGTTTCATTAAAAGCTGGAACTTTATTAGCTTCAGTTAAACCTGTTTCATCTTCAATTTTTTTAGCGGCTTGGTTTATTACTTTAGGATCTAAAATACCATCAGTAGCCTCGTTAATAGTTTCTGCTATGTAACCAGAAAGCTTTTTAGCTACAGCACCACCTATTGCAAACCCTTGACGCTCTACTTTCTTAGGATCTAGTTCATCCATAAAAGCAGAACCGGCTTCATAGTTGTATGGCAATCCAGTATATTTATTTATACGCTCGTCAGGTTCAGCAGGCGCATTAGGTACTTTTACTTCACCACCTTTAAGAAACTGCTGGCGCTGAATATCATATTCAAATTCTGGAATAAGACCTTTTAGATCTTTATCTTTTTCACGAAGCATGTCTCGGTACTTACGCATGTTCTCAGGGCCTGCTATTGTACTACCTGCTCCAAAGAAAGGAACTTTTGTACCTAGAACTTGGTGATACTTACCATAAGCTAAACCAAGAACATCAGAAGCAATGGGGCCAAAGGGTGCAGTAGCGTATCCAGACACTGTGCCTGAATATTTTGCAGCATCTGAAGCTCTTTGTAAGTTGTCAAAAAGTAAACCGTTACCACCCCAACGCTTAATAGCACTTAATCTAGCTTCCGTAGGCGTAACATCTCTTTCGCTTTTACCATCACTTCTAAAGTAATTAGTCATGCGAGCTGTTTCAGTCATAAGTAAACCTGCTAATGCAAGCCTTGGTGCGTTCCTTTTTGTATCTTTAGTTACAGCCTTCGCAGCTCCTTTAAGAACTGTGTTTGTAAAAGCTGCGGGATAGCCCAACAACTGAAAAGCTATTGAAGTCTTAGGGTTTGAATGCAGTAAAGGTTTAAGTCCTGACATCGCAGAAGGCTGTAAGATTACAGAGTTTGTATATCGTGCAGCACCGCCAAGCATCTCATCATAAAACTTGTCTGTGTTTTTAGCTCCACCGTTTACCCACTCAACACCTTTTTTATAATCAATGTTAAGTTCGTTTAATTCACCTATAAGAGTCTCTATCTTAGCAGTGGGCGGTTGATTACCATGAGCTGCAATAAGGTCTAAGTTTTCTCGAATAAGATTTTTACCACTAGCAAACGAAGCAGTCTGAACAAACTTTGTCCACTGGTCTAGGAAGTTCATACGGAAGAATTTGTTACTTACATTCTGCATAGTTTCAGAAGCAAGATCTTCTCCAGCTAAACGGTTTCCGATTTGAGCCTGTGCCTGTTCCATTGCAATACCAAAGCTTTTCATTTCACGGAAAGCTTCAGCGGCTGTTAAGCCATGACGGTTTTTAAGTTCACTGTGGAGATCACCTGTAGCCTTTTTAAAGCTAAGTTCAGAAGCTTCTTTAAAGCCCTTTACAGAATTTAAAACTCCAGACTTACCAATATTAATAAATACTTCTGTTAAACTACCAATAGTTGCAAGAGGAAGTAATGCTAAACGTGTTCCTAAGGTGTAACCATCAGCAGCCGTTTGCATTTTAGATCCATAACGCCCCATGTTTTCGCCAGTAGCAGAACGGTATAGCTCTCTAATCTGCTCTCGTTCTTTTTTATCAAGAGTCTTGCCAGAGGCTTTCATTTCTTTTACAATAGGATTAATCCAGTTGTTTATAAACTCTTTCTCATTAGTAGCTAACAATACTTTTTTCTTAGCTAGAGCTTTACCAGCTTGGAAGTTATAATCTAATGTAACATCCATTAAGTCAGTGTTTAAAAAGTTTACAAATGTTGCGTCATTCTCAAACTTAAACTTACGTTTAGATGCAAAGAACTGTCCGCCTGTACCACCGTCTAATTGATTTTCAATATCCAACATACTGTCAGAAATTCTTCGTGCCTCTGTTAAGTCTTTAGCCTCGCCAGAAGAAAGAAGTAAATTATCAAAAGAATCTTGATCCGACTCAATAGCTTTACGATTCCACATGCGGGGTATATAGTTATCTATTTTATTTGCTATAATTCCTTCTGAGTACAGTTGATCGCCAATGTTTTTAAACAAGCCTCGTATTTCTGTAGCTGCTTTCTGGATATTTGCAGGAGCACCTCTCATGTCGCCACGAATAGCTTTATTTAACGCATCATTAACCTCATCAGATATATCACCTTTAATGGTGTTTAAAGCTAAAGGCTCTACGATTTCATTATACTTGCGATTGAAGCCACCTGTTAATGCTGCCGCTGCTTCAGAAAAATCCATGCCGATTCTTTCTTTTGTTTTACCAAAGCCTTCAGCAAACTCGTGACTTAAACGTGATTGAAGTGTTTTAGCTGTTTTAGAAAACTTAGTGTATGGAGTAAGAACACCAGCACTTTTACCAAACACATTACCAGTTAAGTCTGTTGCAGTTTTCCAAATACCAAAAGCTATTTTACTTTTTATTACTTCGCCTGTTGCGCCTGATTTTAATGCGCCAGTAACAATAGTTTTAAACTCTTCCTTTGCTACATCGCCACCACCAACTTCTTCTACAAAATCATCTGCTGCTTTGTTGACATCTTTAAGATCAAGCACAGAACCTTCAGGGCCTTCTAACAAACGGTTAGTAGCAGTTACAACAGCTTCACCACTTGCAGGAATCCACTCGCCTTCTATACCTTCGTTGTATAGCTCTATACCTTTACTGTCACTAAGCTGCGGAACTTCGTTTAAATCTTTATCTAAACGCTTTGATGCGTATTTACTTGCCACTTTACCCATGCCGTATGCAAGGCCACCACCAATAACTGCACCTGTAGTTGCTGCTACAGCTGTCTGACCTAAATTAATACCTTCTTTACGCTCACCAATTTCAATCTCAAGGTCTTGCATAGCTAAGTCTTGAACGCCTGTAATAGCGCCTGTATAAGCTGCTGTGCTTTTAACTGGGTTAGCTGCTGCTTTCTGTAAGGCTTTAGATAAGCCCGCTTTAGCACCAGTGCGTACTGATGCACTAGCACCTGCACCACCAATACCTCCAAACATTACAGATAATACAGTTGGAATAGTTTCAAAGTTTGCAAGTACATCCATGCCGTAGTCTTTAACAGCGTCAAGCACTTCATCAGTTCCAGTTACTTCTGCACTTTCCCACTTTTCTCTAAGGTTTCTATAAGCAGCCTTAACCTCTTCAGGAGCATCTTTTAATGCACTAGCTTTACCAGCCACTGAAGTAATACGCATAAAATCATCACGCATCATTTCAGCGGGGCCTTGATCACTGTCCATCATCTTAGTTAAGAAGTCTTGATTCTCTCCCAAGTAAGATGTTAAAGTATCATAGTCTTGAACAACCTCTGGATTGTTTTCAAAGTTAGCTATGTTGTTTAACTCATAAGATGATATTTGATCTATTTCTGAATCACTTAATAAAGTTTCATCGGATACGTCCTCGAAGTTACTCATTCGAGAATGTATTTGTTCCATCCTACTTAATAAGGTATCTGACATTAAAGAGCTCCACTTTTATCAGCTAAGAATTTTTCTTTTTCAGCTTTTGATTTCAATGAATCGTATACTAATTTATCTGTAGCACTTAAACCGTTAATTGCTTTTTGTTTTTGACTAGCAGATTTAAAAGCTTTAACAAGTTTATTAGTCCTTGCTTGCTTTCTACTATCTGAATCTAGAATACTTTGTCCACCCACAGCATTAAAGATCTGTGTTTTTTGGTCAAGGTTTCCAGCCAAAGCAGCTTTCTGTTTAGATGAGTTTGTTCTAAAGTGATACTTCAAAGCTTTATTAATTTCATCTTCAGTATATGTTTTAGGAGTAGCTACAGGTGTAGTTGATGTTGATACAACAGGTTCTGGAACTGTAGGTGGTTCTTCAGATCCTTTAAGAATATTCTCAAGCGCCAGTGCAGCTTCTGGTCGTTCTGCAATTAAAGTACGAAGATTTTTTGTAGCTTCAGTGCTTAGTCTAGAATCATAAAGAGAAATATTTTTAGCATAATCAGCTAATAAAGCTTTTTTAATTGCCGGACTAAAGCTAACAGACGTAGGACTATTTTCTTTAATATCTAAAATAGCCATGTAAGCTACCATAGGATGATAACCGTCTTTACCTGTTAAGAGATTATTTTCACCCTTAGTAGTTGTTCCCCAGCCCTTTGTATCTATCATTGTTTTAGTATTGATTACGTGCATCTTAGCTGCCAATACTTCAGATTGCTTGGGTTTTAGTCCCATACCTGTTAAAGACTCTTGAGTTATAAAAATTTTTGCATACTGGTCATTAGCAACACTTAAAACTCTATCTTCATCGGTAGCATCTTCAACAAGTAAACTATTATATTTACCTAAAATATCTCGGTCTTCTTGAGATAAAACTTGAGCTGTAGAAACTTTAATTTGTTCTATTTGTTCGGGTTTATTTTTAATAGCAAGAGCAGCTGATTGAGTATAAGTTAAATCAGTAGCTGTTATTTCGTCTTGAGTTTCTAAATCTATATATTTAGGAACAGGATTATTTTTATATTTAATTTGTCTAACACTTTTTTCTACTGTCTTAGGCTCTCCAAACTTAGGTTTTACAAGAGTTTTTACAGTTACAAGTTCAGAACTTTCAATCTGCAAAGGCATTCCACCAGCAGCTGCTGTCCACTCAGCTACTTTCTCTTTAGATCTAAATGGAGACAAGCCTTCTCTTCGTAGCTCTCCATAGGCTTTAACACCTCCGGCAATGTTCATAAGCTCTTCAGATTCTTTTAAACTATTATCTAAAGGATCTCCACCTTTCTTAAACAACCCTTTAAACTTGCGATAAAGCGTAGAGCCTATATCAGTTCCTCTACCAGCAACTAAAGCTTTGTTATAAGCCTCAGCTCCGTCTTCACCTACACGCTCTATTAATAGCCTGTCTTGGTCAGCAGAGTCTGCATAAAGTTTTTGTAGTTGTTTACCTGCCTCTACGCTTTCGTTGTAAAGAAGTTGAGCACGTTGAGTTGCGCTATATGAGTCGGGGATTGCTCTATTAAATGCAGTTGTAATCTCTGCCGCAGCTTTAGCCCGATAGTATTCTGCTTCGCCGCCTTCGTAAGAAAGAGCTTCTTGACGTTGGCTATTACGATCAGTAGCTCCGTTTACCGCAGATTTAAACTTAATATTATTCTGCAATAACTTTTCTTGGTTTAAGAAATTTTCTGTAGATTGTCTAACCATAGTATTGCCAATAGACAACAGAGCTTTTGCACCATAACCGTAAAGCAAATTCTTTCGTTCACGCTTACGTGCTTCTGAAGCCATTCGATCTCGATCATTTTTAAATGCTCTATACTGATCGTCTTTTCTTTTACGACTTCCAGCAAGCATAGAACTAGCGTAGTTTGTAATATCTTCTCTATTTTCCATTATGTTTTACCTTTAAGCTTGTGGAGGGGCCATTAAACTTTCTTGTTCTGGAGCTGGCGCTTCTTCAGGAGCTGCCTCAGCTTCAGGTGTAGGAGCTGCTAAAATACTTTCTCTGTCTGGTAAATCTTCTAGCTCTTCAAGCATTGCAGGAGTTACAATGTTCTGCGGAATATTTCCAGACTTTGCAGATTCTTTCATTTCTCTAATTCGTTGCTCTTCAAAACTTACACCTAAAATTTCTTCAGTATCATCTTTATCATCTAACTGTCCTTTGTATATTACTACCTCAATGTCTGCTCTTTCTGCTAAAGCAATGAGCATGTAAGCAGTAGGCTCAATAAGCATCAGCATTAAATCAGGGTTCCATAATCCTCCTTGAAAGCCTTCAGTAAGTAGTGCCTGTGTTATAGTCATAACAGGTACACCTTGATCTAAAGTCTGCATCAAACCAATGTAAGCTTCAGGCTGAATCATTTTAACCCAAACAAATTCAGCTGCTACATGCACATCTGTAAACTTAGGCGCTTGTTCAAAAGGCGCAGGATTCTTTGGATCATTTGTTAATGAAGATCCTGCAACTGGTCGCTTTCTAGACGCTGCTTCTTTTTCTAACTGTTCTGCAATATCAGACATTATTTAATACCTACCTATACGTTTTGAGGTTTATAAAGTTGACTCATTCTTTGACCGTACACATTTGACTGTGTTGCATTATAACCCCAGCTACCGCTTCTAGGTTGATAAGGTCGCATAAACTGATCTGCACTTAAAGTAGAAGAACGAGACTGGATAGTATTAGCTTGCACTACATTACCACTAGCATAACCCGCATAAGAGCTTCCGTAGTCTGGAACTTCTGGAGCTTCTGGTTCACCATATAGCTTGCCTCTGACTTTATCTGAAACATATTCAGTAAGTAAAGTTTCAGGCGCATCAGTAACTTCTTTTATTGCTAAATCTTTAGCTGCTCCGACTCCACGCTTAATAGATCTCTTAGCTCCTGCTAAGCCCCTTTGAAGTAAGCTAGGTGCTGCGTCTAACCCTACAGCCTCACCTAATGTTTCTTTACTTAAACCTATCGTGCTTTCTAAGTTAATTGGCTCTGCCGTTGCTTTAGCAACATTGCTTGACAAGTCTATAGAAGAAGGGCCTAAGTTATCTACATCAAAAGGCGTTAAATCTATATTTAAAGCAGGGTCACTTTTAGCCGCAGAATCAAAAGCTTTAGTTAAAGCATTAACATCTTCTTGTGTTTTAGTTAGGTTTTTAAATTTTGATTTGTCCCCAAAGCTTTTATCAAAAGCAGAGTTAGGGCCAAAGAAATTATCAGAAGCTCCTTTAGCATCTAACCCTAATTTTTTAGCTGCTGTGCCAGAAAAGTTATTAATTGTATCAGCAACACCTGTAGTTATAGTTCTAAAAGTGTTTACAGCTGTGTTACCTACATTTTTAGAAAACTCCATCAATGAAGAAACCCCTTGAGTTATAAAACTATCTTCCCCAAATAGAGCACTTGTACCTGCTACAAGCCCGTCAGCAAGAGCACCACCAATTCCAGGGAGTGCGTTGAGCATCCCTAACGTGCCGGTTACGGCCACCTCGCCAAAAAGTTTACCCGTATCATAAGTTACTTGTGCGATGTCTTTTCCAATGTCTAAAAATGCTTTACCAACGTCTTTAACAACATCCTTGGCGATATTAATGCCTGAACTTATAACCCCTAAAATACCCATAATATTTCCTCTTTAATTTATTCTGTATCTATTAAACCAATGCTTTCTAAAGTTGCAGCCAAGCTTTGAGCAGGCGCTGTTCCCGCTGCTGCATAAGCTGTGTCCGCTGCCATAGCCGCAGTTGTAAGCTGTACTATTCTTTGTTGGTTGTTTTCGTAATTATTGTTTGCAAACGTAGCCTCATCTTTAAGTTCTAGCCACAATTGATTTTGTTGTTGTAAGCTCATGTTAAAAGCGTTCTGTACATTCTGTCTATTTGCGTCATTGATAGCAGCTGTATCCGCAGTGTTTGCATTTCTACGCCATGTTAGATCACTTTGTTGGATTGTTTGTCTGTTAGAAGCATTCCATTGATCACGTTGATTTGCCATGTTTAAGTTAAACTGTTCTGTCTCAGAAGCAAGTGAAGCGTTAGCCATATCAGCTTTTAATTGATTGCCTGCGTTTTCTGCATTGACTTTGTTCTGTTGTTCTATATTAAACTTAGACATAGAATCAATAGAAGTAGCGTTATACTGATCTATTTGAGCACCTAACGTAGCCATGAACTGATCTGTTTGCATTGTGCTTTCAGCGTTAAACTGTGCTGTAGCATTTGCTGCTGCGGTATCAGATAAAAGAATCTGTTGTTCTTGTTGAGACTTTAAAATTGATGCTTGTTGTTCATTAGCTAAATTAGCTAAATCCATTTGCAAAAAGTTTTGAGCATTTGTAACCGATACTTTAGTTCGGTTGTCTGCGTTTGTTAAATCCATAGAGGCTTGGCTTGTAGCGTTCTGCAAGATAGCTGTGTTTTCAGCATTAAAGTTTTCTAACGTCATTGTCTGAGCAAACTTACTATTAACCAGCTCTGCTTGTTGTTTAGCGTCAAACTTAGCTAGATCAATATTAGCAACCGTTTGGGCATTAACTACAGCTCGTTGTTGGTCTACATTTAACTGTGCTACACCCATAGAAGATGCAATATCAGCTTGTGTTAGTTTTGTTTTTAAGTCAGCTTCCATGTTAGCTAACTCAGTTTGTTGTTGAGCTGTTAAGTTATCTGAGCTTGCTTGGTTAAGAGCTTGTAGGTTTGCTAATTTCATTTGAGCTTCAGTGCTCATGTTAGCAATGTCCATAGAGTTTTTCAACTCAGCATTCTTAGACAAAAACTCCGCAGCTACATTCATTTCTGCTAAACGTCTTTGATTCTCAGCACTCATGTTTTCGCTATTTACTTGAGCTTCAATCTCAAGGTTAGCGAGTTCCATTTGTTGTTGATTGCCTAGATTCAACGCCATTGTTTCTTGCTGGTTTCTGTTATTCTGTTCAGCAGTTCTTTGACGGTTTTCTAAGTTTTGTAGACGTACTTGTTGTTCTTGTTGTGCAGTAGTTATCACAGCTTCTTGTTTAAAAGAACTTTGAAGTTTCTTCATATCATTAGACAGTTGAGCTGTTTGAGATGCTGCTGTCTGTTGATTAGCTAAGTTATTCATGCGGCGTTCCATGTCTAACTTAGCTGTAGTAAGATTAGCTTGTTGTTGGTTGTCTAAGTTCTGTGCTGCTCGCTTCTGTAAAGCATTAGCATTATTTTCAGCAATAGGTAATGCACTCTGAATAATAGCATTAAATAATGAATCACGGCCAATGGTAGAAGATGACAAACCTCTTTTAGCTAGCATTGCGTTGGTTGCATCTACTGCTGGTCTAGCCCATACAGGAACTTTATTTTCTTCTAAAGAACCTAATAAGTTTTCCATCTGCGAAGACATTAAAGCTTCTGTAGGTAGTGCAGCTATAGCAGCTCTAACTTCTACAGGCTCCTTGTCTAATTGAGCTTCTACTTTTGCAGGGTCTTCTACAATAGCTTCTGCAATCGCAGGAGGCATATCACCAACTTCTGCAAGCATTTCAACTGCTGCACCTTGAGCTGCTTCACCTTTAACTGGACGATTCTGAACTGCTTCATAACCTAAAGTTTCTGTAATCTGTGCAGCTTCCATCGGCGTAAACGTATCATCTGTGATAGCTTCACGTTGTGCTGCTTCTGCCGCAGGTGTTGCAGCTACTTGGATCTTCTCACCTGTCACAGGATCTACCATAGACTTCGTAGAAACATCAAAACCTACTTCTTGTGCTAACGCTGCTTGTTCTGCTGCTGTGTCACGCTCGGCTACTCCGGCTCTCTCAGTGAGCGTTGCGTCAGTTGCAACG
>Ga0255752_10001296_pt1 | contig 29141 bp, 25 predicted proteins | sample 011ome_25_FD_179952 | JGI IMG/M metagenome (GOLD analysis project Ga0255752, IMG submission 179952) | Coastal salt marsh microbial communities from the Groves Creek Marsh, Skidaway Island, Georgia - 011512CT metaG (version 2) | ecosystem: Environmental > Aquatic > Marine > Intertidal zone >... | reverse complement strand
GCCGATATCAACGCTGATGGGCTAGCAACGACGATCGAGGCATTGGCCGTGCAATTTGGGGCCGATGTGGTGCGCGGCGTTGTGATGAATGTCACCGACGAGGCTGCCGTTGCCGCAGCCATGGCAGAAACGTCCGTGGAATTTGGCGGGCTTGATATTCTGGTATCCAATGCTGGGATTGCGTCGTCAGCACCGGTTGAGGAAACATCGTTGGCGCTGTGGTCCAAGAATATGGATATCCTGAGCACTGGCTATTTCCTCGTCAGCCGCGAAGCGTTCAAGCTGATGCGCGTGCAGGATATGGGCGGTGCGATCGTCTTTGTCGCCTCCAAGAACGGGCTCGCCGCATCGCCCAATGCGTCGGCCTATTGCACAGCCAAAGCCTCTGAAATCCATCTAGCGCGCTGCCTCGCGCTGGAAGGCGCTGAGGGCGGCATTCGCGTCAACGTCGTGAACCCGGATGCGGTTTTGCGGGGATCCAAGATTTGGGAAGGCGAGTGGCTGGACCAAAGAGCCGGTACCTATGGGACCGACAAAGAAGGTCTTGAGGAAATGTACCGTCAGCGGTCGATGCTGAAACGGTCCGTTCTGCCAGAAGACATTGCAGAAGCGGCATTCTTCCTCGCCTCTGATCTGTCGGCCAAATCGACAGGCAACATCATCAACGTGGATGCAGGCAACAAAGAAGCCTTTACTCGGTGATTCTCCCAGCGGGTGGGGTTGGCCAAGGCTGACCCCGCCCCAAATTCTGGAACTTCTATGCGCCTCAAAGATTGCTACAATTTCCATGACTATCGCCGGTTGGCGAAACGGCGTCTGCCCGCCCCGATCTTCAATTACATCGACGGTGGCGCGGATGACGAGGCGACGTTGCGCCGAAACACTGCGGCATTCGATGAGGTCGATCTGTTGCCCAAGGTCTTGCGCGGAACGGATCACATCGACCTGTCCACCACAATTATGGGACAAAAGTTGGACCTGCCCTTCTATTGCTCGCCCACGGCTTTGCAGCGGCTTTTCCACCACGATGGAGAGCGCGCGGTTGCCGCGGCAGCCGCGAAATATGGCACCCTGTTTGGCGTGTCGTCCCTGGGCACGACAAGCCTTGAAGAGCTGCGTAAGGGGCACGCAAATCCGCAGGTTTACCAGTTTTATTTCCACAAAGATCGCGGCCTGAATTCTGCGATGATGCAGCGCGCCAAAGAGGCAGGCGTGGATATGATGATGCTGACCGTGGATAGCATTACAGGCGGCAATCGGGAACGGGACAAGCGCACTGGGTTTTCTATCCCATTCCGCCTGACGCTCGCCGGTATGGCGCACTTTGCGATCAAGCCGCGATGGGTAGTTGACTATATGACCCATGAAAAATTCAGCCTGCCGCAACTGGATGATCATATCGATATGGGTGGCGGGGCTCTGGCCATCGGGCAGTACTTTACTGAGATGCTTGATCCGACCATGACGTGGGATGATCTGGAAAAGATGGTCGCAGAATGGGATGGAAAATTCTGCCTGAAGGGGATCATCCACCCTGAGGATGCGATTAGGGCAGCCGATCTGGGCTGTGACTCGGTGATCCTGTCGAACCATGGCGGCAGGCAGCTTGATGGCTCACGCGCGCCGCTGGATGGGCTTGCTGAGGTTGTGGATGCCGTCGGTGATCGGATCGACGTGATCATGGACAGCGGCGTTCAGCGCGGAACGCACATCGTTAAAGCACTGTCGCTCGGCGCCAAGGCTGTCGGTCTGGGTCGTGCTTATCTGTTCCCGCTCGCAGCCGCGGGGCAGGCCGGCGTCGAACGCATGCTGGGGCTTTTGAAAGACGAAGTGGAACGCGACATGCGACTGTTGGGAGTGGCCCGCGTTTCGGACCTCAGTCGCAACAATTTGAGGCTGCGTTGAAACAAGTCTGGGAGGACGAAAATGAGTTATGAGATTGCCAAGGCACAATATGCAGAATGGGGTATCGATGCGGATGTCGCAATTGAGGCTACGCTAAAAATAGCCATATCGATGCATTGTTGGCAAGGTGACGATGTGGTTGGGTTCGAAAAGCGCTCAGGCTCATCCGGCGGCGGCATCCAGGCGACGGGCAATCACCCCGGCCGCGCACGCACGCCTGATGAACTGCGTTCAGATCTGGAGTTTGCCTATTCCATGATTCCTGGTTCGCATCGCCTGAACCTGCATGCGATCTATCTTGATACGGATAAAACGCCTGATCGTGATGAAATCGAATACAGCCATTTCGCCCCTTGGGTCGATTGGGCCAAGGCGCAAGAAATTGAATTGGATTTCAACCCAACTTTTTTTGCTCATGCCAAGGCCGACGATAACCTGACGCTCAGCCATCCTAATGCTGGAATTCGTGATTTCTGGATTGAGCATGGTAAGCGCAGCCGCGAGATCGCAAATCAAATGGGGGCGGAACTGGGTAGCCCGTGCGTCAACAACATCTGGGTGCCCGATGGATATAAAGATACGCCGATTGACCGCATGGTGGCGCGGTCCAGACTGGAGTTGTCGCTCGACAAGATCATCAAAGATGATCAGCCACAGATGCGCGACGCGGTTGAAAGCAAACTCTTTGGTATCGGCGTGGAAGCCTGCACGGTCGGCAGCCACGAGTTCTACTTGGGCTACGCGATCCGGCGCGGAATTGTGCTCTGCCTCGATATGGGTCACTTCCATCCGACCGAAAATGTGGCGGATAAGTTGTCTTCCGTGGCTTTATCGGTCGATGAAATCTTGCTCCATGTCAGCCGCCCGATGCGCTGGGACAGCGACCATGTGATCTTGCAGAACGATGATGTGCTGCAGATGGCACAGGAGCTGGTTAGTGCCGACCTGCTGGGGCGGACCTATATCGGGCTGGATTTCTTCGATGCAACGATCAGCCGGACAGCGGCTTGGGTCATCGGTGTACGTAATATGCAAAAGGCACTTCTGCGCGCCTTCTTGATACCCTTTGGCCGTCTGCGCGCCGCTGAAGAGAGTATGGATTTCACAACCCGCCTGACCGTGACCGAAGAAATCAAAGATTTGCCATTCGGCGCAGTCTGGACAGAGCTGTGCGCTCGGACAGAACGACCTGTGGGGATGAACCTGATTGACGCACTTGATGCCTATCAGGCTTCCGTCGCTGGACGTGAGTGATCTGCGCAGCGGTGATCAAAATATGCATGGGTTAGGTCATTTAGGCCTGATCTAACACAGTATCCTAAAATGGAATGCCCGCGCAATCTGGCTTTGTAGCTGTGATCAAAGCACGCGCGGCGCGGGAGGAGATAACATGGCAAAAATCACAAAAACACCGATGAAAGTTGGCCTCTTTGGAATAGGACTGGATGCGTACTGGCCTCAATTTGAGGGGTTGGAAGAGCGTTTGAAATCCTATGTCGGAGTTGTTGAAAATAAGTTGGAGCGCGATGACGTTGAGGTCGTCAATTTGGGCCTTATCGACACGCCGGAAAAGGCCGTGCAGGCAGGTCATGACTTTCGTGCCGCCAATGTCGACGTTATCTTTCTTTATGTGACCACCTACGCGCTGTCATCGACGGTATTGCCGGTCGTGCGTCGCGCCGGAGTTCCGGTTATCATCCTAAACTTGCAGCCCGTCGCCGCCATTGACTACACGGCATTTAATGCGCTTGGAAACCGCACTCAGATGACTGGCGAATGGCTGGCACATTGTGCCTCTTGCCCTGTGCCTGAAATTGCAAACGTCTTCACGCGGGCGGGAATCGACTTTCACCAAATCACCGGCGTTCTTGAGGGCGACGCCCATGTGGATGCTGAAATCGAGGATTGGACTGAAGCGGCCCGTGTTGGACATGTTATGGCCCATAACAAACTGGGTGTCATGGGCCGCTACTACAACGGCATGCTCGATATCTATTCTGATATGGCGTTACAATCTGCCGCCTTTGGTACGGTCATTGAGATTGTTGAAATCGACGAGCTTGCCGCAATCCGATCTGAACTAACTGACGCGCAAGTCGATGCGTATCTGGCGCGGATCAAGGATGAATTCGACATACAGCCCGATTGCAGCGAGGCCGAATTGCGCCGCGCGGCCTCCACAGCGGCAGCCCTCTTTGAGATGGTCGAACGGCACGGTCTGGGGGCGATGGCCTATTACTATGAATCAACGCCCGGCACAGTGCATGAAGACATCATCACCTCGGTCATTCTGGGTTGTTCGATGCTGACGGCATCAGGCGTTCCGATTGCAGGTGAATACGAAGTCAAGAACGCACAAGCCATGAAGATCATGGACAGCTTTGGCGCAGGCGGATCATTCACCGAATACTATTGCATGGACTTCAACGAAGATCTGGTCTTGATGGGGCACGACGGCCCCGGGCATACACAAATTGCTGAGGGCAAAACCAAAGTGCGCCCACTAGAAGTGTATCACGGCAAGGTTGGCGCAGGTGTCAGCGTTGAGATGAGCGTGAAGCATGGCCCAGTGACATGTTTATCGGTTCTGGAAATCGGTGGAAAGGTGTCTTTGCTGGTTGCTGAGGGCGAGTCGGTGCCTGGTACGACGCTTGAGATCGGGAACACAAACAGCCGCTATCGCTTTCCTATCGGTGCACGCCAGTTTGTCGAGGATTGGAACGCTGCAGCACCCGCGCATCATTGCTCGGTGGGTATTGGTCACATCGCCAGCCGCATCGAAAAACTCGGCGCTCTTTTGGGGCTCGAAGTTATTCGGGTTTGCTGACAGAAGCAGCTGATCCAACATCCGAGCGCGTCCGCCACTCTGTTGGCGGGCAGCCCGCTATCTTCCTGAATTGATTTGAGAAATGGAATCCCGAACTATAGCCTAGTTGGGCCGCAATCCCCTTGATTGACAGGTCGGTATTGTCGAGTAGATCCTTAGCTTTATGGATGCGCATTTCAGTCTGATAATCTTTCATCGACATACCAGTGTTGACCCTAAACGTGCGCCGCAGGTTTGAGTAACTGACATTGAGCGCGTTAGCGATGTCCTCCATCGGGCGATTGTCCGCACATCTTTCTAAAAGCATCATCCTGACAGTATTCACGGTCCGATTCGTGCTATTCTCACTCGCATTTCGCGGCCCTGCCAAAATGGCCAACAGCTTAAGACCAAGCATCGATAACACCGGCTGATTGCCCACCGCGTCCTTCGCAGCCAATGCATGAATTTCCGCAAACGTAGCTTGGATAGCAGCCTGATCTATGTTCCGAAACACAGGGCGACGGCGATCAAGCATGCCGGAATTGACGGCCATATCAAAGGCTGTCCCTTTGCATTCCACCCAGTGTTCTGTCCAGCCGACAGAAAGCTCTGGTGCATAACGATGCCAAATATTTGGAAACAAAATGAATACACTGCCACTGGGTATATTTTGTTTGCCCTCTTGCCGACCAAGCTCGGCACGACCACGCCCATTTTCGATGTAAACGATTTGATATGCTTGAAGAATTCGGCCTCGGTTCCGCCCGAACAGGTGATCCTCCGGGTGGGTCTGAGCGGGATACTGCGCGTTCTTTCCAACCTTCGTGTAGCCAGCCGATTGCAGGGTGCATCCCAAAGTGTGACATAGCCTGCTTTCGGGTATGTAGCAAAAGTAGTCTCGAAGAGGGGGGTGTATCATGGCATTTTCTTTATGGTGTGGGCGACCCGCACCGAGCAATTTTTGTCGCACTCGGTCCAAAGCACCATGTATTTCCTTATATTGAGCGCTGTTTTTTAGACTATCTTGCTTTCATCCTGTTTCTGCAAGAAAAAAGAAGGTAATCATTTTTTATATTTTTTTTGGCAAAATCTCAACGTGCAACGCAGGTAGGGTTGCCATGGAGGATGTCCCCGGTCACGGGGGCAACGAGAATGCTATAAGGAGGAACCACAGAATGAAGAAACTACTCTTGTCCGCAGCAGCGGCAGCAGCGCTTATGGCTGCTGTGCCAGCACAAGCTGATTTCATGGGCTACGATCCGGCCACTCATGACGGATCAATGTTTGCAGCAGATGATCTGATGGCAATGGTCAAAGCAGCGATGGAAGTCACCCCACCGCGCAATGGCGAGAACTATGTCATTGGCTTTGCCAACTTACAGCGTGACATTCCGTTCTGCGCTCTGGTCGAACAGGGCATTCTGGAGAATGCGGAAGCCGCCGGGATCGAAGTTGTTGTTGCTGACAACCGTCTTGATGGCGCGACCGCTTTGACGAATGCTGAAAGCTTCATCAACCGCAATGTTGATTTCGTCATCGAATTCCAAACCGATGCTGAGTTTGGTGCGGTTATCATGAACAAGATGAACCAGGCGGGTATTCCCGTTGTGGCCATCGACATCCCGATGCCCGAAGCTGGCTTTTTTGGCGTGAACAACCCCCGCGCTGGCTTTATGGGTGGCTCTTACCTCGCGCAAGCCGCTGTCGCCCGCTACGGCATGGATGCTGTGATGAGCGGCTATTTCATCGAAGGTGAATTGCCACAGTCCGGCCCCATCCCAGCGATGCGCACAGGCGGTCAGATCGCAGGTTTCCGCGCCGCTCTGCCTAATTTCCCCAAAGATCAGATTCTGACCTTCGACAGCAAGAACACGCTGGAAGAAAGCTTCACGCAAACCAACAACCTGCTCAGCCGTATTCCCGAAGGTGTACCGATCATGGGCACCGCGATCAATGATCAGGCGACAACGGGCATCCTGCGCGCAGCGCAACAAGATGGTCGTGAGATGATCACGGTTGTTGGCCTGGGCGGCGACGAGGGTGAAACCCTTGCCAATGAGCCCGACTTCGTGGCTGCAGTTGGCTCATTCCCGGAGCGCTATGGCAACTCGCTGATCCCAATGGCGATGGCGACTTTGGCAGGTGAGGATCTGCCGGACGCGGTGTTGATCAACCACACAATGGTGACGCCCGCCAACATCTGCGAATTCAACGCCGAAGTGGCCTGCCAGGACGTTGAGGCGATCGACTACGCCTTCCCCGAGGACGGTTTCCTTGCGCATCTTGAGGCGCTACGGAGCGATCCGTCGCTTGCGGATGTGCAAAACCTCATCCCAACTCAATAAGATCAAAACGAAAAGAACCGCGCGGCTAATGCGCCGCGCGGTTTTCAGATGATGTTCCGTGCGCTAAAGAATGGCTGCACGAAAGGACACAGTATGACTGCTCTCTCTCCCTGTCTGCAAATGCAGAACATCGAAAAAAGTTTCGGACCCGTGCAGGTCCTCAATGGCGTGTCCATGGATGTTATGCCGGGCGAGATCGTAGCGCTGCTAGGGTCCAATGGTGCTGGGAAGTCCACGCTGATGAAAATTCTGACGGCGAATTACAGCAAGAATGCTGGCGATATTCGCGTCAACAACCAACTGGTCGATTTACAGACACCCCGTGATGCCTCACGGGTTGGTATCCGGTTTCTGCCGCAGGAAATTTCCGTTTTTCCTGAGTTAACGGTTGCGGAAAACATATGCATGTCCGCCGACAGCACTGGCAAGGTCAACTGGGCGGACATGACCCGCCGAGCAGCTTTGGTTCTGGATGATCTTGGCTTTGGTCACCTTGACCCGCAAACTCTTGTAAATGATTTGCCTGCTGCCGAGCGCCGGATCATCGAGATCGCTCGCGCTCTGGAAGGCCAAGCCGACATTCTGGTGATGGACGAACCGACAGCTTCGCTTTCCGAACAGGAAAGCGAGCAGATTTTCATCATTCTGAGACGCCTCAAAGAACGTGGCACATCGGTGGTGTATATCTCGCACTACCTAAAGGAAGTGTTCGAAATCTCGGATCGCATCGTCGTGCTGCGCGACGGTTTGAACGCTGGCGAGTTTGACCCCCAGAGAGCCGAGGTCTCTGAGGTCGTCAACGCCATGTTGGGCAAGGTTGCGGGGTCGATGTTTGAAGACAGGCCCCCATTGCCAGGCCATTCAGACGTGGTTCTGTCCTGCTCTGGCCTGACGCAGCCTGGTGTCATTGAAAATGTCAGCTTCGAGCTGCGTGCAGGCGAGATCATGGGGGTCTTTGGCCTGATCGGTTCGGGCGTAGAGGTGCTGGGACGGCTGATCTTTGGCGCTGAAGGGCGTCCTGAGGCAGGAAGTCTCACGCTGAATGGCGCAGCCTATACGCCCATAAGCACACTCAAAGGGAAACAAGCCGGGATCGGCTTTGTCACGGCTGAGCGCAAAACCGATGGTATCATGGCGGATATGAGCGTGCGCGAAAACCTCGTAGCCGCGTTCCAAGCCGACTTTGGCGGCAAAATGCTGACGTCTCCGGTGCGTGAAAATGAACATACGATAGATTGGATCGACCGTTTGGGTATCAAAACCGCTGGTCCCGAACAGGCGATCCGTTTCCTGTCGGGGGGCAATCAGCAGAAGGTCTGCGTTGCCCGTTGGCTTAACCCAAAGGTCAAGATTTTAATCCTTGAGGAACCCACGCGAGGCGTCGATGTCGGTGCTCGCAAAGACATCTACAGACAGCTCGTCGCCTTTGCCCGCGAGGGGCTGGCGATTTTGGTCCTGTCCTCCGATGTGGAGGAAATCGCAGGCCTCTCGGACCGATCCATGGTGATCGACCGAGGCCGTATCATCGAAACATTCGAGGCTGGAGCAACTCCGGGCGACCTTATGTCTGCCTCCACCCAGCCCGTCCAGCCGTCATAAAAGGTCCGCCAGATGTCCCAATCCACTCAAAGCAACAGCCTGATGAAACGCCTCTTCGGGGGCTCTGGCGTAGGCACCACCGTCCTGATCTTGTTGGTGTTTTACGTGCTCCTGCTTGTCGTGTTCTCGCTCCTATCGCCGTTCTTCATGACAGTTCGGAATATGACGTCAATCAGTTCCAACATCGCCCTAATCGGACTGATGGCCGCTGCAGGAACTCCGCTGATTATCGCCGGGGGACTTGATCTTTCGGTTGCCGCGGTTGCGGGTCTGACAGGGGTGATTATTGCCTTGTTGCATGCCGCTGGCATTCCAATTTGGTTCGCGGTTTCGGCAGCCGTCGCGGTCGCCGTCGTGGTCGGGATCGTGAATGGGATACTGGCAACCTACCTGCGCCTGAACCCTCTAATTGTCACCTTGGCAACCATGTCGATTGTGACCGGGGTCTCGTTGATCTTGACCGGCGGCCTAAGCAAACCGCTTTTGGTCGACGGCTTTAACTGGGTTGGGCAGGGGCGCATAGCGGGCATACCTGTCCCCGCGCTCTTGATGTTGACAGTCTACATCGGCCTTTGGCTGATGATGCAAAAGACCCATTTTGGGCGTTACGCCTTTGCAGTCGGGGGTAACCCCGATGCCAGCCGCCTGATCGGTTTGCCGGTAGATCGCACACAAATCACGCTTTATGTCATGTCGGCTGTGTCGGGCGCCCTTGCAGGAACTGTCCTCGCCGCCATGCTCGGTGCGGCAGCTCCCAATGCAGCAGGTCCGCACCTTCTGACTGTTATCGCGGCAATCATCCTCGGGGGCACCTCGCTCCAAGGGGGGCGCGGGTCGGTCTGGGGCACTTTGGTTGCTGTGCTTATCCTTGGAACTCTGAACAATGGCCTAACCTTGATGAACGTAACCAGCTTCTGGCAAGACGTGACACGCGGCGTGGTGCTAATTCTGGCCGTCGGCTTTGACGGCTTGCGCCAGCGCATGGCTTAAGGAGACGTCTTATGGAAAAGATCGCCTTCCGTATGCGCTTGCATCAAGGCCAGAAAGAGGAGTACCGCAAGCGTCATGATGACATCTGGCACGAAATGGTCGCATTGCTGAGAGACGCTGGCATTCAAGACTATTCCATCCATCTGGACGAAGAAACCAACCTGCTTTTCGGAGTTTTGTGGCGCAAGCCGGACCACAAAATGGATACACTGCCCGCCCATCAAGTGATGCAACGCTGGTGGACGCACATGTCCGATATCATGGAGTCACACCCATCTGGCGAACCTGTAGTTGTGCCGCTGGAAACAGTGTTTCATCTGCGCTGACGGTTTTGTCAGATTAAATTACCTTGCCTCAAGGAGGCCTGACAATTAGCTACCCAGCTATGCCCAATCAAGTTTCATTCCGCTACTTCAAAACCAGTCCAGAGATCATCCAACTTGCGGTGATGCTGTATGTGAGATTTCCACTCTCATTGAGAAATGTGGAAGACCTGCTTCATGAGCGTGGAGTAGATGTAAGCTATGAATCTGTCCGCTACTGGTGGCACCGGTTTGGCTCTAAGTTCGCAAGCGAAATTAAAAAGCGAAGAGCAGGGGGCCTGCAGTCGAGCAACTGGAAGTGGCACCTTGATGAAGTCTTCGTGAAGATAAATGGAGAAAGACATTACCTCTGGCGTGCAGTCGATCATGAGGGCGAGGTGCTAGAAAGCTACGTCACCAAAAAGAGGGATAGGAACGCAGCGCTAAAGTTTATGAAAAAAGCTATGCGTCGGTATGGATCGCCCAATGAGATCGTCACAGATAGGCTACGATCCTACAGTGCAGCAGCAAAAGAGCTGGGCTGTGCAGATAGGCAAGTTACACAGCGGTGGGCAAATAACAGAGCGGAGAATTCACACTTACCCTTTCGACGACGAGAACGTGCGATGCTGCGGTTCAGGCGTATGCACAGCCTTCAAAAGTTCGCCTCAATCCACGCCTCGTTTCACAATCACTTCAATTCACAAAGGTCACTCTCAAAACGTAGTACTTTTAAGCTAAACCGCGATGCTGCTCTTACAGAGTGGCGCTCTCTTATCGCCTCATAGAATTCACGCTCTTCATGCTTCTGATGCTTGAGCCGATTTGTCTGACAGCACCGTTGATAGTTATGTCCGAGAAATCTTTGTTGGCCTTATTGTTTTAGCAGTTGTTGCAGTTGTATTTCTCTCAAAACGCCGGAATGCGAAGTAGACGACATTTCTCCTACTAAGCCTCGGCTCTGTCAAAATAAACTACCTTGCCTGACGTCGATGCGGAACTAAGCTACTCAGCTTTGAGTAATTCGGTATCCTTTCGCACTTCAAAACCCGTCCAGAGATTTTTCAACTTGCCGCGACCAACGAGACCCAACCAATACCAGAACAACAACACAGATACGTAGATCAACGAGTGAACCCCACTTCATCATGACGTTCTGACATGCTGCTTCGAAGCACTTTGCTTAGTTATTAGTCTCCTAAGTTTGGTAGGCTATCTTTTGAGATAAATTCCTTGCATTTAATAAGCTCATACGCGTACGCTTTCCATCAATGTTCACTGAAAGGAGTAAAATTATGAGAGTACTTAAGTCTGCACTAGTCATTTGTGCAACTGTTGCATTTGCTAATTTCGCTGCGGCCAAGGATAAATACACAGTTGCGCTTGATGGTACATTTGCACCTCATGCGATGCCCAAATTGGGTGGTGGAATTGAAGGTTTCAATGTTGACTTGGCGAATATTATCGGAGAGCGCTTGGGTGTTGAAATGGATATCGTCGCGACACAATGGTCAGGTATCTTGCCAGGTTTACAGGCCGGCACCTATGATTTTGTGGTTGCCCCAACCACCATTACGGAGGAGCGCGCGGGCAACATGCTGTTCACTGAGGGTTACTTAAACACGGACTTTCAATTCGTTGTAGCTAAAAATAGTCCAGACGTTGCTGACATGGACGGATTTAAGGGTAAGGTTATTGCTGTTAACAAAGGTTCTGCATATGATCGATGGGCGCGTGGTTTGGAAGGTGACATTGGTTGGGTTGTTGAAAGTTATGGAACTAATACTGACGCCGTCCAAGCAGTTGTATCCGGGCGAGCATTCGCCAACGTTGCTGGAAACACAGTGTCTGCCTTCGCAGTGAAGAAAAATCCCAATATAAAGTTGAGCTATCTGTATTCCACAGGAAAGGTTTGGGGAATGCCATTTAGAAAAGATGATGCGGCGTTGCGTGGTACTGTTGAGAAAGTAATTGAGTGCATGAAAATTGATGGTACTATTGCTGGCTTACATGAAAAGTGGTTTGGGGTTGCTCCAGCTGCTGGCTCGGCTGCCGTCACACCATTGCCTGGTTTTGGTCAGCCTGGTTATGATGGGCATGAGAGCAACGGACACACTCCTTCTTGTTGATCAGCTTGAAAATACCCCGTGGGAGTATTCCCACGGGGAAATTTGAAGCAACCTGAAATATCAACGTTCTTAAAACCCAGGAGAGTTTATTGGCTATTGCAGCTTTAGAAGTTCGTGGTTTATCAAAATCTTTTGGTTCTAATATAGTGCTAGACAACATTACTCTTGAGGTAGCTAAGAGTGAAATGGTGTTCATTCTTGGTCCTTCTGGTTCTGGGAAATCAACCTTCCTCAGATGTTGCAATCGCCTAGAAGAACCAGATTCAGGCGAAATATTTCTTAATGGAGAGCCTCTAACTGAAAAAAATGTGAACCTAAATAAAGCTCGTGAAAAGATCGGTATGGTTTTTCAAGCATTTAATTTATATCCTCATTTAAGCGCAGAAAAAAATGTTTCTCTGGCACTCAGAAAAGTTCGTGGCTTCAGCACTGAGAAAGCAAATGACGTTGCGCGCAGCGCTCTGGACAAGGTGGGGCTGGCCGATAAATATCGCAGTTATCCATCTGAATTGTCGGGAGGACAGCAGCAAAGAGTTGCGATTGCTAGAGCTATGGCTCTAGAACCCCAAGTGATGCTGTTTGATGAACCAACTTCTGCGCTTGATCCGGAATTGGTCGGCGATGTGTTAGAAGTAATGCGTGATATGAAAGCCTCTGGAATTACTATGCTAGTAGTCAGCCACGAAATGAATTTTGCTCGGGAGGCAGCTGATCGAGTAATTTTTATGGATAATGGGTCCATCATTGAGGAGGGGCCACCTGAGAAAATTTTTACTGCTCCGACTAATTCTCGTACTAAGTCATTTTTAACCAGGGTCTCAGGTAATTAAAATGAGCCAGTGGGAAAGGTTTACTGATACATTTTTTAATCGCGCAGTTATCATTAAATATTTACCTGACATTTATCACGGAATTTGGATAACACTCGAGCTTTCTATTTTAATCGTAATATTTGGCATTTTATTAGGAACATGTTTGGCAGTTTTACGTGTTTACAAAATTTTGCCACTATCCTTTTGCATTATCGTTTTTGCAGATGTATTCCGAGCTTTGCCTCCACTAGTTTTAATTTTAATTGCTTTTTTTGGTCTGCCAAGTGCCGGGATTTATTTGTCAAGTTTTTTTGTGCTGTTCATTATTTTAACATTAGTACTGGCGGCATTTTCGGAGGAGATCGTTTGGGCTGGTTTGACATCTGTCGATAGTGGTCAATGGAAAGCTGCGCGATCTACCGGGCTAAGTCTGAACCAAACTTTAATTTGGATCATTTTGCCTCAGGCGTTTCGGCTTGCCATACCACCCCTTACCAACAGAGCCATAGCGATAACCAAGATGACTGCGCTTGGGACTGTGATAGGAGTTCCTGATATATTGAACCAGGCTACTACGGCACAGTCATTTTCGGGAAATGCGTCACCATTGATGATAGCAGCAATTATATATGTGATCATTTTTCTGCCTTTAGTTATTGCATCTCGTTGGTTAGAAGAAAAATTCTCTTGGAGAAAAGCCTAGGCATGTCAGGTTTTATTGAGCAGTTCTTTAATATCCAGATTATGGTAGCTGCTTGGCCTACTTTGTTTAGAGGCCTGGCGGTAACGTTAATGCTGTGCTTAGCTGTTATTCCAATGGGATTGTTTGGCGGTCTGGTTGCAGCGCTAGCATCAAACTCCAATTATAAGATTATTCGTTGGCCCACTATTGCCTTTGTAGATTTTTTTCGCTCAATTCCTCCTTTGGTATTGCTCATATTCGTATATTCGGGACTTCCATTCGCAGGACTACGGCTATCCCCATTTTCAGCTGTAGTAATTGCCTTCTTTCTTAATAACTCTGCTTATTATGGAGAAATTCTGAGAGCAGGACTGAATTCGGTTGGGTACGGACAAACTGAAGCTGCGAGATCCACTGGACTTAATATCGTGCAAACACATCTTTATGTCATTCTCCCCCAGGCAATCCGCAACGTACTTCCAGATCTATTGTCTAACACGATAGAGGTTATAAAGTTGACGTCACTGGCATCAGTAGTTTCATTAGCCGAAATACTGTATTCCGCCGATATGGCTAGATCAATAACGTATAATGCTTCACCGATCGTTCTGGCTGCCTTCATTTATCTGATGATTTTGTGGCCACTGGTGCGTTTGGTTAGTCAGTTTGGTAAAAATTTGGATGTGTGATTTTACAATTGGAGACAAAAATGCGTGAAATAGTTATCGGTGGCGCACAAATGGGGCCTATCCAGAAAGCTGAACCGCGGGAGGCTGTGGTAGAGCGAATGCTAGCATTGATGGAGGAAGCACATGGGGCCAGCTGCGACCTAGTTGTGTTTCCTGAATTATGCCTAACGACCTTTTTTCCACGTTGGTATTTCGAAAAACAAGCCGAGATAGATGTTTGGTTCGAAAAAAATATGCCTAACGATGCTACAATGCCACTATTCAGAACATCGAAAGAATTAGGTATTGCGCTATCGTTTGGTTATGCGGAGCTAACGCCTGACGGATCGCACTATAATACTTCGATTCTTACCGATAAGCGAGGTAATATCATTGGTAAATATCGCAAAGTACATTTGCCCGGACATTCTGAATACGATCACGATCGAGCATTTCAACACCTAGAGAAAAGATACTTTCTGCCTGGAGACATGGGTTTTCCCGTATGGCGAAATTTAAATGCGATGATGGGCATGTGCATTTGTAATGATCGTAGGTGGCCGGAAGTATACAGAGAGATGGGTTTGCAGGGTGTAGAACTGTTAATGCTTGGATACAACACCCCATCAGTGAATAGTCAAATGTCTGATGAAGGCCTAGAAAAACGACTTTATCATTCAGAACTATGCATGACAGCTGGAGCTTACCAAAATTCTACTTGGGTAATCGGTGTCGCCAAAGCTGGTTCAGAGGACGGCCATCCACTAATTGGGGGTTCGATAATTGTTGATCCCGATGGGAACGTTGTTGCTAAAGCATCGAGTGAAGACGATGAGCTGATTGTGCATGCATGTGATATGGATGCTTGTAATTTTGGCAAAAGCACAATTTTTGATTTTGCACGACACAGACGTATCGAGCATTACACTCGTATCTCAACTCAGACTGGTGTCGTGAGACCAGATTAATGTCACATCATATCGATCTCGACGAACTTACAGCCACTGAGCGGTACAAATTACTAACTGCTTTGGTAATACCTCGTCCGATCGCTTGGGTTACTACGGTGAGTGTAGAGGGAGCAACTAACGCTGCTCCTTATTCGTTTTTCAACGTGTTCGGCCAAGACCCTGCAATCATTATCCTAGGGCTAGAACACAAGGCAGATGGAACCGCAAAAGATACTGAGAATAACATAAACATGCTCAATGAATTTGTAGTCAATTTAGTTTCATCAGACATGTTGGAAGATATGGTTCAAACCGCAGCAGCTTATGCTCCCGGCGAAAGCGAGCCTGATATCCTTGGCTTGTCTTTAACATCGTCTAAAAAAGTAAAGCCACCAAGACTTACTAACGCACCAGTATCTATAGAGTGCGAACGAATTATGTCTCTATCACTAAGTAAAGAAAGATCTATTTTGCTAGGTCGGGCGATGGGTGTTTTTTCTAAAAACGGTTTGATAAATGCAGCCACACTCCACGTGGATTGGGCGAATGATTACCCAATCGCACGCCTTTTTGCTGATAAATATGCTGAGATTGGTAGAATAAGTAGATACTCAATTCCTAAGCCGAAGCGCGCTCGTAAAAAGAAGGAATAATTATGTCACAATTAATAAATCGTTACTCAGAAGGCGTATTTATCATTTCTGCTACACCTTTCACAGAAAATGGCGAGTTAGATCTCAGCAGTACGGATAGTATGGTGGACTTTTACTTGAATAGTGGTGTTTCTGGTATGACTATTCTTGGTATTATGGGTGAAGCACAGAAATTGACCGCAGCTGAATCTCTAAAATTTGCGAACCATATAATAAGCCGTGTTGGTGGGCGTATCCCTATCGTTGTTGGCGTTTCAGGTGCGAGCCTTGACAACATGAAGAGACTTTCACAATCGGTTATGGATGCTGGTGCATCAGGAGTAATGGTTGCTCCAATGCCCGGACTTTGTACAGAGATAAAACTTGATCAATACTATAAACAAGTATGTCACGCATTGGGTCCCGAAGTGCCTATCTGTTTGCAAGACTACCCTCAAACAACCGGCGTTCAATTCTCGGTTGAAACCATTCTGAAATTGACAAGGGAAAATGAACAAATCGTAATGCTAAAGCATGAGGATTGGCCAGGATTAACAAAGCTATCGCGGGTGCGGACGGAGTCCGATACAAGTTCCACTCCTCGAATGTCGATACTAGTTGGTAATGCCGCTTTATTTCTGCCTCAGGAATTACAAAGAGGCGCCGATGGCGCGATGACAGGGTTTGCGTATCCCGAGATGCTTGTTCAAGTGGTTAACTTGCATAAAGCAGGTAAGGTTGATTTAGCTGAAGACCTTTTCGATGCATACTTGCCGATGGTTAGATATGAGCAGCAGTTAGGTTTAGGTTTGGCGATCAGAAAAGAAATTCTTCACCGGCGTGGGGTAATGAAGTCACCGAAGGTACGTTCACCAGGTCCATCCTTAACAAAACTAGATCACACTGAACTTACACGGCTTATGGATCGTCTAGAAACTAAATTAAAGGAACTGCATTAATGGACCTCGGAATACAGAAAAAGACAGCTTTAGTTATGTCCTCAAGTAGAGGTCTAGGTGAAGGGATAGCTAAATCACTTGCGTCGGAAGGCGTGCATGTTTTGCTCAGTGGCAGAAATAAAGATAGATTAAGCGAAATAGTAGATGAAATTGAAGCCGCGGGTGGTCAAGCTGACTTCGTTGTGGCAGATCTGGTAGATCCTAGCTCAGTAAATACCATTCAGTTAGCGGCAAGAAAATTACTTGGCCAAATTGACATTTTCATTGCGAACACCGGGGGCCCGCCACCTGGAATTATATCTGGCGTGGATCCTAACTCTCTAACAAAACAACTCGAAATAATGGTTGTACGAATTGTCGAACTTTCATCTAAATTTATTCCGGACATGAAAGCAGCCGGTTGGGGACGAATTTTGGCTATTGGCTCCTCAGGAGTTATTCAGCCAATTCCAAATCTTGGTCTATCGAATGTTGTACGCTCGGCACTCGTAGGTTGGACAAAATCGTTATCAAACGATCTGGCTGGAAGCGGCATTACGGTAAACATGCTTTTACCAGGCAGAATACATACGAAGCGCATTGACGAGCTTGATCAGACTGTTGCTGACAAAACGGGTCAAACACTAGAAAGTGTAAGGCAGGCAAGCAAAGCAACTATTCCAATTGGTCGCTACGGCAGAGTCGAAGAGTTCGCTGATACAGCTACTTTTATATGCAGTGATCGTGCCGGTTATATTACTGGCAGTTTAATTCGCTGTGACGGTGGTCTGATAAAGTCAGTGTAGGGGGCGATCATGAAGTATGACTTGGTGATTAAAGGTGGTAACTTAGTGACTGCTAGCGAAACGTTTATTGCAGACATCGGCATCCAGGGAGAAAAAATCGTAACTTTGGGAGAAAGCCTTAAAGGTTATGATGAGATAAACGCTAATAAAAAATTAGTAATGCCAGGCGGTATTGAAGCACATTGCCATATTGCCCAAGAGAGTGGCATGGGCGTTATGACATCAGACGATTATGAAACGGGCTCAATATCAGCAGCCTTCGGTGGCAATTCTTCATTTGTACCGTTTGCTGCGCAGAAAAAAGGTGGAAGTATTTCGGACACCATTGATGAATACGACCGACGCGCAGAAACGAAATCTGTGATTGATTATTCATATCATCTGATTATTACAGATCCAAATCGAAATGTCCTCGATGAGTTGCCATCTGCTTTTAAGCGGGGAATTACGTCATTTAAAGTTTTTATGACTTACGCAACACGAGTAAGCGACGCTCAATTTCTTGATATTTTAACGGTCGCGCGACGTCACGGTGGACTGACGATGGTGCATGCTGAGAACCATGACATGCTAACTTGGATGTCAAACGCCTTGACAGAGGCAGGTTATGTCGAACCGCGCTTTCATGCGCCCGCACGACCAGGTATTGCAGAGGAAGAAGCTATTAACAGAGCTATTAGCCTATCAAAGCTCGCTAATGCGCCTTTAATGATCGTTCATGTATCAACACCGGCTGGTGCTGAACTGGTGGCAAAAGCACGAATGGATGGCGCCTTCGTTTTTAGTGAAACTTGTCCTCAATATATTTTTCTGACACGAGAAGATCTTAATCGTCCAAATCTTGATGGTGCAAAATACATTTGTTCACCGCCGTTGCGTGATGTTGCTACACAAGAGGCACTTTGGCGCCACATAGCAGGTGGAACATTTGATGTTGTATCGTCGGACCATGCTCCGTACCGATTCGATGATAGCGGAAAATTTTCCAATGGTCGTGACGTCGACTTTCGGGGCTTTGCCAATGGAATGCCAGGGATCGAAATGCGGCTTCCATTAATGTTCTCAGAAGGAGTGTTGAAAAACAGACTCTCAGTAAATCAATTTGTTGCATTGTCATCAACCAATGCTGCTCGACTTTACGGTATGCTGCCGCGTAAGGGGACACTTTCTATCGGTGCTGATGCTGATATCGCAATCTGGGATCCGAGTGAAACTCGGATTGCAGGTGAGATGCATGATGCTATGGATTATAATCCATTTGAAGGTATGAAGATTACAGGCTGGCCAACTACGGTAATAAGTCGTGGTCAAAGGGTGATTGACGAAGGAAAACTGCTCGCCAAGCCAGGTTATGGTAATTTCATACATCGCGGGCGCACAGATCTTTCTGGGCTTACTGGAACGTCATTACCTGAGACTGAGCCTCAGACAAATTTTGGTGCGGAGATTTTCAAATGAATCGACCTGTAGTCGTGATCAACCCCAATTCCAATCAAACTGTCACTGACGGTCTCGAAAAAAGTCTGATCCATTTCAATCAGTTCGAGGGATTCTTTATTGAATGCGTCACGCTTGAAGAAGGTCCCTTTGGAATAGAAAGTCAACTTGACTCAGATAGTGTAGTTATTCCACTTGCTAATCTTGTTCAAACTCGAAAAGACGCTGCTGCATTCGTTATTGCCTGCTATTCTGACCCTGGAATAGATGCTTGTCGTTCAATTACCTCGCAACCAGTATTTGGTATCCAAGAGAGTGGTGTATTAACTGCTCTATCTCGCGCAGAGCTATTTGGTGTAATCGCAATTTCAGATGCTTCAGTAAGAAGGCATCGACGATATCTCTCGAGAATCCAAGTATTGAACAGGTTAGCTGGTGAGATTGCACTTAATATTTCTGTAGATGAAAGTGCGAACGGGACTGGAACATATCAAAGACTTATCGAGGTTGGATATCAATTAATTGAAATGGGAGCGGGTGTAATTGTACTTGGTTGTGCGGGGATGTCCCGTCATCGACTGAATTTGGAAGTTGAGTTAGGAATTCCGGTGATTGATCCTACTCAGGCAGCCGTCAGTATGGCGATTGGGACGATACTACCAAAGTAGTGGCTTGAATTGTATAGCGAATTTATATTTTATGCATACAAATAAAATTGATGCTTTGAATTAGGCGAGATTTCTACTTTGCCCAAAGAATGTTGAAGACCGCCTTCTAGCGCTTGGAGTTCATTTAAACCATAGATCGGTCAGGCAGTAAGCTAAACTCTTTTGAAAAGGGCGCGTTCTTGAGTAAATCTTGCTCTTACATTTCTTCGGAAAAAGTTCGATTAATTTAAAAACCCACGGCCTGCCCATCCTTCCGCGGGTCTGATCCAGCTGAATATGCGCCATTCTCTAGCCGTACGACGAGTTGTGCGCCTCCAAATCCAAAAGCATTGTCCGGTTCTTCGCAAGTTAGAACATGTCCCATGTCAATTAACGCTTGCAGAGTGGCCTCCGGAAACGAAGTTTCGCATGCAATTCCAAGATTGCCAGTAACGCGCCATCTGGGGGCATCGACGGCCATTTGCACATCCTGATCCCAAAGCTGCGTCCTTAGTGTCATTTGTAAATGCCCTTGTGCCTGCATAGGACCACCCATGACACCAAAGCTCATCAAGGGTTGATCGTTCTTCGTCAGGAATGCGGGGATGATTGTGTGGAATGGACGTTTGCCTGGTGCGACGACGTTCTGGCTGTGCGGGTTCAGTGAAAAACCTGCACCGCGGTTTTGTAGGTGAATACCAGTTTCGGGTACAACGACACCTGAACCGAACCCCGCATAATTTGATTGAATAAAAGAAACCATCATTCCAGATGCATCCGCAGCGGAAAGGTAAACAGTACCGATACCTTTGGGCTCTCCAACCTTAAAATCTGTTGCTTGTTTGAGATTGATAAGTTTGGCGCGTTCTTGCAGATAGGCAGGCTCCATCATGGCTTCAGGCATGATACGATCCATGTAATCAATATCAGCAACATAGGCTTCGGTATCTGACAGGGCCAGTTTCATCGCTTCGATCTGCAAATGCAGTGCTTTGGGATCGTCTACGTCAAGGTTACGGATCTCTGTGTGATCAAGAATTCCGAGCGCCATTAAGCCCGCAATTCCCTGACCATTAGGTGGAATTTCGTGTAACACAACATCATCAAATTTTTGGGTTATTGTCCCGCACCAGTCTGCTTTATGTGATGCGAGATCCGATAACCGCATTCCCGCATTATGTTCCTTTGCAAAGCTTTCGATCTTTTCCGCCAACTCCCCCTCATAAAACGCACGCCCGCGCGTTTCGGCGATTAATCGCAGGCTGCGAGAAAGAGGTCGATTTGCATAAAGTTCACCTGCTTCTGGCGCGATGCCATTTTGTAAAAAATTTTCCGCAAAGCCTGGTTTCTGGGCCAATTGTTCTGCACCGTGTTTCCATAATTTGGCAATAATTGGTGAAACAGGAAATCCGTGTTCCGCATATTCAATCGCAGGTTCAAATAATTTTTCAAATGGAAGCTTTCCAAATCGTTCCGACAGTGAGACCCAGCCAGAAACAGCACCGGGTACCGTGACACTATTCCATCCGTGGAACGGGACCTTTTCATAGTCCTTAAAATATTCGGGTGACCATGCCATGGGTGCGCGTCCAGACGCATTTAGGCCATGGATTGATTTTCCATCCCACAAGATACAAAATGCATCTGATCCCAAACCATTTCCTGTCGGTTCCACTACAGTAAGTGTTATCGCGGCAGCAAGGGCTGCATCAACCGCATTCCCCCCTAAGGATAGCATTAGTAGACCAGCCTGTGCAGCAAGCGGGTGAGATGTTGCAACAACATTTTTCGCAAGGATGGGGGATCTTCGCGATGGGTAGGGGTGATACGGTTTAAAATTCATATTAAATAATACCACAGTCATTTAATAAGCGATGCTCTTGCGACACCTATTTGATACATTTTGCGGTCTTTTGAATAGAAAATAATTCTTATTTACGTAAATTGACGGGTAGGGGGCTTTGTCAGAATAACTCACTTGCCTGACGTCAATAGGGGTCGTAGCTACTAGCCCCCTTGTATAGCTTAATAGTCCCAAGCTCCGCAAGAGAGCTCACTGAGACCACTTTTAGAACCGTTTTTGAACATCGGTTTGGCGTCGAATTTAAGTTTGACGTCAGCTCTAAAGTCTGACTGATACCCTACTTGGTTTAATGTAGGTCTATATCACACTGATAATAGTTGTAAAATGATAATATAACTAATTGAGTTCCATCTTGTCTTCATTAAGAAGATTATGCTTAAGTGAGTGTCATAAAATAAACGACCATCTGACTTTGAACAAAATCAAGTGAATAAATTCATGAAAGCTAACAGGTTAATTGGAATTGATGTCGGAACCACGTCGGTTAAAGCTGCAATTTTAGATACACATGGTCAAGTTCTGGAGCAATTCGTCGAAGGCTACCAAACCACAAGAACCGGGGATCACATTGTTGAACAAGACCCAAATGATTGGCTAAGGCTGATTGATAAATCGTTGACAAACTTCGATTTGGATCAAGTGGTAGCCATCGGCTTGTGTAGCCAGGTCAATACTCATGTTTTTGTTGACGCTAATGGGGATGCGCTCTGTCCCGCTATTCTTTGGCAGGATCGTCGTGCAAGTGAAGAGGCCGCAGCTTTAGACGCGCAAGTTACATTGGAACAAAAACAAGCTTGGTGGGGTGCCCCAATGCCAATTGACGCTAGTCATGCAATAGCTCGAATGGCATGGGTTGCAAAACATCAACCTGATATCTGGAGAAAAACCAAATGGGTCATGTTGCCCAAAGATTACTGCATGCTGAAACTTACTGGCAAAGCATCTACCGACCCGCTTTCAAATATTGGTCTTGTTGATAACGAATTGAATTACATTCCAGAAGTTCTTGCACTTGTGCCAGGTGCTGCAGAGCGGATGGCCCCCTTGGTTTCCATCACAGACGTTGCTGGTGAGATACAACAAGGCCCTTTAAAAGGTACACCTATTGTATCTGGTACCATGGATGCTTGGGCCGGCTTAATTGGAACTGGTGGTGCCAAGGAAAAGTCAACAATATACCTGAGCGGCACCAGTGAAATCTTAGGCATTTCATCAACTAAGATTATTCCAACCCCTGGCGCGATTGTTTTTCCAGAAACTCATGGCCTGAGAATGCATGCTGCTCCAACACAAAATGGTGGTGACGCCAAGGTGTGGTTTACCCAAGCCAGTGGAATAACTATGGACGAAATGTCAGCCATGGTCTCTAGTACAGCAAGGAACGCAGCTACGCCTTTGTTTCTGCCGCAACTTGAAGGAGAGCGTGCACCTCTATGGAATTCTGATTTACGCGGTGCGTTCTTGGGTGTTAGTCGCCAAACACGCTTACCTGACTTTGCGCGAGCTGTTTACGAGGGAGTAGCTTTTGCGGCCAGACATGCATTGGAAACTCTCAAGATCTCTGCTGATGTTGACAGTGACTTAATTTGTTGTGCTGGAGGTGGCTTTAGATCAGCAACTTGGAACCAGATTAGAGCTGATGTGTTAAACACGCCTCTTCATATACTTAATGCTACGGAACCTGGAGTCTCAGGAGCGGTAACGTTGGCTGCAATCGGGTCGGGGGTATATTCTAGTTTTGAAGAGGCTAGTAATGCCCTTACTCAATACAGGGCGCCACTCATCCCAGACTCCAGACAAGCTGATTTATATGAACACGCATTCGATATTTACAAAGATGCAATTCAAGCAAATGCACTCATTGGAAAGCAGTTGACGCAACTAAATGATCACTAACGCGCCATAAAATGACTTTGCATAAGAATATTCTGTGTCATAGTGAGCCAAAGGTAATTGGGAGAAGATTTATGAAAACATTACTGAAAACAGCCGTATCTTTGTTCGCGCTTACTGCATCATTCGCTTGGGCTGAAACTGTTGCGGTTATAACGCCTTATCTAGCGCAGCCTGGTACCCAAATGGCAATTGAAGGCTTTGAGGCGTCTGCCTCTGAAAAAGGCTGGGAAGTGAACGTTATAGATACGGCAGGGGACGTTGCCGCTGTAATCAGTCGAATTGAAGATTCAATTACTCAAAATGTTGATGCCATCGTTATTGCTGTGGACCCAGCACAAGTTAACGTAGGCCTACAGAGCGCCAAAGAGGCAGGTATACCAGTTGTGGGTCTTGACGCTGGTACAGATCCACTGTTGGTGGCTAATGTTACATCCAATGGATACGCGATGGCTGCAGAAACTTCAGTCTATGTAGCGAATAGGATCGAAGGGTCCGGTAAAGTAGTTATGTTTGTCTTTGATGCCTTTCCCCCGGTTCAAATCCGCGGAGTTGTGGCAGACGCTATCTTTGGAAACTTTCCTGATATCGAGGTACTTGATAGGGTAACTCCCGATGTGTCGGACGGCGGTATCGCTGACAGTCGCGCTAAGATGGAGGCTATACTTGCTGCAAATCCAGAGCCTGGCTCGATTGCTGCGGTATGGGCAGCATGGGACCAGCCTGCACTTGGCGCACTACAGGCCATAGAAGGCGCGGGACGTTCTGGCGAGGGCATTGTCATCACCGGTATCGATGCTAACCCGCAGGCTCGAGATGCAATAGCTTTAGCAGGAAACTTCGAAGCTTCAATCGCTCAAGATTTCGGAGCGATGGGCGCAGCGGCAGCTGATGTAGTGGCAGGAGCAATCGCAGGTGCTGAGCAACGAGCACGCGTAATCTACGTTCCAACAAAGATGGTTACTGCCAACAATACGGGTCAGTAGTAGACTTTATTGTGTGTAGTTATTGAAAAGTGGCAGGGCAAAAGGGCGTAAGCTCCGGAGGCCTGCCTTTTAAATATTGAAGATATTACGATGCAAAGCCTGACATTCTCGAATATGTCGAAGGCATTCGGAGGGGTTTCCGCTCTAGCCGATGTAACCCTTAACTTGTCCGGCGGTAGAGTTCATGCGCTCATGGGAGAGAATGGTGCGGGTAAGTCGACGCTAATTAAGCTTATCGCAGGCGTTCTTAAAGCCGATAGCATGAGTGTAGAGAAAAATGGGCAACCACTTTCAGTGAACGATGCTAGAGATGCGCATGAGGCAGGTTTTCGATTTATTCACCAAGAGTTAAACATTATTCCCCAGGTTTCCGTAGCGGAGAATGTTCTGCTTGGTAGAGATCTTCCTCGGAAGTTGGGCTTAGCTGTCGACTGGAAAAAAGTAAAGACGCTCGCCGAAGATGCCTTAGCATTTTTGGGAGCTACTCATATCGACGTAACTGTACCAGCTGGGGATTTACCTGCAGGCGATAAAATGATGATGAAGATCGCTGCTGCTCTCGTTTCTGGAGAGCAGTCCAAGCCGGTACTTTATGTACTTGATGAGCCAACAGCTGCGTTGACTGGCGAGGAATCTGAAAAGTTATTTGATGTCATTGAGCGGTTAAAAACTAAAGGTGCGTCAATACTTTATGTATCTCATAGGATAGACGAAGTATTGAGAATTTGCGACGATGTAACTGTTTTACGTGACGGTGAATTTGTTGCCAGCAATGAGATACCTAAGACATCCAAAGCCGATATAATTCAAGCAATGACTGGACGTAATTTTAAGAACGCCTATCCAAAACGCGAAACGCAGGTTGGAGAAGACATAACCGTAAGCTTAAAAAACGTGAGTACTTCTAATTTGCAAGATGTGTGCTTTGATATACGCGCAGGTGAGATATTAGGAATTTCTGGCTTAGCAGAAGCGGGGCAGAGCGACCTACTGAAGCTTTTCATGGGTATAGGCAAAATAAAGACTGGTAGCGCTTCTTACATGAATGAAGCCCTTCCTGGCTCGCCTTCAGAGGCATGGGCGCGTGGTATTGCCTACATTCCTCGTGAACGCCGATCAGAGGCACTTTGTTTAGATATGTCTGTTAAGTCAAACATAGTCCTACCCCATTTGAGTGAGTACGGGTTTTACGCAAAACCTCGGCTTGAAAGCGAGGATGCTTTGGAGTTCGGTGATAAGGTTAAGCTTAAATCAAACGGTGTATTACAACCAGTTGGACAACTTTCCGGGGGCAATCAGCAAAAGATAGTCTTTGCCAGAGGACTAAAAGGTGATCCGAGACTGCTATTGCTCGACGAGCCGACACGTGGCGTGGACATCGGAGCAAAATATGACATCTACCTGCTCGTTCGCGAACTGAGTGCTAAAGGTTGTTCTGTCATTCTTACTTCAACTGACTTACCGGAAGTCTTGGGCATGTGTGATCGAATTTTAGTAATGCAGCATGGGCGCCAAGCATATTTATTGGAGAGTGCTCAAATGACGAGCGCCGATTTACTTTCCTACTTCTTCACCGACAATGAGGCTGCTGTCTAAATGCTGCAAAAACTCCGTCAATCTGGAACACTTTTAGGCTTTTTCTTGATCTTGTTGTTCTTTGCACTGAAATTACCTGATACCTTTCTCACAGCTCGCAATCTGATCAATATCAGCCAACAGCTTTCAATGTTGGCAGTAGTCGCAGCAACGATGACTATTGTAATGGTAATGAATGACTTTGATCTCTCAGTCGGATCGATGGCTTCGCTATCGGGCATTGTAGCTGCCATGCTTTTTACTGCAGGCTCTCCGGTTTGGGTTGGATTAAGTGTAGCTCTCTTAGTAGGGGTTTTCGGGGGTTTATTTAACGGGTTTTTAGTATCTGTCGTGGGTATTTTACCATTCGTAGCAACCCTTGGCACTTTGACTGTCTTCTCTGGTCTGGCTTTCTTACTTTCAGATGGCAAGACGATCTTTGGACGGGACATTCCATCAAGCTTTTCTGGTTTCGCAAGGGCTGGGATCGAAATTGGTGATGTTAAAGTCCCGATGCTAACTATAACCGCGGGTTTGGTGATTTTTATTTGCTGGGCCATATTGGAGCATACAAACTTTGGAAGGCGTCTTTATGCCATTGGCGGAAACAAGGAAGCTTCTTACTTAGCAGGCATAAAAGTTGTGAGACTGCGCCTCATAGCATTTTCATTAACTGGACTTGGTGCAGCAGGAGCCGGCCTCATGTATGCCGCACGAGTAGCGTCTGCCAACCCTACCCAAGGTTCTGGCCTTATGCTGGACGCTATCGCTGCCGTGTTTCTTGGTATGACTATGAGCCGGAGAGGCGAGCCCAAAGTAGTCTATACGCTTGTTGGGGTGCTCATCTTAGGAGTGCTCGACAATGGTATGACCCAATTAAGAGTTGATAGTTATGTCCGAGAAATCTTCGTTGGACTTATTGTTTTAGCAGCTGTTGCCGTCGCATCTCTCTCAAAACGCCGGAATGCGAAGTAGAACACATCTCTCGGCTCTGTCAGAATAAACCACTTTGCCCAGCAGCGCTTGCAGGGGGTATGCAGTCAAGCAACTGGAAACGGCACCTCGGTTATATATTTAATGCTTTAGCTCGTTTGTCTAATAGCCCCAATTAATTGCATGCCAGTGTCACGGCATCTATGAAGGCATTATAAAACTCTTTATCTGTGGTTGTGCTGATCGCCTTCAGGTTTTTTTCCAAATCGAAATTTGGGGTTGTATCTTTTGCCATCTGACACTGTTTTTCCGCTTCTTCCATATCATTCTCAAATACTGCGATGGCAGCAAGATGCATCAAAACGATGGTATTTTGCGTACCTATCTCCTTTCTCGTGAGTGCATTTCGCAGCAACTCTTTAGCCTTCACAAAGTCTTTCAGGGCAATTAAAGTCCCCGCGTATTCAAACCAAACCCATTGCATTGGATTTGGATTAGTCCTAAGTGTTTTCTCAAACGCTGGCTGCGCGGCCTCATAGTTTCCAACTCTTCTGAGCAGTGAAGCTGCCACGGGAAGAACAGTATTATTTTTTGGAGCTACCTCGAGTGCGAGGGTTGCATTTTCTTTGACGGACTCTATGTCCCCGTTCAACAGATCAATCCAACCCAACAAAAGATATGGAGGACCAGGATAGTCATCTACGATACTCTCGGCAATCTTACGACTGTCAGCTTTGTCTAGTTCCGGCTTAGACGACCAACCCATCCAAGCGCGCTGAAAAGTGTTCCAACCTGAAAGATATAGGACCACAGGGTTCTTCGGGTCTTTTTCCAACAAAGCTGTTATACAAAGTTCGGCCTGCTTATTGCTATCTGGATTTCTCTCTCGGAACAGGTTATTACATTTTTGGTGCTCAAGATACTCCTCGTTTGTCTTGAAATATGATAAATCGGCACGGCTGACCCCTGCCACCTGTACCTGCACTTCTGTGAAGACTGAGTTGGCAATGTTATCCAGGACTCCAAAAAGGTTATCGATCCCACTATCAAACTTCTGTGACCAAAGAGTTTTGCCCTCCAATGCATCACTGAGCTTAGCATTCACTCTGATTTGCTGATTTATGACTTGATAGTTTCCTGTGAGCACATACCGGACTCCAGTCGCTTCGGCGATTTCTTTAATTTCAGGATTTTGTGATTGAGCCGCTGATGATGCATCAGGTGCCATAACAAGTAGATCAGGTGATCCGCTCAAAACGGAAACAATGTTATCCGTGATGGCTTGTTTTAGATAGTCCGTCTCTTCGGATGGGTTTAAATTTTGGAATTTAGCGACAGTGATGGACGGTCCTTCTGGAATTTCGAAGGCGAGCTTTTTTTCATCAAGAGGTTGAAAATCATGACTGAGTTGAAAATATGCAAATGTTGCGACCAACAAGATAACAAGTGTGACGGAAAGACCAATTATAACAGGATTTGTTTCACGGCCGCTTTTAATTTTGCGCTTTTGGGATTGGTCCAAAAGAAGATCATAGGCGTGAAATTCGTTTTGTTTTACTTTTTGTACCCCAAGATCGTTAAATGCATAGTCGGTTTTGCCTTTGACGTAATCGAAGACGACCTTTGAAACTGTAATCCCATCGGTTTGTGCCAGCGCCTCTAGTCTTGCAGCAATATTTACGCCGTCACCAAGAAGATTGCCTTTCTCTTTGATCACATCACCAGAGTTTATTCCAATGCGAAACTTTAGCTTTACCGATGTCTCCTCAGAGGAGTTTCTTTCTTTTATGGCTTTCTGAAATTCCACTGCACATTCAACAGCAGATACTGCACTTGGAAACTCTGCAAGAAAGGAGTCACCACCCGTATTAAACAAACGGCCTTTATGTTTCTCAAACAGCTCAGTCAGAATTTTTTCACAAGCTCGAAGATTTTTTACAGTGCCGCTTTCGTCAGCTTCCATATGCTTGCTGTACCCGACGACATCGGTAGCAAATATAACTGTAATCTTACGATCAATCTCTTCTTCAGACATGCGCGAATCCAAATAATTTTCAATAAGTTTTGCATGGTAGGCATATTCAGTCCAATCAAAGATATGAATAAGATCATAGGTTCTGTCAGAATAAACCGCCTTGCCTGACATTGATAACGGGCTTAGCCATTTAGCCATGCCCAATCCAGTATGCTTCCGCTATTTCAAAACCATCCCTGAGATCATCCAACTTGCAGTTATGCT